>Ga0193753_10001310_pt1 | contig 21551 bp, 21 predicted proteins | sample H1c2metaG_FD_144925 | JGI IMG/M metagenome (GOLD analysis project Ga0193753, IMG submission 144925) | Soil microbial communities from a riparian zone of the East river system, Colorado, United States - H1c2 | ecosystem: Environmental > Terrestrial > Soil > Riparian zone | place: USA: East... | reverse complement strand
TCTCGCCGCCGCGGCCGCGGCGTTGCTGCTGACGGCGTGCAAGGCGCCTGTCCTGCGGTCCACCGTACCCGCCTCTATGTCGATCGAGCAGCTGGCAGCGGCCGTCGCCGAGGACGCACGGCGCAGTGATGCCGAAACCGACGCGAAAATCCGCGAGCAGCTTGCCGCGGACGCCGGCCGCGATGCGCAAGCCTGTCTCGAGCGCGCGCCCCAGTCGGCGGCGTGTCTTTATTATCATGGGATTGCTCTAGGGCTCGAGGCTCGGGCGCATCCCTTGCGAGCCGGCGAGGCGCTCAAAGGTATGCTCGACGCACTCACCAGGGCGGAAGCGGCCGATGCTCAGATTGATGAAGCGGGACCGGCCCGCGTCAAGGCCCTGGTCCTCGTCAAGGCACCGGCGTGGCCGCTGGGACCGGGCGATCCGGAGTCAGGACTGGCATCGGCACGACGGGCGGTCGCGCTCAAGCCGCAGTATCCGCCGAACGCGCTGGCCCTGGCCGAGGCGCTGGCAAAGACCGGCGATGGGCGCGGCGCCCGCGAGGCTTATGGCCATGCGCGCGAATTGACCCAGGCGCTGCCGCCGTCGCGGGATCGGGATGACTGGCTGCACCAAGCGGACCAGGGCCTGGGTAGACTCGCCGCGCCATCGCACTAGGTTTGCACGGCCGGCACTCGCCATCCCCCAGTGGCCCCCTCAAAGAGTCTTGAATTGGATGTTGAGCACGGCGCGATGAACACTTAGCTTGGCTGAGTCAGTTTCAAGGAGTCAGTCGTGCAAAGAAGGGATCGCGGGATTCTTGGCGCAATCTTGCTCGGCGGCGTCATCGCGGCCACGATCGACATCGGCGCGGCCTGCGTGATTTCGGGGCGTAGTCCCGGATTCATCCTGCAGGTCATCGCGGGCGGCCTGTTGGCCAAGGCATCCTTCGATGGGGGAGTGCCGACGATGATACTGGGGGCGGTCTTGCAGGAGGCGATGGGGATTTTGATCGCCGCCGCCTATGTGCTGCCGGCGAGGGCCATTCCGGCCTTATCCCGTCGCTGGATCATCAGCGGACTGGCCTATGGGGTGATCATCTTCTACGTGATGAACTATGCCGTGGTGCCGCTCTCGGCCTGGAAGTCGACGCCGCACTTCACCGCATTGAAATTCGCCGAGAACATGGCCGCGATGCTGCTGTTCGGGCTCATCGTGGCGTTCTTCTACGGCCGAACGGTGACGGCCGCCGAACCCGTGCGGAAAGAGGCAACCACCGCCCCGGCTTAAGCCCGAGTCACACGCGCAGGTGAACTGCCTTTTTGGATGTGCACGCGACCGAGGGTTCGGCTTGTTGGGGTTGAGCTTGGGCGTGGACCACATAGGCCGTACCCCCCAAGATCAGACCGTTCATGAACAGCGCAACCACGACCGCACCAAGCTTCATCGAGAACGGGGTATTCATCTTATTTCCCTCGAAATGAGCCTTCATTCTGATCGCTGCCGACTAGCAGACCTAAGCAAGCCTTGGGAAGTTCCCGCCCAGAAAGAAAGTCTGCACACATAAGACCTGAAATATCAGGGTTTCATGACACCCATGACTACCGTCGGTCGCGCCGCCGGCCATCGCGGCAGCCCAGCCTTGCTTACACCAACCGCATCCATGAAACTGCGCAATGCTGCAGGCAGACACCATGCGCCCCGCCATTCGACTTGCACGCGATACCGACATCGAAGCGATTGCGGCGCTCGTTGCGCACTATTGGGACTTTGAGAACATCCCAGGATTCGAGAGATCACGAACGGTGACGCTACTGGCCGAATTCTTGGCTCGCTCCGAACGAGGGCATTGTTGGGTCGCAGAAATTGAGGGCGGCCTCATCGGATACCTTCTCGTGGTCCTGGTGTTCAGCTTGGAGCACGGAGGCCTCATGGCCGAAATCGATGAATTGTTTGTAGTCCCGGAAAAGCGCTCATTAGCGGTTGGCGCCGCCCTGTTGAGCGAAGCCAGTCAGGCGATGGCACGCGACGGAATTGCCCAGCTTCAATTGCAACTCGCGATCAACAACCCGCGCGCCAAGCACTTTTACGAAGAACACGGTTTTCGGCCCCTGTCAGGCTATGCGTTGTGGCAGAAGTCGCTGAACAGTCGGTGATTTTTTTAAAGCCTTGCATCTCTCCGCCGCGGGCAATAGTCGGTAGACTGTCTTACACATGTCATCCATCACAGCCTCAGCGCCGCCGACAAAGCCTCGCCACAAGGACGGCCGCGAAGTGGAATGGCAGCTCGCCTGCACCGATCTGAGTTCCGTCCGGCGGTGGCTGAGCGAACACGGTACGATTGACGGGCTCATCCTGGAGCCACGGTCCACGCAGCAGATCTTCGACACGTACTTGGACACGGATGACTGGCGAATACATCGGGCGGGATTCGCCCTGCGCGTCCGCTCCGGAACCGGATCAACCGAAGCCACGCTCAAGTCGCTCCATTCAGCCAGCACCGAGGTAGCAGACCGCCGCGAGTTGACGGAAACTCTCTTGAACTCCGACAGCGAAGCAATCCGGGAATTGGTTGGGCCGGTTGGAACGCGGGTAAGCGCCGTGAGCGGAGCGCGCGCCCTGTTGCCGTTATTCGAATTGCGTACCTCGAGGCAGAGATTTGCGGTCCGCAAGAGTGACGAGACACGGCAACTCGGCGAGATCGCCCTCGATGAAACCGTGATATCTCGCCCGCACGGTGAACCCCAGGCAAGCATGCTTCGGGTCGAGGTCGAAGCGCTCACGGAATCGCACGGACCCCTGCGGTCGCTTGTGAAGTCCCTTCGCAGCAACTGTGCGCTCGAGTCCGCATCCGACACAAAGTACTCGCTCGGACTCAAGTCCGTGGGACTGGCCCCGCCCGCGCAAGAATTCGCCGCAACGACCTTAGATGCTTCCATGACCGTCGCCGAAGTCGCCCTGGTGAATCTCCGGCTCTACTTGGCCGCCTGGTACTTGCACGAGCCCGGTGCCAGATTGGGAGACGATCCTGAAGCATTGCATGACCTGCGCGTCGCCGGCCGCAGACTCGACGCTACCCTGCGCCAGTTTCAATCCTTTCTGCCTGCAGAATTTTTGAAACTGCGCACGACGCTAAAGGCCGTGTTGAGTGCGTTGGGGCATGCCCGCGATCTCGACGTCGCTTTGAGCGAGTTGCAAGACTTCAGTCGCAAATTGCCGAAATCGGACCGGGTGGGTATGGAACCCTTAAAGGAGCACTTGATGTCGGAGCGCGCCAGGGCCCGCGCGCAAATGTTGAGCGTTCTCGACTCGATCTGGGTGCAGAGGAATTTGCAGGAGTTGACGGCGCTGCTGGCCGCGCCCGCCGCTGCATCCGAAGCCTCGGCAGTGGATCTCGCGTTGCACGCTTCCGCCGGTCTGATACGCAAACGATTTCGTAAGTTACGCAAGCGGGCCGACCTTCTGGACGCGGATTCTTCCACCGAGGCGTATCACGAGGTTCGCGGCCAGGTGAAGAAACTGCGGTACGCGCTGGAAGCAGTGGCTGCCCTCTACGGCAAGCCCGCCGATGACATGATTAGAGCGCTGCGCCGCTGGCAGGAGAACCTCGGCGTGCAACAGGACGCGGCGGTAGCAATGCAGCGCTTAAACGCTCTCGCCGGCGCTAGCCCTACGGGGATTCCGGCGCAAACATTGTTCTTGATGGGCCGCCTAGCAGAGCGCCATCTCGACACAGCTGCCCAGGCTCGAAAGCGCTGTGCAACGGGTTATCGAAAAGTACGGCAAAAATGGAAGAAGCTGCGGATGAAGTTCGAAAAGTCGACTGCGAATGAGGCACCGACACCTTAAGGCTTTGAAGCGATGGAATTGTTGATCATCCGACATGCGATTGCATTCGAGCGCGACCGCGATCGTTGGGCCGACGATGCCGCGAGGCCCCTATCGCCCGCAGGGATCAGGCGGTCGCACAAAGCGGCGGCCGGACTCAAAGAACTCTGCAAGGCGCCCGATCGCCTTCTGACCAGTCCCCTGATTCGTGCCAGGCAAACGGCCAAGATTCTGACGGAGGTCGCCGGCTGGCCGAGAGCCGAAATAGCGGTGGAACTCAAGCCGGGGGAGGGCGCGGCGGCGGTGCTGGCGCTTTTGGCCAAGGATCGCAGCAAGCGGATTGCCATCGTCGGGCATCAACCGGGTCTCTCGGTCCTGCTCACGGTTTGTCTGCTAAAGGATGGCGGGACCCTACCGATTGAAATGAAGAAAAATGCGGTCGCGTGCCTGTCGTTTGAAGGCAGAGCTCGGGCCGGCCGTGCAGTAGTCAAATGGCTTGCAACACCGCGGCTGCTGCGCGGTTTTCGAAAGCGCTGATGTACCATTTGACTCCAAACCGGGAAGCTCCCATCGTCCGAGTGGGAGATTTGGGTCCGACCGGCAAACAAGCCGATGCGATGAAAATAATTGCGGTCACAAACATCAAGGGAGGGGTCGGCAAGACCACCACGGCCGTCAACCTGTCCTATTTATGTGCCGCGAGCAGCGGCCCCACGCTGCTCTGGGACTTGGATCCGCAGGGCGCCGCGACCTACACCTTGCGAGGCGATCCCCTGGAGCGCGCAAGCCCAAAGAAATTGCTGAGTGGTAAGCGGCACCTCCCCGAACTCATACTCTCGACGGGATATCCTAGTCTGGACCTCCTGCCGGCGGATTTTTCCTATCGAAATTTTGATGTGCACCTCGCTGAGCGAAAGAATCCCACCGAGCGGCTGCTTAAAATGAGCCGATCTTTGCGGGAAGTCTATTCGGTGCTGTTCCTCGATTGTGCGCCGGGCATCTCGCTGCTATCGGAGAACGTGCTGCGCGCTGCGGACGCGATCATCGTGCCGCTGCTGCCCACGCCGCTGTCGGTACGCATGCTGGTGCAATTGCAGGACTTCATCGCAAGCAAAGGCTGGACGGACTTGAAGCTCCTGCCGTTCTTCTCGATGGTCGATCGCCGTAAGTCGCTGCATCATGAAATAATCGCCAATACCCGCGAGCAGTTTCCGATGATGCTCGCGACCGAAGTCCCGTACTCCAGTGAGATCGAACGCATGACTGGCGCCAATACCCGCCTTTGCCCCTAGATGTGCAGCAGCGCAGGTCTATTCCGCGCTTTGGGCGGAGTTGATGGTGTCCGTCTGGCCGGGGCAAAAAGCAAATTAAGGGGAACTGGATGTCACGCGTGGCGAAGGGATTGACTCTGTTACTGCTGATCCTCGCTCTGCCCGCGTATGCGGCCGACAGGCCGACGACACCCGGCCACTATTTATTTGCTTGGGCCGGCGACGTGTCTCACAAGGGTAACGATTTCCTCGCCGTCATCGACGCGGATCCGGAGTCCAACTCGTATGGACATCTGATCGCGACGGCCGTGACCGACCAGGTGAGCATGCAGGTGCATCACACCGAATACGTGATGCCGGAAGGCGGTCTTTTGTTTGCAAACGACCATCTCGCGGGACGTACTTTTGTTTTCAATGTGAGCGACCCCTTGCACCCGACGGTGTCGACGTCTTTCACCGACATGGCCGGCTACGCGCATCCGCACTCTTTCTTGCGCTTACCCAACGGCCATGTGCTGGCGAGTTTCCAGCATATGCAGCACGCGGGGGGCGATATGCAGATGAGCATTGCCGGTGGACTGGTCGAGATCGACGATCAGGGGCACGTGATCCGCGCAGCGAGTTCGGCGGACCCCGCGTTCCCCGGCGCGCTGCTGATGCCATACAGTTTGGTGCCGCTGCCGGAGATCGACCGTATCGTCGTCACCAATTCATCCATGCATGACACGGACCCGCATGGTCATACGTTTCAGGTGTGGCGCCTGTCGGATCTCAAATTGCTGAAAACCGTGTACTTCGATACCGGTGGACGGCAATACGGGCAGATCGATCCAGAGGAACCGCGGCGCGGGCCCGACGGGTCGGTGTATGTGCAGACGCTCGCCTGCGGCATCGAGCGCATCACAGACATCGCCACGACACAGCCGAAGTCGCAGCTGGTGCATGTATTTCCCGGAGCCATGTGCGGGGTGCCGACCATCGTTGGCCATTACCTCATTCAAAGCGACCGCGTCACGCATGGCCTGATCGTGCTCGACATTTCCAATCCATCAAAGCCGGTTGAGGTTTCACAGGTGCTCATCGAAAATGACTTCATGCCCCACTGGACAGGATGGGACGCGCGCACCCAGCGCCTGGTCGTGACGGGATACGGCGATGATCACCGGCTGTTCATGGTAAAGCTAAACCAGGCCACCGGCGCCGTCTCTATGGACACGGCGTTCCACGACGCTGCCGGCAAGCCCGGCTTCAGCTTCGACAATCGAGAATGGCCCCATGGCTGGACTGGATCCGCGAATCCGCATGGCGTGGTTTTTACCCGGTAGCTGGTAACAACACTTCATCGCCGATATCGGCATCAGCAAGGCTCACGCGACACGGACACCCCGGTTTCGTTGTCGCGAAAACTCGGCCCTCAAATTCATGAGCTCGATGTCCCTGAATCGCCATGACCGGCGGCTATCGGGAATTTACCCTAAATCGCCATGACCGGCGGCTATCGGGAGTTTAGAGTTTTTGCCGGTTCTCCACGAGTGTGGCAATTTGTACGAACTCGACGGTGGGGCGCACTCCGTAGAGACCGGCCACCCGGTCGAGTAGCTGATCAGTGAAAAACGCTTTGGCGGCATCCTCTGAATCCCAAACGTAGAAGTTCGCGGCCTCACGCTTTCCGGAATTGAGCGTGAAGGCCTTTGAGCGTAGGCCGGGCATTCCTTCAAACCTCACGCGTGCGGTCTCAGCGATCTTCCGCACGGCTTGCTCGTCGAAATTGTCTCCGTAGCGAAACGTCACGAATACTCCGATCATGTAACACTCCTTTCGCTCAAGACGGGCTGGTTACGCATTGCAAGAAGCCTAGCATCCATCATTTCCACGCACCGCGCGTGGTATAAGAGTCAACTTCGGTGAAGGGCCGGTCAGTACTCTCCCGTGAGAATTATTATGCATTCGGTGAAGGCAGTGCTCGTTACCGTCGCGTTCATGATCGGCTTACCGGCGATTGCTGCGCCTGAATACGGCCACGTCGAGTTCGCCAATTCAGGCGCTCCCCAAGCCCAAGCCGACTTCATAATCGGTCTCGCCTTATTGCATGACTTTGAATACCCCTCTGCCGCGGCGGCTTTTCGCCGCGCCGAAGCGGCGGATTCGGATTTCGCCATGGCCTACTGGGGCGAGGCTATGACGTTCAACCATCCAGTCTGGATGCAGCAGGATCCCGCCTCGGCCCGTGCTGCACTCAACAGGCTTGCGCCCTCCTCATCGATGCGTCGCTCCAAGGCGCAGACCGAGAGGGAGAAGGGCTATTTGGACGCAATTGAGATTCTGTACGGCGAAGGCACCAAGGAGGAGCGCGATGTCCGGTACGAAGACGCCATGGCAAAGCTGCATGAGCGCTACCCCGACGACGTCGACGCGACGGCATTTTACGCGCTGTCGATCCTAGGGCTTGCACACGCAGGTCGTGACGTCGCGACCTACATGCGAGCAGCCGCTGTGCTCGAAGAGGCGTGGATCAGTCATCGAGACCATCCCGGCGTGCTGCACTACCTCATTCACAGCTACGACGACCCAGCGCACGCCCCTCTGGGACTCCGGGCGGCCCGCCTCTACGCAAAGATCGCGCCTGACGCAGGTCACGCCCAGCACATGACGTCGCACATATTCCTCGCGCTCGGCATGTGGACGCCTACCGTTGATGCGAACGTGGCCGCGATCGCTGCCGTCAACCGCGCTCGGATTGCCGCTGGGAAAATGCCGATTGGCTGCGGCCACTATCCAAGCTGGCTTGGCTACGCGTACCTACAACTCGGCAATGTGGAAGCCGCAAAGAGCACACTGATGGCGTGTCGCACGGCGATGGAAGCCGCGCTTCCGATGGAGCACTCCGCGCATTCGATGGACGCAGATGACAGCGTGATTGGTTCCTTTGCCAATATGAGACTGCGCTACCTCCTGGATACGGGCGATTGGAGCGGCGAAGTCGCAAACTGGCCAATGCCGGCGAACGCGGGACCCGGCGCGCAGCTGGACTTCGCGTTTGCACGCGCGGTTGGCGAAATCTCGCGAAGGAATATCGCTGCCGCGCGCGATGCTTTGGTCAAACTCGAATCCCTCTCTCATTCCGTCGCGGATCTGGAGGCTAAGAGCGGCGACCCCGACCCGACCGACCGCGTCCGACCCGAGATACTTCTGGCCGAGGCCAAAGGTTTGATGGCGGAGCAAGAAAATCAGTTGGCCACGGCCGAAAAGCTGCTGCGCAGCGCCGTCGCCCTGGAAGCAACGCTGCCGATCGCCTTTGGTCCACCGACGATCGATCAACCAGCGCATGAGTTGCTTGGAGCGTTTCTGCTTCGCCACGGACAAGGCACCCAAGCGCGCTCTGAATTCGAGAAGGCCCTCGGGGCCGCCCCCGGACGCCGGCTGGCAGAAAAATGGCTCCAAGCCACGTCCCAAGGCACCAACCGCTAATCAGCTGTACACGGCCCTACTTTTCCCGGCGGACGGGCTGGCGTTATAATGGACGTCCATGAAACCGCGACGGTGTGGTTTGCCCTCGTTCTACATGGCCCTTTCTGTGGCCGGAGGCTTTCATGGCAATACAAGACTACGTTCGATCGATTGCAGCGACCGAAATGGTCTCTAAAGACCAGGTATTTCGATTTCTGGAAATGCAGTTCGCGCGTGCTGATAGAAATCATGACGGTCAGCTGGACGCCGACGAATTGGCGGCCTTTGTGCTTGCGGTGGCGAGGCCCGAAGTGGATCAGCGGTAGCGGCTTCAACTGGAGGATTTTGGTCCATGGCTAAAGCTTATTGGATTGCGTTTTATCACGAAATTTCGGATCCCAATAAGCTCGCCGCCTATGCAAAGCTGGCGGGACCGGCGATCGAAAAGGGCGGCGGACGCTTTTTGGCGCGGGGAATACCAGCCCAGGTGTACGACGAAGGTAAAATGGAACGAACCGTGTTGATCGAATTCGATTCTGTCGAAAAAGCCGTCGCGGTGCACGCTAGTCCCGCCTATCAAGCCGCGTTGGCAGCGCTGGCAGATGGCGTTGTCCGAGACTTGCGAATCGTGGCAGGGACTTGAGCCGTGAAAAGTTTGCGGCTCACTCCGCAATTCATTAAGATCTTCGACGAAATTGTCATTGGGGAGTAGCCGTCTTCTTCCCCAAGAAGAGCCCACGTCAACAGACTTAGCATCCTGATGCTATGGCGTGGGCAGTGATTTCGGGGCCGTCCTGACCCCGAATCGCCTGGCGAGACCTTTGGCCTTCTGCGTCCTCACCCTTGCCGGGCGAGCGATGTCGTAAGCGCCATTGGTGTTCTCGCTCGCCCGGCCAAGGTTTTCTGCATGACTCTCAGTGTGACGATCTTCTTGCTTTGCGCGGGGGCAATTTACCTATCCTGCGAGTATTTCGTGAACGGCGTGGAATGGGTGGGCCGCCGCTTGGGCGTCGGCGCCACGGCCACCGGAACAGTCCTTGCCGCCTTTGGCACCGCGCTCCCCGAATCTGCCGTGACCTTCGTCGCCGTGGTTGGACGCGATACGGCGCAGAAAGAGATCGGAGTAGGAGCCGCCGTCGGTGGACCGTTGGTGTTGTCCACCATTTCCTATGCAGTGGTGGGAGTTGTGCTCTGGTCCTCCCGCCGCAAGTTGCGGCGTGCCACCACCGATCTTCAACTGGATGCGCAGCGATTGAGCAGTGATCAGGCTTGGTTCCTGCTCATTTTCATTGCGGCTCTGGCTCTCGGGTTGGTGAGCTTTCCTTTCAAGCGGTGGATTGGAATTCTGCTATTCGGCGCCTACGCCTTGTATGTGTGGCGCGAAATGACCGCGGCACATGGCGGGGAACATGAGAACGAACAGTTGGTGCCCCTCAAGTTTAGACCGAAAAACCCGAGCCCGAGTCTGGCCTGGGCTGCTCTGCAAACACTCGCCGCTCTTCTGGTGATCGCCGTCGCATCTCACACCTTCGTGGGTCAGTTGGAGAGCATCGGCACTCACCTGGGGATCTCGCCGCAGCTTGCCGCATTGATCCTGAGTCCCGTGGCGACCGAACTACCCGAGATACTGAACGCACTCATTTGGGTGCGCCAGGGACGTGAACGGTTGGCCCTCGCCAATATCTCAGGCGCCATGATGATTCAAGCGACTGTGCCCGCAGGGCTCGGCGTGCTTTTTACAACCTGGCGCTTCGATCCGCCGGTGGTGATCGCGGCGTCCACAGCGATTGCCGCTGTTATTCTGTTGTGGCTGATGTTTCGACGGCAACGCGTGAGCGGGGTGAGTCTCGTCCCGTTGGGTCTGCTCTATGTGCTGTTTGCGATAGCCGTCGCGCAACTGGCACGGAGTCAGTGACTATGCCCTTCGTGACCCAAGTTCAATCGACTTGGAGGAGTCATGGCAATCATCGGCCGCGCCGGCATCCGCACAGGGGCCGTGTTCCATCTGCACCGTCGCATGTTGGATGCCGAGTCTTTCCCGTAAGCGGCTCAAAATTGCCGTTAATACGTGCTGTCGATCCGCGTCATTTGAGATCTCGGCATGCAAGGTAACCATGGGACTCTCGCCGGTTAAAGACCAGGCATGCACGTGATGGATGCTGGAGACCCCCGATATCCCTGCCAGATGCATCTCGACTTGTCCGACACTGAAGCCAGGTGGCGTGCCTGTGCGCGCGCGCACCGCGTTCGTTGAGCGACTTGGCGCCTGACAACACAACAAAGGCGGCCAGGTTGGCAATACCCCCGATGAGTGCAATGCCCAGCATGATCTTGCCATTGACCTGCGGAGGCGAGATTAGCCGGCGCGAGGCCTCGAAGACGATCCAGGCGGTAAGCGCCAGGAGCGTCAGGCCGTTCGTATAGGCGGACAGGATCTGGTATCGCCGATTGCCGTACGTGCGATCTGCGTTGGCGGGCCTTCGCCCGACGCGGATCGCGACTATGGCTAACAGCAGCGATGCAGAGTCGGCCAGCATGTGAGCGGATTCAGCCAACAGCGCGATCGAGTTCGCGAAGTAGCCACCCACCGCTTCAACCAATGTGAAGGTACCGAGGATCGTGAGCGCGATGATCAGCCTCCGTTCACCGGCGTCTCGCCCATGGCTGTGGGAACCGTGAGAATGCCCTGTGTGACCCGGCCATACTCCATGGTCGTGTCCGCCGTGATCTTTGTGCGCGTTCGTCAGTTGCAGTTCCTCACAAGGTGGGTCGGGACGGGCACCGGATTGAATGGTCGGTCCCAGGCGCCTGGTGCCCTATATTATTATACGGGGGTATAGTATTGTCTTCAACTGGCCCGCGTGTCGCTGCCCTATATTATTATACGGGGGTATAGTATTGTCTTCAACTGGCCCGCGTGTCGCGCTGCCGGTCCCGCTGGCGCTACCTTTTCAGATATTGATGCACGATGTCGATGAGCTCCTCGGCGGCGGCGACCTGCGGCGAATCGCGAGACTCGCGTGGATCGACCATGTGCTCGCGAATGTGGTCTTCAATGACCTCCGCGATAAAGCCGTCCAAGGCGCCGCGACAGGCGGTGGCCTGTTGCAGTACGGTGGCGCATTCGTCATCCGCATCGACGGCGCGTTCGATCGCTTCGATCTGACCACGCATGCGCTTGAGACGATTCAGGAGCTTGGCTTTTTCTTTTGCGACGTGGCCCATAATTGTTTGGATTCCTATTGCATTGCTATACTGGGGTAGGGTATCTTCACGCGCATCGTAAAGGACGTTGCGCCCAACGAACGCTCCCTTGCGAAACCCGACCGACGTATCGATTTTACCGGAGATTTTACACGTCCTATGGACCCACAACCTAGTACGCCGACCTGCGATGCAGCCCGACAAAGCTTGTTTGTCGTAGTTGCCTCGAGGGTCTGGATCATGACCCGAGGAAATACCGATGGCCGGATGGTGCTGATGCGCTAGCCGAGCGCAGTTCTCTTCGGGCTCGAGCAACCGCTTAAGCCAGGAGAGTGATATGGCTGCGATTCTGACTGACCGACTTTTGAGTCCGCGTGCAGGTTCTCCTGCCGCTTTTTCCCCTACCTCACGCGTCATCCGACGTCGTTTGATCGAGCTCACCGCGATGCTCAAGAGGATCTGGAGCACGACTTGCGAAGGATTTTTGCTGCTCTGGATGCTCGTCGTTGTCGCGTTCTTCTTGCTGATGGCGGCGGGTGCCGCGGGCTTGCTGGGCTGACTCACCGGGAAGAATGTAATGATGTACGCGTATTTGCAGATAGTTGTTCTCCGCTGGATTCAACTTGCTGTCTTGACCTTGGGCGGGTTCGTTGGTCTCACGGGCTGCCACTCCGAAAACTCCGGCGCGACCGAGAACAGCACCGGCGCAACCCATGTGCGCGACGGCGCGTACGTGGTGGTGCCTGAAAAATCGGAGCTGCGGCGATATCTGGTACTGGGCAACGCTGCCCAACAAACAGTGCAGGAGCCGCTTTTGGTGCCGGCGGTACTCGAAGCGGATCCCTCGAAGGTCGGCAATATTTTGCCGCCGCTTTCGGGGCGCATCAGCGCGCTCTACGTGCACCTTGGCGACTCAGTCAAGCTCGGACAGCCGCTCTTCACGATTGACTCGTCCGATCTTGCGCAGGCGCGCTTCGACTTACAGCACGCCCAGGTCGCCCTGACCTTCTACAAAAAGGCGTTAAATCGCGCCCAAGATCTGGCTGCGCATGATCAGATCGTGGCGCAAAAGGATCTGGAACAGGCGGAATCGGACTACGCAGGGGCTCAGAGCGAGTACGAAAGGGCGGCCGCCGTGTTCTCCGCGCTTGGCATCGCGCTCAAGTCCACCGAGTCGCCGCGCCAGATCACCGTCAAGTCCCCGGTCACGGGACGCATATCGACGCTCAATGCCGTCGCCGGCACCTTCGCCAATGACAATACGGCGCCGCTCATGACCGTCTCCGATATATCCACGATCTGGTTCACCGCGAGCGTGCAAGAAAAAGACCTCGCGTTCGTTACGGCAGGAGAGGAGGTCTCCGCGTCGGTGCAGTCATTCCCGGGAGAGAGTTTTAAAGGTCGCGTGACGTTCGTCGCTGACCAACTTGACTCAGAGATCTTTGTCGAAGTGGCGCCCTGGAAGTTCGAGGCGCGTCCTGTGACCCCGGGACTCCGGTTCAATGACAAAACGGAAATTTCGACTGGCCTTGCAGAGGGCGAGCACATCGTAGTCAAGCAGGGAGTGCTGCTCAATGATTGACAAGCTCATCGCGCTGGCACTTCGTCGCCGCACCATCATTTGGTTCGTCTTCTTGTTTGTGGCGGCCTACGGCTGTATTTCGTTCGTCCAGTTGCCGATCGAGGCTTATCCGGACATTGCGGATACCACCTCGCAGGTCGTGACACAGGTACCGGGCTTGGCCGCGGAGGAGATGGAACAGCAGATCACGACGCCGCTCGAGCGGGCGCTGGCGGGGACGCCGGGGCTTGTTGTACTGCGCTCCAAGAGCACCTTCGCACTGTCGCTGATCACGACAGTATTTAAGGACGGTACCGACAGCTATTGGTCGAGGGAGCGTTTGCAGGAACAGCTCTCCGGCGTAAGTCTGCCTTACGGTGCGCAACCAGGTCTTGATTCGCTCACGAGTCCGATCGGCGAGATCTACCGCTACACCCTGCAGGGCCGGACCCGCAGTCTGCGAGAGCTTTCCGACCTGCAATCCTGGAAGGTAATTCCGCGGCTCAAGCAGGTACCGGGCGTCGTCGACGTTGCGAACTTTGGCGGCATAACCACTGAGTATCAATTGGTGCTCGATCCCTTGCGGCTGGTGAAATACGGGGTCTCGATGGCTCAAATCGAGACGGCAATCAAGGCTAATAACAGCAACGCCGGCGGCAGCGTCATCAACCGGGGAGAGCAGGGCTTCGTGGTGCGCGGCATCGGCCTGATTCGCACCCTCGAAGACTTAGGCGAGGTCGTCGTATCGACCACCAAGATCGGCGTACCCATTCGAATTCGCGATCTCGGCGCGGTGACGCTCGGCAACCAGGAGCGCCACGGGGTGCTGGGCTATGACAATCAGTCCGACACGATCGAGGGTATTACGCTGCTGCTGAAGGATGCGAACGCCGGCGAGACCATGGTTGGCGTGCATCAGGCGGTGAACGAACTTAACAACGGATTGTTGCCGCCGGACGTAAAAATCGTGCCCTATATCGATCGGACCGACCTGATCGGTGCGACGGTCAACACCGTGTCGAAAACACTGGCCGAAGGCATGATCTTGGTCAGCCTCGTGCTGCTGCTGTTCCTCGGCAGTCCGCGTGCCGCGGCCATCGTGGCGCTCACCATCCCATTGGCCCTGCTGATCGCGTTCATCTTCATGAACCATTTGCACATACCGGCCAACTTGCTGAGCCTGGGCGCGATCGACTTTGGCATTCTGGTAGACGGTGCAATCGTGATGCTGGAAAACATCTTACGGCGGCGCGAGCAAAGCGAGGGCGAGGCACTGACCCTGCGCGATGCGTACATCGCGGCTGCTCAGGTGGGACGACCGGTGCTGTTCGCCACCCTGATCATCATCACAGCGTATCTGCCGCTCTTCGCCTTCCAGCGCGTCGAGTACAAGCTGTTCTCACCGATGGCCTTTGCGCTCGGCTTTTCGCTGTTTGGCGCGCTCACGGTCGCCCTAACCCTGATCCCCGGGCTGGCTTACATCGCTTATCGGAAACCGCGCCGGGTGTTTCATAACCGCTGGCTCGAGCGTGGTCGCGAGCATTACCGCGGCGTGCTGCGGCGGCTCGTACCGCGAACCGCACTCGCCTTGGCCGTTGCGGCAGGGGTCTTCGTGGCGATCATTGCGCTTGGGCTCACGGCGGGCCGCGATTTTTTGCCGTATCTGGATGAGGGCTCTCTGTGGTGCCAGGTATCACTGCCCCAGGGAATCTCGCTCGACAAGGCTCGCGATATGGCTGATGAACTGCGGCGCGCGACGTTGGAATTTCCCGAAGTCGCACATACGGTCACGCAAACAGGCCGCAATGATGATGGCACGGATAATTTCACGCCTTCGCATATCGAGTATGCGATCACGCTGCACCCCTACTCGACGTGGACATCGGGGATGACCAAGCAGGAGCTGATTGCCAAGCTCGACGCGCGCTTCAGACAACTGCCGGGAGTGCAGGCTCTATTTAACCAGCCGATGATCGATGGCGTGCTCGACAAGGTGGCGGGCGCGCACAGCGAGCTGGTCGTTAAAGTGTATGGCGACGAGTTCAATGAAATACGCCGCATTGCCGATAGCATCAAGGCCACGCTCGGCGGCGTGCGCGGTGCCGTGGATGTGGCGCTCGATCAGGAACCGCCGCTGTCCCAGGTTCAGATCACGCTCGATCGCCAGGCGGCGGCGCGCTACGGTCTCAATGCCGACGACGTTTCCGATCTGATCGAGACCGGCATCGCCGGCGGCCCGCAGACCCAGTTGTTCGTCGCAGATCGGGTCTACAACATCGCGCTGCGTCTACAGAACGTCTCACGTGATGATCCGGACAAGATCGGGAATCTTTTGCTGACCACACCGACCGGTGCGCAGGTCGCGCTATCGCAGATCGCAAAGGTCGATCTGCGCGCCGGCGAGAGCACGATCGCGCACGAATTCGGGCATCGGCACATGACGGTCAAGTTGAATCTACGAGATCGCGATCTAGGGACGTTTCTGGATGAGGCGCGGCCGGCCATCGAAAAAAGCGTGCAATACGACCACGCCAAGTACCAAGTCAAGTGGGGCGGCCAGTTCGAGAACCAGAATCGCGCACAGAAACGGCTCTTCGTCATCATGCCTATTGTCTTGTCGCTGATGTTCGTGCTGCTGTTTGGCGCCTTTCGGACCCTCCGTCACCCGGCATTGATTATGCTGGCCGTTCCGCTTGCGGCGGTGGGCGGATTCCTGGCATTACACCTGCGCGGCATGACATTGAACGTCTCGAGTGGCGTCGGCTTTATCGCGTTGTTCGGCGTGGCCATTCAGAACGGCATCATCATGGTGTCGAACCTGAATCATCGGCGCGATCGGGAGGGCGACCTCCTCGAAGCCGTCATTCACGGCGCCGCCGAGCGATTCCGCCCCGTATTGATGACCGCGACCGTCGCGATTTTGGGGCTGCTTCCGGCGGCAGTGACTCACAGCTTGGGCAGCGATGTGCAGCGGCCGCTCTCCACCGTCATCATCGGCGGCCTTCTGACCGCCACACCGCTGACGCTGTTTTTGCTGCCCGCGCTGTATTTCATGGTGGAGAGCTGGTCGCGGCAACGCATCCTTGAGAAACCGCCCCAGATTGACACTTCCCTCGACGACTTGACGCTGGAGAGCTCCCGATGAACTGCACAGCCGCATTTGCCGCCGGGTGTGCGTTGCTGGTCAACGCATCGCTGCACGCAGCGACCAACCTTCCGGCAACACCCCCGGTGCACGCGGAGTTTGCACCCGACGGTTCCGTGAGCGCCGTTCATGACGGGCAGTACTTGGATCTCGCCTTGCCGCAGCACGGTTGGACGGTCGAGGAATCGACGGCCGCCGAGCAAACATTGACCTGGCCGATGTTTATTCGCGAAGTCATGGTCGCCAATCTCGACTACGCCGCCGCGCGGTACAACGTCGATATGGCGCTCGCCGATGCCGCCGCCGCCAAACTGCTGCCCAATCCTACATTGTCACTGGGCGGTGACCGGGATCTGACTTTTCACAACAAGTACGGTCCGAACGCCGACGGGAAGCCCGTGCTATTGCGCCAGGTCGAATCCCGCAGCATCGGAATCGATCAAACGATTGAATGGTGGGGTAAGCGCAAGTGGCGCATCAAGGCGGCGGATCAGGCCTTGCGGTCCGCGGCCGCGACGCTCGAGGACTTCTTGCGCAATCTCAAACTCGATGCAGCCGCTGCGTATGCGGATGCGCTGGCCGCCCAGCGCATTGTCGATGAGCTTCGCGCATCGTCCAATTTTCTCGACGCGCTCCACAAGTCCCAGCAAGTGCGCTTCAACGCCGGCGATATTAGCCGGCCAGACCTGCTGCAGACGCAGGTGGAGCAGCAGGAGTTCTTGAATGACCTGTCGCGTGCCGAAGATGATGCAGAGACTACGCGGTTTGCGCTCTCGACTTTTCTGGGACGAAACCGTGGTCGGACCGGCTTTGTCGTGACCGGCAATCTTGAGCAAGCCGGCCGCACTTACAACATCGACAGCATGATTTCGGAAGCACTCTCAAAGCGCGCCGATCTGATCGCCCTCCGGTACAATCGGGATGCGGCCGAGAGCGGCATCGAGCTCGCAAAGGCCTCGCGAATCCCCGACGTGGACATAGGCGTCAGCTATGCCAACAACGGCGGGGTGGCCAACGATCATCCGGTCGATCCCACGCCGGCCTTCCACCAGTTGGCGCTCAGCTTTGCCATCCCGTTACCGCTGTTCGACCGCGGCCAGTACGCGATCAGCCGCGCCAAGGCCAACGCTCATCAGGCGCAGGTCCAGTTGAGCGCGACAGAATTGCACGCCGAAGTCGATATTCGAGCCGCCTATTCGCTCTACCAATCCGCGCTTCGACGCGTAACGTCCTTCGACAATGGGATTTTGAAGAATGCCGACGACCTGCTCGAAGCACGCCGATACGGCTACCAACGCGGTGCCAACTCGCTGCTTGAGTTGATTGACGCCCAGCGCACCGACAATCAGGTTCGGCAGGACGCGGACCAGGCGAAGGCGGAGCTCGCCAAGGCGCGAATTCAGCTGGAACGGGTCACCGGTGTCGAGTTGGCAGTCACGTTTTGAGCGACGCAACGCGTTACGGCAGCGCGCCGACGCCTCTACCGCAATTCGACAACACTGATGCGCTCGCCGTCCTTGCGTAGAAGAAGTTCAGTCGAGCCGCCCAGGTCCTTCTTGAGATAGAGTCGCTGCGGTACGAAGACAAAGCGGTTGTGGTAGCTCGTCCCGCCGGAAGTCTTGCCGGACACGACCAAATAACTGCCGCGGACATTGGTTGCCTGTCCCTCTGGAACAGAGGGCGTGATCTCGACGTAGTAGGGTACGTCAAGCTCGTCGAGTGTTTCGTAGCGTATGACCAGCTCGGAGGCTGTAGAAGCGCGCAATTGCTGGGTTCCCTTTTCGAGGGCATAGGCAAGATGCGTCCCATTGTCCTCGAAGGCATTGCCGCAGCCGGAGGATGCAAGCAGCACAAGAGCGACGGCCGTGATTGAAGCTATCCGACATCGGCGCCACACATTCATTGTCTTTCCGCCCGGGCGTCAGCCTTTTTGGCCGATCGCGCCCAATGATAAATGCAAAGCCCGACCGGCGCGGCAAGCGCGAGCCACGACAGGACATTCCAAAGCCCATCCCCCAGCAGCGCAGATATCAGCCCAACGGCGGTGAGCAGACTGAGGCATAGGGGGATGACCCAGGTGCGCAGCATGTAGTTACCCAACCGCGGTGAGCAGACTGAGGCATAGGGGGATGACCCAGGTGCGCAGCATATAGTTACCGCGCGCCTTGTGCTGGTTTGTGCAAGTTCATCGGCGCCAGGTGCAGGCGACGCTTGCGCGCAACCCACAAGTACACGCCGCTGGCCAAAATAACGATGATGAGCACATCCAAGGCCGCCCACAGGATTTTCAAGGGCAATTCACCGTAGTCACCAAAATGCAAAGGCTCTGATAGCAGTAATACCGTCAAGTACCAGGGCAATGGCTTCTCGCTCAAGATGTCGCCGGACCCTGCGTCGAGGAGGATGGGCCGGACAAGGCGCGAAGTAAGTGCCGAGTCACCGCGCTCATAAACACCCCATATCGATTCGCCGGCAAAAGAACTCCCCGGAAAGGCAATGAAGCTGATCTCTCCGTCTCGCAGGCGGTTCATGGCATTCTGGAGAATGACTTCGGCAGGCACCCTTTCGGCATGTGCCTGACGTTGTGTTTTCACCTGCAATAACATCTGCGATCGCCATTGCGAGAGCAACAGATCCGAAGTGGTGTTTATCACGCCCGTGAAAGCAACGACGCTCGCCCACAACAGCGTTGCGATCCCTAAAAGATTGTGAACATCGAGCCATCGGGATCGCGTGCCGCTGGAGCGCCGGATGGCGCCAAATTCACGGCGGCGCATGAAGGGCGCGTAAAGCATCGCGCCGGATACGATGGACGCAAAGAAAAGAATTCCCATGACTCCTAAAAACAGCTTCCCCTTGAGTCCGGCAAATAGATCGACATGCAGCGAGTGAATAACGCCCATCACGCCTTGCTGGCCAATGTGCGGTTTCCCGAGGACTTTGGCGCTGCGAGCATCAACGGCGACCTGCTCCAAGTGATCGCCGCTCACGGACGCCAGCGTGACATACCAAACGCGCGGTTCGTGAGGCTCGTGCGACGCAAACAGCGGATGCAGCGTCGGATGCCGTGACACGGCGGCTGCAACGACGAGATCCAAGGCCGCTGCGGGTGCGTTTCCGGTGGTCTCATCGGGATGAATGCGCGGTTGCGTGACCCGGTCAATCTCTTCATGGAAGATGAGAGGCAACCCAGTCAGGCACAGCAGCAGCAGAAATAGCGTGCAGGCAAGACTGGTCCAGCGGTGTACCGCGTCCCATAATCTCAAATGACGATGCCCCGGCACCGTGTCTAAAAGCCCACGGTACCCGTCACCACGAAAGTGCGCGGGGTTCCGAGCACCAAGTATCCCGCGCCCGGGAAGCCTCCCGCAGAGACCCATTCGTTGCGATTGGTGACATTGTCAATCCGGCCGCGCACCGTGATCTTGGACGGCCCAATATCGAATGCATAGCGCGCGCCCACATCGAGGCGCCACCACGAGGGCAGCTCCTGTGTATTGGCGGCATCGGCAAATTGCGTCGAGGTCTGTACTGCGCGTCCATTCACCGTCAGGCCCTGCAATTGCGGAATGTCCCATTCCAGTCCGAGGTTGCTCTGCAGGCGCGGCGCACCAATGGCGCGCTCGCCCGCTACCTCGGCATGAAGCCAGCTCGCACCGCCCAATATACGCACTCCCGGCGCCGCCTCGCCGAAGAAGGAGACTTCGGCGCCGCGGTTGCGCTGGTAATCGGTGACCTCGTAACGCGATGTGGCGAAATCCACGGACGCGATGGGTTTTGCGGTATAGAAAAGGCTGAACGTGGTGCCGAAACGGCCGGCGTCGTATTTCGCGCCTATTTCCCCCTGGCGCGAGACATAAGGTGCGAATACCTCGCCGCCATTCACAACCGGCTTGGCCGCACCGCTCGTGGGATCAATATAGGTGTTGGGCGCCGTGTCACCTTGCACCAGGCCTTCGATGTAATTCGCATAGAGCGACACTGCGGAGCCGAATTTATAAACGACGCCCGCGACCGGGGTTACACGGCTCTTGGAATAGGACGACAACTCGTCACCGCTGTTGTAGTCATACGCGACGCTTTCGATCTTCTGATAGCGCGCGCCGAGCGATACCAGCAGCCGGTCATCCAGGAATCCCAATTGGTCCGCGAGTGCGGCGCTCGAGGTCTTGGTGCGCGCAGTCAGCAAGGGCGAGCTCAATATCCCGCCCGTAAAGAAGTCTGCGGCCGGCTCCGGCACGACGCTTGGTGAGTAAATATTTCCGGTGAAACCCGCGAAATTGGACAGCGCAAAGGCGTTTTGCGAATTCAGCTGGTAGGCGGCCAAGGATGCGACCCATTGCTGCGTCACCGCGCCCGTTGAAAACTTGGCGCGCAGTCCTAACTCGCCGGTCTCAACCAGATCGCGTCGCGTGTTGTCGAAGCGGAACGTGCTGGTCTTGCGCGCCGAATGTGCCATCCGCCGCGGTCACCGTGGGATTGCCGAATACATCGGATTCGTGGCCGTCGCGCACGCCGGCGGCTCCCCAGGCAGTCAGAAAATGGGTGATGTCATATTCGGCGCGCAAGGTGCCGAACGTGTCGCGCTCATCGGAGAAAGTCCACGGCTGCGATTGGTTCAGGCTCGCATCCGGCGCCGACGGGATGGCAAGGCCCGGACTTACGGTAATGCTGGGCTGCGAATGCTCCAAGTGGTGATCTTGATAGCCGACATCGGCCGATACGCGCAAACCGTAGCCGTGGTAATCGGCGCCAACGCTATACACCGATAGGGTGCGATGCTCATCATCGACGGCGGTGCCGCCGCTGCGGCTCACGGCGTTGACCCGCACGCCGAAGTTCTCCTCGGGCCCAAAGCGGCGCGCAATGTCGGCCGCGACGTAGGTTTGCGATCCGCTTTCGGTGCCGACCGTGAATTCGGTGAGCGGCGCGTTGGGCGCGCGCTTGGGACTCACGTTCACGGCGCCGCCCAAGCCGCTGCCGCCGGGCGCGGCGCCATTTAAAAATGCGCTCGCGCCGTGCAGCACTTCCACCCGTTCCAACAGTTCCGCAGCGAGATATTGGCGCGGCAGCAATCCGTATAGCCCGTTGTACGACATATCGTCCGAGAACACCGGT
>Ga0193753_10001309_pt1 | contig 21555 bp, 19 predicted proteins | sample H1c2metaG_FD_144925 | JGI IMG/M metagenome (GOLD analysis project Ga0193753, IMG submission 144925) | Soil microbial communities from a riparian zone of the East river system, Colorado, United States - H1c2 | ecosystem: Environmental > Terrestrial > Soil > Riparian zone | place: USA: East... | reverse complement strand
GGCAACAGCAACACCCCGAGCCACTACACGGTGAGCTACAAGGCTGCGCGCGTCTCAGCGGGAGAGGCTGGCCCAATTGTTCATCTGACAGATCTTCATTTCGTTCTCCGCGTAGCCATTGAGCCCACTCTGTTCGACGCTGGCGTTGAAACGGACGTCGATTTACGAGAGGGCCAGAAGGTAGTCGTGGGGAAATCGAATATCGAAAACGTCGATTCCGCGCTGTTCCTGGTCGTGGTAGCGAAGCTGGTGGAGTGAACTTCCCTGCCCGTCACTCACTCATGGCGAATGGCGTTGACGGGGTTCAGCGCGGCGGCGCGACGTGCGGGAAGCCAGCATGCAAAAATCCCGACTGCGGCGAGCAGCAGACTGACGACGAACACCACCGGATTGGTCGGAGGCACGCGGAATGGAAGAGCGGCCAGCAGCCGGGCGGCGGGAAACGCGGCAGCCAATCCGAACACGAGTCCCGCGATAAGTTGTGTCATGCCGCGTCCCAGCACGAGCCCAAGAATATTCCGCGACGTGGCGCCGAGGGCCATGCGGACGCCGATCTCGCGCGTACGGCTGCTCGTCGCTTGCGCCATCACGGCGTAAATGCCGACCGACGCCATCACAAGCGCGATCAATGCGAAGACGGAAAACAGCGTGCCAAACAGGCGCAGGAACCATCGCCCATGTTCGACGGCATTAGCGAGCGTTCTCACTTCGAACAGCGGCAGGTCCTGATCGAGGCTCTGCACGGTGGTGCGGACCGCGGAGGCGAGCGCGGTTGGATTCGCCGGAGACCGGACCAGTAGCGCCATGGAATCGTTCGTCTCCTGGCGGTAGGGCACGAACAACAGCGGATTGGGCGCCTTCTCATTCGGCTCTTGGACGATGTTCGCCGACACTCCGATCACCGCTATCCACTCGCCGGGCTTGTCCTTCGCATAGAAGCGAAATCGTTTGCCGATCGCGGCTTGTTGTGGCCAGTATTTTTCGGCAAACTGTCTGGTGACGATGGCTGATTGTCTGCCAGCCGTGCCATCGGTCTCATTGAAATCGCGGCCCAGCAGGAGAGGCAGATCGATCGCCGCGAAGTAGCCGGGAGAGTGTATCAATACGGATGCGGAAGGGCGTTGTGCGGGATTGACTGAGGCCGAACGTTCGATCTCGATATGCCGGCTTTCCGCCCAAATGCCGGGCAGAGCCGAAACCATCACCGCATGGGTGACGCCGGGGAGCGCTCGCAAGCGCGGCAGAAGCTGCTCAAAGAAATGCAAACGCGCCTGCGGGTTGGCGTAACGTTCCCTCGGGAGACGGATACCGGCGGTCAGCAGGCGGTCGGCAGGAACAGATTGATTGAGCGATAGATTTTCGAGAAAGCTGCGCACGAAGATTCCGGCGCTGGTGAGCAGTACCAGCGTCAGGGCGAATTGGGCGATTACCAATAATCCGGCGAGTCTGCCGCCGCGCCGCGTGCCCGCGCTGCGAATCCCATCTTTCAGCGTGGTGTTCAAATCCACGCGTGAAGAGCGGAGCGCGGGAGCCAGGCCGAACAATAAACCGCTCAACACGCAGAGGGCTGCAAAATATCCGAAGACGGAGTAATCCATCGCGAAGTGAATCCAGTAGGGCCTGCCAACCGCCTGTGTGCCGAGATCGAACCAGCGCACTCCGCCGGCTGACAAGGCGAGGCCGAGGACGCCCCCTAGCGCACTGAGGAACAGACTTTCGATCAGCAACTGGCGAGTGATTTGCCAGCGCGATGCGCCCATGGCCGCTCGAATAGACATCTCGCGTTGGCGGCCCAGTGCGCGGCTGAGCATCATGTTCGCGATGTTGGCGCAAGCGATCAGAAGCACGAACGCAACCGCCGCCAGCATGAGCAGGAAGATTCGCTGGATAGGGCCGCCGTTATACCGCTCGTGGAAGGTTTCAACGAGAATACCCAGATCTTTGTTCGCGTCAGGATACTGGGCAACAAGACGATGGGCGATGCCATCGAGCTCGGCACGAGCCTGTCCGATGGTCGTTCCGCGCTTAAGAATTCCGAAGAGACTGAGCGCGCGCTGTGAGCGGTTCTCGAGCTCGGCGGTCGGCGAGAGCGGTGTCCACAAATCCTCATTGTTCGGAAACTTGAATCCCTCCGGCATGACACCGACGATGATCGCCGGTTTCTCGTTCACGCGCACTGCGCGGCCGAGAACATTATGAGCGCCGCCGTAGCGCGCCTGCCAGGTACCATACCCGAGCAACACCACGGATTCGGCGCCGGGCTTGGCATCCGCGGGACTGAAACCGCGGCCGAGAACGGGCGCGACGTGCAGCATGTCGAAGATGCCGGGAGAAACCCGATTCATACTGTAGGACTGCGGCGGATTGCCACGCTCGCTCAGCACAGCCGGCTCGGGCGCCGCGGCTTCGAGTTCTTCAAAAGCCGAAGCGTGCGCGCGATAGTCGCGGAAATCGGGATACGAGACGCCCATTCCTCCGCTGCCGGCTTGCGCGAGGTTGCGGTTGCGGACCGAAACCAGCCGGTCGCCGCCCGGAACCGGAACGGGTTTGAACAGTGCCGCGTTTACCAGGGTGAAGACCATGGTATTGAGGCCAATGCCCAAGGCCAAGGTCGCGACCACGGCGGCGGAGAACCAGCGATGGGACAGCAGCATGCGCAGCGCGAAGCGGAGGTCCTGTGTCATACAGACTCAGTACGGAACGGCACCGCGCTTTGTTCCAGCGGTACTACTTATGTCAGCGTTGGCTGAAGGTGTCGCAGGCCGCAATTTTGCCGGAATTCAGGCCGCGCTGAAACCAGGTGGTGCGCTGGGCCGCGGAACCGTGCGTGAATCGTTCCGGGCTGACCCGGCCGGTCGACATTTTCTGAATACGATCGTCGCCGACCGCCGCTGCCGCGCTGAGGGCCGATTGGATATCGGCGGTATCGATGAGCTGGCGTTGCGCGGTGGAGTTACCCCAGACGCCGGCGAAGCAATCGGCCTGCAATTCGAGCCCTACGGAGAGCTGATTTGCCTGGCGTGGACTCCGCTCTTGCAGAGCACGCACCTTGGGCTCGATACCCAATACCTTCTGCACGTGATGGCCAATTTCGTGCGCCACGACGTAGGCCTGCGCGAATTCGCCATTGGAGGCGCCGAAGCGGGTTTTCAACTCGTCGAAAAAGCCCAGGTCGAGATAGACTTTTTCGTCCTCCGGACAGTAGAACGGCCCGGTGGCATCCTGCGCCGTGCCGCAGCCGGATGGATACGCATCGCGAAACAGAACAAGCTTGGCGTGGCGGTAGCGAACGCCGGCATCGCGTGGGAGAATTTGGTCCCAATTGCGCTGCGTGTCGTCGAGGACGAAGGACATGAAGCGCACTTGGGTGTCCTCTTGCGGCGAAGACTGGCGGGGCGCCGAGCGCACGGGTCGGGGAGCGCCGCTATCGCCCGAAAACAGCGTGAAGAAATTGTGGCGGAAGATGAGACTCAGCAAACCGACGACCAGGATGCCGCCGATTCCCAGGCGTCCGCCGCCGAAACCGCCACCACCGCCGCCGCCGCTTTCGTTGCGTCGATCTTCCAGGTCGTCACTGAGTCCGCCGGGCGTCCATTGCATGCTCCTAGCGTATATGCTTTTGGTGATGCGAAAATTGGATTGATGTCTCAGATCCTTGAAGAAGTACTGAATGCCAATCAATCGTATGCGGCCAGTTTTAGCAGCAAGGGAAAGCTCGGCATGCCGCCGGCACGGGGGTTCGCGATTCTGACCTGCATGGATGCCAGGCTCGATCCGGCAAAGTTCGCGGGGCTGGCTGAAGGCGATGCGCACGTGATTCGCAATGCGGGCGGACGGGCGAGCGACGACGCGATTCGCTCGTTGGTGATTTCCTACAAATTGCTCGGGACTAAAGAGTGGTTCGTGGTACATCACACCGACTGCGGAATGCTGAATTTTACGAACGAGATCATGCGGGATCTGTTGTCGCAAAGCCTGGAGACCGCCAGCGTGCGGAATGGGCAATGGAAGGATCCGGGAACGGGCGGCGGATCGGTTGCCGGAGAGTACATTGAATGGCTCACCATTCGGGATTTGGAGCAGAGCGTGCTGACCGACGTCGCGAGGATTCGTTCACATCCGCTCGTGCCCGCGCGTATTCCGATCTATGGCTACATTTATCAGGTCACAACCGGACGACTGATCGAAGTCCCGGAAGCGACGAAAGCGGGAGAAGCAGGTGCGCAGCGCCGCGTCGCCGCCTCTAGTTGAGTAGAAATCGTTCGCTACATCACGGAAACTCCGCCTAAGGGTGAACCCGCCATCGGCCGATGAGGAAAACGAGGGATAGTTCTGTACGTACTACCTATGGGTTCAGGCAACCGGCAGTGTACAACGCCGTTAAGTCTTGATTTAATGTGAGTTGCACAAAAATTTGGTCTGTAGTCTGAGCTCAACCATTTGAGGAGCTACTAAATATGTGTCCGCGCTGCCAGTCCCCCGAAGTGACGCGCTCGCGTAGCCGATTCCGCGACACGATCATGTTGTGGCTGGGCATGAGGCCGTATCGTTGCCGCGAGTGCAACAAGCGTTTCCATTTGCCGGCGAAGGTAGGCCGCAAATTGAGCCGAGAGCAAGCTTGGCGGAAATCGTCGTCCAAGAGCACGAGCCGCGAAACCACCATACCTGTCGAAGTCGATTCCGTCTAGCTAGCCTGGCAGCCAATCGTGCCTGCGTTCGTCGCACAGCGACAAACGCTATAATTTCTAACATGCTGGTAGCGACGGAGAAGATCTGGCACAATGGCCGGTTGATTGCTTGGGACGATGCGAAAATTCACGTACTCTCGCACGTCGTCAGCTATGGCAGCTCGGTATTTGAAGGCGTTCGCTGTTACGAGCAGAAGAGCGGCGTGGCGATGTTCCGCGCACAGGACCACGCGCGCCGGCTACTCGATTCCGCCAAGATTTACCGGATGGACGTGCCGTACACGATCGAGCAGCTCACCACGGCGATGTCCGACATCGTCCGCGAAAACAAGCTAGGGGCCTGCTACATCCGGCCCATCGTGCTGCGCGGTTATGGCGGCATGGGCGTGATGCCCACCGACAATCCGATCGATACGTACATGGCCTGCTTCCCCTGGGGTCGCTACCTGGGCGAAGAAGCGCTCAACGAAGGAGTGGATGTTTGTATCTCCTCGTGGAATCGCATTGCGCCCAATACCCTTCCCGCGCTTTCAAAAGCGGGCGCGAACTACATGAACTCGCAATTGATCCGCATGGAAGCGGCTATCAATGGTTACGCGGAAGGTATTGCGCTCGATGAAGCTGGCTATGTCAGCGAAGGTTCGGGCGAGAACGTGTTCCTCGTGCGCGATGGCAAGCTGCTGACGCCGCCGCTGGGCGCTTCCGTTTTGCCTGGTATCACGCGCGACTCCGCGATTAAGATCGCCGGGCAGCTCGGAATTCCAGTGGTCGAGACGATTATTCCTCGTGAGTTGCTGTATATCGCCGACGAAGTATTCTTCACGGGCACGGCGGCGGAAGTGACTCCGGTCCGGTCGGTGGATCGCATCAAAGTAGGCAACGGGCGCCGCGGTCCGGTCACCGCGCAAATTCAGCGGCGCTTCTTCGACATTCTAGACGGATCGGCGAAGGATGAATTCAACTGGTTGACGCCGGTGGTGCGAGTGCCGGAACCGGTGGGCGTGTGATGCGATCGAAATCCGCATCGAAACGACGCGCAGGGCGGAAACCGCTCACTGCCGTTCAGTGGAGTCCCGGCGAAGCTGGCTTCTGCCCTGCGTTTTGAACCTATCGCATGGCGACCGGCTCAAGCTCAAATTTTCGTCCGCGCGCGAACACCCGATCCGCAGCCACCTCCCCCGAGATTACCTGCCAATCCAGTATCCGCGCCGGATCTTTATAACTTGTACCGCACACTACGCCGTAAGCGCCAGCACGGATCGCATCGCGCGCCGAGCTTTTCAACACGTTTTAACTCTTGCGATTGCCGACGCTTATGCGGAGCGGGTTGTGTGTAAATTGTGAAAAAAACATAGATGAGTGATTATGTCGGAAGCTTCGTCCCTTAGAAAAACAATTATTGGTAAGAATGCTGGCTCGTCGGCTGTTCTCGAAGTGAGCTACGACGCGGCGCTCGCCGGCGTGGATGAATTGATTCAGGCGCCGGACGTCTCGGAGTTTCTTGCGCCTGGCTTTATCGATCTCCAGGTGAATGGTTTCGCCGGGGTCGACTACAACGACCCATCCTCCGGACACGAAGCGATCGCGCAATCGATCCGCACGATGTTCGAAACCGGCGTGACGCGTTTCTTTCCGACTTTGATCACCGGTTCGGAAGAGCGCATCGTTGGTGCGTTACGGAATCTGGTGGCGGCGAAAAGCGAGTTCGCAGCCGCCGGCCGGCCCGAGGCGCAGGCCATGGCTGGCATTCACGTCGAAGGTCCGCATCTCTCTCCCGAAGACGGGCCGCGCGGTGCGCATCCACTCGAACACGTGCGGCCTCCTGATAGCGAAGAGTTTCAGCGCTGGCAGGAAGCGGCGGACGGCGAAATTCGTTTGGTCACGGTATCACCCGAGTGGGAGCAAACGCCGGCTTATATCCGGACGCTGCTGCGTGCCGGGGTCGTGGCAAGCATTGGCCACACCAAGGCGAATACGGAACAGATTCGCGCCGCCGTGGATGCGGGCGCAACGATGTCGACCCATCTCGGCAATGCCGCACATCCTACGCTTCCGAAAACACAGAACTACATATGGGATCAATTGGCCGAGGATCGGCTGATTGCGAGTTTCATCGTGGATGGCATTCACCTTCCGGGCGGGTTTCTCAAAACCGCGCTGCGTGCCAAAGGGCTCGAGCGCTCCGTGCTGGTTACCGATGCTGTGATGCCGGCGATGTGTGAACCGGGCCGCTACAGTCTGGGCCAGGTAGAAGTCGAGTTGCGGGCGAATGGCAGCGTGGTAATCATAGGAACCGAACGATTGGCCGGCTCTGCGCTTCGTATGGACCGCGCGATTGGCAATAGCGTCCGGTTGGCGGGCATATCGCTGCGCGAGGCGCTGACGATGGCAACCGTGAATGCGGCGCGCGCAGGACGCGTAGCCGGGCGGCAACGAGGATTGGCTACCGGTGAAAAAGCGGATTTAGTCTCGTTCCTCTGGAACCCCGATTCTTGCACTCTTGCGGTGAAAGAAACCATCGTGGCCGGCGTCTCTGTCTACAAGGCATAAGATAGCCTGAGAGCAGCTATGGCATTTACACTTCCACCACTACCCTATCCCGCAGATGCGCTGGAGCCTCATATCGATAAGACGACCATGGAGATCCATCACGGCAAACACCATGGCGCGTACGTCACGAATTTAAACAAGGCTTTGGAGTCGGCGCCGGATCTACAGAGCAAGACAGTAGAAGAACTACTGGCTAACAGTCTAGCGGCGGTTCCAGAAGCGATCAAGACGGCGGTGCGCAACAATGGCGGCGGCCACGCCAATCACTCGCTGTTCTGGAATCTGCTATCGCCGAAAGGCGGCGGCGCTCCCAAAGGCGAAATCGAAAATGTGATCACCGCGACCTTTGGCAGCTTCGATTCGTTCAAAGAAAAATTCAACGCTGCGGCGACTACCAGGTTCGGTTCTGGCTGGGCTTGGCTTGTCAAGGGCGGCGGCACCAAATTCGAGATCCTGTCTACCGCGAATCAGGACAGCCCGCTAATGGACGGAAAGAAGCCGATTCTAGGCTTGGACGTCTGGGAACACGCTTACTATCTCAAGTATCAGAACCGCCGGCCGGAATACATCGCCGCCTGGTGGAATCTGGTGAATTGGGACGAAGCGAATAAACAACTCAAGTAATCAGCCCGAGTTTTTGAAACTGCTGGCGCGTGGCGTCGACAGAAACGTGGGGGAAGGCCGCGAACCCGATGTCCGCGGCCACCTGCGCGAATGGCGCGCGATCGTCCACGTAGATCGATTCGGATGCCTTCGCTTGCGCCAGGTCGAGCGTGAGCTGCCAGATTTGCCGGTCGGGTTTGCGCATGTGTACGTAATTCGAGACGACCATGAAATCGGCTAGCTCGCGCAGTCCGAACTTGTCTACCCGATGCTCGGTAATTCCCTGCCCCTCATTGCTGATCAACGCAAGCTTCAATCCGTTGGCCTTCTTGACGCGCGCGAAGAGTGCGATATTTTCGGGCCAGGGTTGCGAGCCGGCGTAGATGTAGTCTCGCAATTGGTCCAGACTGAACGAGCGCGGCGCGTCGAAGAACACGTAGCGTAAGTACGTTTCAAAATTCACGAAGCCCCGTTCGTATGTGTCGAACATCAATCGATGACGCTCGTCGATGGATTCAAGGGGCACTTGAAAATGCAGGCAGACCTTGTGGCGCAGGTCCGTATCCCACCCGTTGGTGCCTAGAACACCGCCAATATCGCAACAGAGGAGGCGAAAGGAAGAGCCGCTCATTTTAGATTTCAGGGTCGCATACGAGGGTTGGTTTAGAATCGGAAGAGCGTTTCATTCTCCGGGCGCGTAGCTCAGTTGGTTAGAGCGCCTGCTTCACACGCAGGAGGTCGCAGGTTCGAGTCCTGCCGCGCCCACCATTTTCAGCTCGATATTCCCTGCGATCGGTTCGAGCTCGATCGACTATTTCAACCAGTTTTCACTGATCGAAGATCCGAATCCAGAAGTGATTGGATGATCTTCTGGCCTTCTGGCGGCGGTGCGCCAGAAAGGGACACCACAAAAAGACAATTCTTAAAGACATTTCCCTCTAACACTGTTGTCCCACCGTGGTACTCGATAACACACTCAATGAATACATTTCCCGCAAAATAAGCACCATCCAGAATCACCCGACGTCGACGAAACTCGTTGCGTATGATGCTTTGATCTCTGATAGTTCCCTGAACCTCCAAATTTGCGCCCACTAACGCCGCTGATTCCTGAGAGATCGTGGTTGCCGCGACAGACCAATATGCCGGGCCAGTTGGGCGAATAACCGCTAACTTTTGACGGATCGAATTGCTGACATCGATTGGGATTGAGATAGCGCGTCGGCTGGCCATTTCGTAAAGGAACACTATATTGGGCAGTTGAGAAGCTAGGGCGCCACTCGGCAAATCTGCCGACGAGTGAAGCTGGTGCTGTAGTAAAAGATTTACGTCTCTCTCCACGGTGTCCAGCTTGCCTGACAGCCTAGCTAAATCTTCTTTCGTGCCAGCCACAAGAGCACTGTTTTTCTCGAGCTCAGACCGAATTGCTTGTAGAGCAGTACTCTGCTCAGAGCGAGCGGTCTCAAGTTGTTTTGTGCCAGTTACCGTGTCCTCTTTGTCGTGCAAGCTGCTCAGTACGGGGGCTAGCTTTGTGTCAATACGGCTGTCCACCTTTGCGTCGGATTGTGTTTGTGCCACCTGAGCGATAGTGTCTTGGCGATTGGCAGAATTAACGAAATAACCACTCCAAGCTGCAACGGCCCCGACAACCGCAACCGCAGGGGAAAGCAGCGAAAACCATTCGGACCTAGTTAACTTCTGCATTCTTGCCAATGTGCGACAAAGAATATCATGAGGGCGCTCGCGAATGCACGCGGCTAGGATAAAAGCAGCCCACTGTCACTCAGCGCCTTCACCACGGAGCAAATGGCGGTGTGACCAGGTCGAATCGCCGGAGCTACGCGAAACTGAAGCTACGCATTTTCCGCAAAATTGCGTTTTCGATCCGGCAGAGAAGGGGCGCAAGGCAGCCGGAAATGGATAGTAACGTTCTACAGTTTCCGTCGCAGGAAATTCTATTGGTTCTTGGAGGACACAGACTTCGATTCTGCCCAGGAGACATTAGGAACGATTTCGCTTGTGCTTGTGACACGAGTCAGTTTCGCGCTAATTCGCGGCAGAGCGTGTCGAACAAGCCTGTCGGCCACCAGGTCCACCGGAATCGAGTCTTTGTCATTCGCTGGCGAGCGCTCTGCGTACTGCGGCGGGTTCTTTTGCGATGACGGTCAGGTAAGCTCGGGCGGCCGAATCCGGCTGACGCCCGCCTTGCTCCCATTCCTGCAATGCGCGTTTGTTGATACCGTAGGCCCGTGAGAATTCGGTCTGCGACATTTTAACCTTCTTGCGAATAGCCTTCACGTCGATCGGCTTCGGCCAAACCTGCTCCAGTTCAACTTTGCCCCGCTTATGGGCGAGGACCAATTTCATGCCCTCGACCAGGTCCGTCCCAAACTTTGTCTTGTTCGCAGCAACTTTCGTTGGCATTCTATTGCGCTCCTTTCAGATGAGCCGCGATTTGGCGGAGTTCCTTCTTTTCATCTTCGGTCAGATCCGTTTTCATGTTTTTTGCATAACAGTGCAGCAGGTAAATACGTGCGGCGATCACGACGTACAGATAAATGATTCGCGCGCCGCCACGCTTTCCCTTACCCTTCGCCGCCCATCGCAACTTCCGCGCGCCCGCAGCACCGGGTATTACATCTCCCGCTTCCGGACGGTCACTCAAATAGGCGGCCACCGCTTCGATGCCGTCCGCTCCGACTAGCTCCGTGGCCTCGGCTTTGAACTTCGGCACCTGAAGAACGGTGATTCGGACCGGTCATTCACTGTGAGGCAATATACCGCAGTGCGGTATAGGATATCGCGGTGCCACTAAACACTATACCGCAATGCGGTATATCGAATCGCTCCCGGGTCAAACGCACACGGCACGACCCAGGCTCCGGGAGTGGGTCATGCCATTGTGCGCGTTGGCTTAATCCTTGCGAAGACTTTTTGGGAAATTCAACGGCTCGGAAGCGCCAGTCACAAGCCGAAAAGCCAATGTTTTCGGCCCTTCGGAGGCCAAAACCCTTGACACCACCCCTTATGCTGGAACCGAATGGCATCGCTCCAACAACTCGCGGCCAACCGCGCCAATGCTCAACTCTCCCCTGGCCCCACTTCGTCGGAAGGAAAAGCCAAAGTCTCCCATAACGCCGTGAAAACCGGGCTCACCGGCCGCACCGTCCTCCTGCCATCGGACGACGTAGCGGCCTACCAGGCTCAAGTCGACCGAATCTTCCGGCAGTTCGTTCCCGAAAGTGACGAAGAAAAGCGCCTCACCCAGTCCCTAGCCGATACGCTCTGGCGGCTCGAGCGCATTCCGTCGCTCGAGGCCGGAATCTACGCCATCGGCCGCCGTGAGCTCGCCGCCCAATTTGCGGATGAAGAGGACGAAGCGGTTCGCAAGGCCATGATCGAAGCGCAGATTTTTCTCTCGTACCGCCGCGACCTGAACAACCTCTCGGTCCAGGAAGCACGCCTGCGCCGGCAATACGAAAAGGACGAAGCGGAGCTGAAACGTCAGATCGCCGAACGCGGGCAGGCTGCTAAGGATCGCCGGACGGCAGAAAACCGGCGCTGGCAAAACGCCATTGACCATTACCGGGCAGCCCAAAAGCACGGCGTGCCCTTCGATCCCGCCGAAATTGGCTTTGAATTTTCAACCGAAGAAATCACCGCCCGCGAACAGCAGATACAAGTGAAAGGCGCCATCGACAGCGGCCGCTATTACGAATACAAGGCAAAGGGTTACCTCAAGCTCTCCGGCAAAGCCGCCTGAATCCGATTGAGCAAAATGAATCTCATAGCAACAACCGGATGGCGACGAACCACCGGTCGGCCACAAACTTGGATCATGCCGAAGAAAGAAATCAAAACAACGGTGAATGATCTGGCCCAGGACGAGCTGTTCTGGCAGGCGGTCAAGACCCGGGATCGCTCGTTCGACGGCGAGTTCTATTTCGCAGTCGCGACGACCGGGGTGTATTGCCGCCCTTCCTGCGCGTGCCGGCTGCCGCTTAGAAAGAACGTGCGGTTCTATGGCTCTCGCGAAGACGCCGAACGAGCAGGGTTTCGCGCCTGCCTACGGTGCCGCCCCGCGGAGCCTGCGGGCAGCGATCCGGCTCTGCTCCGTATTCAGGAAGTCTGCAACTATATTCGAGCGCATGCGCAGGATTCGCTCTCGCTTACTATGCTCGCGGAGCGCGCCGGTTTGAGTCGCTTCCATTTCTTGAGAACTTTCAAAAAAGTCGTCGGCTTAACACCAAAACAGTTCATCGACGCCAATCGCTTGCAGTCATTCCGTCATGAATTGCGCAAGAATTCGTCCGTGACAAATGCCATCTACGAAGCTGGCTTTGGCTCGAGCAGCCGCGTTTACGAGCGCGTGGACACGCGGCTCGGCATGACCCCGGCCGAATATCGGGCGTCGGGAAAGGAAGTCACGATTTCCTATGTCTCGGTAGATTCCGTTTTGGGCCGCATGATGATCGGCGCAACGGACCGCGGCTTATGCTTCGTTCAGTTCGCGGCGAGCGACGAGGAGTTGTTGGCAATGCTCCGTGCCGAATATTCCGCTGCGCGCTGTGAACCGATGCAAGAGCCGTTTCCACCGGAATTTGAGAATTGGATGACGGCCCTCCGTGAGCATCTGGATGGACAACAGCCGCGCCTCGATTTGCCCGTGGATGTGCGTGCCACGGCGTTTCAGATGAACGTGTGGCAGTATCTTCAATCCATTCCTTACGGAAGCGTGCAGTCTTATGCCGAAGTAGCCGCAGGTTTAGGCAAGCCGAAGGCCGCTCGGGCGGTTGCGCGGGCATGCGCGCAAAATCGAGTGGCACTCGCCATTCCGTGTCACCGGGTGATTCGAGGAACGGGTGAACTCGGGGGATATCGTTGGGGCCTCGAGCGCAAGCGTCTGCTGATCGACCTAGAGCGTCGCAGCATGAGCCGGCAGTAGACTTGGTTTATGGTCGCCGCGGCCTTCTTTGCCCTCGCAGTCCTCAAAGCAGCACACTCGAGCGATGGTTTGCTGGACTTATCTGGCAAGCCGGTCGATCCATTTGCGGGCGCCGCCCGCGCCAGGATTTTCCTGTTCGTGCGGACCGACTGCCCCATCACGAACCGGTATGCACCGGAGTTGCAGCGCATTGCTTCGGAGTTCGCGCGGCGCGGTGTCGAGTTTTGGCTCGTCTATCCGGACCCGGCCGAGACCGTAGCCGCGATCAAAGGACAGATCGCGGAATACAAATTGCCCGGCAAGCCGCTGCGCGACCCGCATCACAAACTTGTTGCGCGGAGTCAGGCGACCGTTTCGCCGCAAGCGGCACTCTTCGACAATGGCGGCCACCTGATCTACTCCGGCCGAATCGACGATCGTTATATCGACCTCGGTAAGTCCCGGCCGGCCGCCCAGATCCACGATCTCGAAGCCGCCATTACCTCGGTGCTATCTGGTAAGACGGTGAAGTTATCGCGGACCCGCGCTATCGGCTGCTATTTAGCGGACGTTCAGTAGCTGCATCCGCCGGCGCATGAACAAACCGCAGAAGATAAAACCGAGACCTGTGATCGCAATAGATGCCGGCTCGGGAGTTGCGGTTGTTGCCGTGGTTACGTATCCCTGCAACCAGGTCGTTTTACCATTGCCGCCGCCATTTACCGCCTGCACAGTGGCCAGTGCAAAATCGTAGCCATCGAAAACCAGGCCGGTGTAATTCACGCCGCCGGCTGTAAACGAAGTGGCTCCGGCTGTGCCCGAGAAATTCAACAGATACGCGGCGCCGACTTTGCTGAGCGTACCTTTGAAATCCAACGATCCCAGCGATCCGTTCACATTTGGCTTAACCAAAATGTCGATGACGCTTGAATTAGATGCCGAACCCGGCACCGCGTCAATGAATTCGCCAAAGCTGGTGGCGAGGGACGTCCCGCTCAGCGCAACCGGCACGCTTCCGAAAGATGGAACGCTAGCGCCGGTAAATAAAAAAGAATTGCTCGCGTCGCCGAGTGTGCCCGACGCGATCGAGGTAGTAATGCTGATGGTGGCGCTCCGCGCAGCAGGCGCGAATGCGGTCATTAATAGACCAAGTCCGACCGCGGCTAAGCTGCTAGCGCGCGAATTGAAATGTAGTATCAAGGTTGAATCTCCTCCGGTGTTGCTTCGATTCGAGTAAGTAGAATTGCTTGGGTCGCATTCAGGATAACCACGCACTTCTGTAGGGTCAACGATATGGCGAAGCCCCAGGTACTGGAGCATAGAGGACAATTTCCCCTCGATTTATCTGAAGTTCGAGAGCAGCGGCTTCGCTTTTACATCGCGCCGCAAAGCGGGAAATAGAAAAGTGCTTTTGGCGTGGGTTTGCGCGATATCCCCAGCAGAAACAGTGGAGTAGTGGTACTGCCTATGTCCGTATCCGGTTAGTACATGACCGGGTTCCGCAAAACATTTCCAGCGATTATCGTTGAAACTGACTTTCATTAACAAATTACCCTGTGTGCACCTAGATAAATGCACGCATCTTTAGGAGGAGTCTTTGGTATTAGGATTGAAATTAGTGGCTGGCAGTCTTTGCCTCGCCGCCGTAATGTTCGGGCAGGCGCCATCGCTGAATCTACCTGCAACTGTGTCGGGAGTGCAAACCTCGACCACTAGCCCCACAGCGTATAGTCTCACCACCAGCGGAGTCGCCGCCGGTCTGACGCTGTCCAATACAACTTATAGTGCCTGGTGCACTAATCCGGCGGGATTCCTGCCGGGGGAGACGGTGGATCTAACGACGAATCCGCCATCGCTATTTGATCCATCCGGCCAGGCGACGTATCAGGTCTACTCTTCCTACGCCGCCAGTTTGCCGAACGATGGCAACGTCGGGAACGCCGGCCAAGTGCTGGGCGGATCCACCGTATTGAGCATCAAACAGGAGTGGCAGCTCATCAACTATGTGATCAATTACCCGAATGGCAAGGCCGGCAATCTTGCCACAACGGTGAACGATGAGCAGGCCGTGGTCTGGCAGATCCTGCGGCCGACGGACCTGACCAATTACCTTACGGGTCCCGGCACGGACGCCAACGCCCTACTTCTGTATCAGGACGCTTTGCTGAATGGGCTTGGATTTATTCCCGGCGCCGGTCAATTGATTGCTATTGTGCTCGACCCCGTGACGCCTTCGAACAGCCCGCAAGCGTATCAAGGTGTCTTCATCCAGGTGCCACTGAGCGGCATGGTGAAGATCGACAAGTCGGCGAATGCGACGCAGGCTAATTGCTTCGATCAAGTTACTTACACATATGTCGTGACCAACACTGGCAATGTGACGTTGACCAACGTCGTAGTTACGGACGATAACGGCACCCCGGATTACGCGGGCGACGACTTCAACGTCGGGACCATCGCGAGCCTCGCGCCCGGCCAGTCGAAGACCTTTACGAAGACAGTGTATCTACCGGTTACGCAATACGCGGTCGACTCCCGCGGCAATGAAAATTGGAGCTTGGTGATTCCGAAGACACTTCCGAATGGCGACATCGAAGTGACCTTCCTACAAGACGATGATCTCATCGACAACACGTACGGCAAGCACGTCTCCGGCGGCTGGAAGACCCAAGGCGGCCACGGTTTCTGGGACGGAGTCGGCTCAGACTATGCCGAGTTTCAATTCGTCGACAATTCCGGCCACACGGTGCTGGATTTCGATGCGGACTATCTCAGCGTCAGCGGCAAATACCCCTCGGGCTTTGGCAGCGCGGGTATTCATAACGGCTACAGGGGTTTGAACTCCGGCGATTCGGACGATGTGGCGGGAATTACGACGACCTTGAGCGATAGCATCAATCAATCGTCGAAGTATTACGGCTCAACAAACGACTCGCCCGACAACGACCATAACTGGGAGTGCAAAAACGGCTACAAAGTGACCGTACATCGTTCGGCGTTCGGCTGGAATGGCTTCGGCGGCTGCAATATCAAATACGTCCAGAACTCGCGCTGCAAGACCGGCGGCGGCCATTACACGCCGCACCCTGTCTGCAGCAAGGTGACCAATATTGCGACCGTGACCGCGCAGTTGAGCGGCACCTGCAAGACCGTTTCGGCTCGTGACTCGGCGACCGTGAGCATCAACGCGCCGTGCACGCCGCCGCCTTCGAATGACCATTGCAACCGCGATCATGGCAACGACCATCATCGCTGCAGCAAGCGCTGGTAATTAGCCCGGCGATTGCGGCAAGAAAGGGAGGCCCGCTCAGCGGCGCCTCCCTTTTTTCGTTAGGCCGGCGATTTACCATACAGATGTGAAAGCTTTGGTGAAGGCGCAGAGTGCGCCAGGTTTGTGGCTCGAAGATATACCCGAGCCATCGATTGGCATTAACGACGTTCTGATTCGAGTCACGCACACCGGAATTTGCGGGACCGACTTGCACATTTACGAATGGGACGATTGGGCGCGCTCCACGGTTCCGGTTCCCATGGCGATCGGGCACGAGTTTGTCGGCGAAATCGTTGCCGTGGGATCGAACGTCAACGATTTTCATGCAGGCGAAGTTGTCAGTGGCGAAGGGCACGTGGTGTGTGGACGCTGTCGCAACTGTTTAGCGGGCCGCCAGCATCTATGCGCACACACGCAGGGCGTCGGCGTGAATCGGCCCGGTGCGTTCGCTGAATACGTCGCACTGCCCATGAGCAATATTTGGCGGCATGCGCCGAATATGAACCGCGAAATCGCCGCGATTTTTGACCCGTTCGGTAACGCCGTGCATACCGCGCTCTCTTTCCCGGTATTGGGCGAGGATGTCCTGATCACCGGGGCCGGTCCTATCGGGCTCATGGCGATTCCCGTAGCGCGGCACGCTGGCGCGCGCTTTGTTGTGGTGACCGACCTGAATCCCTACCGCCTCGAAATCGCGCGCAAGATGGGCGCCACGCTGGCCATCAACCCGAAAGAGACGTCGATCGGCGAGGCGCAGAAGCAGCTTGGAATGCAAGAAGGTTTCGACGTCGGTCTCGAGATGTCGGGGAACCCAGCCGCCTTCCGCGACATGATCGTCAATATGAGTCACGGCGCCAAGATCGCCATGCTCGGGATTCCCGCCAAAAAGATGCCTATCGATTGGCGTCAAGTCATCTTCAACATGCTTACGATCAAGGGAATTTACGGGCGCGAAATGTACGAGACCTGGTACAAAATGACGGTAATGCTTGAATCCGGTTTGGATATTACACCGGTAATTACCCATCGCTTCCACTATCGCGATTTCGAAAAGGGCTTTCAAGTCATGCGGTCGGGTAACTCGGGTAAAGTGATCCTCGACTGGACACAATGAAAACCGGCATCTTCGATCTGTTCAAGATCGGCATTGGACCTTCCAGTTCCCATACGGTCGGCCCGATGCGCGCGGCGCGCAGTTTCGTAGCTCGCCTGGCGGAAGCGAACGGCCTCGCGAGAATTACGCGCATCCAGGTGGAGCTATTCGGATCATTGGCCCTGACTGGCCTGGGTCATTGCACGGACAAAGCGATTCTGCTTGGTTTGAGCGGCGAGCGGCCCGAAACGGTCGATCCGCTTGCCATCGATTCTCTTGTCGAAACCATTCGCGCGCAAAAGCGGCTGCAATTGCTGGGATCCTACGCGATACCGTTCGACGAACCGCGCGATCTCTTATTCCACAACGATGCGGTTCTATCCGGCCATCCTAACGGCATGCGCTTTTCGGCTTTCGACGGGCAAGCAACTGCGCTCGCGCAAGAAGTGTACTATTCTATCGGCGGCGGATTTATCGTACGCGAAGGTGAGCCGGCGGTGAACGACACGGATTCGCTTCCGGTGCCTCACCCATTTTCGAGCGCAAGCGAGTTGCTCGAGCAGGCGAGCCGTAAGGGGCTTGCGATTTGGCAGGTCATTTTAGAAAACGAAAGCGTTCTCGATAGCGAAGATCAGGTGCGCGGGCGTCTGCGTAAGATCTGGTCGGTGATGGATGCTTCGATCGAGCGCGGGCTCCGGACCGAAGGAATTTTACCCGGTGGCTTGAAAGTTCGCCGGCGCGCGGCGCGTTTGTCCGCGAAGATACTTGCGCGGAGTGTTCCCGATCCACTGGACACCTTGGATTGGGTAAACGTGTTCGCCATGGCTGTGAATGAAGAGAACGCAGCCGGAGGGCGTGTCGTGACGGCGCCGACCAACGGGGCCGCCGGATTGGTGCCGGCCGTCGGTCGATACTACAAACAGTTTGTGCCGGACGCTTCGGAAGAGGGCCTGCTGCGCTATCTCCTGACGGCTGGAGCGATCGGCATTCTCTACAAGGAGAATGCATCTATCTCAGGCGCCGAAGTGGGTTGCCAAGGCGAGGTGGGCGTGGCTTGCTCGATGGCCGCGGCGGGTCTTGCGGGCGCGCTCGGCGCAAGTAATGAACAGATCGAGCATGCCGCCGAGATTGGCATGGAGCATCACTTGGGAATGACTTGCGATCCGATTGGCGGTCTGGTCCAGATTCCGTGCATCGAGCGCAACGCTATTGGCGCGATGAAGGCCATCAATGCGTGCCGCATGGCGATGCAGGAATCGGGCGAGCACAAAGTTTCTTTGGACCAGGTGATTCGCACGATGTATCAAACTGGCCTTGATATGCAGTCAAGATATAAAGAGACGGCGCTAGCGGGCCTAGCCGTGAACGTCAAGGATTGTTGAGCGCGCATGTTTACTAATGTCGAGCCATATTTAGCTCAAAAACTCAGTGAAATCGAGAGTGCCGGCCTTTTCAAGCGAGAGCGTTTGCTCGATGGCCCGCAGCAGGCCGAGGTGCGCCTGGCGAACGCTCCTTCGGTGCTGAACTTTTGCGCGAATAACTATCTTGGCTTGGCGAATCATCCGGCGGTGGTGGAGGCCGCCCGGCAAGCCCTCGACACCTGGGGCTATGGCCTGGCCAGTGTGCGTTTCATCTGTGGAACGCAATCGATCCACAAACAGTTGGAAGAACGGCTCAGCCAATTCCTGGGGACCGAAGATACGATTCTCTACGGCTCCTGCTTCGACGCTAACGGCGGCTTGTTCGAGACGCTGCTCGAGCAGGAGGACGCCGTGATCTCTGACGAGCTCAATCATGCCAGCATCATCGACGGCATCCGGCTCTCGAAAGCGGCTCGCTTCCGTTACAAGAATGGTGACATGGACGATCTCGAAGCTAAGCTTCGAGAGGCGGCCGGCGTGCGCCACCGCCTGATCGCCACCGACGGCGTTTTTTCCATGGATGGTTACGTCGCAAAACTTCGCGAGATTTGTGATTTGGCCGAGAAACATCAAGCCATGGTGATGGTGGACGATTCGCACGCTGTTGGCTTCATGGGCAAAACAGGTCGCGGAACGCATGAGCATCACGGCGTAATGGATCGCGTCGACGTGATCACCGGCACATTGGGCAAGGCGCTCGGCGGCGCTAGCGGCGGCTACACCAGCGGGCGCAAGAAGATTATCGATCTGTTGCGCCAGCGCTCGCGGCCCTATCTCTTCTCGAATTCTGTCGCGCCGCCGATTGTCGCCGCATCCTTGAAGGTACTGGACTTGCTCGCCGGCACTTCGGACCTGCGCGAGCGCCTTTTCTCGAATACAAAACTATTTCGAGCTCGCATGGCGGCAAACGGATTTCAGATTGCCCCGGGAGAACATCCCATCGTGCCGGTGATGCTGGGAGACGCGACGATCGCGACGCGCCTCGCGGATTGGCTGCTCGGAAAAGGCATCTATGTGATCGGCTTTTCTTTTCCGGTCGTCCCGCAAGGCAAGGCGCGGATTCGCGTGCAACTCTCGGCCGCGCATACGGCCGAAGAACTCGAATACGCCGCCGAACAATTTGCCGCCGGAAAACGCGAGCTCGGGATCTGATTCTGGCCGCTCCCGCCATCTGGACCATTGCGGCGCTCACCGTTCTCGCAATTCTGATCCGCCCGAGAAACTGGCCCGAGGCCGTATGGCCAGTCACTGGTGCCGCGCTCTTACTTGTGTTCCGGCTACTCCCCCCAAGTGAAGCGCTCGAGGCCGTGCGGCAAGGGACGAGCGTCTATTTGTTTCTTGCCGGTATGTTATTGCTCGCCGAACTGGCACGGCGTCAGGGGCTATTTGACTATCTCGCTGCACGCGCTGTAACTGCCGCCAAAGGTTCGCGCGGCAGGTTATTCCTGCTTGTTTATGGCGTCGGCATTGTGGTGACGGCGGTGCTTTCAAACGATGCCACGGCGGTCGTTCTGACTCCGGCGGTTTACGCAGCGGTCAAGAAGACACGTGCTCCCGTCCTGCCCTATCTTCTGATCTGCGCGTTCATTGCCAATGCGGCGAGTTTCGTTTTACCCATTTCGAACCCCGCAAACTTGGTCATCTTCGGCAAGCACATGCTGCCGCTGCTCGATTGGATGAAAACCTTCGCACTGGCATCGATTGTCTCGATTGTGGTCACGTACTTCGTGCTGCGGGCGCTGCATCGCAAATCGCTGCGCGGAAGCATCGACGCGAATCAGATTTCGACTCCGCTGTCGCATTCGGGCCGTGTAGTCGGGTTCGGCATTTTGGGGAGTGCCGTTGTTTTGCTCGCGGCGTCCGCTTTCGATTGCGATCTTGGTCTCGCAACGTTTCTGGTTGCCGTGGTTGTTTTTGCGGTCGTATTCGTTCTTGACCGCGCGGCGTTTCTTCCCGTAATCCAAGCCGCATCCTGGAGCATCCTGCCGCTAGTAGCCGGCTTGTTTGTCATCGTAAGATCGCTCGACGCCACCGGCGCTGTCCTCGCGGCGCGTCACGCGCTTCACGATTTGAATGATCTTCCGCCGCTTGCCGGCGCCTTGGCCGCAAGTTTCGGCGTGGCGGTGGTTTCGAACATTGCCAACAATCTTCCCGTCGCGCTGTTGGCGGGGAGCGCCGTTCAGGATCACGTCCCGCTTTTGCTGCGGCATGCACTGGTAGTTGGCGTGGATCTCGGCCCTAATTTTTCCATCACCGGATCGCTCGCGACTATTCTCTGGCTCATCGCTATCCGGCGCGAAGGCGAAACAGTCGGCTTCTGGCAATTCCTGCGGCTAGGCGCGCTCGTCACGGCGCCGGCTTTGCTGCTTGCCACCGCAGCGCTAATGGTTACCTAATCATTCCGCCGGCTCGGCCCGCTAACTTCGGCAACTCGGCAAGCAACTTGTCGGCAAGGTCGGCCGGCAAGTCGATCCGGATATGGACTACCTGTTGGTCCTGGTCCACGTGGATCGCGTCCCAAAGCCGCAACATGTCGAGCCGGCTCTCGTTTGTCGAAAGGCGCGAAAGCCCGATCACTCCGCGTAGCACGTCGTGCACGCGCTGGGCGCCTTCGTTCGAAACGCAAAAGATATCGGCTTGCACGTTCGCGCCGGCTGTGAGTGTCATCCCAGCCGACGTGCCGCTCACATATCCGGAAATATTTGATAGAGCCGATTCCAGATCCGAGCGCATGCCGACCTCAGCAAACGGCAATCCACCGCGGCTTGCTTCCCAAATCTGCGCGCTTTTCGGAACCCCGGCCAGCCGCTCGCGCAGTTCCTCCGGTACGCCGCCATTTCCTTCGGTATGTGAATCGAGTGTGGCGCGCAGCGGGACGGCCGCTCCCGCCACCGCTAATCCGGCTTGCGGGAAGGCCACGGACTCTCTCGGATTTCCGAGCAGCGTGTAGGTTTTGTAGGTCGTACGCTCGGCGCCGGCGCCAAGCGTACGACCTACAAAACCTA
>Ga0193753_10001308_pt1 | contig 21555 bp, 19 predicted proteins | sample H1c2metaG_FD_144925 | JGI IMG/M metagenome (GOLD analysis project Ga0193753, IMG submission 144925) | Soil microbial communities from a riparian zone of the East river system, Colorado, United States - H1c2 | ecosystem: Environmental > Terrestrial > Soil > Riparian zone | place: USA: East... | reverse complement strand
TTTCGACGACGCGCGCATCCCGGTCGTCCTGCTCGATCGAACCGTTTTGCCGTACCCACAACGCGGCCACCACGATCTCGTTGGCATCGACAATCGGCGCGCGGGCTACGTGGTCACCGAACACCTGCTTCGGCAGGGCGCGCGCCGCGTTGCCTTCGTCGCGCATCCCCACGCCGCCGCGACGATCGATGCGCGCGAAGCCGGCTACCGCGAGGCGCTTTTTGCACGCGACATCCCCGTCACGCGCGCATGGTCACGCCGTCTCGATCCCGCGGATCCTGCGGCCATCCGCCATGTCATGACAGCGCTCCGGCCCGATGCGATCGTCTGCGGGAACGACTGGACCGCGGGGCGCGTGATGCACGCATTGCTCGCGCTCGGGTATGCGGTGCCCGCCGATGTGCGGATCGTCGGGATCGACGACCTGGAGTACGCGAGCCTTCTGCCCGTGCCGCTCACGACGTTGCACCAACCGACGCGCCCCATTGGCGAAGCGGCGCTCTCCGCCATGCTCGAACGGGTCGCGCGACGCGAGCTCCCGGCGCGCGACATTCTTCTCCGATGCGAGCTCGTCGTGCGGCGCTCCTGCGGGGCATGAACCCCGGGGCCGTGAGTTTGACGGTTTACGGGCGTTCACTCTTCCCAGTGGGACCGTAGGTAGCCTATCTCGGCGGGTATGAGCGCGATCATGCCGATAAGCCGGCTCCCCGATTTCGGACTGGAGGTCTATTTCTCCAAGTGGGAATTCGTGGCCCGCCATCATCTCTGCGCCTCGGACGTCGAGACGCTGTCGATCGGCGAGCTGCTCAATCTCAGCGGCGCCAGTGCCCGTGACGAATTTTCGTCTCTCCCATTGGGTTATATCCCCACTTGGGGAGGCACTCGGCTCCGCGAGGCGATTGCGGCCACGAGCCTTCACTGCGGTCCGGACGACGTGCTGGCCTTCGCCGGCGCCGAAGAGGCGATGTTTTGGTCGCTGCTCGCGCTGCTGGAGCCCGGCGATCACGCCGTGGTGACGGTCCCCAACTACCAGTCGATGGAGGAGCTCGCACGCGCGAGCGGCGCAGACGTAACCGGTCTGGTGTTGACGCCGGAGGACGGGTGGCAGCTGTCGCTCGAAGCACTGCACGCGCAGCTGCGTCCGAACACGCGGGTGGTCGCGGTCAATTTTCCGAACAACCCGACGGGCGCCCTGCCATCCCGCGAGGTTTTTGCGGAGCTCTGCGAACTGTGCGAAGGGCGCGGCATCCGCCTCTTCAGCGACGAGGTGTACCGCGGGTTGGAGCTCGATCCGAGCCGCACCTTGCCGCTGGCGGCCGATCTCTCGAAGAGCGCGGTCTCGCTGGGCGTGATGTCCAAGGCCTACGGGCTTTCCGGCCTGCGCGTCGGCTGGGTCCTCTGCCGCGACCACGCTCTTTTGGAGCGATTGGAGCGTCTCAAACATTACACGAGCATCTGCAACGCGGGCCCCAGTGAGTACCTCGCGACCTTGGCGCTCGAGAACCGCGAACCCATCCTCGCTCGAAATCGCGGGATTCTGAGCGAGAACCTCGCCCTCTTCGACGCCTTTTTCAGCACGTGGGGCCCGCTCTTCGAGTGGCGCCACCCCGATGCGGGCGCCGTCGCCTTCCCACGCTACTGCGGGCCCGAATCCGTTGATTCGTTCTGCGAAGGCCTCGTTCGAGACACGGGCGTGCTTTTTCTTCCCGGCACGGTCTACCTTTCCCGATGCGGCACGGTGCCCGTCAATCACTTCCGCGTGGGCCTCGGCCGGCGCAACGCCGGCCCCGCACTCCGCGCCGTCGACGAATACCTGTCCGCTCGAAACGGCGGTTGAACGCCGCGACTCTACGTGCGTCATGGCACCTTCGTCACGGCGCGGCGGCTACCCCTTGTGATGAACCGGTTGCAACCCGTAGACGGGTGTGGGGATGCCAGAGGTCGATTTTTATCTAAGGCAGAACACCGAGTTCGTCGAGGGAGGCGTCGAGATCGGCGGCGTCGCGATAGACGCGGTAGGCGCCGGCGCGGGATAGTTCGTCTTCACCGTAGCCTCCGGTGAGAACGCCCACGCTAAACATGCGGGCGCGACGTGCGGCGAGAAGATCCCAGACGGCGTCGCCGACGACGTAGCACTCCTCGATGGCGACGGACAATCGCGATTGGCACGCGAGGAACAAATCGGGTTCGGGTTTCGCGCGGGCGACGTCGCCTCGTTCGATGACGACGGTGGTGTCGGGGATTTCGAGGGCCACGAGTGATTCGTCGATTTCAGGCCGCCGGCCCGAAGTGGCAATTCCGTGGGGAATCTTCATTTCGCGCAGGCGGCGAAGAAGGGCCACGGCTCCGGGAAGGGGGCGCCGGACGGGAAGAAGCTGACGGAAGATCGCACCATGGCGATCTTGTAGGGTGCGCGCTTCTTCGGGCGTGATGTCGTAGCCAATTTCACGAGCCAGCGCGCGCGTGAAGAGGCCGCCGCTCATGCCGATCCGGCGGTGGATGCGCCACCCATCGATGGGCATTCCAGCCTCGGCGAGCGCTTGCTGCCAGGCGAAGACGTGGGCGTAAACCGTATCGACGAGGGTGCCGTCGAGGTCGGCCGCTAGTCGTTACAAATTCTCCAACTGTCGATGTACCCGCCTTGAGCGCCGTTGTCGGGGTGGAAAAAGTAGCCCAACTCGTTGTCCCCACAAGACTCGGCAGTCTGGTACCAACCGTGCCAGCCCTGCGGGTAGTAATCCTGAACGGCCCCGCAGGCGTCCCAATAGTGGACAGGCGCATAACCTCCCGTGCAGATATGTGCGGGCGCGCGGAATGGTTCGTCCTGGGTCGTGACACCCGCTGACTTGACCGGCGTGACGGGCGCCTCTGACGTCGTCGTCTCCGTCGCTTCGGTGGATTCGTTCGCGTCGCCCGTGCTGCTCGCGCACCCCACCACCAGACCACCTAGAACCATCGACAGACCAAAGATTCGACTGATCATCCGTTGTTTCTCCTTCGAGGCACGCGCGGTTGGCGTGCGGAACACACTCGGTGAGCACGGTTCGTTCCAAGGAGGCATTTTGCGGGAATCTTCGACATTGCTGGGGGGTTGCCCGCCACTCGCGATATGCGATCAATGGGATCGCTGGTGCGATCCGCAAGATCGCACCTCCGTCGCGTCTATGGTTCGTTGTTCCGCCTCCCGGGGGCGCAAGGATCTGAGCTGCGCGCAGGGGAAAAATTCGAACGAGCCGAAAATAGCGCGCCTTTCGGGGTCACCGGACCTATAGCGTCGTCATGGACCTCGGACTGGCTGGAAAAAACGTTCTCGTCACGGGCTCGACCGCCGGCATCGGTTTTTCGGCTGCGCGGCTCTTCGCGCGCGAAGGAGCACGCGTCATCGTAAACGGACGCAGCGACGCTCGCGTGCGCGCGGCCGTCGAGGCGATCACCAAGGACGCGCCCAGCGCCTACGTTCGCGGCGTCGCCGCCGATGTCTCGAACGCGGCCGGCGTCGGCCAGCTCATCGCCGCCATTCCCGACGTCGATGTTCTCGTCAACAATGCCGGCATCTTCGAGCCGAAGCCCTTCGAGGACATTCCCGACGAAGACTGGATGCGTTTCTTCGAGACGAACGTGATGAGCGGCATCCGCCTCTCGCGCCACTACGTGGTTGGAATGCTGGCGCGCAATTGGGGTCGCATCATCTTCGTGTCGAGCGAGTCGGCCGTCCAGATCCCGGTCGAGATGATCCACTACGGGATGACGAAGACCGCGCAGCTCGCCGTCGCCCGCGGCCTCGCGGAGCGCACGAGTGGTACGGGGGTGACGGTCAATAGCGTGCTGCCTGGCCCGACGAAGTCGGAGGGCGTCGGCGACTTCGTGCGTTCGCTTGCGAGCCAGCAAGGGGTCGGTGAGGCGCAGGTCGAGAGCGACTTTTTTACGACCGCCCGGCCATCCTCGCTCATCCGGCGCTTCGCGGCTCCCGACGAGATTGCGAACCTCATCGTCTATACGAGCAGCGCGGCGGCGAGCGCCACCACCGGCTCCGCGCTGCGGGTCGACGGCGGCGTCGTGCGCGGCATCATTTGGCCGGAGGCGGGCCCAACGGGCACGCCGGCATGAACTGGGCGTTGTAGTCTGCATCCATCTTGTCGGCGCGCGCGGAATGTTCGAGGGGGGTCTTGTTCGGCGGCGGCGGCCACACGAGCGCCTTCGCTTGGCACTTGCTGGCTCCTGCCCAGCAGACGAAGCTGCGCGGGTTCGGTCCGTGCGATCCCAACTTCGAAGGGGCCTGCGCCTCTGCCCTCTTTTTGTCGACGTCGTAGGCGGTGCGCTCGATCTCTCGGCCATCGCTTGCAACGAGGCGTCTCGCGAGCGGGTAGTTCACCGGGCCTTTGGCGGTGCAGGTCACGCGCTCACGGTATTGGACGGTGGCTCCCTCGGGGATCTCGAGCGAAGGGTTCTCCTCGAGGAGTGCCGCTCGCGTGCCGAAGACCATCGGAAACTCGATGAGATACTCGATTTCGTTTCCGACGCTGCGCAGGCTGCCGATGTCGACCTTGGCGTTCAACAGAGGGTCCGTCGGCATCGTCTCGACCCAACGCTGGGTGCCGCTCGCAATCTCGATCGAAGGGATTGATCCCGGCGGGCCCACTTCCGGCTTCGGCTTCGAGTGGCAGGCGGCGGCGATCATTGCGAGAAACACCAGATGGCCACGTAGCGCGATAGCGAGCATGTTCGTTGATTATCACCGGGCCGTCGCAAAAGGCGATTGCTTCGGTCACGATCCCGTTTGCATCATGACGGTTCGGCACCCGCCAACCAAGCCCCAGGTGAGACTGCACGACGGTCCTGCCTCTGCGTGCTCGACCCCGAGACCGTTGGCGCGTACGTCGAGGGCTCGCTCGACGGAGTGGCGTCTTCGCGGGTGGAGGCGCACATCGATGTGTGTGCCGATTGCCGAAGGTACGTCTCCGAGCTGGCTCGTTCGAGCGTCGACGACGCCGATCTCGCGAGCACGCTGTCGCCGGTCGCGGCAGAACGAGGCGCCCGCCTCGCGCGCGGCACACCGGTCGGCCGCTACGTCGTCGAGGCGCCGATTGGCGCCGGCGCAATGGGCGCCGTCTACGCCGCGCACGATCCCGAGCTTCATCGCAAGGTCGCCCTCAAGATGGTGCGCGGCGAATTCACGGAGGACGAACAATCGCAGAACCGGCTGCTACGCGAGGCGCAGGCGATGGCCCGGCTCTCGCACCCGAACGTGGTCACCGTCTACGACCTGGTGCTCGACGGCCATCGGCTCTTCATCGCGATGGAGCTCATCGACGGCGTTAGCCTCGCCACCTGGCTTCGTGCGAACGCGAGCGGATGGCGCAAAGTGGCCGCTAGCACATGTGACACAGCGTGACGAAGCTGGGTGCACGTGAGATCGCGTGAGTCCTCCTCGGCCTCCTCCAGCCTCGTTCTTCGTGTCGACCGGCGCGACGGACGCCGGCCGATCCTCGCGCCATCACGCGGCGCGCTCACGCTCACGGATTGCCCTGTCCGCGCGGTGATCCAAGGCGTCAGCGGCAAATGGGTACCACCCGTACTGATGGCCCTCGCTGAACGCCCGCACCGCTTCGATGAATTGCGGCGGCTTCTTTCCCGACATTTCTCAGCGCATGCTGACGCAAACGTTGCACGATTTGCGGCGCGACGGTTACGTGCACCGTGAAGTACTGCAGACGAATCCGCCAAGCGTCGAATACAGACTGAGCCCCCTGGGAAATTCGTTATTCGGACAGCTGCGCGTCGTGCTGCAATGGGCCGTGCTCAATCACCATGCCGTGCGCGAAGCACGCGCCGCGTTCGATGCCGCGCGAACATCAGTGGATACTGGGCTTTTCGGGCGATAAACGAATCAGCGCCGCGATTGAGCGAATACTACGGTGAAAGGCCTACCGCCCGCAGGAGCGGCACCGACGCCCAGTGTGTGACGATTGCGTCGCGCATAAGTGCTGGTGCTTCCTCGCGTACCTGGGCCCAGGCGTCGCGGGCGCGTTGAATTCCCGCCATCGTCTCCTCTTCCGCCCAGGGCAGGCCCGATTTCTGCGCGTGGGTTGCGACGACGGTGGCGTCGAGGCGGGCAAAGCGGTGTTCGCCGCCGAACCGTAGAGCGACCTCGGGTCCACCCGATCGGCTCCAGCCGAGCCTCCGCCAAGCGATCGTTGCAACGAAGTCGTAGCAAGGGGTTAGGGTCGGCTTTGTCGCGTCACCCCAGAGAAGACTCCAGTTTTTGAGGTGGGCGTCGCCGTTTCCCGAGGCAATCACGAACCCCATACGTCGCGCCATCTCCCGACCCTCCGCTTCGCCGCAAACGTCGGCAACGAATCGGAGTGCACCTTCGAAGGTGATTTTTGGGGAGACGTCTCCGTACTTATTGCCTGAAAGGAGGTCGAGTGCCTGGCACAGATCCTCTTGATGAACCTTACTTCCGTCGTCACGTCGATCGAATCTTTTGACGGCGAACGCACCTGTGGCTTCCTCGGTCCAACCGAGCGGGATCCCGTCAAGGCGCTCGCTGGCCAACACAAAGTGGGAAGGTACGTCGAAGCCCGCCGCGTTGGCCCAGCTCATTGTCGCGTGTTCGACATTGGGCAAGTCGCTGAACTCGCGGCCTGGGAGCTTCACGATCCAGAGACCACCTTTGCCATGGGCGGGAAACGCGAGGCGGTCGTTCGTCATCGACATCGAGAACTTGAGCTGCATTCCAGCAAGTGCGGAAAATCGGCGTTCCATGACCAGAGATTTGGTCTCTGGGTCGTCGTCGGCCGCTATCTCGGCTTCATCGCCGGCGCTTTCGCTCGATGATTCGGAATGTGCTTCGACGGCTCCGGAAAGCTCGTGGCCTAGTGCACTGAGAAGCGCGAACGACTGGCCAAGGCGGAGACCATAGGCCGCGCAGAGACGTCTTCGGAGCGGGCTATCGACCTCCGGCAACAGATTTTCGAACCAAGCCGGAAGTCCCGTACCTGCATGCTTTGATCCGGGCGCTCGGAGAAATTCCGTCCCCAACCGTGGATGCTGCCCCTCGCGCTCCCAGCTCGCGTCGGGGAGCCACCTCGTAAGCCCGCTACGATCCTGAGTCAACTCACCTACCTGACGTCCAGGAAGGACAATGGCGAGCTTCTTCTCCTTCACGAGCTCTCCGAATTTACTGGAGCGGCGCGCTTGGATTCTTCATTAGCGAATTCGTAATAGCTCTCTACGGGAAGAAGTCTTGGCTCATCTACTCCGACTCGCAGGGATAAGAACCGCGCGACCTCCGTTCGAATGCGTGCGGCGCGATGTCGAAGAAATTCGGGCAGGTCGCGACGCAGTTTCTCGAGTCCGTTCTGATCGATCAAGTGGCTTTCCAATGCCTCGTGGTCGTGCTCCCACGTCCACTTAAGGAACTCGACACTAAGACCGGTATGACGCGCGTCGAGCAGTGCGCGGTTGGCCGCTGTGCGAGCAAGCTTTCGCGACTCTTCATCGAAACGTTCCCACAAGGAGCTGCGCACAATCTCTCGCGCGACGCGCCTGCCATTCGAAAGAAGCGCTCGCCACGAGACCGGGCCGAAGCGGTCGCGAGGGCCGCGCGAAAGCAAGGCGAGGAGCTCGACGCGGCTGGCAGCGTGGCTAGTGTGGAAAGGATCGAGAGCTGACCACTCGATCCTCGTTGGCGTATCCGCCCCCGCCAGAAGTCCCCGCAGCGATGCGTCCATTGTGCCGTCGATCTTGCGAACCTGGTGTCGCATCGCGGAGACCTCAGCACGCTGGTGGACTCCCGTTATCACTCCGCGCCACAGCCATCTGGAGAGCTCTCGACGGGTGGTGGCGGCTGGTTCGGGAAATAGATGAAACCAACGCGCGAGAAGGATGAAGACGACCGGATAGGGAAGGAATTCATAAGCCGGAATTCCGGCGCCGGATTCTGCGGCGTCGACTGGCGCCTGAAGGAAGGCGGCTGCGCGCTGCAACGCCTCGACCGCATCGGAGGCACCCACGAGCCTGGAGGCCACATTCTCTCCTAGGTTCTCCAGTCGCTTCGTTGGGTCGAGTCCACTCATCGCTAGGAGCGCTTTCAGAACTTCGCCGCGGGGGGGCTGCCCGAAGCTGTCGACGTCGCACGCTTGCTGGAGAGCGATGAGGTCAATCGACCTAGATGCCAAACGTCCACCCGTCGTTTCCGTGCCGAGAAGTGCTTGAAACACTTCGTCCGCTCGCATTCGTGCACCCGTACTGTTCAAGCGTGCGAAAACCCCGCGCAATGCGTCGGCGTCGTCGCTTTCAACGAGATAGGCCGGCATTTCGTAGTCGAGCAGGCGCTGCTGGACTTCCTCGACTCGGCTCTGCTCTTCCTCGGTCAAATCGCAGTCTCGGAACCACTTCCCAAGACGCCTAATGTCGCCCAGCACGGAGAGCGGGACGTGGCGGCCGCGATCCGATGCGTCAGGCGGACCCGAGTGGAACAAATTCGACATTGGATCGAAGCGGACGGTCCATCGACGGTCACCGCCGTGGTCGAGATCGAGAAGGGCCGCGGCAAGAGCGGTGATCCGCTGTTGCCCGTCGACTATGAACCAACCGTCAGCTACCTGAGGGGCTTCCACACGGGCGTTGCCAATTCGAAGAGCAGGATCCGCCGGAAACGAATGCTTCCAGAACAGAAGCGATCCGACGGGATATCCTTTGAGAATGCTATCGAAGAGCTTGAGCACGTCGGGAGCGCCCCAGCGAAGCGGTCGTTGAAACGTAGGCACGCGAATCTCGCCCGCTTGGACGCGATTGAGAATCTTTCGGACCGTTAGCGTAAACGCCGACGGCGGCTTGTCCAGCGGCGTGTGAAGAGCATTGCCGCGCAAAGCTGCGGCCGTTGTTGGATCGAGGCTCGCGCGGTCCATTCCACCAATATGTCAGAGTTCATGATGCGCCGGTAGGAGCGCTTCCAGGACCGACCTGCGACGAAGCCGTGATATGGGCGGAACGGCGCGCTGACGCGGTTCGCGACTTTGCGTTTCGTTCCACCAGAATAGGTCACCGTCCGGCGCCGACGGCCAGCCGTCTCGAAGGACATACTCGAAAGCGAAATGCCCGCTCGATGTCGGCCGGTGAGATCGTCGCGCGGCGGCTTCGCGGCGCTGCCTTTCGCCGTCGCGGCGAAGGTGGTACGCGCTTACAGCGCCATGATTCGTTCGCTCCCCGCTGACACCACCGCCGCGCGACTGCTCGCCGAGCTCGAGAAAGCGACGCACGTCGAACGCATGCAGCGGATGGTGGGCATCGGCCGCCTTGCGGCCGCGCGCGATGCGACCGCCGCGCGCGTGCTCGCAGAGCTTCGGCAAAGTGACGATGCGTATGCGCGCTTCTTGGCTATCCAAAGCGCATTTGGCAGCAAAGACGGTGAGGCGGTGCTGCTCGCCCTGCGCGATCCCTCGCGCGTCGTGCGAAGGCTCGCCACGCGCCTCGTTCCACTCGCGTGCAGCGATGTGCAAGTTGCGCAGGCTATGACGCTCGTCACCGCGGGTGCGGCGCTCACCCCCCTGCTCGTGAAGTTGCGGCGAAGGGGGCGGCTCGCGGGGCTCGACGCGGGGATCGAGCGGCTGCTCGCCGCGCAACCTTCGCCGAGCGGGCGCCTCGTCGATGCTCTCCCGTTTGCATCGCTGCGCGTCGTTGGAGAGCATCTCGCGCGAATCCACGGTGCGGGAAGCCCGGTCTGCTGGAAGCGACTGGCCACTCACCACCCGCGCTTGGCGGCCGACGAGTTCGACCTTTTGCTGGCGCAGAGCCAGGCCCTCGATCCGCGCCTTCGCTGGAAGCTTACGGGCATCGCCTCGTGGATCGCGCCGCGCGATCCTGACGCGGCGCTTGGACTCGCGGCGTCACTCTTTCGCGCGGGTGAGGCTCCGTCTTCGCCTCTCGTCGCGAAGGCCTTGCGCCTACTCTTGCCTCGAAGGCCTGCGGAGACGTTCGACCTTCTCCGTGCGCGCCACGAGAGCGCACGGCTCGCATCGCCGCCAGACGGCCTGCCCGGCATTCGATTCACCAGCTGCGCGCATCGCCTAGGCGCGAAGCGTCTCGCGTACTTGATCGAACATGCGTGGACGTCGCTCGACGATGGACTTCGCGCGCGCCGCTGGTTCCTTCGGCTGGCGCCCGAGGATCGCACGGCGGTCCTCGATGCGTGGCTCCGGTGCGGACGCGGCGCGTGGGGTGCCTTTCTTCTCCGTCACGTCGACCCCGAGGGCGAGATGGGCGAGCTCCGCGCGAGCGCGTTCACCCGCTGGTCACACGCGGCGCGGGATTCGCACGGAATCATCGCGAGGCCCGCGCTCGAGGCGCTCCCGGCCGATCTCCGCGTTCGAGAAGCCCGCCGGCACCTGGGCAACGTAAAGGCGCTCGCGACGAAGCCGCGCGAGCGCGTGGCCTATGCGCGCTTTCTCCCATTCGATGACGCAAAGGTCGAGCTCTCGCCTTGGCTCGGGCACCCCGAAGGCGGGGAGCGCGCGGCGGCCATTTCGGCGCTTGTTGGTTGCCTGCGCAATGATCGGGCTGCGATTCCGCAGGCTCTCGAGCTCCTTCACGCGCGAAAATTCGAACAAGATCCCGTCCGCCGCGCGATGATAGGAGAACTCACGGCGCTGCCTGTATCGTCGTTCGAATCGGGACACCTCGAAAAGCTCGGTGCCGTCGTTCGCGATGCGTTGGAGGCGGCGGACCTGTCGCTCGCGACCGCCGAGGCCGTGCAAGCCCTGCTGGTCCGCTTGTTCCGCCTCGATGCCGCGTGGGGTGCGACGTGGCTCACCAAGCTGCTCGAAGTGCGTGGTTCGGTGTCGGCGCTTGGAATGGGCGAAACGCTCACGAGGCCGCATGTCGAGGCGATGGCGCCGGTGATGCGCGAGCTCGCCGCGACGTGGGCCACCCAAGAGCGCGCCGGAGCGCTTCTTTGGCTGGCGACGAGCTTCGGCCAGCGCCTCGCGTTCTGCGAACCGCTCCTCGATGCGCTCGTCCGCCTCGCGCGCGAGCTCCCGTTCGTCAGCGTGGCAGGGGCGTCCCTCGGGCTTCTTCGCAGGCACGCGCCGCGTCGCTTCGGAGACCTCTGCGCAGAGCTCCTCGCGGGCGACGCGAGCTTTGCCGTTCTGCCAGTGGTGGCGCAGTACCTCGCGCGGCACCGCCAAGATTTGCTCGATCGGTTCCTCGCGGACGACCCCATGACCGGGCGGTTCGCCAGCGGCCGCACGCATTGGGTGCTCGCCTTCGGCCGCGGCCACGCCACATGGACTGGGACCCAGCAGCGTCGCTACGCCGAGGCTTTGGCGCGGCTCGCGGCAAATCCGAAGCGCGACGTGCCGACCCTCACCTTCGCGCTGCGATCGCTGGCCGATCTGGCGTATGCGCAAACGCATCTTCTCGTTTCGTTCGCCGCCGACCCACGTCCGCCGGTTCGCGAAGTGGCCATTCGCGCGCTCCCGCGGCTCGCCGGCGGACAGGGCATTCCTGCACTTCTCGAGTGCCTCGGCGACGACCGCGCGCGCTGGGCCATCTACGCGCTCCGCAGGGCCCTCTCCGAGATACCCGAGGTGCGCGCCGTCGAAATTCTTCGAGGCACGCCCACGACGAAGGTGACGGTGGCCAAGGAGGTCATGCGGCTGCTCGGCGAGATGTCCACCCCCGAAGCGTATCGAACCTTGGTGGCGATGGATCGCCCCGGCGTGAAGCGAGACGTGCGCATCGCGCTCCTGCGCGCGCTTTGGGAGCACCTCGAGGAGCCCGACACGTGGTCGATCTTCGAGCGCGCCGCGGCCGACCCCGACTGGATCGTCGCGTCGCGCCTGGCCGACGTGCCGCTCGCGCGATTGTCCGTCGGTGCGGAGAAACGCGCCTGCGAGCTTCTCGGGAAGGTGCTCGCCCGGCCGGAGCCGGAAGCGCGGCTGCAATTGTTGCAATACGTCGCGTGCCTCCCGCTACGCGACGCGGATCGCAAGCTCTTCGACCAGTGCGTTCGGCATTTCGCGGCGCCGCATCCCGAGGAGAGCGTGGCTGCGTGCCGCGCGGCGCTCGCCCGCATGCTCCCGAGCGAAGTGGGCGCGATCGTCGCCGCCATTTCGGCGCTCGCGGCGAGACGACCGACCCTCGCGGCGCTCGTCGAGCACGTCGTGAAGTCCGTGAACCCGTACACGGCCAAACCGGTCCGAGAGGTCGCCAGCGGCGTCCTCGACCATCTAGCGCGCGATCCGTTTGCAGTGGGTCTCTATCTGCGGCTCGCGTCGAAAATTCTCGACTACAAAGAGCTTGCGGCGGCGTTCATCGATCTGTCGGCGCGCGACGTTCTGCATGCGGACGCGATGGCGCTCGCGCAATCGGCCGTGCAAGCATGCCGCCATCCCGAGCGCCTCGAGGCGCTTCTCCAGCCACAACGCGATCCAAATCTGCGGCGCCTCGCGCTGCAGGCGCTTCGCAGCGCCGCTGGATCGGGTCGCGGTTGGACCGAGACCCGCCGCGTGAGGCTTCAGGCGTACCGCGCCGATGCGTCGCCGCTCGTCGCCGAGGCCGCACAGTTCACGTTTCCACCCGACGAAGAAAGCCAAGATGCCAAGCGCGAGGCCGCTCCACCCGAGGTTCGAAACCCATGAGCAATGACATTTACGCCGTCGAGGAGAGCTATAGCCATATTGCCGGCGCCTATGCCGATCAGTTTTTCGACGAGCTTCGTCACAAGCCGCTCGATGGCGCGCTCCTCGATATGGTTGCGCGCGAATGGGGCGGCGCCGGCCCGGTGCTCGACGTGGGGTGCGGCCCGGGCCAGATCGCGCGCGCGTTGCGCGACCGCGGCGTCTCCGTGACGGGGCTCGATCTCGCAGCCGAGATGATCACGGTCGCGCGGCATCGCTCGCCCGATATCACGTTTCGCGTCGGATCGATGCTCGAACTTGAGGACGGCGACGCCACGTGGGCGGGGCTCGTCGCATTCTACGCCATCGTTCACTTCTCCCGCGCTGAACTCGAGCGCGCGTGCCGCGAGTTTTTTCGGGTGCTCCGGCCGGGAGGCTTGGCGGTACTGTCGTTCCATCTCGGTCAGGGAGCGTTGCATCGCGACGAGTTGTTCGGCAAGAAAGTGGACCTGGACTTCGTTCTCTTCGAGCGCGCGACCGTGGAAGCGGCGCTCGTCGGAGCGGGATTGCGCATCGAAGCGTACGTCGAACGCGCGCCCTACCTCGCCGTGGAGCACCCCACCCAACGTGGCTACATCTTGGCCCGCAAACCCGAATGATCCTCGCACGGCCGCCCTTTCGTTCGGGAAGCGATTGAACGATGAACCCGCCATGCTAGACCACGGCCAATGGAGTTTCACACGGCCGCTCGCGAGGGCGATCCCTATCGCACGGCGGCACCCCGGCTAGAGCCCCCGCCGCGACACCTGCCTCCGGTGCTCGCGCTCCGGCTCCTCTTCGGAGGCTTCCATACTCAATTCGGATGGCTCGTTTTCGTATTGGGGATGGCCTTCGTTTGTGCGGGCATGGAGGATTCCGAAATCGTCACGTTGTGTCGGTCCTTGGGAGGATTCGAGCGAGCTCCGGGCTGGGTGAATGAATCGACGGCGACGGGGGCTTTGGAAAACAACCGCCCCGTGTTCGCGGTCGAGTTCTTCTTCGTGGACCGAGGCAGGGGCCGAAGTGCGGTGTCTCATGTAGCCGGATCGAAGCTCGAACGGCAGACGGCCATTACCGTCGAATATTCAACTCGCGATCCGAGCTACGCGCGAATCGTCGAAGTGGGCGCGTATCTGCCTGGGCTCAGCGTGCTGTGGTGGTTTTCCATTATTCCGATGATTGGGTTGATCGTCGCGGGACGCGGATGGAGATCCGGCTGGAAAGCATGCACATTGCTCAAATGCGGAAAGGTTGGCTGGGGTCGATTCGTGGGGCGCGAGGAAACCAGAACGCGTGTGAACGGTCGACCCGTCATCGCCTTCATCTTCGAGTTCGAGACGGACGAAGGGCAGCGCCATCGTATCGTCGCGCGCACCACGAAACCTGCTCCGCTCGAGAACGATCCCATGGAACAACTCGTCTACGATCCTCGGGACCCGCGGCGGGCAACGATGATCGATCATCTACCCGGCGCGCCGCGCATCGACAGCGAAGGACGTATTCAGAAAGCGGATTTCTTCCGCACGATTCTGGTGCTGGCACTGCCCACCATCGCGCTGTTCGAGGTCTTGTACGCGGTTTGGAAAGGTTGCTAGCTCTAGGCCCGGAGGGACCCGACTAGGAATCGACGGCCCTTGATGTGCTCCTCCATCACGCGCACAGGGCCTCTTCGGCTCCGTCGCTCAGCCCGTCCCGACGACATCGACGCGTGGGCCTCCTCCGACGGCGCGGTAGTCCGACGCCGCGTGCCGGGCCTCCTCGAGCGCCTCACCGAGGCGCTCGACAACGAAGCGCGCGTGCTCGGCCGGCGAGATGCCGTAGATCGCGCGCGCACTGCCGCGCATCGTGAGGACGATGGCGTTGAGATCGATCGGCAGCTTGAGCGGCACTCCTCCGCGCGTGAGGAGGTGTATCGTGAATCCGTCTTCGTGGTCCTTGGCGCCGCTCATCGTGAACCCTTCGATGTCGATCACGAGGTGCTCGAACCGGCTGCGCGGCGGGAGCGGACCGGTGTAGACAACGAGCTTGTCGCCCGCGAAGACGACGCGCGTCTCGTTTCGAAGCGCGCGGATGGCGAAGTACGAGAACGCGAGGGCGGCGAGGAGCCCGACGACGACGAGCGACTCAGGTTTCCTAAAGACAATGACGCACCCGAGGTTCCACGCCGCTGCAAGCGCGATCACGACCGCCTTTCGGAGCGGCGCGCGCAGTAAGATGCCATTCGGGAGCGGCTCCCACCGAAGGCCAGACGCAGGGTTCGATATGGTCACGCCGTCAACATGGGACTGCTGCGCGTCCGTGTCGAGCACCGAACCTGCACGCCCGCCTGCTACGAAACCGCTGGCCCACGTGACGCCGGGCGAGAGCCCATGTTTAGACTTCCTGCGCGTCGACAACGAGCACGACGACGCGATACCGGGCGTACCATTCGCTCATGACATGGACTATTCGGCGGTTGGGACCCGGTGACGAGGCCGCGCTGCGCGTGCTGACGCTTGGTGATTTCGATCTCGACGTTGGCGATCAAGCGGAGCCTCACGAACCCCTCGATGTCGCGGCGGCGCAGCGTTACCTCACGGACCCCTCGGTGGTGCATTGGGTGGCGTTTCAGGGCGAAGAAATCCTCGGCTTCCTCTATGCGCACGTTCTTCCGTTGCGCTACACCCGCGTGCGACCTCGTGAGTTGCTCTTTTACGAGATCGGCGTGCGCAGTGCTCATCGCCGGCGCGGTATCGGTCGCGCGCTGGTCCATGCCATGACGCAATTCATGGCCGTCGAGGGGTTGGCCGAGGTTTGGGTCTTGGCGGACAACCCCGGCGCCGTCGACTTTTACCGCGCGTGCGGATTCTCGTCTGCCAACGAGCAACCGACGTACATGACGCGCGCGATCGAACCTGAGTGACCGACCCTGCGAACGCGCGGCGCCACCTTCAGCGCGCAGCGTGCACGGGCGCATAGCAGCGCGCAGGGAAACCACGGGCTCCCGGGCGGGCACGGAAGAGAGCTCCCGCCGCGGGTTGCGTTCCAAGTGCGACGGTTTGGCGCGACGTGGTGATGTAAAGCTCGTCGAGGTTCGGGCCGCCAAACGCGCACGCCGTCACCTGGCTGACGGGCAAGGTCAATTGGTGCTCGAGGCGCCCGGCGGGGCTGTAGCAGCGAACGGCGCCGCCGCCCCACAAAGCGATCCAGAGTCGGCCATCGGTGTCGACGGTCATGCCGTCGGGGGCGCCTGCGTCGTCCGGGATTCGAATAACGGTGCGGCGGTTCGTGAGGGTCCCGGTGCTGTCGTAATCGAAGGCATCGACCTGCTGCGTCGGCGTGTCGATGTAATACGCCGTCGCGCCGTCGGGGCTGAAGGTCAGACCATTGGAAATGGTGACGCCTTCGAGAACGACGGTGGTCGTGAGGTCGGGATTCAGCCGGTACAAGCCACCCGCGCCGCGCGTTTCGTCGTAAGCCATCGAGCCGCAATAGAAATGGCCATCGGGGGAACAATCGCCGTCGTTCATCCGAACGCAGGGATCGGTCCACACCTCGGCGAGGTGCCGTACGGTGTGGAGCGCGGCGTCGGCCAGGGCAAAGCCGCGTTCCACCGCAAGCACCGTGCCGCCGTCCGTCCGCGGTCGTATCGTCGCCGAGATGCGGCTGCCCGTGGGGTGGCGTACGATCCGCTCCGTCCCAGTCTCGAGCTCGAGGACGTCGCCGGCGAACATATCGACCCAACGCAGTCCGGGCCACCGCGGGTGCCAGACGGGCCCCTCGCCGTGATCACATACGGGATCGGTGATTTGGTCCACGAGCGGCACGGTGCTCTCCTTTGGAGTTCGCGCGTTGCTTCAGCGCCGTGGCGGTTTGCCATCGACCGCGCGCGGGATGTCCAGCGGGTTGGCGTCTTGCAACGCCTCCGGGAGCAGGTTCTGCGGGACACTTTGGTAGCACACGGGGCGCAGGAAGCGACGAATCGACGTGGGGCCGACGGAGGTGTGCAACGCCGAGGTGGTCGATGGGTACGGGCCGCCGTGATGCATCGCGTGGCTGACGGCAACGCCCGTGGGCCAACCATTCCAGAGAACCCTCCCGGCGCGCTCCGAGAGCTCGGCGAAGAGCTGCGGTGCGATCGCGTCGCCCGATTCACCGTGGATGGAGGCGGTGAGTTCGCCGGCGAAGATGCGTGCAGATGCAATCAATTCGTCTTCGCCCGCGTAGCGAACGACGACCGACGTGGGGCCGAAGCACTCCACGAGCAGCTCGTCCCGCTGGGCGACGAGGCTCTTGGCGGTAGTCCCAAGCAACGTGGGGCCGGGCCCCGACCCGGTTTCCTGCCCGGCGTGAATCATCCGAATCGCGGGATGCGCGCGAAGCTTGCCCAGGACGGAGCTGTAGCCCGTCGCGATACGCTCGTTGAGAAGCGGTGCGGCCGCGCGATCGAGGATGCCCGCGACGAGGCGAAGCTCGATCTCTTCGGCCGCGGATTCCGGCACGAAGAGAAAGCCCGGCTTCGTGCAGAATTGCCCTGCGCCCAAGGTGTACGAGTCGAGGTATTCGGCGCCGCGCGCCCTGGCGGCCGATTCCGTCACGAACACCGGATTCACGCTGCCCATCTCGGCGTAAAAGGGAATCGGCACCGGCCGCGACGACGCGAGGTCGAAAAGTGCGCGACCGCCGTGTGTGGAGCCCGTGAATGCGCCCGCCTTGATCCTCGGGTCGAGGAGCGCGGCGCGGCCGGCCTCGTCGCCGTGGAAGATCGCGAACGTCCCTTCGGGGGCCCCGCCTTCACGCAGCGCGGCCCTCACGACGTCTGCGGTGCGATCGCCGAGGCGCGGATGGCCGGGGTGCGCCTTGAGCACGACCGGACAACCGGCGGCCAGCGCCGAAGCCGTGTCGCCGCCGGCGACGCTGAATGCAAATGGAAAATTGCTCGCGGCAAATACGACCACCGGCCCAACGGGGAGCAACATGCGCCGCAGATCGGGACGCGGGGCGGGTGGCCATTTCGGATCCGCCGAATCGATGGTGGCCTCGAGGTACGCGCCGTCGAGGAGGACATCGGCGAACAAACGGAGTTGAAACGTCGTGCGCGACAGTTCTCCCTTGAGGCGCGCCTCGGGTAGCTTCGTCTCTTGCTGGGCGATCGGAATGAGATCGGCCGCGGCCGAATCGAGTGCAAGGGCCATCCGCCGCAAGAGCCCGGCGCGGACAGCTGGCCTGAGCGCCGCGAAGGGGGCGTGTGCCGCCGAGGCGGCGGCGAGCAAGGTTTCGATGGATGCGATGTCGGTCATGGCTGGAGCAACACTTTAACCGCGCCGGCGCGGGGATCGGCGAGAATGCGAAACGCTTCCGCAACATCGTTGAGTGCGACCTCGTGGGTGACGATCACCGAAGGGTCCAATAGGCCGGTGGCAAAGGCGCGCACGGCGTGCGACCACGCGCGCGACGGCGCTCCGAATACGGCGTGTACGGTGATCTCGCCGAGGACGAGGGCCGTGGGTGAGAGCGCTTCGTCGCCCTCCGAAGCCGGTGGAATCCCGGTGAGCACGACGCGCCCGCCGCGACGCGCGAGCTGCATGGCGAGGCGCGCGGTGCCGGGAGCTCCGGCCGCCTCGAGAACGAGATCGAACCGACCCAATTTGCGCTGGGCCTCTTCGGGCGAAAGGCACGTCGTCGCCCCACAGCGCTGCGCGAGCTCTCCGCGGTCGCCGCGCGGATCGATCACGATCAACTCGGCCGGATGCCCGGCGGCTAGCAACTGGGTGGCCAGGAGACCCAACGTGCCCGCACCGACGACCGCGATACGCTCGCCCGGTACCGGTGCGGCCTTGAGGCACGCGGCGGCCACGCACGCCGCGGGTTCGAGCCCGGCAGCGGCCCGCAGATCGCAACCAACGGGGAGAACATGGAGCAGACGCGCGGGCACGGTGAGGTAGTCGGACCACGCGCCCGGCTCCGTGAAACCCGTCTCGCGGTAGTCGGCCTCGCACAGGTTCGTGTCGCCGCGCCGGCACGCTGCACATCGCTGGCACGAACGGAATCCCTCGCCGACGACCGCCCGCCCGACGAGCGCAGCATCCGCTTGCTCCCCGGCGGAAACCACGGTGCCGGACCATTCGTGTCCGGGCACGAGCGGGTAGCGAACGAAGTTCGCGGGCCGCGTCCCCGCGAGCACTTCGCGATCCGAACCGCAAATGCCGGCCCACGCGACCTCGATCAGCACCTCGCCGGGACCAGGTAGACGCGGCTCGATCGGCGTGATTCGCAAGCGTCCGGGCGCATCGATGTGCACTGCGCGCGCATCTCGAAGCGCTCCGGTCATTGCCGCCTCGGCACCGCAAGGTCCGCGGCGGGCAGCTTGGAGATCACCGCTTCGGGATTGTAGCGCGCCAAAAGGTCGAGTCCGATCTGCGCGCGCCGCACGCGCTCGCGGCCGAGCGCGATGGCCGTCGGCATCAAATGCGTGCCGCTCGGGTAGATGTTGGGCGCATTGCGCAGTCCGAACTTCACATAGACCGGCGACGCCACGCGCACGATCTCGGCGATCTCGAAATGACGCACGAAGCCGCCCAAATCGTCGGGCGCCTCGATGTAGACGTCTAGCGGAATGTCCACGGCCGCCCGAATCGCCGCGAGCTGCCCAATCGAAAGATCCGTCGGGACGTTGTAGGTGGAGGCTCCAAGCCCTTCGACGATGCGGATCGAGGCGGGGTTCGCCATGCCCATTTGCACGCTGATCTTGAACCGCAGGTCCGCCGGCAAATGGCCGCGACTCCGCAATTTGGCCGCCGTGTCGAGCACGCCGATGTCCGTGATCAAGACGCTCCGCACGCCCGCTTCGGCCGAGCGATGGATATCGGTCAGGCATTGCACGAGCTGCTCGGTGCCTCGCGCTTGCGCTGTGAGCGTTCCCCCCGCCGAGGCGACGGCCGCCGCCGAGTTGCTCCATCCGGCGAGCGGCCGCGCGAAGAGGCTCACCTCGATGGATCGATTCGCGCCAAGCTCGACCATGGCGGCCAACTCGTCGTCGGTGAGCAGCATACCGCCGCTGCCTTGCGAAACACGGTGCACCGGCACGCCGCGCAGATCGGCCTCGGCGAGCACCGCGGCAAAGACCTCGGGGCCTTCGACGCTCGGAATCTCGACGCGGTACTGCGCGCCATCTGGAAATCGCTTCGGACTGTCGGGCGCACTATCCCCATCCGACGCCGGCAACCCATTCGACTTCATCAAATCTCGTATGTGTTTCACGCATCACCTTAGTGCTTCTCGATTCGTTTCACGGCTTCGCACGTCGTCTCGAGCAGCTTCTGCATGGCTTTCGCGGCTTGCTTCGGCTTGCGGGCACGCACGGCCAAAAGTACCCCGCGATGCAGCGGCAACGTCGCGTGCACTCCGCCGGGCGCATGCGAGCTCGCCTCCAGCCCGTGGTAGAGGCTCGTCTCGAGCAACCTGCCGAGCTGCTCGATGAGGCGATTCCCGCTCGCCCGCAGCAACGTCAAATGGAACGTCAAATCCGCCTCGACGAACGCCGCCTCGGCCTTGGGCAAGCGCGATGCGTGTTTCGCCATCCCCTCGTACGCGGACTCCAGCACCGCGATCTGCTCGCGGCTCGCGCGCTCCGCCGCCAATTGCGCGGCGGCGGGTTCGACCATGAGGCGCAATTCCAACAGGTCGTCGAGAAACGCCGGATCGGCTACGTGGCCGTGCCAATCGATCACCTCGCGGTCCATCAAGTTCCACTGCTCGCGCGGCAGGACGCGCGTACCGAGCCGCGGTCGTGGTTCGACCAAGCCCTTGGCCGCGAGGGCCTTCACCGCCTCCCGCACGCCGCCGCGACTCACCTTGAGCTGCGCCGCCAGATCCGCCTCGTTGGGCAACTGAGCGCCGTCCGAAAGTTCTCCCGACACGATGCGTCGACCTAGCCACTCCACGACTTGGCCATGCATCGTGCGGTGCTGGCCCAACGGACTCGAGTTCGGGTTGTTCACCACTCAATCATCGAATGATTGATTGATCTTGTCAAACGCCCTAACCTGATCGCCATATGAAGATCACCGGGATCCGCACGAACGTGCTGGGGACACCGTGGCGCAACCTCACCATCGTCGAAGTGCTCACGAGCGAGGGGATTACGGGCCTGGGCGAGGTGCGCATGCTCAACCACACCGACGCGTTGCTCGGCGACCTGCAGGAGGCCGTGCCGAATCACGTGCTCGGTGCCGATCCGTTCGAGATCGAGAGCCTCGTTCATCGCATGACGCGACACGACTATGCGCGCCCCGGCGAAATTGCGATGTCGGCTTTGGCGGTCCTCGAAATCGCATGTTGGGATATCCAAGGAAAAGCGCTCGGTCTCCCTGTTTACAAGTTGCTTGGTGGCGCAGTGCGCAATCGCGTCAAAGCGTACGCCAACGGCTGGTACCAAGTCGAACGCACGCCCGAGGAGTTCCACCTTGCGGCCAAGCGCGTTGTCCAGCGCGGATACCTCGGCCTGAAGCTCGACCCATTTGGCGCCGGTATGTTCGAGCTGGACGCGGGAGAGACCGCTCGCTCGCTGGCGTTGGTCGAAGCGGTGCGCGACGCCGCGGGGCCGGATGCCGACATTTTCATCGAAATGCACGGCCGTTTCAGCCCAAATACGGCCATCCGGCTCGCCAAGGCGCTCGAGCGCTACCGCCCCGCGTGGATCGAGGAACCGGTTCCGCCGGAGAACCTAAAGGCTCTGGCCATGGTGCGGGAACACACCGACATTCCCATCGCCACCGGAGAGCGCATGCATACGCGCTTCGAATACCGCGAGCTTTTCGAACGCCAAGCCGCCGACATCCTCCAGACGGATATCACGCATTCCGGCGGGTTATTGGAAGCCAAGAAGCTCGCCGGAACCGCGGAAACGCATTACATG
>Ga0193753_10001307_pt1 | contig 21558 bp, 16 predicted proteins | sample H1c2metaG_FD_144925 | JGI IMG/M metagenome (GOLD analysis project Ga0193753, IMG submission 144925) | Soil microbial communities from a riparian zone of the East river system, Colorado, United States - H1c2 | ecosystem: Environmental > Terrestrial > Soil > Riparian zone | place: USA: East... | reverse complement strand
ACGAGGCCGATGCCGCCGATGAGCAGCATCGCGCAGACCACGAGGTCGTAGCGGTTGCCCGCGTTGCGCGCATCGATGACGAGGTACCCGAGGCCGGAGTCCACGGCGATCATCTCGGCCGCGACGACGACGAGCCACGCGATGCCCAGCGCCACGCGCAGCCCGACGAGGATCTGCGGCAGCGCAGCGGGCAGCAGGATGCGCCGGATCGTCGCCGCCTGCGACAGCCCCACGTTGCGGCCGGCGCGCAGGTAGATCTCCGGCACCGAGTGCACCGCGCCGCTGGAGGCGAGCACGATCGGGAAGACCGAGGCGAGCACGACGAGGAAGATGGTGGCCTCGTTGCCGATCCCGAACAGCACGATGGAGATCGGGATCCACGCCAGCGGGGAGATGGGCCGCAGCACCTGGATGAGCGGGTTGAACACGGCGGAGGCGCGCTGCGAGAGCCCGAGGAACAGCCCGAAGGGCACGCCCACGGCGACCGCGAACAGGTAGCCCGCCGCGACGCGGAACATGGAGTCGCGGATGTAGGGCAGCAGGATGCCGCGGCGCTCCAGCTCCCCGAGGCCCTTCACCACGCCGAGCGGCGACGGGAACACCCGGGTGCCCGACCACTTCACGGCCAGCGCCCACAGCACCAGGAAGACGCCTCCCGCCAGGACCGGCAGGAGCACGCTCTGCAGGCGCCTGCGCCGGCTGTCCATCGCTCAGACCCCGTGCGCGAGGCCGATGGCCTCGTGGATCGAGTCGCGGATCGCGAGGTAGCGCGGGTCGCTGATGTCGCGCGGGTGCGGGATGTCCACCACCACCGTGCGCAGCACGCGCTCGGTCCCGCGCTGGCCCATGACCACGATGCGGTCCGCGAGCTGCACGGACTCCTCGATGTCGTGAGTGACGAGCAGGATGGTCTTGCGCTCCGCCATCCAGATGCGCAGCAGCTCGCGCCGCATGCTCATGCGGCTGATGGAGTCCAGCGCGCCGAAGGGCTCGTCGAGGAACAGGATGTCGGGGTTCATGGCGAGCGCGCGGGCCACCTCCGCGCGCTGCTTCATGCCCCCCGACAGCTCGGCCGGATAGGTGTCCTCGAAGCCCTGCAGGCGCACCAGGTCCACGTAGTGCCGGATGCGCCGCTTGCGCTCCTCGGCCGGCAGGTCCGAGAGGCCGAAGGCGATGTTGCCCGCGACGGTGAGCCACGGGAAGACGCCGCGCTCCTGGAACACGAAGATGCGCCGCCGGTCGGGGCCGTTGACGGGCACGCCGTCGATGAGCACCTCGCCCGACGACGCGGTGAGGAAGCCCGCGATGATGTTGAGCAGCGTCGTCTTGCCGCAGCCGGACGGCCCGACGAGAACGACCAGCTCGCCCTCCTGCACGTCGAGGTCCATGCTCCCCAGGACCTTCGTCTCGCGGCCGTCCACGGAGTAGGTCATGCCGACCTGCCGCACCCGGATCTTGGTCGGCGCGCTCATGGCTTCCCCGCGGGCTTCGCCTGCCGCCGGCTCGTGCGCGAGATGACGGACTTCATGAAGGCGTCCAGCGCGAGCCCGGTGAGACCGATGAGCACCATGCCGGCGACGACGATGTCGTAGCGGTCGCCCGCATTGCGCGAGTCGATGATGAGGAAGCCGAGGCCCGAGGTGACGGCGAGCATCTCGGCCGCCACGACGACGAGCCACGCGATGCCGAGCGTCAGGCGCAGCCCGTTGAGGAGCTGCGGCCACGCGGAGGGCAGCACGACGCGCGTGATGATGCGCCACGAGGACAGCCCGAAGTTCCGCCCGACGTTGATGTGGGTCTGGTCCACGCTGCTCACGGCGTTCATCGCCGTGACCGTCACCGGCAGCAGCGTCCCGAGGAAGATGATGAAGATCGCGGGGACGTCACCGACCCCGAACCACAGGATGGCGATCGGCGTCCACGCGAGCGGCGAGATCGGGCGCATGATCTGCACGAACGGGTTCAGCGCGCGCTCGCTGCGCGGGAACCACGCCAGCGCCAGCCCGAGCGGGATGCCCACCCCCGCGCCGAGCCCGAAGCCCCACGAGACGCGGAAGAGCGACGCGACGAGGTGCTTCCAGAGCGTGCCCTTCGCCGCGAGCTGGCCGATGGCGAGCGCCACCGCCCACGGCCCGGGCACGAGGCTCGTCCCCATCGCGCCCGTGCGCCACCACCAGATCCCGAGGAAGCCCGCGATCCCCGCGAAGGGCAGGAGCCGGTCCCACAAGCTGCGCGAAGCGACTGCCATGACAACCCGTCGGGGAGAGCGCGCGTCCGGCCGGGACGCCTCGGTCGAGGGCCGCATTCAAGAGACCGGGCACGAAGCGCCGATTGTATCGCGGCGCCTCGCGGCGCCGGCGACAGAACACCCGGTCTGCGCCGCGCGCACGCCGTGATATGCTTCGCGCACCACCTCGGATCCCCCGACGCCGCTTGACTGTCGGCCGCACGGAGCGCCCCCCATGTCCGTTGCCACGCCTGCAGTCGCCATGCCCGCGGCGGCCGTGCGGCCGGTGAAGCGCGTGCTGCTGATGTACCCGCCCACGCGCCTGGGGAAGGAGCTGCTGCCGCGCCTCATGCCGCCGCTCGGCATCAGCCACCTGGCAGCGGTCATCCGCGACGACTACGAGGTCCGGCTCTTCGACGCGACGGGCGAGGACTTCGACAACGTGGTCGAGCTGCCGCGGGGCTTCCGCCGCAACGGCGTGAGCTACGAGCGCATCAGGGCGCTGATCGAGGAGTGGAAGCCGGACTTCGTCGGCATGACCTGCCTCTTCTCCTCCGTGTGGCCCGTGATCCGCGAGGTCTGCGACATCATCAAGGCCGTGGACCCGGGCATCCGCACGGCCGTCGGCGGCTGCCACCCCAGCTTCCTCGCGCGCCAGTGCATGGACGAGGCGGCCAGCCTGGACTTCATCGTCAAGGGCGAGGGCGAGTACGCGCTGCGCGAGCTGCTCGCCGCGCTCAACACGCAGGGCGACCTGCGCGACGTGAACGGCCTGGCCTTCCGCGACCCGGACGGCAGCGTGCACGTGAACGAGAAGGTCGGCTACATCCCGGACCTCGACTCGCTGCCCTACCCGGCGCGCGACATGCTCAACCTGGAGCTCTACCAGGGCGGCGCCTTCCACGGCATCGCGGAGACGCACCGCAAGGTCGCGGTCATGTACAGCTCGCGCGGCTGCGCGGCCAAGTGCATCTTCTGCAGCTCGGTGGAGTTCTGGGGGCACGACTACCGCTTCCGCTCGCCCAAGTCGCTGCTCGACGAGATGGACTTCCTCGTGAACACCTACGGGATCGAGGAGATCCAGTTCGAGGACGACAACCTCACGCAGAACAAGAAGCGCGCCCGCGAGATCTTCGAGGGCATGATCGAGCGCGGGCTGCACAAGAAGGTGGTGTGGAACACGCCCAACGGCATCGCGCTGTGGGCGCTGGACATCCCGCTGCTGCGCCTGGCCAAGGAGGCCGGCTGCTACCAGCTCACGCTCGCGATCGAGAGCGGCAACCAGCAGGTCGTGGACAACATCATTCACAAGCCGCTGCAGCTCGACAAGGCGCGCGAGCTGGCCGCGGAGATCAAGCGGCTCGGGTTCGACACCAACGCCTTCTTCATCATCGGCTTCCCGGGCGAGACGCTCGACGACATCCGCGACACCTTCCGCTACGCGCGGGAGCTCGACCTCGCCAGCGCGTGCTTCTTCATCGCGCAGCCGCTGCCCGGCACGCGGCTCTACGACATCTCGCTGCGCAACGGCTACCTGCCGCCGGATTTCCGCTTCGAGGACGCGACCTACAGCCGCGGCGTCATCTCGACGCCCGACTGGACCGCCGACCAGGTGCAGAAGCTCGCCAACACGGAGCTCCTCAAATACCAGCTCCGCGCCAACCTGCGGAACCCGGGCCGCCTGCTGCGCGCCTTCGTGCACGACCCGGGACTCGTGTCGAGCATGATCGGCAAGGTGCTCCTGCGCGTGTGGGAGAGCTTCAAGAACAAGCCCATCGCATTCCCGCACCGCAAGCTGGTCGACGCGGGCGCCGAGACCCGCTGAACCTTGGCCTGGACGATCGGCACGGCCGAGGACCACGGCGACGTCGCGGCGGCGGAGGCGGAGATCGCGGCGGGCCGGACCGCGGCACGACGCGGTCCCCTGCAACGGGCGCGGCAGATCGTCTCGTGGCTGCTGCTGATCGGGTTCGGCGTGGCGTGGGTCGCCTATGGCGTGTCGTGGGCTTGGGCTCCGATGGTCCTCGTCGCCGGACTGAACCTGGTGCTCGACGGCCTCGCCGGCTACGCGTCCGCGCGGCCGCCGGCGGGCGGACCGGCCTTCGCGATCGAGCGGCTGCGTGAAGGCCCGGTGGAAGTCGTCGGGCGCGTCGTGCCGCCCAAGCAGGCGCTGCTCTCGCCGCTCACCTCCACGAAGTGCAGCTACTTCGCCTACGTGATCCGCCTGCTCGACGAAGCGACCGGCGAGAAGAAGATCCTCGAGGAGCGCAGCAAGCTCTGCGACTTCTGGCTGAAGGACGTCACGGGCAGCATCTGGGTGCGCAGCGAGGGCATCGACGTGCGCCTCGGCAAGCAGCTCGACGAGGACCTGCGCACCTACGACCAGACGCCGCGCGCCGTCGGCGAGCACCTGCGCAAGCTGGGCGTGGACCCGTTCCTCGCGCCGGGCGTGCGCCGCGCGATCTTCCTCGAGGAGACGCGCCTCGATCCCGGCGACAACGTGCTCGTGAAGGGCGCCGTGATGCGGGATCCGGACGGCAAGCTCGTCATCGGCAAGCCGCCCGGCGGCACGCTCAGCGTGGAGCGCTGGAGCAAGCCGACCTTCGTCGCGCGCCCGCCGTCCAGCGCGAAGCGCCGCGTGATCTCGGGCGCGGTGATGATCGTCCTGGCGGTGGCCGGCCTCGTGCTCGCCCTTCTCTGAGCGACGGCTCCCGCGCGCGTGCCCGGCGCTTCAGCGGCCGGCGGCCCACACCAGCGCCTGCGCGACGAGCTGCTGGTAGCGGGCGTCGCCGTGCACTTCCGCGCCATGGCCGAGGATCGTGCAGGCCACGCGGCCCTTGCCGTACGGTTTGCACCACGTCACGGGCCGGACCTCGCCGCCCGCGGGCGAGATGCCCGACATGAGCACGGTCTGCGCGCCCAGCTCCCAGTCCTGCAGGTGATAGAACTCGTCCTTCAGGTCCCACTCCGCGGGAAGCCCCGCCGTGATCGGGTGCGGCGTCGGCTCGACGCTCACGTGGATCGGGCCGAAGGGCGGGTGCGTCAGGAATTTCGCGCCGCACATCTGCACGTACTCGGCCCAGCCGGGGTAGCTGTCCACCGCGCAGTGCAGGCCGACGAAGCCGCCGCCGCCGCGCACGAAGCGCAGGATCTGGGCGCGCTGCCCGTCGTCGAGGTGCAGGTCCCCCTGCGTGTACGCGAGCAGCACGTCGACGTGCTGCGCGAGCCCGGGATCCAGCGGAAGGTCCACTCCGGGGCCCTGCCCGGCCGGCGCCGCGCCGGCGGAGGGCGACTGCGGTCCGAGCCACAGCGTGGTGAACGAGAACGACCCCTGGCTCTTCAGCGCGGGCAGCAGGATCTCGAGGTTCTTCCCGAACTCGTGGTAGCCGCCGCCCGCCAGCACCAGCACGCGCACGGACGCGAGGGCGCCCTGCGCCACGCCGACCTGCGCCACGCCGACCGCCGCGACGGGCTCGCTGCAGCCGGACGCGAGCGCGAGGAGCAGGGACACGCCGACGCACAACCACCGTCGCGAGGTGCTCATGGCGTGGCATCCTAGCGCGCCGATCCGGATCCAGGAGCACGCGTCATGGCCACCTCCCGTCGCCCCGCTGGCAGGCACCCGCCGTCCGTCGCGCCAGGGCGCGGAGCGGATGGCCCGCCGCTGAACGTCGCGCTCGTCGGCCAGGGTTTCATGGGCCGCGCGCACGGCAATGCGTGGGGTCAGGTCGGGCGCTTCTTCCAGCCGCCGCGCCTGCCGGTGCTGCACACGATCGCGGCCCGCAACGCCGGGTCGCTGCCGGGGTTCGCGCGGCGCTGGGGCTGGGCGCACTGGACCGCGCGCTGGCAGGACCTGGCCGCGGATCCCGACGTGCAGCTCGTGGACATCGGCACGCCGAACGACAGCCACGCCGAGATCGCGCTCGCGATGCTGGCCGCGGGCAAGCACGTCGCGTGCGAGAAGCCGCTGGCCGCCACGCTCGACGACGCGCGCGCGATGCGCGACGCGGCGGCCGCTGCCGCGCGGCGCGGCGTGCAGAGCTTCGTATGGTTCAACTACCGGCGCTGCCCGGCCGTCGCGCTGGGCCACCAGCTCGTCGCCGAAGGGCGGCTCGGCCGCCTGCACCACGTCCGCGCGCACTACCTCCAGAGCTGGGGCGGCCCCGACACGCCGCTCTCGTGGCGCTTCGACGCGGCGCGCGCGGGCTCGGGCGCGCACGGCGACCTGAACGCGCACCTCGTCGACCTCGTGCGCTTCCTCAGCGGCGAGGAGTTCGAGGTGGTGCACGGCGCGGCCGCGCGGACCTTCGTGACCGAGCGCGCCACGGGAGGATCACGCGTCGCGGGAGAACCGGGCGTCCCGAGCCGCTCACGCGTCGCGGGCCCGCGGAGCGCCAGGGGCCGCTCCACCGTGGACGACGCGCTGCTGTTCCTCGCGGGGCTGTCGGGCGGCGCCGTCGCGAGCCTGGAGGCCAGCCGCGTCGCGACGGGGCACCTCAACGACAACTCGATCGAGCTGAACGGCGAGCGCGGCGCGCTGCGCTTCGATTTCGAAGACATGAACGCCCTGCACTGGTTCGACGCGACCGAGCCGCGCCGCACGGCCGGCTGGAAGCGCATCACCGTCACGGCCGCCGAGCACCCGTGGATCGCGCACTGGTGGCCCGAGGCGCACCTGCTCGGCTACGAGCACACCTTCACGAACATGGCCGCCGACGTCGTGTCCGCGCTGTGCGGCCCGGCCGCCGCAGCGACCATCCCGGTGCCGCTGCCGAGCTTCGCGGACGGCTGGGAAGTGCAGCGCGTGCTGGAGGCCGCGCTGCTCGCCGCGCAGCACGGCGCCGCGGTCCGGCTGAGCGAGGTGCGCTGAGCACCGCGCCCGGACCGCAAGGCTCCGTCGAGCCGCACGGCCGAGGGCGGTCGCGGAGGGCCGGGCCGGGCTCTGCCCCGCGCGCGGGGCTTGGTTACACTCGCGCCGCGTCACCGGGCCTGCCGCATTCGCCGTGACACCGCGCCTCGCGCGGCGTCCCGAGGAGGACCGCTTCCATGTCCCGCCCCGTCTGCCTGTTCACCGGCCAGTGGGCCGACCTGCCGCTCACGGACCTCTGCGCGGCGGCCGCGCGCTTCGGCTACGACGGCCTGGAGCTGGCCGTGTGGGGCGACCACTTCGACGTCCATGCGGCGCTGGACGACAAGGCGTACTGCAAGGAGCGCTGGGAGCTGCTCGCGGACCACGGCCTCCTGTGCTTCGCGATCAGCAGCCACCTCGTCGGCCAGGCCACGTGCGACCCCATCGACGAGCGCCACGAGGCCATCCTCCCCGCGGAGGTCTGGGGCGACGGCGACCCGGAGGGCGTCCGCCGCCGCGCGGCGCGCGAGATGATGGACACGGCCAGCGCGGCGCGGCGCTTCTTCGACGCGGCGCCGGGGCCCGTGCGCGAGCGGCTCGCGCAGACCGGCCGCACCGTCGTGAACGGCTTCACCGGCAGCCCGATCTGGCACCTGATGTACGGCTTCCCGCCCGCGGGCCCCGGCGCCATCGACAAGGGCTACGCGGACTTCGCCGCGCGCTGGCGCCCCATCCTGGACCACTTCGACAAACAGAAGGTGACGTTCGCGCTGGAGGTGCACCCCACCGAGATCGCCTTCGACATCGCGTCCACGCGGCGCGCGCTGGCCGCGGTGCGCAACCACCCGCGGCTCGGCTTCAACTTCGATCCCTCGCACCTCGGGTACCAGCGCGTGGACTACCTCGCCTTCCTGCGCGAGTTCGGGAGCCGCGTGTGCAACGTCCACATGAAGGACGTGTGGTGGACGGAGCGCGCGGAGGCCGGCGTGTTCGGCGGGCACACGGGCTTCGGCGACGCGGGGCGCAGCTGGGACTTCCGCTCGCTGGGGCGCGGCTGCGTGGACTTCGAGGGCATCGTGCGCGCCCTGAACCACGCCAACTACCAGGGCCCGCTCACCGTCGAGTGGGAAGATCCGATGATGGACCGGCAGGCCGGCGCCGCCGAGTCCTGCGCCTTCGTCAGGCGCCTCGACTTCGCGCCGAGCGCGCGCGCCTTCGACGCGGCCTTCGCGGAGCGTCGCGCGTGACGAGCGGCGCGGCCTCCGCCGCGCACTCCCGCGCCGACGACGCCGCCGCGCAGGAAGTCGCGCGCAGGGCCGCCGCCGCGCAGCACGCGGGCGGCACGCCGGGCGCGGTGCCGCGGCTCGCGGTGATGATGTTCCTGCAGTACGCGGTCTGGGGCGCGTGGCTGCCGCTCGCGGCGCGGTACATGACCGCGACCGTCGGCGAGGGCGGCCTCGGGTTCAGCGTCGCGCAGATGAGCATGCTCATCGGGCTCGCGGGCTCCGTCGGCGCGGTCTCGGCGCCGTTCATCGCGGGGCAGTTCGCGGACCGCTATTTTCCGGCGCAGAAGTTCCTCGCGGCGCTGCTGCTGCTGGGCGGCGCGCTCAAGTGGATCACCGCCTCGCAGACCGGCTACGACGCGTGGCTGTGGCTCTCCATCGCCTACGGCGTGCTCTACATGCCGACGCTCGCGCTCTCCAACTCCGTGGCCTTCGCGCACGTCGCGGACCGCACGCGCGACTTCCCGAAGGTGCGCGTCTGGGGCTCCATCGGCTGGATCGCGGCGAGCTGGGTCTTCCCGATGATCTGGCTGCAGACCGCGCTGCACGCGACGTGGATGCCGCCCTTCCTCGACGGCGCCGAGCGGCCCGACGCGACCGCGCACCTCGCGGATGCGCTGCGTTTCTCGGGCATGCTCTCGTTCGCGTACGCCGCCTACTGCCTCACGCTGCCCGACACGCCGCCCAAGCGCGACGGCGTGCAGAGCCTGGCCTTCGCGCGCGCCTTCGGCCTGCTGCGCCGGCCGTCCTTCGCGCTGCTGCTGCTCGCGGGCCTGCTCGTCTCGATGATCCACCAGATCTACTTCATGCAGGCGGGGCCCTACCTCGTGCACCTCGGGCTGCGCGACAGCGACGTGGGCCCTGCGATGACCGTCGGGCAGTTCAGCGAGATTGCCGCCATCGGCGTGCTCGGCTGGCTGCTGGCGAAGACGAGCTTCCGCGTCGTGCTCGCCATCGGCGCGCTCTCGTACGTGCTCCGCTACCTGGTCTGGAGCCAGGTGCAGCTCCCGGTGCCCGTGCTCGTCGGCAGCCTCGCGCTGCACGGCGTGGGCTACGCCTGCTTCTTCGCCGCCTCGTACATCTACGTGGACCGCCTCGCGCCGCCCGACATCCGGCACAGCGCCCAGACCGTCTTCGGCATCATCATGCTGGGCGGCGGCCCGGTGCTCGGCGGCGTGCTCTCCGGCAAGCTCGCGCAGACCTTCACCGGCGCCGACGGCAAGCTGGACTACGGCCCGATGTGGCTCTCGCTCGCGGCCTTCGCGGCGGTGGCCTTCCTCATCGTGGTGGCCACGTTCCGCGACGAGACGCGCGAGGCCGACGGCGCGACGGCTGCTGCCAAGGGAACGCTGGCGTGAGCATCCGTCGCGGCGCGGTCGCTCGATGCGTTCGTCGCGTCTCGGCCCCACTGCTCCTCGCCGTGCTGCTCACGGCCTGCGCGGCTCCCCGGGACGGTGCGGAGCTCGAGGACTTCCCTGCCGCGCCGCCGCGACCGCGCGATCCGTGGGTGCTGCGCTGCGTGCTCGACGGCCACCCGCGCATGCTCGTCATCGCGTTGAGCGATGACCTCTGGCTCGCCTACGACACGACGACCTGCACGCTGGCAAAGGCCTGGCACGGCGACGTGAACTTCGACGGCCCGGTCTACACCACCGTGCACGGCCCGCAGCCGACGACGCGCGGCGAGGATCTGCATGATCCGCTCTCCGGGTCCACATGGGAATTCGGCCCGATCTCCGCGACGCGCACGACCTTTCGCGGGTACTCGCTGCACGAGGGTCACGTCACGTTCACGTGGGATCTCGTGGATGACACACCTCTCGTCACCACTGACGTCGAGTATGGCGACCCGCCGGAGCCGCGAGCCTCGGTCGCCACCGTGCGCGAGACTCCGGAGGTCGTACGCGATGGCGACGGTCGAATCACCCTGATGCGCAGATTCGAAGTCGTTTCGGTCTCCGAGGATGCACCGACGCTCCGCCGCGGCCTCTGGCAGGAGGAGCGGACAGCGCCTCGGTTTCGCTGCGACGGCACTGCGCACTGGCTTTCAGCCTGGGTGATGAAGCCTGCCGGTGAATCGCTGGAACTCGGTTGCGGGCCGGAGCTCGGTTACGGGCTGCGGCTCGATCTCGGCACCGGCGACTTCGAGGTGACCTACGACGAGAGCGTCGAATCGTCCTCCAGTGCGGAGGAGCATCGACCATGAACGCGCAGCCAGCAGGAGCGAGGTCGTCGTCAAGTGTCAGCTGGTCTTTCGCCCGGGGGGGCGTGGCGCTCGTCGCGATTGCGCTCACGGCGACGGCGCAAGACCCGCCCCCCGCCCGCGAGCCGGGGCTCTCCGTGCGGGTGTATGACGTCGAGGATGCGCCGATGGACCGGCTGCTGCTGCTCGTGCCGGGGCAGACGCCCAATCTGTCCTTCGTGGCGCCGGTGCTGGACCTGCGCGGCGAGCGCGGGGACTTCGGCGCGCTGCAGGACGGCTTCGTGACCACGGTCGATGGTTTCCTCGTCGCCGCAGCGGCCGGCCGCTACGAGTTCCGGCTGCTGAGCGACGACGGCTCGACGCTGTCGCTCGACGGGCAGCTCGTCGTGGACGCGGACGGGCTGCACAGCGGGAAGCTTCCGCACGACGGCGCGATCGACCTGACGGCCGGCGAGCACGTGCTCCACGCGCGGCACTTCGAGTACGGCGGCGACGAGCAGCTCACGCTGGAGTGGAAGCCGCCCGGCGCGGCCGGCTTCGCGCTCGTCCCGACGAGCGCGCTCTGCTGCCAGGCCGGCGAGGTGCGCGTCACGTCGCCCGGCGACAAGCAGCTCATCCACCCGCTGCCGCGCGGGCGCCCCGGCGACCTGGCTCCGCTCGACGGCGTGCACCCCGGCTACGACCTGATGACCGTGCGTCCCGAAGGTTTCGAGCCGAAGGTCGGCGGCATGGACTTCCTCCCCGACGGCCGCCTCGTGCTCTGCACCTGGGACAAGGACGGCGCGGTGTGGCTGCTCTCCGGCGTGGAGGGCAACGACCGGTCGAAGATCACCGCGCACCGCCTCGCCGCGGGTCTCGCGGAACCGCTCGGGCTCTGCGTCGTCGGCAACCGCATCTTCGTGCTGCAGAAGCAGGAGCTGACGGAGATCCTCGACCACGACAACGACGGCATCGCCGACGAGTACCGCTGCGTCTGCAACGACTGGACCGTGTCCGCCAACTTCCACGAGTTCGCCTTCGGCCTCGTGCACGCGGACGGCGCCTTCTGGGCCAACCTCGCGATCGCGATCGACCCGGGAGGTGCCAGCAGCGAGCGCCAGGCCGCCGAGCGCGGCAGCCTGATCCGCATCACGGAAGGCCACCACGAGGTCATCGCGACGGGGCTGCGCGCGCCGAACGGCATCGGCCTCGGGCCTGCGCCGGAGCGCGCGAGCGGCGCCGCGCCGATCGCCGGCACGGCGGACCTGCCGCCGCTCTACCTCGTCGACAACCAGGGCGACTGGCTGCCGAGCAGCAAGCTGCTGCGCGCGGCGCGCGGCGCCTTCTACGGCAATCGCAATGTGGTGCCGCACGACGAGGCGCTGCGCAACGCGCTGAACGGCGACGAGGGGACGCGCGCCTGGCCGCCGGTGACGCCGCCCGTCGCGTGGCTGCCGCAGGGCGAGGTCGGCAACTCGCCGAGCCAGCCGATCGAGCTGCGCGATCCGCCGTACGCGGGGCAGGTGCTGCTCGGCGACGTGACCTACGGCGGGCTGCAGCGCGTGTTCGTCGAGGACATCGACGGCGTGGAGCAGGGCTGCGTCTTCCGCTTCACGCAGGGGCTCGAGGCCGGCGTGAACCGGCTGTGCCGCGGCCCGGACGGCGCGCTGTACGTCGGCGGCATCGGCTCGACCGGCAACTGGGGCCAGGACGGCAAGGCGCGCTTCGGCCTGCAGCGCCTGCGGCGCAACGGACGGAGCGCCTTCGAGATGCTCGCCGTGCGCGCGAGGTCCAACGGCCTGGAGCTCGAGTTCACGCAGGCGCTCGCCGTCGGCGCCGGCTGGGATCCGGACGACTACCTCGTCGAGCAGTGGCGCTACGAGCCGACCGCGGACTACGGCGGCGAGAAGCTGGACCTCGTCGAGCTGCCCGCGCGCTCCGCGAGCGTGTCGGCCGACCGCCGCCGCGTCTTCCTCGAGCTTCCCGTGGCGGCCGCGCCGGTCACCGCGGCGACCGCGCAGCTCCCCGCGGCATCCGCGCCGCTCGCCAACGCGGCCGCGCAGCTCCCCACGACGCCCGCGCCGCTCGCCGCCGCAACCGCGAACTCCGCACCCGTCATGCAGTCGGGACACGTGCTGCACCTGCGACTCGCCGACACGCTGCGCGCGGACCGCGACGACCACACGCCCGCTGCCGCGAACGCCGCGAACGCCGACGCCAGCGCGCGGCTGTGGACCACCGAGGCCTGGTACACGCTGAACCGCATCCCCGCGGACCGCGCCGGCAGGATCGATGCCTCGCCGCTGGTGCGCACGCCGAACAGGCTCGTGCCCGAGGAGCGCGACGCCGGCTGGACGATGCTCTTCGACGGCAGCTCGCTCGCCGGCTGGCACCGCTACGGCTCGCCGTCGGCCGCGGCGGGCGCACGCGGCGCCGGCGCCGCGGCCGACGCCGTTGCGGCTCCCGCCGGCTGGGCCGTCGTGGACGGCGCGATCACGCGCGCCGGCGGCGGCGGCGACCTCGCGACCGACGAGAGCTTCGGCGACTTCGAGCTGGAGCTGCAGTGGCGCATCTGTCCCGGCGGCAACAGCGGGATCCTGTACCGCGTCACCGAGGACCACGGCGCGCCGTGGGAGACCGGTCCCGAGATGCAGGTGCTCGACAACGCGCGCCACGCCGACGGCATGAACCCGCTGACTTCGGCCGGCTCCTGCTACGCGCTCTGCGCCCCGCCGCGCGACAACACGCGCCCCGTCGGCCGCTGGAACCGCGCGCGGCTGCTCGTGCAGGGCAACCACGTGGAGCACTGGCTCAACGGCGAGAAGCTGCTCTCCTGCGAGCTGCACTCGGCGGACTGGAAGGCACGCGTGGCCGCGAGCAAGTTCTCGTCGATGCCGGACTACGGCTCGCGCGCCGCCGGCAAGATCGTGCTGCAGGATCACGGCGACGCCGTGAGCTACCGCGACATCCGCATCCGCAGGCTGCCGGCGCGCTGAAGGCGCCCCGCTCCGCCGGAGCGCCCGCTCAGAACCCCTCGTCGAGCAATACCGTGGCCGTGCCGTTGGAGAGGCGGTTGTCGCCGGGAGCGCTGAACAGCGCCTGGACGGAGACCGTCGCACCCGCGATGCCGGCGGGCAGCGTGGGCACGGTCAGACCCAGTTCGAGCTTGCCATGCGTGTCGACCGTGCCGATGGGAACCACCAGGGGCACCGGCGCCGCGACCTGCAGCGGCGCCTCGAGCGAGAGGACGAGCAGGTTCGCCGGCGCGAAGCCGATGAGCAGCGTGACCGCCTCGCCCGGCGTGCCGAACGCGATGATCTGGCCGGACTGGAGCTCGCGCAACGGCGAGGTCACGCGCAGGCCGCGCGACGCGCCCGCAAGCTCCGTCAGGGTGCTGCCGATGAGCTGGAGTCCCATTCCTGGCGCGCCGTCCGGGCAGCCTTTCTCGCTGCCGGAGAAGCCGGCAAGGCCCGGCAGCAGCGTGTTCTCCAGCAGCGTGAGCTCGCCGGCGTCGGCCTCGATGCCGTCGCCGCCCTGGCCGGGCACGCCGCAGATGACGCACTGGCAGCTCGAGCTGAAGTCATCGTCCGCGCCGCCGCCGTTGCCACCGTCGAAAATGCTGGCCGACGCATAGAGGCTGCCGCCCTGCAGGTGCGCGCCGTCGCCGCCGCGCCCGCCGAGGTCATCGTTGAACAGACCGTTGGATCCCGTGAACCGGCACTCGAAGGCGGAGATGGACGAGTCCGTTCCCTCGAGCGCGCTCGCACCCTGGTGGAAGGGAAAGCTGCCGGCCGCTCCGCCGTTCAGCTTGCAGCGCACGAGCACCACCGAACTGCAGTCCGTGAGCACCGCGCCCGGCGCAGAGAAGTGCCCGCTGCCGCCGACGTTGCCCGTGAGCGTGCACGACTCGGCCCACACGAGGCCCGCGCACTGGCTGGCGGCCAGCCCCGGCGCGCTCGTCCCGGTGACGACGAGGTTGCGCAGCACGACGGTCTGGCCGGCGATCAGGTTCTTCACGGCGAGCGCGCCGTTCACCGTGACCGTGGCCGCCGTGTCGGCGCTGATGGTGAGCGCCTTGCCGGCCACCGTGACGGCGCCGTAGCTCCCCGCGCGCACGAGCAGCGTGTCGCCGTCCGCCGCGACGGCGACCGCCGCGCTGATCTGCGTGAACTGCGCGCCCGCGCCATTGGCGGCATCGACGACCAGCACGTCCGCGGCGGCGGCCGGAGCCAGGCTCGTCGCGGAGACCGCGCACGCCGAGAGGAGGATGCTCGTGAACCGCATGAGTGCCCTTTCCGATGGAGGATCCTTGCTGCGCCGCCGCGACCGGGCCGCACGCGACGGAAACCTAACCGCAGGGGGCCGATCCGGCCAGTGCCTCGTGCGCGGCCGGATCCTGCTACTCGCTCTGCGCCGCGCCGCGGGGCGGGCTGGAAGGCAGCCGTCGCCGCCAGCAAGTTCGCCTCGATGCCGGACGATGGCTCGCGCGCCGCGGGCGTGATCGTGCTGCAGGGACCACGGCGACGCCGTGCGCGAGGCTCAGGGTGTCGTCCGCGCGAACACCGCGGACGGTCCGCCGTTCGAGCTGGTCACGCCGCCGCCGGCGCCCTGCCACGACGAGCCATTCCAGCGCGCGATGCCCCTGGCGCTCTGCCCGCCGGCCTGCGTGAAGAAGCCGCCGGCGTAGAGCTCGCCATCGAGCACGGCCAGCGCCCGCACGTTGCCGTTCAGGCCGCTGCCCAGCGGGTGCCATGCCTGGCCGTCCCAATGCGCGATCCGGTTGACTGTCGCCCCTCCCGCGGACAGGAAATCGCCCGCGGCGATGACGTCCCCGTCGAAGGTCGTCAGCGCGAAGACCTGGTCGCTGAATGCGCTGTTCCCAGCCCGGACCACGCCGCGCCGTTCCACGCGGCGATGCCGAAGGTCGCGGCATCGCCCGCGCCCTGGAAGCCGCCGCCCGCGATGAGCCGTTGCGGCAGCGGCCCGGCGCCGTCGGGATCCCACGCCGTCAGCGCCCAGACCGGCAGGTCACCGGTCACGCCCGGGTGCCCCTCGCCCGGCAGCCAGTCGATCGGGCACTGAGCCCGCGCCGGCGAGCACCAGGCCCCCATGAGTGCGAGGCAGACCTCAGTCGGTGTGCACGTCGGCCGAGGTCACGCGGCCGTCGGCACCGAAGCTCAGGCCCAACCACTCGGAGTCGATGCCGAACAGACCGCGCTCATCGCCGAGGTAGTAGCGGATGAAGTCCGGACCGTAGCTGTCCTCGGGCCCGCCGTCGCCCAGCAGGGCCACCACCTCGGCCCGCGTCATCCCCTCCAGCTCATGACGCGCGAGCAGATCATCGATCATGCGGATGCGCACGCCGGTGGAGACCAGCTCCTCGTCGCACCACTGGGCTGTGTGGAATGCTGCCGGCTCGAAGTACTCCTTGCGGGTCAGCGGGCGCCTGAAGACGGGAGGCTCCGGCCAAGTGACGACGAGGTCGCACGCGACCGAAGCGCCGGCCAGGACCTGGACGCTGGCCCTGGCTTGCACCGGCAAGTCGCGACGAGTGGGCCAGACGCCGCCCGAAATGACCACATCCCACTCTCCGGCACTCGCGCCCTCGATGAGGAACGCGCCGTCCGTCGTGCGGGCGCTGAGGATCGGCGGGACGCTGTCCACGTCGAAGGCTTCCACCTTCGTGCCGTCGGGCACCGGCGTGCCGTCCGCGGCGCGTGCCACGCCATGGATGCTCGTCGGGCGGGCCAGCTCGAGCGCGACCTCCACGCTGTCCGCGCCGGGCATCAGCTCCACCTCGGCCGAACTGCGGGGCGCCGTGCCGACCGGGAACTTCCTGGCGCCGTGGGCGAACGAGCGGTCGAGACTCGCGTGGATCGCCTGCCTGCCCGGCGCGATGTGGCGCAGCTCGCAGCGGCCCGTCTCGTCCGTGAGCCACGCGTTGCGCGCCAGCGCGCTGATCGGTCCGGGGTCGCTCCACACCCAGCACCCTGGCAGGGGCGCGCCATCGCCGGCAGCGCGCACGGTGACCACGATGCGCTGGCTGCCCAGCACGACGTCCTGCTGCACGCCGCGGCGCACGGACTCCTCATCATCCAGGGGCAGGAGGAGCGGCGAGGTCGTGACGCCCCCGTCCTGCGAAGCGGCGTAGAGCAACCATTCGCGCCCGGCCGGCAGGTGCAGCAGGTAGCCGCCCGCCTCGTCGCTGGTGGTGTCCACGTACGTGGTCCCGTCGCGGTCCTCGACGTCCGTGCCTTCGCCTCCGAACTCTGCGGGCACGACACCGCGGGGACGCAACAGCGAGGCCTGATCGGCGCGCTCGGCCCAGACCGTGGCGCCGCTGACCAGCTCCCCACCGGAGCGCACGCGCCCCGTGACGTCGGCGAACGAGGTCGCGGCATCCGCCGCGGAAGCCCCTTCGTCATCGATGGTCAGGTCCTCGGCAACGTCGTCTTCGGTCTCGTCTTTCTCGTCAGCGTCGCCAGCAGCCTGCGCGCGCTTCGCAGGATCCGACAGGTGCACCACGGTCCGGCGGGTCGAGCCGTAGGCGAGGGACATGGTGAGGTCCGACAGCTGGCCCATGCTCTCCGAGCCGGTCGAGACGCTCCACGCTCCAGGCTGCAGCTCGGAGAGCCGGAAGCGGCCCTCCGCATCGGAGCGCGCCGTGGCCCGCCCCCTGGCGCGAACCGGCGCGATGGCGGACGCCGCGAAATCGAGCAGCTCGTCGGAGGGCGCGAGCAGCGATCTGATGTCTACCGCGACCAGCTGGATGTCCACGACGGGGTGGTCCTCGTGATCCAGCACGAGCCCTTCGAGCACTGCCGCAGGGCGCAACGAGACCGGAACGATGCGATGGCTGCCGCGCGCGACGCCGTCGAGCGTGAGCCGCGCCGGTGCGTATCCCGGCGCCGTCACCTGCAGGAACGTGAGCGCGGGGCCCACCTGGCCGACGCGCCAGAGCGGCTCATCATCGTCGCCGAGCCGCTCGATCGGCAGAGGCAGCGGCATGGCAGCGATCGCCGACTCGCCGGCCCGCATCGCGAGCACCTCGGCCTCGGGCAGCGGCTCGCCCGCCGCGCTGCCGGTCACCTGCACGAGCAGGCTGCGCTCGCGCTCCAGGCGGATCTCCACATCGGTGCGCGCCGCGGCGATGCAGTGCACCAGCACGCCTTCGCAGCCGGGCGCGAGCACCAGGACGTGAGCGCTGGGACCCTGCACGCCCGGCAGCTCGAAACGTCCGTCGGGACCGGAAACGAAGACCGGGGAGTCCTTCAGCTCCGCACGCGCCGTGCAGACCGGGTCCGCGCACAACGGCGACACCTCGAGCGAGCCGTCGGCGACACGCAGGCAGGCCCCGGCCAAGCCGTGCCCGTCCGCATCGAGGACACGCCCGGCGATGCGGTGCCCGCGTGGGAGGTGCTGCACCGCAAGGTTCCGGACGAGACCTGCCTGCGGAGCCAGCACCTGCAGCTCCAGGTCCGCCGCCTCGCGGTGGGCGAAATGCAACGCGAGCGCTCCCGCCGGAATCGAGGGGAGGCTGAACGCGCCCGCGGCATCGCTTTGCACGGCGAGCGCCGGGATCACCGAACGGAGCTGGCGTGCTTCGGCCCAGCCTCCCTGCTCGCCGACCGCGAGCGTGACCGTCGCCCCCGCGAGCGGCACGCCGTCCTGGTCGAGCAGCACGCCGCGCAGTCCCGCCCCGCGATCGAGGTGCAGCTCCCCGAGGTCGACGACAGCGGCGCCATCCGGGCACTCGACGCTGCGCGGCCGCAGCAGCGGCGCGGAGGCCACGAGACTCCAGGTCACGCCCGCGAGCGCCTGCTCCGCACGCCCGTCTCCGGTCGGAGCCGGCGAGGCGGGAAAGCTGAAGCGGCCGTCCACGTCGCTGGACGCGCGCTCCACCAGGTCGAGTGCCGGGACGGTGGACAACCAGGCCGGCGCATCGAGCGGTGCCTCGCCAGAGAAGGACATCCGTGACGGCGCAGGCACGAGCGCGACCGGAGCGGCAGGCACCGGCGCGCCCTCCGGGCCGACGATGCGGCCCCGGATGGCGCCATGCCGCAGCAGCGGCCGCAACCCGGCCTGCGCCGCGCCACGAGCGGCCGGCCCCGGCAGCGCAAGGAGCGCGCACAATGCCAGCAGCACGGACGGATTCATCCGACGACCGTTCGCGACGAGGAGTCGCTCACCTGGACCACCGGCCTCGCGCGTGCGCGACGGCTTCCCCACCGCCACACGGCTCTCGCCCCCGCTCAGACGGTCTTCTTGCTGAAGTACCAGTCCGTGACCTTCAGGCTCTTGTCGTTCACGCGCTTCTCGGCGTCGGCCTGGGTCTTCGGCGGGGGCACCATGCAGTCCTCGCCCTTCTTCCAGTTGGCGGGCGTGGCCACGCCCTTCTCGTCGCCGATCTGCAGCGCGTCGATGAGGCGCAGCACCTCGTCGATGTTCCGGCCCGCGCTCATCGGGTAGTAGATCATCGCGCGCACGGTCATCTTCGGGTCGATCACGAAGACGCAGCGCACGGTGGCCGTCACGGACGACGGCTCGTGCACCATCATCGCGTGGTGCGCGACCTTCTGGTCGAGGTCCGCGATCACCGGGAATTTGATGCCCACCTTGTGGTTCTTCTCGATGTCGCGCACCCACGCGATGTGCGAGAAGACGCTGTCCACGCTGTTGCCGATGAGCTTCACGCCGCGCTTCTCGAACTCGTCGGCCTTGCTCGCGAAGCCGACGAACTCCGTCGTGCACACGGGCGTGAAGTCCGCGGGGTGCGAGAAGAGCACGACCCAGTGCCCGTCCGCGAACTTGGAGAACTCGATCGGCCCGTGCGTGCTGTCGGCCTTGAAGTCGGGCGCGCGGTCGCCGATGCGCAGCGGGGCGGTGTGCGGGACGTTTGCAGTCTCGGTCATGGGAGGCTCCAGTCGTGCGGCGTTCGGAACGGGCGCGCGATCATAGCGTCCGGCCCCGTCCGCAGTTCCGGAACGCATCACCGGGCCACCGCGTCACCGGGCCACCGCGTCACCGGGCCACCGCGTCACCGGGACACCGGGACACCGGGACACTCGTGGGCCAGTAGAGACACGGCCTCTACTGGCCCATGAACGCCGCGACGACCCCACGGCAGAGATGCAGCCGCGACGGATGCCGGTCAGCGGGCGCGGAGGCCCTTACTGGATCGTGACCGCCACGGGGTCGGTGACGTGGCGGAGCTGGAGGCCCAGCGTCGGCTGTGTCACGTCCAGGCTGATCGCGGCGAACTGCAGCGTGAGGCCGATGAGCGCGCCGTTGCCGGGCAGCGTCAGCGAGGGCGTGGCCTTGCCCGTCGCGTCGAGGAAGCCCGCGAAGCCCGACAGGCCCGCGCCGTTGGGGAAGCTGAGGCAGAAAGCCAGCAGCGCGTCGGGCAGCAGGTGCAGCGTGCGCGAGTCGGGCAGCGGCAGGCCGGGCGCGGTGCCGGTGGACATGAGCAGCACGTACCCCAGGCCCGCGCCGCTCGGCAGGTCCAGCGCCAGGAAGAAGGTGGCGCCCGGCGTCGGCGTCCCCAGCGCGCGGATCGGCTCGGTGCGGAAGCGCCGCGCCCAGATGTCGTCGCCGCCGCTGAAGATGCCGGGGCCGCCGTCCGCGGCGAAGGTCACGGTGAGGTCCTCGCCCGCGCGGTCGATCGCGACGCTGGGGAAGGACTGGTTGCCCGCGATGGACAGGTCCACGGGCACGTCGCCCGTGAGCGGCGCGCCGTGGCTGTCGAAGCGCCGCAGCGTCGCGACGCTGCGCCCGGTGGAATGGTCCTCCCAGCTCACGACGAAGTTCCCCACCCAGTCCATCGCGACGTCGGGGCGGAGCTGGTCGCCCGCGGTGACCTGGTTCACCCGGAACTCGGGGCCCAGCGGCGCGCCGGCCGCGTCGTAGCGGCGCGCGTAGATCGCGTAGCCGCTGCCGTCGCTCGCGCTGTCCTCGTACACGACGACGAAGTGCCCGAGGCCGTCGGCCGCGACGCGCGGCTCGCGCTGGTCGCCCGGCACGGTGGTCGTGTTGAGCAGCACCTCGGCGGGCTGGAGCGGCGCGCCGGACAGGTCGAAGGCGCGCGTGAAGATGTTCTGGCCCGCGCCGCCGGTGCCCGAGAAGTCCACGTACGCGAAGAGCATGGTGCCGGCGCGGCTCGCCGCCACGCCGGCATCGATCTGCGCGTTGCCCATGATCGTGTTCACCTCGATGTCGCCCGTGGTCGGGTGCCCGAGCGCGTCGAAGAGCCGGAAGAAGGTGTCGCCGTCCGGCGTGCCGGAGAACACCATCACGAAGCCGCCGCCGGGGAGCGCGTCACCCTTGGGCTCCCACTGGCTGTCCGGCGCGTCCTCGTTCACCTGGAAGTCGAGCGACTTCGGGTTGCCGTTCTTGTCGTAGGGCCGGCCGAAGATGCCCATGAGGCTGCCGTCGCTGCCGTTGTAGTCCGACCACGCGATCATGAAGTTGCCGAAGTCGTCCATGCAGAGCTCGGGCTCGCTCTGGTTCATGAAGGTGAAGGCGGAGTCCACCTTCTTCTCCGGCGTGACCGGCACGCCGTCGCCGGAGAACAGGCGCATGTCGATGTCCGCGCCGAGCGGCGTGTGCCAGGCGACGGCCCACAGGTCGCCGTCCGGATCGCAGTCCACCTGCGCCTGGCGCTGGCTGTACTCGAGCGCCGCGTTCACCTTGAAGCAGGGCCCCGCGGCGATGAGCTCGGCCCCCGCCCGCGCCGCCGGCGCGAGCAGCGCGGCGACGATTCCGGCCACCCCCGCGACCCTGACGACCCCGGCAACTCCGGCGACCCCGGCGAGCGAAGGCATGCGGCGTGCAGGCTCGAGCATGGGTGCGGTTCCGGCGTGGCTGAGGGGCGAGGTGCGGCGCAGCAGGTGCGGCGCAGCGACGTGCGCGTGGCGACGTGTGGCGTGGCGAGGTGGGCGAGGTGGGCGGTGGGCGAGGTGGGCGTGGCAGGCCACGGCGCGGATCGGTGGCATCCGTCGGGTCGCCGCGAAGAGCACAG
>Ga0193753_10001306_pt1 | contig 21569 bp, 11 predicted proteins | sample H1c2metaG_FD_144925 | JGI IMG/M metagenome (GOLD analysis project Ga0193753, IMG submission 144925) | Soil microbial communities from a riparian zone of the East river system, Colorado, United States - H1c2 | ecosystem: Environmental > Terrestrial > Soil > Riparian zone | place: USA: East... | reverse complement strand
TCCGGCGTCAATGTCGACGGTCTGCCGCAGTTCAAGCGCTGGATGGACCTCATTGGCGCGCGGCCGGCGGCGCAGAAGGGCCGCAATATTCCGCCGCCATCGGACCCCTCCAAGGTCGCGGAATCGGGGCGACGCATCCTGACGTAGAGTCCAAACGCTGCGGAAGGTTGATAGCGGGCGTTGCACGTGGCGTCGAGCATCCACCGATGAACGTACAACCCCGGTCTTCGCTGATGCACCGCTATCTCGACCCGGCATCGAGCCTAGGCGAGATCATGTTTGGCCTCGTCATGACGCTCACGTTCACGCTCGGTGCCGGGATCATCATCGACGAAGAAGGTCGTGAGGGTATCCGTGAGCTGCTCATCGCCATCATCGGCTGCAACATTGCCTGGGGAGTCATCGACGCCGCCATGTACCTGGTAGGGCAGTTGTTCGATCGCGGACGGAAGCGGCGCATGGGCGCATCCGTACGTAGTGCGCCCGATGAAGCTGCGGCCACGGCCATCGTCGAAGGCGAACTGGACACCTGGTTCGACGATGTGATGACGGTCCCAGAGCGCCAAGCGCTGTACAAACGTGTGGCGGCGATCGTGCGTGACAAACCTGGCGCGCACGGCTTCATCACGAAAGCGGATCTCATGGGCGCTTTCACGAGCTTCTGGCTCGTGGTGATTGCCAGCGCTCCGGCCGCCATTCCGTTCCTGGTGATGGACGATGCGCACCTCGCACTGCGCGTCTCGAACGGCATCCTGCTGGCACTGTTGTTCGTCACCGGCTTCTCGTGGGCGAAATACACGCTCGGCAAGCCCTGGATCGTCGGCTTCTCGTTCCTGGCCGTCGGCCTGGGACTCGTCGCCCTCGCCATCGCCCTGGGTGGTTAGAACAGGTGGTTAGGAGCGCTCGCAAGCGATCCGGCCTGCGATATACGTCGCGAGGATCGCACGGTCGTCGCCCATCGTCATCTGGATAAACAGGGCTTCTTCGATGCTGCTGCAGTTTCGCATGCGGTATTCGATGACCGGCGTCGATTTGAGATCGATGACGATGATGTCGGCTTCCATTCCGGGCGCGATGCTGCCGATCTTGTCGTCGAGATACAGCGCCGTCGCGGTCCCGCGCGTCGCGAGGTAAAACGCGTGGCCCGCCGAGAGTGCGTTGCCATTCAACTGCGCCACCTTGTACGTCTCGTTCAGCGTCTGCAGCATCGAGAACGTGGTGCCGGCACCAATGTCCGTCGCCAAGCCCACGCGCACGGACCGCTCGGGCCTTTGCGCATGCTTCATGTTGAACAGCCCGCTGCCGAGAAATTGATTCGAAGTCGGGCAATGGGCAATGGCCGTCCCGGTTTCGTGGCAACGCTGCAGCTCTTCTTCTGTCAGCCAGATTCCATGTCCGTAGATCGCGCGTGGCCCTAACTGCTGGTAGTGATCGTAGATGTCGAGGTAGCCGCGGCGTTCCGGATACAGTTCCCTGACCCACGCAACCTCAGCGCGATTTTCAGACACATGTGACTGCAGGTAAGTGCCGGGATGCTCGTGCCACAGCGCGCCGGCCATCGCCATCTGCTCAGGCGTGCTGCTCGCCGCGAATCGCGGAGTCACGGCATACAGCTGCCGCCCTTTTCCATGCCACTTGGCAATGAGCGCTTTGGATTCGTCGTAACCCTGCTGCGCCGTGTCGGTCAGCGCTACTGGCGCATGGCGGTCCATGAGCACCTTGCCCGCGATCATGCGCATTCCGAGCTTTTGGGATTCCTCGAAGAAAGCGTCGACCGACTGCGGATACACGGTGCAATAGACCGCGGCGGAAGTCGTGCCGGCGCGCAGGCATTCCTGCAGAAACACCTTCGCCACTTCCCGCGCATGGTCCTCGTCGGCGAACTGCTGCTCGGCGATGAACGTGTACTTGTCGAGCCAGTCGATGAGCTGCTCGCCAAAGGCGCCGATGATCTGCGTCTGGGGATAGTGCACGTGGCAGTCGATGAAACCCGCCATGATCAATTTGTCGCTGCCGTACTCCTTCACCACCGTGTCATTCGGCAGCTGCGCACGAACCTGGCTCGCCGGCCCGAAGTGCGTGACCTTGCCACCGGCCATGGCCACGATCGCGTCCGGCTCGTAGCGCATCGTGCTCTCGAGTCCGTCACGAAACGCATCACCCGTGTAGGTCAGAGCCGGCCCGCGAATCGCGATCATCAGTAAGTCGCCGCACCCGCAAGCCCGAGCACGGCGACGCACTTCTCACGCGTTTCCGCGTACGGCGCTGGCAGCGTGCGAATTTCGCCGTTCTTGAGAAAGCGCCACTCCGGCGGATAGACCCAATCGGTCATCGGCTGTGCCCAGAGCCCGCGCTTGTGGTCGCGGGCATCCGCTTCGATGTCGCAGAACTTCGGATCCTTCATGTACCGGCGATAGGCCCAGGCATGGCCATCGCGCAACATGGTTTCATTGATGTTCACGCGTTTGTCACCGGCCATCAGCCAGACCGTGGCGACGTAGCGATGGAATTGATCCTGCGTGACCACCTCGAGCTCGACCTGCGAGTCCACGGGGAGCATGGCTTTCAGCGCCGCCGACGATTGCGAGCCATAGGGCTGGTCGTATTCGGGCGTATCGATGGCCGAGAAGCGCACGCGCGCCGGGCCGGAATCGAGCCGCACTTCGATGGAGTCCCCGTCATTGACCTTGGTGACCGTGCCAGTGAGCAGTGGCAGGGGCTTGGGTGGCTCCGCAGCGTTCGAAATCGCCGACAAAGCCGAGGACAAAGTCAATAGGCAAAGCAGTCTGGTCGTTTTTCGCATAGCCCCCGGTTTAGCACACTGCAACGAAAAAAAAACCTTCGCCGATAGAGGGGGATCATCGGCGAAGGTTCGGAACGAACCCCGAGGGGGTTCATGTCTGACGCCCGGGAGTCTTGCGCACTCCTAACAGGCCTGCATCAGTACTTGTAGCTAGATGCATACGTATTCGAACGGCCGACTCCGTACCTACGGGTCATACTTCTGTCGTGAATTTGCAATCAAACAACCCCGATACCCGGTCGGCGCCGCTGCGTTCCGTGGTCATCGTCGGCGGCGGCACTGCGGGATGGATGACGGCCGCCTCGCTGGCGCACCGCCTTCAGCGGCTCGGAGTCTCGATCACGCTGGTGGAGTCGTCTGAAATCGGCACGGTCGGCGTCGGTGAGGCGACGGTGCCGGCCATCCGGCGCTACTTTCAGTCGCTCGGGCTCAATGCCTTCGAGGTCATGAAGGCCACCAATGGCACTATCAAACTCGCCATCGAGTTCGACGGCTGGCGGCATGAAGGCCATTCGTTCATGCATCCGTTCGGGCGTTACGGTCTGGAAGCCGGCCCCGTTGCTTTCCACCATCTCTGGAATCGAATGCGGCAGCACGGCGACCCGGGGTCGCTCGACGAATACGCCATGGGCGCCCAGCTGGCCCGCGCGGGACGCATGACGATGCCGCCCGACAATCCGCGCGTCGACTTCGAGCATTTCGACTGGGCCGTGCACTTCGATGCCTCGCGGATCGCGACCTTCCTGCGCGCGTTCGCCGAGAAGCTCGGCGTGCGGCGCATCGACGCGCGCGTGATCGAGGTCCTGCGCGATGGCGAAGCGGAACGCCTGCGCGGCGTCCGTCTCGACTCGGGCGACCTGCTCGAAGCGGAGTTGTTCATCGACTGCACCGGTTTCCGGCGGCTGCTCATCGACGGCGCGCTGCAATCGGGCTTCGTCGACTGGCGCCATTGGCTCCTGTGCGACCGCGCCCTCGCCATGCCCTGCGCGGCCGCCGACCCGGCTGCCATCGCGCCGTACACACGCTCGCGTGCAATGGACGCGGGCTGGACTTGGCGCATCCCGCTGCAGAATCGCGTCGGCAATGGCTACGTCTACAGCTCGGATCACATCAGCGACGAACAGGCTCTCGCGGCGCTGCGCGGCCAGCTCGAGGGCGAGGCGCTCGGCGATCCCAATGTCGTCAGGTTCCGCGCCGGGCACATACGCCGCTTCTGGATCGGCAACTGCGTCGCCATCGGCCTCGCGACCGGTTTCCTGGAGCCGCTCGAATCCACCAGCATTTCGCTGATCCAGATGGGCATCGACAAACTACTGCACTTCTGGCCGGACTCCTCCATCGCGCCCGAACTGGCGAACGAGTACAACCGCCTGTCCATCGCCGAATTCGAGCGCGTGCGGGATTTCATCATCCTGCACTACAGCGCCAACGGCAGGCAGGCGGGCGAGCTGTGGCGCTACTGCCGCGAGATGCCCCTGCCCGAAACGCTGACGCACAAGATTGCGCTGTATCGCGCACGTGGGCTCATCGTGCAATACAGCTCCGAGAGCTTCTTCGATCCGAGCTGGCTGTGCATGTACGGCAACCTCGGCATCGACGCGGGGTCCTGGGATCCGCTGACCAACCTGGTGCCACTGCCGGAGCTCGAAGATGTCACGCGCCGCGTACGGGATGACATCGCGCGCATCGCAGGCGGCGCACTGCCGCACCGGGAATTCCTGAAGCAGGCCGGCGCGCTGGCCGGTCTGTAAGACGATGGCTCCCCGGCGGCTTGTGCATACGTATTCGTAAGCAAACTACCGCGCATCTCGATTAGCGTCGCCCCACAGAAAAACGTTGGGGAGACGGACCATGTCATCGAAGTGCACGCGCGCTCGCGCGATCATGCCGCTCGCTTTGGCCATTCTGGCCAGCTGCGCCCTCACAGCAACCGCCCAGACCGTGCCGGCTTCCGTCGGAGTTCCGGGCAGCTACCAATCCGAAGCAGGCTGCGGCGGTGACTGGGATCCGGGCTGCGCGGCCACCCAGCTGATCTACGACGCGAATGGTGACATCTGGCGGGATACCTTCAGCATCACACCCGCCGCCGCGTACGAATACAAGGTGGCGCTCAACGGCTCCTGGGACGTGAACTACGGCACGCATGCGCAGCAAAACGGACCGAACATTCCGCTCACGACGGCCACCTCGCCGCAGAACGTCACGTTCTACTACGACCACAAGACGCATTGGGTCACCGACAACGTCAGCTCCATCATTGCGACCGTGCCCGGCAGCTTCCAGAGCGAGATGGGCTGCTCCGGCGACTGGGATCCGTCGTGCTTCCGCAGCTGGCTGCAGGACGTCAATGGCACGTCTATCTACAGCTTCAGCACCAACTCCATTCCCGCCGGTTCGTACGAAGGCAAGGTCGCGCTCAATGGCAGCTGGGATGTGAACTACGGCCAGGGCGGCGTGCAGAACGGCCCGAACATCGCGTTCACGGTTCCAGCCACGGGCATGGACGTGGTCTTTCAATGGAACTCCACCACCAAGGACCTGCGCGTCGTCGTGGGCGGCATCCACGGTGATCTCACGAAGGCCCAGGCGTACTGGCTGTCGGCCGACACCATTGCGTGGAACGTGCCCACCGACACGGTGGTCTCGCTGTTCGCGGACCCCGACGGCGCGCTCACGCTCGACGGGCCCGGCGTCATCCCCGCCGCAAACTCCAAGACCTGGACGCTGACGCACGATCCCGCGGGACTGTCCGCTGCGTTACGCGCGAAGTATCCGCATCTCGCGAACCTCGAGGCTTTCAAGCTGCCCGCCGATGCCGTCGCGGCCGCCGCGCAGAGCCTCAAGGGTCAGCTTGCCGTCGGTGCCGCGCGGCCCGGCCAGGGCGTCGACGCCACTTCGCTGCAGATCCCCGGCGTTCTCGATGACCTGTTTGCCGCCAAGGCCGCACCGGTCACGCTGGGCCCCAGCCTCAAGAACGGCCAGGCCACGATGCGCGTGTGGGCCCCGACCGCGCGCAACCTGAGCCTGCGCGTTTTTGCGGACTCGACCACGCCGACCTACACGGCCTACCCCATGACGCTCGATGCGGCGAGCGGCATCTGGAGCCTTGCGGCGCCGGCCGGCAGCGTCGCCGGCAAGTACTACCTCTACGAAGCCCAGGTGTTCGTGCGCTCCACCAACAAGGTCGAGACCAACGTCGTCACCGATCCCTACTCGGTCTCGCTGGCGCGCAACAGCACGCGCAGCCAGTTCGTATCGCTCGATGACTCCGCGCTGCAACCGCGCGGCTGGAAAAAACTCGGCAAGCCGTACTTCGGCGCACCCGAAGACATCGTGCTGTACGAATTGCACGTTCGCGATTTCAGCGCCACCGATGCCACCGTGCCGGAAAACCTGCGCGGCACCTACGCCGCGTTCACGCAGACGCGCTCGGACGGCATGAAACACCTGGCGACGCTGGGCCTCGCCGGCGTGACCCACGTGCACCTGCTGCCGGCGTTCGATTTCGCCACCATCAACGAGGACAAATCCACGTGGCAGGCGCCGTCGTTCGACGCGCTCGCCGCCCTGCCCGCGGACTCTTCCGAACAACAGGCGCTGGTCGCCGCGACCGCGGGTCGCGACGGTTTCAACTGGGGCTACGACCCGCTGCACTACAACGTGCCCGAGGGCAGCTACGCCACCGACGCGGACGGCTCGGAGCGCGTGCTCGAATTCCGCGAGATGGTGCAATCGCTCAACCAGAGTGGGCTGCGCGTGGTCATGGACGTGGTCTACAACCACACCAACTCCGCGGGCCAGAACCCGAACTCCATCCTCGACAAGCTCGTGCCCGGCTACTACCACCGGTTGAACGGCGACGGCATCGTGCTCAACGAGAGCTGCTGCGCCGACACGGCCACCGAAAACACGATGATGGAAAAGCTCATGGTCGACTCGGTCGTGCTGTGGGCGAAGCAGTACAAGGTCGACGGCTTCCGTTTCGACATCATGGGCTTCCACCTCAAGTCCAACATGCTGAAGGTCCGTGATGCGTTGAACGCGCTCACGCTCGCCAAGGACGGCGTCGACGGCCGGTCCATCTACCTCTACGGCGAAGCCTGGAACTTCGGCGTCATGGCCAACAATGCGCGCGGTGTGAACGCGATCCAGGTGAACATGGCCGGCACCGGCATAGGCTCGTTCTCCGATCGCATCCGCGACGCGGTGCGCGGCGGCGGGCCGTTCAGCGCGCGGCGTGACCAGGGCTTCGCGACCGGCCTGTACGTGGAACCGAACGGCACGTTCGGCGGATCGGCGGCGGACGCGAAGACGGAGTTGCTGCGACTCGCCGACCTCGTGCGCCTGGGGCTGGCGGGCAACATCGCGAGCTACGAGTTGGTCGACGCGAGTGGCGTCAAGAAGGCCGGCAAGGACGTCGACTACTTCGGCATGCCCGGCGCGTACGGCGCGCAGCCCGAAGACACCATTCAATACATCGGCGTGCACGACGATCCGGACTGGTTCGATGCCATGAACCTCAAGCTGAGCGCAACGGTGCCGCGCGCCGACCGCGTACGCATGGCGCGGCTCGGCATGGACATCGTCGCGCTCTCGCAGGGCGTGCCCTTCTTCATGGCCGGCGACGAGATCCTGCGGTCGAAGTCCGCCGACCGGAACAGCTACGACTCCGGCGACTGGTTCAACCGCATCGACTGGACGTTGAAGTCCAACAACTGGGGCGTGGGTTTGCCGCCGGCGAACGGCAACCAGGACAACTGGTCGATCATCGGGCCCGCGCTCGCGGATCCGAACCTGAAGCCCACCGCGAAAGACATCGAAGGCACGTATCGCCACCTGCTGGAGATGCTCGTGATTCGCAAGACCAGCGGCCTCTTCCGGCTGCGCACGGCCGAAGAGATCAAGAAGGCCGTGAGCTTCTTCAATGTGGGTCCGGACCAGGTGCCGGGGCTCATCGTCGAGCGAATCGTAAACCCCGGGAGGGCTTGCTTCCCCGTTTCAGAGGCGGTGGTGCTGGTGAATGCGACGCCCCAGGCACAGAGTTTCGGCGATCCCGCATTCAGGCGGCAGGCACTGCTGCTTCACCCGGTTCAGGCACTGTCGCAGGATCCGGTGGTGCGCACCTCGAAGTTCAAGAGCAGCACCGGCACATTCACGGTTCCCGCGCGCACGACGGCTGTGTTCATCGAACCGTGCTTCGGATTCCATTGAGACTGGGCGGGACGCGGCTCCTTGCCGCTATATGACCTCCGCGGTATCGGCCACGATCGACAGGGCGCCTGTATCGCGGGGGATTCGCGCGGTGCCGCGGATTCGCAGTTTGTCCGCGGGCTTCGCGCGATTGAGTAGTTTGCTCTCGCTCGTGTCGCGCAGGACGATGAGGGCCATGCGTGTCCGGGTGGCGTCGCCGACGGTCGTGATGCTGTACGCGTCGTAGTCGGTGCTGGTCAGGTCCGCAGGCAGGTAGGAAGAATTGCCGGAAGAAGCGCGCGGCTCAGTGATTTCAAGTTCGACAGGCTTGTTGTCCCACGACGCGCGGTCGAGGTCGATCGCCTGGGGTGTGAGCTTCGCATATTGCATTTCGGCCTGGGCCTGCACCGTTGCAAATGACACTGGCAGTTTGAGTTTGTGCGCCCCAGGTCCGGTGCCAGGCGTTTCCTGAAACAGCGCGAGCGCGTTCTTCCAATCGTATATGACGCAATACCGAGGTTCAGAGGCCGCGGCCGTCTTGGTCGTTTCTACCTGTTTCAATTTCTCTTTGGTGTTGCCGAGACTTGCGAGAAGAGCGTCGAGCGAGCTATCCGGAGCGGCTGCAGGCTGGGTCGGTTCCGGGGCTGTAGCGACAGCACCAACGTGAGCCGCTGGCGCAAGCGTGGCGCCGATCTGCGCGGTGAAGACATTCCATTGATCCGCAGACACGCGCGATGGCAAGGACCTCAGTCGTTCGAGGGCAGCGTCAGCGAAGGCTGGGTGTATAGGCAGCCTGGGCAACTCGAGCGTGTTTCCGTTGAATGAGGCAAATGCCGAATCCGCCTCGGTGCGCCGACTGAAGTTCGAAGCGTCTGCCCACAGGTATTGCGCGTCCGTCAGGTGGACGTAGAGGCAGGCGGCAAACACGTTTCCGTCCCAGGACACGTTCTGCTGCGGAAGGGTCGTTCGGACCCCGAATTGATCGGCAAAGCCGAAGATGTTGGACTCGACCGTGACAACGGCTCTGCCGCCGAGATGAAACAGCGTGCCGTCCGAGCTCGACTTTCCAGTCCCGACGCGAGGCGTGGGATCGCACGCAAACAACACCGTGTTGTTCCGGACTGTCCATGGTCCCGGCCCATCAGCCCTGATCTTCAGCGACCAGCCACTGACATTGAGAATGATGTTGTTCTCGAAGACACCGAAGGGACAACTGATGCTGACGCCCGCGTTCGACCCATTGATAAAAGCACAATTGCGAACGGTGATCGGAGACAGACCTCCCCGAAGGCTGACCAGCGGCGCCAGTGGCGAACTCTTGAGGTCGAGCCCCCCGCCAGGCGTGTACGAGTTGTACGTCGACCCATCGAAAATGAAGCCGTCGAGGATCAGGCCGTCGCTGTTCTCCTCGGAGGCGAGAATCGTGCCCTCGGGTAATCCCTTGGACTTCTCTTCGTCATTGAGGACGAAGCGCGTGGGATATTTCCACGGATCACGCTCGGCGAATTCTGCATCGTAGCCGCCGAGGAAAGTCAGGTTCCGGATCAGGATCTTCCACTTCCCCGAACGAAGCTTTCCGAAGTAGTCGCCACCCGCAACGTGGACTGCATCGCCACCCTCCGCCTTCTCGAGTGCCTGGAACGGGTCGCGAAAGGGTTTCTCGCGCGAGCCGTCACCGCCACTCGCGCCGGCCCTGACGAACCAGTCGCGGCCCGCCGGCCGCGGCGCCTGCTCCTTCGCGAACGCCGGCCCCGGCACGATGGATTCCACTACGAGCGTGACCTTCTGTCGCGAGGTGGGGACGATGTCGACGCGATAAATTCCGCGAAGTAGATAGGTGCTCTCTGCCTCCCGGCCGTTGGTGTACTTGATCGCCTCCTCGAATTGCCGATTCACCAGCGCGTAGCGCCGGGCGAGCACGTAAATGGACCCGTCATCGGAGCCCGGCCGGTAAATGCGGATCCCCATGTGAGTCGCAGGTTCAAGTTCCGCGAGCAAGGTGGTGTTCTGCTCGAAGCCAAGTCCAGCTCGCAACTCCACGCGCTGATTCCCAAGCGACGGATCGGGATTGTCGATGACATTCCAGTCGATCGGGCGGTACGTCTGGACGGAGGGTCCCGGCGCGCCGGTGATTTCGGCCGCAAGCTCGACCGGCCGAAAACCCTGTTTTGCCGCGAAGCGCAGCGCGAGCGCGTCGGCAGGCGTGAATCGCGGCGCAAAGTCGCCCTTGTTTTCCTCTTTCTCGAGGTCGGCTTTCGTGAGCGCGGGCAAACCGGCCGCCGCGCGAACCGCATTCGTCGCATCGAATGGCGGCTTCACGTAGTTCGCCAGCAGATGACGGCTGTACGCATCCAGCCATTCGGTCGGAAGGCCGGTCATTGCCGGGTCCTGGACGACGTTGCCGGCGGAAGACTTGAGTCCGACATCTTCCATCTCGTCGATGTTCGACTCCGTGATGTCGGCGGTGTTGCCAGACATCCGGCTGTTCACCACGTCGCGAGTGGTGAGATAGAACAGATTCCGGTCGATGCTGACTCGGTCGAGATCGCGGTACAGCGCGATACCGGCATTGCCGCAGGAGATGAAAACATTGTCGTGGATCACCGATGGACCGCCGGCCCGGATTCCGATGGCCTGGTCGCCGCCGGTTCCACATGGCGGACCTACATCGTGTGCGAAGCAGAAGGTATTGCCGAGGACGGTGATCGCCTCGCCACCGGGTTGGTTGCGGAGGTGGAGCATGCCGATACCGATCATGTTGATGACGAGGTTGTTCTCGAAGCGCGAGCCCTCTCCCCCAAGCTCCACGCCCGCATTCGCGCTGTTGGCGAACACGCAGTTCCTGATCGTCACTTCCTTGGCATTGAAAGACGCGATGGGCCCACTCATGTTGGGCCAGGAGCGGATGCCCTCGCCGGGCTTTTCACCGTACGTATTACGCCCGGCGGCGTCGAAGAAGAGACCATCGAGAACGAGGCCTGGGTGGTCGGCGCGGCCGGCTATGAGGTTGCTCTCTTGAGCTCCTTCGTACCCGGGAAAGACGGCAAAGACGGAAGGCGTCTCCCAGGGCGTGCGCCTCGAGAACTCGCGATCGTACCCGCCGCGGATTGTGAGATTCGGGCAGTCGACGATCCAGGAGTTGCGGTCGTAGCGGCCGTGGTAGGTTCCGCTCGCGATATGAATGACGTCACCGGGCCCGGCGGCGCGCAGTGCGAGCCAGGGATCATGAAACGGTTTGTTGCGGGACCCGTCCCCGGATTTTGCGCCGGGGGCAACGAACCAGTCAGCGGTTGGAGTGAGCATCTGGTCAACTCCTGCGCAGCTTGTCCTTGATTTCGTCGGCTGTCTTCTTCCAGCCGTCGATATAGGTTCTGATCATCGCCTTGGAGCTGTCGAGTGCTGCGCTCAGGCCCTCCTTGATCTTGCTCTCGGCGAGCGTCTCCGTGTACTTCTCCACGTTTTCCAAGGCACCCTGAATGGACTCGAATGACTTCCCGATTTCATCGTCCCATCTTTCCCATTGGGAAGGATCGGTGGACAGCGCTTCAAATGAGCTCTGCGTTTCCTCGTCGAGCCGGTTGTACAGCACGTCGAACAACGCATCGGCATCGGTAACCGAGCGGTCACACTGGTCCTCCAGTTTCTCTTTGCACTCATTGCCGAATTCCGCCCAGTCCCGGGCCTCATAGGGCGAGCTCCTGCCGCAAGAGTAGAGGCTCTCTGCCGTCTTCTTGCCTGTCTCACTAGCCGACTTGATGGAATCCTTGTTGAGTTTGCCTTGCAGATCCTTCAGGAGCGCGATTCTGGCGAGAAGAATCTTGAGCAGCGCCTGCTTCTTGTTCGCAGCGTCTGCCGCCTGCGCGTAGCTTCGCACCAGTTCATCACCGAGTGTCTTGACCTGATCCGGGATCGACGGCTGCCCCTTGTATCTCTCGATCTGCACGATGGCGATGAGGAAAGTGCCGGTCTTCTTGAGGACGTCGAGCATCGTTCCGAGCGTGCCCTCGACGTACTTCTGAACGTCCTTTTCATCGCTGAGGACTTTCTTGAGATCCTCGTTGCAGTCCTGGAGCAATTTCAGGTTGGCGAGATGGATCGTCTTCATTTCCTTGGCGCGAAGCGCGATTTCCGCGCGGGCATTCTCGGTCCAGATACTCAGCTCGCCGCGGTAAAACTCGTTCAGCCCCACACCGGCGAGACCGTTTGCGGGCATCGAGCTGTTGAGGTTGTTACAGGAGTCTTTGCCCCTGCTGCAACAATCGACCCAATCCCGATCCAGGCTAGAAGGGTCGTACTGGCCAAGCAGTGACACCATCTTGTTCTGCAGGTCATCGCGTTGCGATCCGTAGTCCCTCAAGAGCTGATTGGCCTTGTCGACTTCCGCCTGGGTCAAGACCAGCGAATCGCTTTTCTCCAGGTTGTTCTTGAGAGTTGCCTGGGCATTCTCGATATCTGCAGTTCCCATTGAAAACATTCTCCATAGTTGCGCCTCCTGGGTGTCACCAGGAGGCGGTTGGGTTCCATTGCGCGAAAAGCTATCAGCGCCCTATGGGGAACGGGGCTTGGTGTCGCCAGCGTTCCGGCGGAAGTGAGAAATAAGTCGGCTCAGGGCGCGCCAGGACTCGCGGCTGCGCAATGCTTCGCGATGAACTCCGCATGTCCGGGCAGCCGCTGCGCTGCCTGGGCATAGAGCCCACGCAGATCGCCCAGATAACCCTGGCGGTCGTTCGGCGCCACAGCCTCGACGAACGGGTGCGTAGTTTGGGGCCGCACCCCCTGCCCCCACAGCACCTGCAGCCAGCTCGTGAGCTGGAACAGGTCGTCGGTGGCGCAGAAAATGCCGGCCGACTCGCGGAACAGCTCGACGCGATGACGCAGTGAATCGGGGATCGACATGTTCCGGCACGCATCCCAGAACGGCTCGCCCAGCCGATTGTTCGCGTAGTAATGCAGGATGATGAAGTCGCGGATGTAGTCGTATTCCGTTGCGGATGCACGGTTGAACTCGCGGCGCCGCTCCTCGACGTCGCCGAGATGCGGGAAATGCAGGATCAACCGCTGGATCGTCACCTGGATCAGGTGGATAGACGTGGATTCGAGTGGCTCGAGAAACCCGCTCGCGAGCCCCATGCACACCACGTTGCGGTTCCAGATCTGCTTGCGCCGACCCGTCGTGAACTTGATGAGCCGGGGATCAGCGAGCGCCGGCGCATCGAGGTTCGCGAGCAGCAGCTCGCGCGCGCGCTCATCGGTGGTGAACGCTGAAGAATAGACGTGACCATTGCCCGTGCGGTGCTGCAGCGGGATGCGCCATTGCCATCCGGCCTCCAGCGCCGTCGAACGGGTATAAGGCGTGAGCGGACCTGCGCTCGTGCAAGGCACTGCCTGCGCGCGATCGCAGGGCAGCCAGTGCGTCCAGTCCTCGTAGCCCGTCTTGAGCGTCTGCTCGATGAGGAGCCCGCGAAAGCCCGTGCAGTCGATGAAGAAGTCCGCCGCGAGCTCGCGGCCATCTTCGAGCTTGAGTGCGCGCACGTCACCATCGGGGGTTTGCAAGGCGCCGGCGATCTTTGCGTCCAGGCGGCGCACACCCAGTGCCTGCGCGAACTTCGATAGATAGGCGGCGTACAGCGAGGCGTCGAAATGGAACGCCCACGCGAGCCCTGCGAGCGGCGTATCGGGAACGCGCTCCAGCCGTGCGAAGCGTCCCTGCTTGGCGGCCAGCCAGTTTAGGCTGTAGTCCCACAACGAACCCGCGGTCCCGGAAGCCTGGTCGCGCAGCCAATAGTGATGGAACGGGATGTACGCGAGGTCGCGGCCCACGGGCCCGAACGCGTGCATGTAGGCCTGGCCCTTCTCGAGCCAGTCGACGAACTCGATGCCGAGCTTGAACGTGCCCTGCGTGTGCCGCAGGAAATCGTCTTCATCGATCTTCAGCAGGCGATTGAACTGCCCGATCGCGGGAATGGTGGCCTCGCCCACGCCGACGATGCCGATCTCGGACGATTCCACCAGCGTGATGGTGAGCCTGGGGCCCAGCACCTTTGCAAGCGCGGCCGCCGCCATCCACCCCGCGGTGCCGCCGCCGGCGACCACCACCGATTTGATCTCGCGATTCGTCATCGTTCAAGCATCGCACAAAAAAAACACCCACCGGCAGCGATGCCGGTGGGTGCCAGCTCCATCAATGGAGGCTCCGTGCGAAGGAGTTGCCTAGAACTTGTACGTGAGCGCCAGTGAGTAGACCGCGCCGTACTTCTGGTACTTGATCAGGTTCACGCTCGGCGTACCGACCTGGGTCAGCGCGAACGGCTCATCCGTCAGGTTCGTACCCTGAAGGTTGATGCTCAGGCCTTCCATCGCGCCCTGGCGGAACTCATAGCCAATCTGCGCGTCGAGGATCGACTCCGCCGCTACGGTGTTCAGCGTCAGCACAGCGTCGAACCCCGGCACTTCGCCAACGAACTCATCGCGCTTGCGGTTGCTCACGCGTGCCGAGAAGCCCGCCTTCTCGAAGTACAACGTCGAGTTGATCACGTTCGTGGAGAGACCGGGCACCGGACTCGCCACGTCATTGATGAGGATTTCGGAATCGTTGTGAGCCGCGCTCACGATGAGCCCGAATCCATCGAGAGAGTCGGCGAAGATGCCAAAGGGGAGCGACAACGTCGCCTCGAAGCCCTTTATCCAGCCACCACTGCCGTTCACTTTGGCTGTCTGTGCGCCGAGGCGATTCACATTGGCAAGATCGTAATCACTCGCGGGCGACGGCAGGCCAAAGCCCGTGTAGTCCACGATGATGGTTTGATTGACGATATAGGTCGTCAAATCCTTGTAGTACGCCGCCAGGGAGAAGTAACCCTGGTTATCGCCAAAGTATTTCTCCCACGACAGGTCAAACGTGTTGGCTTCCCACGGACGCAGCTTCGGATTGCCACCGTTGTTGCTGGTCCAGTAGTACAGCTCTCCGTTCGGACCCTGCGTCGGCGTTCCGGAGTCGGGGGTGACATTGAAACCGGAGCCACCGCCGAGGTCGTCCATACGCGGACGCGCTTGAGTGATGGCAGCGCCGAATCGCACCTTCTGGTCGTGCGGTAGTTCGAGCGCGAGATTCAGGCTCGGCAGGATGTCGGTGTACTTGGCACCCTCTTCCCGGTACTCGACGTCGAGGTCCACCGTGTTATCCGGAATGTCGCTGGGAGTAAACCCGAGGAGGGCCGACTGATCGGTGGTCAGGCTCTGCACGCCGATGTTGCCGCGCAGCGGCAGTGAGCCGAGTTCAGTGTCGATGTCGAACTTGATGAAGACGGTCGTGAGTTTTTCGTTCACGGTCCAGGCGTTCGTCACATCGTAGACGCGGTCACCGTCGCCCGCGTTCGGATCGATTCGCGCGTTGATGGGCTGCCAGAAGCCGCTGTTCCACAAACCAATCGCGTCGTAACCAACGACGCCGTTCGCGAGCCCGAAGAACCCGCCATCCGCGACGCCCGTGCGGTAGTCCTCGGGCACCGGAACGTGCGAGACGTTACCCGGCAGATACAGCAGACTCTGGAAGGGGTCCTTGCTCTTCTCGCGATCGGCAAAGTTCACGCCGAAGCTCACCTGGCTCAGGAAACCCTCGAACTTGCGCGAGGCCGTAAGGCGAATCGCCTTGATCTCGTCGTTGATCTCCGGATGACCGACGAAGCCTGAGCGGCGCGTTCCACCACCCCAGGAGCCCGGATCGGAGAGCTGCACCGCGTCGTAACTGCTGTAGTTGATCGTCGGGTTGAGATAGCTGCGACCGTCCGGGCCGGTCGTAAAGGAAATGTTGTCCGTGACGGTCGGGAAGGTCGCGTCGCCCGCTTTGCCCACGCCGGCCGTCGACTCGAGGCGCAGATCATCGCGCTTCACCTTCGAATAGCTGAGGTCGGCGTTCATGCCCCAGTTGTCGCTGATGTTGAAGTCGGTGTTGAGGCCGATCGAATCGATCTTCGCGTCGCGGTCGTTGTTGTAGTTCTCGATGACCGTGAACGGTACGCTGTTGAACGTGCCCGCCAGGATGCGGCCGTCGACGATCTCGCCTTCGGCCGTCACCGGCGTCGCGGGATTCGCCCAGCGCGTTCCGTACTCGACGCGCTGGATGGTCTGCAGCTCCTTGAAGTCGGAGTGATACGCATCGAGGATCATGTGCACGGTGTCGTTGGGCCGGTACTCGACCACACCGAGGAATCCCGTGCGTTCATAGAACGACGACTGCACGCCGCTCTTGTCGCCGCCGATGATCACATCGGTGCGCGGTCCCGCCGGCGGGTCGCCGTCGACGTCCGCGTAACCCCAGGGCTCCTTCGTCTGCGCCTGGTACGGGCTCTTGTTGTAGGCGACGCCGAAGGCGACACCCAGCGTGTTGTCCATGAACTGATCGATGTATGTGAAGTTGCCACGGTTGCCGGCATCGTCTAGGCCGGGGATGTTGGCGTCCTGCGCGTTCTGCTCGCGGCGATACGTGGCCGACAGGCGGCGGCTTTCGTAGGACAGCGGATGCACGGTCGAGATGTCCGTGGTGCCGGCGATGCCCTGGTACGCCATGCCGGCGTCGGGAGTCTTGTAGATCTTGACCTGCGTCACGAGCTCCGACGGGTACTGGTCGAATTCGACCGTGCGGTTGTCGTTGGTGGTCGCCTGCTCGCGACCGTTGAAGGTGGTGACGGTGAAGTCGGGACCCAGGCCGCGGATCGACAGCGTCTGCGCGCGGCCGTTCGTGCGCTGCGCGGCGATGCCGGGCAGTCGCGCGATGGACTCGGCGATCGAGGAATCCGGTAGTTTGCCGATGTCCTCGGCCGACACCACTTCGACGATGGAGGATTCGGCCTTCTTGGCGCTGATCGAGTCCTGGATGCTCTTGCGAAGACCGGTGACGACAATTTCCCCGATGTCATCGGCAGGTTCGGCGCCTGCGGACTGGTCCTGTCCCAGCGCGGTGCCCGTGCCCGCCATGAGGAAGATGGCGCAACCCGCTGCGACCTCGTAATGCGGCTTTCGCTGGGCAGGCTTCGTGCTCTTGCCGTTCTTTTTTGATGTCTTCATTCGTCCCCTCTCCTAACTAATGTTGATGCATCGCGGGTTTGCACCACGCGACTACCCAAACTTTTCGTGAGAACCCCTGCCCACAAGGATGTTGCCAGCGGCACACACTTGGCAATCGCATGCATACGTATTCACGGCAACGCCCGCCGGAAAACCCTGAATTCCCACGGCGCGAGGAACACGGCAGGTAGCGCCGCCGCGCGACGCGCATCCTGTGGCGTCGGCGACACCCCGGCGGCAGCACGCCACTCCGGCGTGATTTCGCGGTACTCGCCCGCCGGCATGTCGACGTTGCCCGCGAACGCCAGCGACGACAGATTCACGGCGACCACGAGAGACTCACCTGCGCCCACGCGTTCATAGCTGAGCACCCGTTGTTCATCGCCGTTGCGCAGCCAGTGCACCGCACCACGCGTGAACGCCGCGTGCGTGCGGCGCAAGGTCGCCAGCGCGCGGTAGTAAGGCGTTACCTGCGGGCGGCGCTCCGCCATTTCCCAGGCGATGGGCGCGCGCTCGAACAGGCCGGGCGCGGCCGACTCGGTACAGTCACCCACTTCCATGCCGTTGTAGAGCAGCGGCGCGCCATCCAGTGTGAACATCACCGCGGATGCGGCGAGCGCGGCCGGCAGGCCTGCTTGGGCCGTGGTGCGCAACTGATCGTGGTTGTCCGAGAAACGCAGGCGCAGCGCGCCTTGCGGATACTTCGCCTCGGCGCGCTCCCAGACCTCGCGAACGGTTGAAGCGGGTGCACGACCCGCCAGCGCATCGCTCGTCGCGTGATAGAAATCCCAGGCGTAGTCGATGTCGAAAGCTTTGCGCATCAGCGCTGGATCATCGGATTCGCCGAGCAGCGCGAGCCCGGGCCTTGCGCGGTCGAGCTCCGGGCGGACGGATTCCCAGAAATCCGTCGGCACGCCACTCGCATAGTCCAGCCGGAATCCATCGAGCGCGTAATCCTTGAGCCAGCGCACGAGCATGCCGCTCATGTAGCTGCGCAACGCCGGCTTTCCATAGTCGAGATCGGCCACGTCGACCCAATCCGGATTCGGCGGCACGATGTGGCCCGCGGCATCATGCGTGTACCAGTCGGGATGCTTGCTGATCAGCACCGAATCCCACGCCGTGTGGTTCGCGACGATGTCGATGAGCACTTTCATGCCGCGCTGGTGGGCGGCGGCAACGAGCTGCTTCAGATCGTCGCCGTTACCGTATTCCGGATTGACTGCATCGTAGTCACGCACGGCATAAGGGCTGCCGAGTGAGCCTTTCGCCTTGAGCTTTCCCACCGGGTGCACGGGCATGAGCCAGAGCACGGTCACACCCAGGTCTTTGAGGCGGTCGAGCTGCGCGGTGATGCCCTTGAAGTTTCCCTGCGGCGAGAACGCTCGCGGGAACACTTCATACACCACGGCGTCGCGGAGCCATTCGGGGCCCGAGCGCGCAGCGGGGCGGCTCTCCGCCGCTTCGGCGGTGCGTGCCGGCGAGGTGACGAATGCGGTCAGCGTCAGCAGGATCATCGACGCGCTAACAAAAGCGCGTGCCCGATCGGAGTTCAAACGCATCCGGCCTCCGTTTACATAAAAGAAAGCCTCACCGGCTGGGGGACAACCGGCGAGGCCCACAACGAACATTTTCCAGACGTTCGATGTATCGAGTGCGCTTCATGGTAGGAGTGAGGCTCGGCTGGCGACAACGGCTTGCATACGTATTCAGGCTGAATACGTATGCAGTCACGAGATCGTCCCCGGGTCTGGGTTAAGCTCCCGCACCGCGCGCATGAACACAGCAGCCAAACGACTGATCCCGTCCGCCGTGGCGCCGGCCCCCTGGTGGCGCGGCGCGACTATCTACCAGATCTATCCCCGCAGCTTCCTCGACACCAACGGCGATGGGGTCGGCGACCTGCCCGGGATCATCGAACGCCTGGATTACGTCGCGTCGCTCGGCGTCGAGGCCATCTGGGTCTCCCCTTTCTTCAAGTCGCCCATGGCGGATTTCGGCTACGACATCGCCGACTACCGCGCCGTGGACCCCATCTTCGGCACGCTCGAGGATTTCGATCGCCTCGTCGCCAAGGCGCATGGCCTCAACCTCAAGGTCATCATCGACCAGGTGCTGAGCCACACGTCCGACCAGCACGCCTGGTTCAAAGAGAGCCGGCAGAGCCGCGACAATCCGAAGTCCGACTGGTACGTCTGGGCCGATGCGCGTGAAGACGGCACGCCGCCTAACAACTGGCTGTCGATCTTCGGCGGCGTCGCCTGGACCTGGGAACCGCGCCGCGGGCAGTACTACCTGCACAATTTCCTGAGCGAGCAGCCGGACCTCAACTTCCACAACGCCGACGTGCGCCAGGCGTCGCTCGACAACATGCGTTTCTGGCTCGACCGCGGCGTCGACGGCCTGCGCCTCGACGCCATCAATTTCTGCTTCCACGACGCCGCGCTTCGCGACAACCCCGCGCGGCCGAAGCATCTGCGCAAGGCCAAGGGCGTCAGCGCCGACAATCCCTACGGATTCCAGTGGCACCGCTTCAACAACACGCAACCGGAAATGCTGCCGTACCTGGAAGACATCCGCCGGATGCTCGATGAATATCCCGATGTCGTCGCGCTGGGTGAAATTTCTTCGGACGATTCCACGGCGACGGTGGCCGAGTACACGCAGCCGGGCCGGCTGCACATGGCCTACAGCTTCGAGTTGCTGAGCAACGACAGCTCTCCGGCGCACATCCGCGCAACGGTGGAGACGCTGCGGCAACGCGCTCCGCAGAGCTGGCCTTGCTGGACGATCTCCAACCACGACGTCGAACGCGTGGTCAGCCGCTGGGGCCGCAGCATGGCAGCGCCGCACATGGCGACGCAGCTCTCGTGCCTCGTGGCCTGCCTGCGCGGGTCGGTGTGCGTGTTCCAGGGCGAAGAGCTCGGGCTCGCCGAAGCCGACGTTCCGTTCGAGTCGTTGCGCGATCCGTATGGCATTGCGTTCTGGCCCACGTTCAAGGGTCGCGACGGGTGCCGTACGCCGCTGCCGTGGGACGCGAGTCCGCGCGGCGGCTTCTCGAGCGCCGAGCCGTGGTTGCCCGTTCCGCACCAGCACCTGCAACTGTCGGTGGAAGCGCAGGAGAGCGACACGTCCTCGGCATTGCATGGCTTCCGGCGCCTGCTCGAATGGCGCAAGACCCTGCCGCTGCTGATCAACGGTGACATCGAATTCGTGGCGTCCACCACATCCGTGCTGGCGTTCCGCCGCTTCGATTCCACGGGATCGATGCTGGCCGCATTCAACCTGTCGGGAGAACCGGCGAGCCTCGCCCTGCCCGGCATTTCGGTGCTCCACGCCATCGGCGGCCATGGGCTTCCCGAGGGCAGTTTTGCTAGCGCTACCTTGCAGCTGCCCGGCCACGGCGTGGCGTTTTTCGCGCTCGCAGCGCCTTGATTTGGCTGCCCGGGTTTTACATCTCGCGCGCGCAGTAGCTTTTCCCCGATCGCCCCGTGCATGATCGCGCCTTGCAGTTGAGGGGGCGGCGCTTGCAGACGCCGCAGTTCATGCACGAAAAGCCGACTTCGTTCGACATCGCGTTTCTCGCGGGGGTTTCACAGCCGACGGTTTCACGCGCGCTGCGGGGTAGTCCCGTGGTCAGCCTCGAGACGCGCAAGCGCATCGAGGAGATCGCGCGCCAGCTCAATTACCGCGTCGACAAGAACGCTTCGAACCTGCGTTCCCAGCACTCGAACACGCTGGCGCTGCTGCTGTTCGAAGATCCCACTCCCGACGACTCGCAGATCAATCCGTTTTTCCTGTCGATGCTGGGCTCGCTGACGCGCGCCTCGGCGCGCAAGGGCTACGACCTGCTCATTTCGTTCCAGCAGCTCTCCAGCGACTTCTGCCAGGACTACGAAGACAGCCGCAAGGCCGACGGCATCATCTTGTTAGGCTACGGCGACTACGAGGAATATCGTCCGCGCCTCGACAAGCTGGTCGAACAGGGCACGCATTTCGTTCGCTGGGGCCCGGTGCTCACCGACGAACCCGGCGTGTCCGTGGGCTCGGACAATGCGCAAGGCGGCTTCGACGTCACACGGCACCTGCTCGAGCAGGGTCGCCGCAAGGTGGCGTTCCTCGGCACCGCGACCAGCCACTCGCCGGAGTTCTTCGATCGATACCGCGGTTATGAACGCGCCATGATGGAAGCGCACATGCCCACTTCGTCGGCGCTGCAGGTGGATGCCATCAATCTCGAGGAATCGGGATTTCAGGCCGCGAGCGAGCTGCGGTCGCGCGGTGTCGAGTTCGACGCCATCGTGGGCGCCAGCGATCTCATCGCCATCGGCGCACTGCGCGCACTGCAGGCCGCGGGAATCGACGTGCCCCGCCAGGTCGGAGTCGTAGGCTTCGACGACATCCCGGCCGCCAGCCTCACCAACCCGCCGCTGACCACGGTGATGCAGGACACGCGGCGCGCCGGCGAACTGCTGGTGGAGACGCTGTTGCGCCAGATCGAAGGCGTTGAACT
>Ga0193753_10001305_pt1 | contig 21571 bp, 17 predicted proteins | sample H1c2metaG_FD_144925 | JGI IMG/M metagenome (GOLD analysis project Ga0193753, IMG submission 144925) | Soil microbial communities from a riparian zone of the East river system, Colorado, United States - H1c2 | ecosystem: Environmental > Terrestrial > Soil > Riparian zone | place: USA: East... | reverse complement strand
CACCCTTTTGACTTTTTACTTTTGAATTTGACTTTACTTCGGTTTTTCGTAGATAAACTTCACCAACGCATTCTTCTTCTCATCAGAAGTCAGGTATAACTGATATCGTTTATCACCTGCATTCACCATCATCAAAGCCGTATTCGGAGGGATCGATCCGAGATTCTCACCCACCATGATCACTTCCTGTTCCCGGCGAAGAAAATCTATCCGCACATATACGGTCAATGGTTTTGCCGTAAGCATTTTCTGCGAAACAACGGGGATGCTGTTCACATACACCGATATCGTGTCGCCATCGATCTGGCCATTATCATAGAAGTCCAGTTTAATGCTTCCCGTATCGACATAGATCTCCTTGATCAATTCATTCTTTCTATCCACGAGCGTCTTCGGCAGGTCTGGCTTGAATGCCGATTTCTGTATCCTTGTCAGCACGATCGTACCCGCGGGGCAGGAACTCCTTCCATCCATCATCTTCCCCGTCCACGATCCGCGGAGCTGTTCTTCCTTTCCGTCTGTATGGTATTCCAGGACATAGGTTTTTATACAGGGAAGGCAATCCGGTGGAATATGAAAGACCGAGACCTTCTGCTCTTCTATCCGCAACGCCTTTGTTGCCTGGTCATAGGTACCTGTGAATTCTTCCTTCACGTAGTTTGCGGTATCCGAATAATGGTAGGAATTGCCTGCTACCTTGTTGCCGGAGACCACTAATTGGAATTGTATGTTGTAGACAGGGAAACAACCTCCCGGATCCATCACGAGTGTCCCCTTCCAGAATCCATCTATATCCTGCGCCGGAACACAGGAAAAAATGAATAAGGAGATAACGAGTCCGGTTAGCTTTTGCATGAACGATGAAAATAGAAGAAAAAGAAAGAAGGCGGCCAAAAATTACAGAAACGGCAATGATTTATCCCTCAAAAAAATGTCTATGGCTTCTCATACCGGAATCGTATGACGGCGTTTTTCTGTTCGGTCGAGGTAATGCGGACATCGAACCGCTGATCTCCCGCCTCTACTACCATCAGGGAAGTGTTCGGTGGAATTCGACCCAGGTTCTCCGCTACCATTACGAGTTCATGTTCCGGATTCTCCTCATCCATCTTCAACTTAAGCGTAAGTGCGCTTGCGGTTAGCCGCTTATTGGATAGTACCAGTTTCTTATCGAGATATACCGAGATGCTGTCGTCGTCAATCTCGCCGTTGTCATAGATCTTTACCGTAACGTCGGGATCGTGTACGACAAGGGATTTCACCAATTCATTCTGCCGGTCCTTCAAAACGGAAGGTGTAGTGACAGTGGGTCTGACTGGTGTCTGCCGGATCACTTCGTTCTGGATCCGGGTATTGGTATCGACAAGAGGTTTGTTTTGCAACTCGGGTTTCTTCTGTGTCACTACAGGCTGACGCTGGAGGTTGTTCCGTGGCGTGGTTGTCACCCGTTGGCTGCCCGGTGGTTTGGTAACCGGCGTCCTGGTCTTTGTGGAAGGGGGAGGAGCCGTGTTCTTCCTGGGAGTTGTAGTAACAGGCCTGGTGTTTCGAAGGAATGGCTCGACATAAAAATCGGTGGTCGTCACTTTCCGGAGGAATACGCGGCCGCCGCCACAGTCGCCCCACTCGGCCTTGCTGTCCTTTTGCTTCGTCTCGGGCTTGCCAAGATAGGTGCCTTCGAGAAATTGTTCTTTTCCCGACTCGCTGAACCGGAGATCATAATTCATGATGCAGGTGCCGCCGCCGGGATTCTTCAATTCGACGGTCTTTATCTCCCGGATCCTGAAATTTTGCGAGGTCTTGATGAAATTTCCGGTCATCGTGGCCTTGCCATAGAACCGGATATCGTCCTGCCAGGAATAGGAAACTCCTTTCACGGAAACCGAACCATCCACATTTTGTTTTACCTGGAATTCGAGACGATATTGCTGGCCTCCTTCGGAGATGAAATATCCCCGCCAGATGCCCGTGACCGACTGCGAAGAGGATGCCTGCGCAAACACACAGATTAAGAAGAAGGGAAGCCATCCTTTGTTTAACAGTAACCGTCTCATTTCATTTCAAAACTAATGAAATGATGATGAATGAAGGAAACCGCTTGTCACGAGCTTTGAAATTTAACAAGGCAACAACGCGAAGAACGTGAATCGTGAGTCGTCAATCGTGAATAGCCTCCGATCCTGGTACTCCTCCCATGTGTCTCGAAGGCAGCACTAAAGGACTAATTGGTAATCATCGAAGAGTCTTTCCATTGACCGGCGAGGCCTGCAGGAGAGATTCTGGACACGGAGGCTATTCACGATTGACGATTCACGATTGACGACCGCGCCCGCCTGAGCCTCAGCGTAGGAGGGTTCACGATTGGAAACCGTCTGCAAAAAAAAGGCCCGGGTTTTCCCGGGCCTTGATAATGATAATGCGTTATTAGGATTTCTTCTTTCCCTTCGGTGCAAACATCGCGAGCATCCTTCTTCCTTCCATCTTCGGCATGCTTTCAAGAATGCCGACCTCAGCGAGGCGCTCGGCGAATTTCAGGATGATGAGCTGTCCGCGGTCCTGGAACTGGATCGCCCGTCCCTTGAATTGCACATAGGCCTTTACTTTGTTGCCGTCCTTCAGGAAGCCTTCTGCGTGTTTCGCCTTGAAGTCGAAGTCATGGTCATCCGTATTCGGAGTGAAACGGATCTCCTTCACTTCGGAGACCTTGCTCTTGGCCTTCATCTCCTTTTCTTTCTTCTTCTTATCGTAGAGGAATTTATTATAGTCGATGATCTTACAAACAGGAGGATCTACCTGTGGGGAAATCTCAACGAGGTCCAGCTGCTGTTCCTGCGCCATCTTCAGTGCGTCCTGCAGGGAGTAGATGCCTACCTCAACGTTGTCGCCAACCAGTCGAACCTGTGGTACCCTGATGAATTGATTGATCCTGTGTTCTGCTTCTTTGCGGGGGACGAATCGTCCTCTGTAACCGCCTTTGTTAAATCCACCACCGCCGCCGCCAGGTCTGAAACCTCCGCCGGGTGGTCTGTTGAACCCGCCTCCGGGTTTTTGTGGTACTGCCATTTACTTTTTTTAGTTTAGAATTTTGTTTTATGCTTCGCAAACGGAATGCCTGATATTGCGAAGACTGGTTATTTGTTAATTGAAAATTTTGCGTTACGCTTCATTTTTTCCGAAATCCGATCTTCTTTCCTTTATCTCCACGACCGCATCACTGATGAAGTCGTCGATCGATTTTACCCCGGTATCGCCCTTGCCCTGCCGCCGCACGGATACCTTGTCTTCATTCATTTCTTTCTCTCCGATCACCAGCATATAAGGCACCTTGAGCATTTCCGTATCGCGGATCTTCTTTCCGATCTTTTCGTTCCGGTCATCCACCTCTGCACGAATATCAGCTTTTTTCAGCTTTTCTGAAACAGTTTTAGCGTAGCCGAGGAACTTATCGCTGATCGGTAGCACCTTTACCTGCACCGGGGCCAGCCATAACGGAAATTTCCCGGCGTATTGCTCGAGTAAAAAGCCGATAAAACGCTCATGGGTACCCAGGGGAGCCCGGTGGATGATAAGGGGCGTCTCGGGCTTGTTGTCCTGGCCGGTATATTCCAGTTTGAAGCTGCGGCCCTGGGAAAAATCAACCTGGTTGGTAGCGAGGGTGAATTCCCGGCCGATGGCGCTATATATCTGCACGTCGATCTTCGGGCCATAAAACGCCGCCTCGTCCTGTACTTCCACGAATGGAATACCGGATTCGGTCAGGACATTACGTACCATGGTCTCGGTTTCCTTCCACAATTCCGGGTGATTCACGTATTTTATCCCCAGTTTTTCAGGTGAATGCAGGGAAAGACGCATGATGTATTTCTCGATGCCGAATATTTTGAAATACTTAAGATACATTTCATTCACCGCCCTGAACTCATCATTGAATTGCTCCTTCGTACAGTAGATGTGCGCATCATTCATGTGAAGGCAACGAACGCGCATCAGCCCGAAAAGCTCCCCGCTCTGTTCATACCGGTACACGGTTCCGTACTCGGCAATGCGGTAGGGAAGATCGCGGTAGCTCTTCGGCTCTGCCGCAAAGATCTTGTGATGATGCGGGCAGTTCATCGACTTGAGGTAATATTTCTCACCGTCGAGTTCCATCGGCGGATACATGCTGTCGGCATAGTATGGCAGGTGTCCGCTGGTGAGGTACATGCTTTCCTTGGCGATATGCGGTGTTACCACCCGTTTGTAACCGGCGTCCGATTCTGTTTCTTTCGCCAGTTTCTCCAGTTCTTCTATGATAATGGTACCATTCGGCATCCACAGGATGAGGCCCTGGCCTACATCATCGTCCATGGTATAGATGCTGAGTTCCTTTCCCAATTTGCGGTGATCCCTCTTCTTCGCCTCTTCGAGCAGGAGCATGTGTTCATCCAATTCCTTTTGCGAAGGGAAGGTGACGCCATACACGCGCGTCAGTTGCTTGTTCTTCTCATTCCCTTTCCAATAAGCGCCCGCGATATTGGTCAGCTTCACCGCCTTGATGAGGCCGGTGGATGGGATATGCGGTCCGCGGCAGAGATCGGTAAAATTTCCCTGTGAATAGAAAGTGATCTCGCCGTCATTGAGGCCACCGATCAGGTCGAGCTTGTATTCGTCGTCTTTCCTGGAAAAATACTGGATGGCCTCCGGCTTCGATATCTCTTTCCTTATGTAGGGATTGTTCTGTTTGGCGAGTTCATTCATCTTTTTCTCGAGCATGGCGAGGTCTTCTTCGGTCATCTTGCGATCGCCGAGGTCCATATCATAGTAGAAGCCTTGTGGGTTCTCGGTGGCTGGGCCTACCCAGAATTTCACCCCGGGAAATGCAGTCTCTACAGCCTCGGCCATCAGGTGGGCAGAGGAATGCCAGAACGTTTTCTTTCCGTCCAGGTCATTCCAGGTCAGCAGCTGGAGGGAGGCATCGGCATTGAGAGGTCTAGTAGCGTCCCACACCTGTCCATTGACTCTTGCTGCGAGCACCTTCCTTGCCAGGCCTTCCGATATTGATTTTGCAATTTCCAGGGCAGTGATTCCTGTTTCATACTGCCGTACAGCACCATCGGGAAAAGTAATATTGATCATTCAAAGTTTTATGGAGTGCAAATTTAACGAAATAACGTCATTCGTGAATCGTCAATAGAAACAGTCTGACACGACCGTGAATCGTGAGTCGTCAATCGTGAATAGCCTCCGATCCTAGTATCCTTCCCATAGGTCTCGAAGGCAGCACTAAGGAGCTAATCGGTAATCATCGAAGAATCCTTTCCATCGGCCGGCGAGGCCTGCAGGAGGGTTACTAGGATCGGAGGCTATTCACGATTGACGACTCACGATTGACGTTTTTTCTTGCCGCTAATACAAAATCCCCGGAGAAAGGGAGTCTAATCACTTCATTGCGTATATTGGACAACTTTTATTCAAAACAAACACACATATGAGTCAACATTTGAACAGGTTTTTTTTAATCGCTATGGCCGCGACTGTCTCCGCCACGGTCATGGCGCAACAGCCAACTCCACCGCGGACGGATTCCACGAGACGGCCTGGTGGCTTCCCCGGCGCAGCAGCCAACCAGGGTCCGAAGGCATACAAAGATGTGATCACCGATAAGGCCAAGACGGATGAAGGCATGTTCAAGGTCCATAAGGTAGACGAAAAATATTTCTTCGAAATACCCGATTCGCTCCTCAACCGCGAGATACTCGTGGTGAACAGGATCTCGAAGGCCGCAGCGGGAATGCGTAACGGATTCTTCGGCTATGCCGGCGACCAGATCGGACAAAGCGTGATCCGTTTCGAGAAGGGCCCGAATAACAAGGTATTCATGCGCAGCATTTCCTATGCAGAGTATGCAAAGGATTCAACTTCGCCGATGTTCAGCGCCGTGAATAATTCCAATGTTCAACCGATCTCCGCCGCCTTCGATATTAAGGCCTTTTCAAAAGATTCAAGCGCCAGCGTAATAGATATCACCGACTATATCAACGGCGATAATGATGTGTTATTCTTCAACAGTTCACTGAAGACCGCCATGCGTATCGGCGGACAGCAAACCGATAAATCGTATGTGGTCGGCGTGAGATCCTTTCCGCTCAACATAGAAATATCCACCGTAAAGACCTATACCCGTGCCGCAGGCATGGCACCGCCCACCGGTCGTGGTGGAGGCGGTGGCGGAACCACACAGGGTGGCAACCTGACCATTGAAATGAACAGTTCCTTCGTGATGCTCCCCAAGGTGGCGATGCAGGGAAGGAACTTCGATCCCCGTGTCGGTTACTTCGCCGTAGGATATACCGACTTCGATGCAAACCCGCAAGGGGTAGAATCGGTTCGCATGGTGAAGCGCTGGAGGCTCGAGCCGAAAGACGGTGACTGGGATAAATATAAAAGAGGAGAATTGGTCGAGCCGAAGAAGCCGATCATTTTCTATATCGATCCGGCCACGCCGAAGAAATGGGTGCCCTATCTGATCCAGGGAGTCAATGACTGGCAGGGTGCCTTCGAGAAAGCCGGTTTCAAGAATGCGATCGTGGCAAAGATGGCGCCTACCAAAGAGCAGGATCCCGAATGGAGCCTCGAGGACGCGCGCTATTCAGCCATCGTCTATAAGCCCTCCGATATCGCCAACGCAAGCGGGCCAAGCATCAGCGACCCCCGCAGCGGTGAGATCATGGAGAGCCATATCAACTGGTATCACAATGTAATGGAGCTTATCCATCACTGGTATTTCGTGCAATGTTCACCCGTTGATACCGGCGCCCGCAAGATGACATTCGATGATGAACTGATGGGACAACTGATCCGGTTCGTTTCCTCTCACGAGGTAGGCCATACACTAGGCCTGCGTCATAACTATGGATCCAGTTCCACCGTTCCCGTCGAGAAATTGCGCGATAAGGCATGGGTAGAGGCAAATGGACACACACCCTCGATCATGGACTATGCTCGCTTTAATTATGTTGCGCAGCCAGAGGACAAGATTGGCCGCGCAGGTTTATTTCCACGCATTGGCGACTACGACAACTGGGCCATCGAATGGGGTTATAAACTGTTCCCGCAATACCAGACACCCGACGCAGAGAAGGGATACCTGAATACCTGGGTGATCGAACGCCTGAAGAACAACCGCCTCTGGTTTGGAACGGAATCCAACCCGGATGATCCCCGTTCGCAACGCGAACAAGTCGGCGACGATGCGATGAAGGGCGCCTTCTATGGCATCAAGAATCTGCAGCGCATAGTGCCGAACCTGACACAATGGACCCGCGAGCCCAACAAGGATTACTCGGGCCTGAATGATATGTATGGTGAAGTGACCAGCCAGTTCGCTATGTACATGGGTCATGTCACAAAATATGTCGGTGGTATCATGGAGACCCCGAAGATGGTGGAAGAAAAGGGGGCCGTGTATGAGGTTGTGCCGAAGGCCAAACAAAGAGAGGCCGTCGAGTTCCTGAATAAGCAACTCTTCGCTACGCCAACCTGGCTCATCAACGAGGATATATTCAGCAAGACCGGCTCAAATGCGATCAATACCATTGGCCGGTTGCAGGACAACGTATTGAACAATCTCCTTGGCAGCCGCAATCTTTCCAAACTTATCGACGGCGAGGCGGCGCAGGGCAATAATGCATACACGATCACGGATTTGTTCAGCGACCTTAAGAAAGGCATCTGGACGGAAATTCCTACCCGGTCGAAGATCGATGTGTACCGGAGGAACCTGCAGAAGTCGTATGTGAGCATCCTGAGTGGGCTCTTGAACCCGCCGAAGACAGGAGGATCGTCGGATATCATCATCATACTCCTGGGCGGCGGTTCAGGCAGCAATATCGAGAAATCCGATATCCGCAGTGTGGTCAGGGCGCAGCTGGTTACGCTGAGAAGCGAGATCAAGGCTGATATTGCCGCGGATCCGATGACCAGGTACCATCTGCTGGACCTAGTCTCCCGTATAGATAATGCGCTGAATCCAAAGGACTAAACATCCCTGTCTCCAATATTTGATACAATAAGGGAACCTGTTCGGGGTTCCCTTATTTATTTTCAAAAGAGTGTTTGCCAGGAGGACTTGCTGCCTTATCTTTGCAGCCCGAAAGAAAGTTCTTTTACTCCGACACGTTCGGGCACATTTCCTGAAGAGGCTCCATAAGCATCCCCCGGTGGGGAACGCCTCAAGGGTATAATTTTAATACTGGGTACAATGCCTAAAGTAAAGACGAATTCCAGCGCCAAAAAACGCTTCAAAGTTACGGCGACCGGAAAGATCATGCACCAAAAGAGTTTTAAGCGTCACATCCTGACGAAGAAATCCAAGAAACGTAAACGTAACATGAGAATGGACGGAACAGTTGCAAAATCCCATGTCGATTTTGTTAAACGCCTGTTACGCCTGAGGTAGTCTATTACCTTAATCGCCTCTAAGGGATCAATCGAATTAAAAAAATTAAAAACTCTTTACAATGCCTCGTTCAAAGAATGCAGTAGCCTCCAAGGCCCGCCGCAAAAAAATATTAAAACAAGCCAAAGGATTCTATGGCAAGCGTAAGAATGTTCTTACCGTAGCCAAAAATGTCGTCGAAAAGGGAATGACCTACATGTTTGTAGGCCGTAAGCTCAAGAAAAGAGAATACAGGTCCCTGTGGATCGCCCGTATCAACGCGGCAGTACGCGCCGAAGGCATGACCTATTCCCAATTCATCAGCAAATTGCAGAAGAAAGGAATCGAGCTCGACCGCAAGGTGCTCGCCGACCTGGCAATGAACAACCCGGAGACTTTCAAGAGCCTGGTTGATTCCGTCAAGTAAGCTTGAATAAAAAATTGAAGAGCCGCTCCATTATGGGGCGGCTTTTTCATTGGATGGGAGCGGGAAGTCGAAGCAAAGAAATTTTTGCTTTGAAATTTTCTCCAAAGGTCTACTTTTGTCGAGTTAAAAAATTTTAATTGGCTTCCGAAAAGCGATCCCCGAATCTCTCGATGAACAATACATACATGGACCTCGTCCAGCAGACCTTCAATTTCCCCCAGGAAGGCTTTGATCTGAAAGATGGTTACCTGCAATACAATAATGTCGATGTAAAGGCACTGATAGACAAGTATGGCACTCCCTTAAAACTTAGCTACCTGCCCAAGATCGGGATGCAGATCAAGAAGGCGAAGCTGATGTTTGCCAACGCCTTCAAGAAACATAAGTACGAGGGCAAGTATTTCTATTGCTATTGTACGAAAAGCTCACACTTCAGTTTCGTGGTCGAAGAGGCATTGAAGAACGAGATCCATCTCGAGACCTCCTATGCCTACGACATCGAGATCATCAAGAAACTGTACGAGAAGAAGAAGATCACAAAGGACATTCATGTCATTTGCAATGGCTACAAGCAGAAGGGCTATACCCGCCGCATCGCCAACCTCCTGAATACCGGCTTCCAGAACGTGATACCCGTACTCGACAACAAGGAGGAGCTCCGTGAATATGCCAAGTCGGTAAAAGTGCCGTTCAAACTGGGTATCCGGGTGGCCGCAGAAGAAGAACCGACATTTCCTTTCTATACGTCGCGCCTCGGCATCCGCGCCAAGGACATCCTCGAATTTTACGTGGACCGCATTGAAGGATATGAAAGCAAGTTTCAATTGAAGATGCTGCATATCTTTCTCAACAAAGGCATTAAGGACGATATCTACTATTGGAGCGAACTGAACAAGATCATCAACCTGTATTGCCAGCTGAAGAAGATCTGTCCTGAACTCGATTCCATCAATATCGGCGGCGGTTTCCCTATCAAGCATTCCCTCGGATTCGAATACGACTACCAATTCATGATCAATGAGATCGTGGGGAATATCAAGACGGCGTGCAAGAAGGCAAAGGTGCCAATGCCAAATATCTTCACCGAATTCGGAAGTTTCACCGTCGGTGAAAGCATGGCGCATATCTACAGTGTGATAGGAGAGAAGGTGCAGAATGACCGGGAGAACTGGTATATGATCGACTCATCTTTCATCACCACGCTGCCGGATACCTGGGGCATCGGCGAACGCTTCCTCATGCTACCCATCAATAAATGGGATGTAGAGTACCAGCGGGTCGTGCTAGGTGGAATAACCTGTGATAGCCATGACTACTACGATTCGGAGGAACACATCAACGAAGTCTTTCTTCCCAAGATCAATAATGGAGAACCGCTCTACGTGGGATTCTTCCATACCGGCGCCTACCAGGATCAGATAAGCGGCTACGGCGGCATTAAACACTGCCTCATCCCATCACCGAAGCACGTCATAGTAGGATACGACAAGACCGGGAAACTGGTCGACTACCTCTATGCAAAGGAACAGACGGCGCAGAGTATGTTGAAGATATTGGGATATGTGAAGTAATACAAATTAGCAAATGTGCCAATTAGTAAATGTGCAAATTGAGCGTGCTCCGATGCGAAAAGTCTTTACTGACTAGCATCATTGGCACATTTGCACATTTACTAATTGACACATTTGATAATCGGCATTGGCTAATTATCTCCTCCTCCCATGATACCTCCTCCAATCATTATACTGGCTATGCCCGTAATACGAGCGGTTGATATAGCGCCTGTCGAGGTAATATCGGTTATCATATCCTCTCCAATACGTATAGCCCTGCGGACTCCTGTAGTAATAGCGACCATCGGAATACCTGCTGACCGGGTACCCGGGTCCGGAACTAATGATCAGCGATACGCCTGTGCGCGGAGGGTAGGAGCGGTATTCCCGGCTCGAACTGCAGCTGGTGATCACAACAGCCATGGCCAGGACGATTACCGCTTGTACAATTCTTACTCGTTTCATATTGATAGATTTTATTTTTAGACGATCCCGGGAGCCATTCGTTCACTTAAAACTTGTTAATATGCGCCGTTTTTTACTTTTCTTAACAATCCTTGTTTCCGGTAACGCCTCTTTTGCACAATCGGCCGAGGACTCTGTGAAGACCACTGTAAATACGCTGTTTACCGCGATGAAGAATGCCGACGCATCACTCCTGAAGAGCGTCTTTGCCGATAGCGCCATTCTGCAGACCATTACCCGCGACAAGGAAGGAAAGCTGGTTGTCAGGAATGAAGACGTAAAGGAATTCGTTGACTTCGTCGGTCAACAAAAGAAGGATGTTGCTGATGAGCGCATTGAATTCGGCACCATAAAGATCGATGGGCCACTCGCCATTGTATGGACGCCCTATCAATTCTATTTTTCAGGAAAATTCAGTCATTGCGGCGTGAACTCCTTCCAACTCGTCCGGTTCGACAATGGATGGAAGATCCAGTATCTCGTGGATACGCGCAGGAAGACAGGCTGCGAGCCGGCGAAGTAAGAGTAAACGTGAATCGTCAAACATCCAACGTGAATCGTGAATCGTCAATCGTGAATGGCACACTCTATAATGAGAATATTCGAATCGATCAAGGTTTTGTTCTAATCGATTCGAATATTATTATGGCGGAGTGTGCCATTCACGATTGACGATTCACGATTCACGTTTCACGTTAGACTATTTTCTCTTCAGGCGATATTTCTTGTTCACCTTCGGACTGTTGAAGTAATTGTTGAGATCCTTCTCGGACATCGTATTGGCCATCTCCACCGGCACGTCCACCAGTTGTACCTGCACCTGGCGGAGTTCTTCCCTTAGCTTAGCCGTCTTCTTCGTCACATCCGGGTCCTTTTCCCCAATGATGACATTATCGTTGATCATATACTGCAGGCGTTTGATGGAAGAACGGATCACCGCTGCCTGGTTCTGCTCGACCGAGCGGGTAGGGGAGGCCGCCTCCTTTATCGGTGTGAGCGCCACGCCCACACTTGGTAATACCTTACCCGTATTCTGCGAGGAAGTGCTGGAGGATGTGTTCAATATGGTACCGGTGAGCGCAGAACTTGCCGCCGTAAGATCAAAGCCCGTCCGCGCCGTCTTGGTTCCTCTTACTTTCTTATCCAATTGGAAGAATACGTATTGAAGTTGGAGGACATAATACTTGATGCTATTGGTAACTGCAGCATGCTCCTGTACGGCAAAGGGATAATTCAATGCATCCCTGACGATCACCTTTACAAAGGCAGTATCCCTTACCTTAAAACGGGTAAATCCAACGAAGCTCAATATGATCGATCTCTCTTTGCCGGGATCAGTGTCAGCAACAAAATCATACGGTGGCGTCCATGAAAACTGGTCATCGCAATGCTTCACCAGCTTGTAACCCGCTATCGGTACGCTGCTGCTGAATAAGATGTCCTCGATGGGGAAGTTGCCCGATTCACAAAGCACGCCGAAATCCACGGATTTCCCTTCCTCTACCTCCACCGTGCCCGAGACCGTGAACTTGATCTGGGGCTGCACCACTTCCGTATTGTAGAAGACCAGGGTAAAACTGGTATCGATCCTGTCGGCAGGATTGGAGAGGTTCTGTACACCGAGCTTTATCGAATATTCGGAATCGTATTTCAGTTTCCCCGAAAGGAAGTAGGATTTATCAGCCTTGAAGGATAGCAGGCCATTCTTGCTGATCTTCATTCCAACGGGAGAATTACGGATAAACCAGTAATACTTGGTCTCGTCCTTATTGATATTGAGCTGGTAGCTGAGCGTGGAATCTACCTGGACGGTAAAATAGGGGTTGATATTCGTGATGCGCAAAGGAGTATCTACAGTCACCGGCTGAATGATATGGGGCATCGTATCCGTGACCTGGCTGTAGGCAGTGAAATGAAGGACCACGATAATACAACAAAACCAAAGTTTCCTCATTCCGTAGATATTTAGATTAAATTAATGAAGTTGCGAAAATAAACCATTTACACTGAAATCGAATCTGTACATCTACAAACAGCTTCGTAAACAAAAAACCCCATCGTGGACACGACAGGGTATAAACCAAAACCAACTGCTTATGAGAAAGACTTATTGAATCGAAATTTCTTTTGCTGCTGCTTTGACTTCCTCTTTCTTAGGAAGGTTTAATGTTAAAACGCCATTAACATATTTTGCTTCGATGGCAGCGGCGTCTATTTTTTCATCCAGTGTAAAAGATCTTTTGAAGGACCGCGAGCTGTATTCCCTGCGGATCTGTTTTTCATTCTCCTGCTTCACTTCTTCCTTCTTGTCTGCGGAGATCGTTAACAACTGCTGGTCAAGGTTGACCTTGAAATCTGCCTTGTCGAAACCGGGAGCTACCACATCGATAGAATAGCTGTTTTCATTTTCCCTGATATTCACCGGCGCGGATCCCTTCGATTGCCCGTTCTTATATAAGACGGGAAATTCTGCGAAAAGATCATCCACGAAATTGTTAAAATGTCCTTCAAAGGGGCGATGGTTGAATTTTACCTGTGTCATAATCGTATTAGCGTTTTTAGATTTAGAATTTGTTTCCGCAATTGTTTTTCAAACCCTGTACCACTCGATTTTTACTTCTTTTTGCTGTCATTTTCACGGCCGATCACGATAGAAAAGCGACAGATTTACAGGCTGTTCCATCAAAAACTGACATAATTACCTTTTTACTTTGCCAGTGAACTTTTTATCTACATTTGCGTTGCTAACATTAAAACCCCACAATTAATATGTATCCAGAAGAAATAGTGACCCCCATGAAAGAAGAGCTGACCGATAACGGCTTTTCCGAACTGCTCACGGCGTCAGAAGTAGACCAGCAATTAGCTAAGGAGGGAACGACTCTCGTAATGATCAATTCGGTTTGCGGTTGCTCGGCGGGATCTGCCCGGCCGGGTGTGCTCATGGCTGTAGTAAATGCGAAAGCAAAGCCTGACTTCCTTACTACGAGTTTCGCCGGGTTCGATATCGAGGCGGTGAACTCATTGCGTGAACACCTGCTTCCTTATCCTCCATCTTCGCCAGCGATCGCATTATTCAAGAATGGAAAACTCGTGCATTTCATCGAGCGCCACCAGATAGAAGGCAGACCTGCCCAGATGATAGCCAACAATCTTATCGGAGCTTTCGAGCAACATTGCAATTGATATTTCCCCCTCGGGAATCGAATACCTTTCTGCCCATGTAGAAGGGTATTTTATTTTATGGTGGCTTGTTTTTTACATTGTATATTGCCTTTTTCTAACCAACCAGCAGCAGATGTATCCCAATCTTTATTTTGCTTTTAAAGATCTTTTCGGTGTAGAGTGGAAGTTTCTTCGGTTCATCAATTCCTTTGGCTTTTTTGTAGCTATTGCTTTTATCCTCTCAGCCCTGGTACTGGCGGCGGAGTTGAAACGTAAGAGCCGGGAAGGTCTGCTTCAGCCGAAAGAGATGCAGGTGATGGTTGGCCGGCCGGCAACAGCTGCCGAATTAATACTGAATTTTCTCCTCGGTTTCCTCCTGGGATATAAGATCCTCGCCCTGTTCATCATGGACAGTTCCGCCACGGAGGACCCGCAGGCGTTCATATTTTCCGGGATCGGGAGCTGGCCCGCAGGCATACTGTTGGGATTGCTTTTCGCAGGACTGAAATGGTATGAGAAGAATAAACAGAAGCTTCCTTCACCCGAGAAAAGGACGGTCCGGATCTGGCCGCAGGACCGGGTAGGGGAGATCACGATACTGGCGCTTGTATTTGGTCTCGCCGGAGCCAAGCTGTTCGATATTTTCGAGAATTGGGGCGATTTTCTCAAGAACCCGTCTTCCTACCTGCTTTCCCCGTCCGGTCTCACTTTTTACGGCGGGCTGATCTGTGCGGCGATAGCCATCTGGATCTATGCAAAGAAACATGGTATCGGGTTCTGGCACCTCAATGATGCCGCGGCGCCTACTATGATGCTGGCCTATGGGCTGGGGCGGATCGGCTGCCAGGTGGCTGGGGACGGCGACTGGGGCATCGAGAATCCTCATCCCAAGCCCTTTAACTGGCTGCCCGACTGGATGTGGTCCTATACCTATCCCCATAATGTAAATGAGGCCGGAGTGAAGATGCAGGGCTGTACCGAGGCCAAGTACTGCTATGAGCTCGGTGCCGGTGTGTATCCGACCCCATTTTACGAGATCGTGATCAGCCTGCTGCTATTCCTCCTGCTCTGGTCTTTTCGCAAGAAATTAAAGGTTCCCGGAACGCTTTTTGCTTTATATCTCATAGTGAACGGTCTGGAAAGGTTCTTTATAGAAAAGATAAGGGTTAACACCCGGTTGAACATCTTTGGCCTGCAGCCGACACAGGCAGAGGTCATCTCTACACTTCTCTTCCTGGGCGGCGTGGTTCTTTGGATTGTATTAAACCGCAGGGCTCGTGTTCAGAAAGCGGCGGTTTAGCCCCCCTCAATTCATAAAAAAACCTTATTTCACAAACCCGCTGAAACCCTTTAGGGACAAGGATTGTTTTATTTCAACCGTTCACCATTCGACTTCGCATGAGCTTGCTTGCTAATAAAATATGACCAATCCCTATGAGATTCGGGGATCGTGATGTACTTTTGTATACGGACGTTGACTAGTTACTGTATCCATCTCCAATCATTCTGCGAACTTAGACTGTCGATTATTTGTTGATACTTAAACCCATAAATTATTATGAGGCAGCTCAAAATTGCTACCCAGATCACAAACCGTGATTCCCAGGCAGTTGAAAAATACTTGCAGGAGATTTCAAAGATTTCGATGATCACTCCGGAGGAGGAGACCACGCTCGCACAACGTATTAAGATGGGAGATCAAAAGGCATTGGACAAATTGGTCCAGGCGAATCTCCGTTTCGTTGTCTCGGTGGCCAAACAATACCAGCACCAGGGCCTTTCCCTGAGCGATCTTATCAATGAGGGTAACCTCGGCCTGATCAAGGCAGCTCAACGTTTCGATGAAACCAAGGGTTTCAAATTCATTTCTTACGCCGTATGGTGGATCCGTCAATCGATACTCCAGGCTCTTGCCGAGCAGGGAAGACTGGTGCGTTTGCCCCAGAATAAGATCGGTACCTACAACAAGGCGAACAAGGCCTATATGGCATTCGAACAGGAGCATGAAAGGGAGCCTTCGACAGAAGAGCTGGCCGAATTGCTGGAAATGAGTGAGACAGAGATTAATAATATCTTTCAAAGCAATACCCGTCACACTTCGCTGGATGCACCCGTGCATGAAGCGGAAGATGTGGCCATGGGCGACCTGCTTGAAGGTGGCGACGATACGGATGATGATGTAATGAAGGATTCCCTGAGGAACGAGATCCGCCGGGTGCTCAAATCGCTTTCACCAAGGGAAGCGGAGATCGTCAATGCTTATTTCGGCCTCGACGGCGAACAAGGCGTGACCATCGAACAGATCGGTCAGAAGTATGATCTCACCAAGGAACGCATCCGCCAGATCAAGGAAAGAGCGATCAAACGTTTACAAAAAGCCCGTTACAGCAGTGCATTGAAGGCCTACCTGGGCTAAGAAGCAGATCCGCCGGTAACAAGCCGGTCGGTGATGGGTTTATTATAAGAAAGCAGCTCTCGTCATTTTTGATGGGGGCTGTTTTCATTTTATACATATATGGAGCCCTGTTAGTTACTTGCTGCTACATCGATTTAGCCGTTAACATCATGTTTATACCCTTTCGTCAAAATCTTCCGACTTTTTCATTTCTGTGATTTTTGTATGGTTTAACTTTACGCCCGAAAGCATTCCAAAGAGATTGAACAAATTACCAGTAATGATGTTCTAGTTTTTCCAGGAACGCAATCTTCGCGGTTCTTGCCATAGGATCAGACTCAAAATTGCGTATGTTGAAAGATTTAATCGTCAGGAAATTTCCGAATTTTCCTCCCTGTATTGTATTGATTATTTTTTTACTCTCTACATTCAAAGGATCTTCTCAGGCAACATCATCAGATAGTTTATTGCAGGTAGCCTCACTGCCGAATGTCATCCAGTATGCCCTTAACCGGCAGCCCGTGGTGCAGCAATCTGTTATCGATGAAAAGATCACCGAGCTGGACATCAAGTCCCGCCTGGCCGAATGGTATCCACAGGTGGATTTCAATTATGTCCTGCAACACAATTTCCAGGTTCAGACCAGCATCATTGGCGGCAATCCCGTGAGACTCGGAGTGGAGAACACTTCCGGTTTCCAGTTCTCCGCCACACAGACCATCTTCAACCGTGATGTCTTGCTCGCCAGCCGCACCAAAGGCGATGTACGTCTTCAGTCGCGCCAACAGACAAAGGAAACGAAGATTGATGTGGTAGTAAATGTGTCGAAGGCCTTCTACGATGTGTTGGCCACAGACCAACAGATACGCGTGGCAGATGAAAACATCATCCGTCTCGAACGCAGCCTGAAGGATACACGCGCGCAATATGATGCAGGCATCGTAGACAAGACCGACTACAAGAGGGCAACCATTGCCCTTAATAATTCCCGCGCCTCCAGGAAGAGTAATGAAGAAGCGCTCAAGGCAAAGAAGGCTTTTCTCAAATCACTGATGAACTATCCGGAGTCCGGTGAGTTGAATATCGTCTATGACAGCGCCGCCCTTGAAAACGAGATCCCGCTCGATACACTACAATCGGTAGACTATTCAAATCGCATCGAATACCAGATACTCACTACGCAACGTCGTTTGCAGGAGGCTAACGTAAAGTATAACCGCTGGAGTTATCTTCCTACACTGTCTGCCAATGGCGCCTATAACCTCAATTACCTGAATAATAGTTTCTCGAAATTGTATAACCAGTCCTTCCCGAATTCATTTGCCGGTCTCACCCTTGCGTTCCCGATCTTCCAGGGAGGTAAACGGAAATATGATATACAACAAGCCGAGTGGCAACTGAAGCGGACGGACCTCGAGATCGTCAGCCTGAAGAATGCAGTGAACTCGGGTTATATCACGGCCCTTTCCGCCTATAAGGCCAGTCTCGCCAATTATCTTGCCGTTAAGGAGAATGTGGCGCTTGCACAGGAGGTCTACGATGTCATCAATTTGCAGTACCGGTCGGGAGTGAAGACCTACCTCGAGGTGATCACGGCAGAGACCGATCTCAGGACCGCACAGATCAATTATTTCAATGCCCTATACGATGTACTCAGCAGTAAGATAGATGTGCAAAGGAATCTCGGCGAAATCAAGTATTAAAAATATCAGCGTTTATCAGTCTACAAAGAATCATGAATATGCAAGTCAAATCAATCCCGGCTATTTCGTTGTCAGTTTTGTTGCTGGCCGCATGCGGAAACAAGAAGCAGGCACAGCAAGGGCCGCCACCTGCACCCGCCGTTACGGTGCAGAAAGTGCAGGCGACGCAAGCCGTGTATTATGATGAATACCCCGGAACACTTGTCGCACAAAACCAGACCGAGATCCGGCCGCAGGTCAGCGGGTACATCACGGGTATTTATTTCAAGGACGGGGCAAAGGTTGTCAAGGGACAGAGATTGTACTCGATCGATCAGCAGTTATACAATGCAAATTACCAGCAATCCCTCGCGAACCTGGCCGTGCAGGAGACCAATATGTTGAAGGCACAGAAGGATGCCGAGCGGTATCACGAACTCGATAAGAGTGACGCCATAGCCAAGCAGCAGGTAGACTATGCCGATGCGGCGCTGGAAGCGGCCAGGAAGCAGGTTGATGCAGCCAAGGCGAATGTGAACGCCGTTCGTTCCAATGTAAGTTTCTCCACCATCATTGCTCCTTTCTCCGGTACCATCGGGATATCGCAGGTGCGGACGGGTACCGCTGTGATAGCCGGACAATCGATCCTCAACACGGTATCGAGCGACAACCCGATGGCCGTCGATTTCGCCATCAGTCAATCCGAAGTGTACCGGTTCACGCAATTTCAGCAGAATGGAACGAAACACGGAGACTCCACGTTCTCGCTTGCATTCGGAACGGATGTCTATCCCGTTCATGGATCGATAAGCCTTGTCGATCGCGCCGTTGATCCACAGACGGGAACATTGAAGACGAGATTGATCTTCCCCAATGATAAGAACCTGTTGAGGGCGGGCATGAGTGCTACCGTACGCATACTCAACAATGCCGCTACTACGTCGGTCGTGATTCCTTACAAGGCGATCACGGAGCAGCTGGGTGAATTCTTCGTGTATGCATTGGGCGACAGTAATAAGGTGTCCCAGCGAAAAGTATTGCCGGGCAAACAGATCGGCCAGAACATCATTATCAAGGATGGGTTGAAAGAAGGCGAGATGATCGTAGTGCAGGGCGTGCAGAATCTCAGGGAAGGATTGGCAGTAACGCCACAACCGATAACCGACTCTACCAAATGATCCGGTCATTAGCGAGTGAGATGGCCATGCAATCTCACCGATAAATGCAAACTACCGGCGCAGGATCATTGGAGTTTTTACTTTTGACTTTTACTTCTTAATAAATCCGAAAGAGTTCTCTTTCTTAAGAACATGATAGCAGAAACGTTTATTAAAAGACCCGTCACCGCAATAGTCATCTCCATTGTGCTGGTACTGGTGGGTATCATATCGCTCACCAATCTTCCTATTGCGCAATACCCCGATATATCACCGCCCACGGTATCGATCTCGGGAAATTTCACCGGTGCAGATGCACAAACGGTGGAGCAGACCACCACCACCGCTATCGAAACGCAGGTGAATGGTACTCCCGGTATGACGTACATGGCCAGCAATAGTACAAGTAGCGGGCAAAGCAGCATCACCGTAAACTTCTCCGTCGGCACCGATATCAATATCGCAACACTGGATGTACAGAACCGCGTGAGTGTTGCGGAACCGACTTTGCCCGATGCGGTAAAGAGATTGGGTCTTACGGTGAGGAAAAGGAACCCGGCCATCATGATGGCGCTGGCCTTCTATTCTCCTAATGGAACACACGATGCCACATTCGTGGGTAACTACGTCAATCTTTATGTGAAGGATGCCCTGCTTCGTGTCAAGGGGGTCGGGGATATCGTTTCCCGTGCAGATGATTTCAGTATGCGTATCTGGCTTAACCCCGAGAAGCTCGCGGCACTCGGGATGACGCCTGCGGAGGTGAATGCAGCTCTCCAGGAACAGAACCTTCAGATTGCCGGTGGTACGGTGGGAGGCAATCCACAACCCGGCGTACAGGCTTTCGAATATAGCGTCCTCACCAATAGCCGGATCAATACGAAAGACGACTTCGAGAACATCATTGTCCGCACACGTCCTGCAGATGGCAGCATCGTTTATCTCAAGGATGTGGCGCGGGTTGAGCTCGGCAAGTTCGATTATACATCGAATGCATTCGTGAATGGAAAACCCGCCGCCTTTGTTCTCATCTACCAGGCTCCGGGAGCGAATGCGTTGTCAACCTATGAAGGCATCAATAACGCATTGGATCAAATGCGGAAGAATTTTCCGAAGGATGTGGATTTCCTCGTGCCGTTGGAAACAGCGAGCGTAGTACAGGTCTCGATCAATGAAGTGGTTCACACGCTCGTCGAGGCGCTGATACTGGTTGTACTGGTCGTTTTTCTATTCCTCCAGAACTGGCGCGCAACATTGATCCCCGTGCTGGCCATCCCGGTGTCCCTCATCGGTACCTTCATTATTTTCGGTCCACTCGGGTTTACGGTAAATACGCTTACGCTCTTCGCATTCGTACTGGCTATCGGTATCGTAGTGGATGATGCGATCGTGGTAGTGGAAGCGGTGCAGCATAATATCGATCATGATAAGATGTCGCCGAAGGATGCCACCCGTAAGGCGATGAATGATATTTCCGGCCCTGTAATTGCCATTGCGTTGATCCTTGCCGCGGTGTTCATCCCGGTCGGCTTCATACCCGGTATCGTGGGCAGGCTCTACCAGCAGTTCGCGATCACCATCGCGGTATCGGTGATCATATCTGCCTTCGTTGCCCTATCGCTCACTCCGGCGCTCTGCACACTCATGCTCAAGCCGTCGAAGGATGCCAATGCAAGGAAGAATATCCTGGAGAAATTCTTCGCCTGGTTCAATAAAGGCTTCGGCCGGCTGACCAATGGTTATACGAAGGGTGTGGGCAGTTGGATCCGGCGAACACCGTATGTGATCGTAATGATGGTAGTGATATTCGTCGGGCTGTTCTTTCTTTTCAAGAATAAACCAACAGGCTTCATTCCCACGGAAGATGAAGGACGCCTGTATGTAACATACGAAATGCCTGAGGCCACTTCCACTACGCGCAGCGTGGCGATGCTTAGAGAAATTGTCAGGCGCGTTAAGACCCTTCCGGAAATAAAGACTGTAGGTGGTCTTGCCGGCCTCAACATCATTAGCTTCTCAAACAAGTCGAATGTCGGTACGATGTTCGTCATGCTCAAGCCATGGGACGACCGGAAAGGCAAGGAGCACCATGTGCTGACGGTGATCGATAAGATCAAGGCTGTGACAGCCGATATAAAGGAAGCGAGGATCCTGCCGATAGCACCTCCCGCCATTCCCGGCCTGGGCGCCACCTCTGGTTTCACATTCGAGTTGCAACAGACCGGAAGCACAGACAGTATACAGCAGTTCGAGAAGGTGGCGCGTGATTTCCTTGGGAAACTCATGGCCCGCCCGGAATGGCGGGAGGTGCTAT
>Ga0193753_10001304_pt1 | contig 21583 bp, 19 predicted proteins | sample H1c2metaG_FD_144925 | JGI IMG/M metagenome (GOLD analysis project Ga0193753, IMG submission 144925) | Soil microbial communities from a riparian zone of the East river system, Colorado, United States - H1c2 | ecosystem: Environmental > Terrestrial > Soil > Riparian zone | place: USA: East... | reverse complement strand
ACGACTGGTCAAGTACGCCGCGTGGGCGGCTGCCGCGGCCGTGGTGCTCGCGGTGGGAACCTGGGCCACCCGGCCGGGTCCGACGGCAGCGACGGAGACACCCAGTTATCGCAGTCCCGATCAGGGCCACGATCAGGGTGGTCACGGTCTGGATCACCATCACCATCAGATGAGATCCGAGGTGCCCGGAGAGCGGGCGCTCGACCGCAGCCGGTTCCTCTTGCGATGGTCTCCGGCCGTCGAGGGCGCGCTCTACGACGTCCGCGTGATGACGGAATCGCTCGTCGAGATCGCGTCGGCGCGCGACCTGGCCCGGCCCGAGCTCCTGGTGCCGTCTTCTCGTCTGCGCGCGCTTGCCCCCGGCTCCCGGGTCCTGTGGCAGGTGACGGCGCGTCCCCCTTCGGGGGCCGAGGTGCGATCCGAGACGTTCGTCTCGGTGATCCAGTAGAGCGCGTTCCAGGGCGCAAGGAGATCAGGGGATGAGGGCAAATCGCATGTCGATGGCAGTGGGTGGTTGGATCACGGTGGGGATCCTCGCGCTGGCACCCGTCGCGCTGACGGGAGACGCGAGCAGCGAGCCGGTCTCGGACAGTGTGTCGACGACGCGCTGGGTCTCGGTGTCCACGGGGCTGATGACGTTCCGCCCGGGCAGGGCGCTCCGCGTGAGCGCCGTGGAGGTCGATGGCAGTCGCCCGGCTCGCGAGGTGCGCCTGTTCGTCATCGACGGCAAGCGGCGCGTCCTCCGCCAGACCGTCGAGCAGCTCACGCCCAACGCACCCGTCTTCCTGGACCTCGCCCGGAACGAGATCCCGCCGGGCAGCGACCCGCCCGGGCTGCCGATCCGGGCGGAGTACAAGCTCCCTTGCCCCGACGACGACCCGGGTCCGGTCACGTCCTTCGAGATCTACAACACGGCGACCTCGGAGACCGAGGTCTCGAGCGCGTGCGGTTGCCCCTGCTGTCCTCGTGGTCCCACCGTTCCACCCCCCGTGCAGGTCGATTGCGGTGGCGGCTATCGGGTGGGCCAGCTCACGAGCGCGCCGTAGCGTGGCTGCTCGCCGCTCGACTCTCCTCGTGGCCGCCGCGCTGCAGGTCGTCCTCTGGACCCGCAGCGCCCGGGCCGACGATCCGTTCGGGCGATGTGAGCAGGAGCTCGCGAGCCACCCGGAGACCTACGAGGCGTCGCTCTGCTTCTACAAGGCCGCCGCGGGCTCGCAGCGCTGGGGCCTCGGGCGGGAGCATCTTCGCCGCCTCCGCCGCGCCCACCCCGATGTTCACTGGCCGACCCTGTGCCTGGGCTACATCGAGTACAACCAGGGCGGCTCCGGGACCGAAGACCTCTTTCAGGCCGCGGCGGAGGGATTTGCCGCCCAGGGCGTGGCGAAGGGCGAGGTGCTCGCCCGCCTCAACCTCGGCACGTACCTCGTCAACGGACCCGGCAAGGTCGCCGAGGCCGCGGAGCAGATCCGCCGGGCCACCGCCGTCGCCGAAGCGTCCGGAGATCGCGAGCTCCAGGCGCGCGCGCTGGTCGGCACGGCCCAGCTCATGGAGCACAGCGGCACCGACCTCGAGAGCGCCTACCGGGTGCTGCGCCAGGTCGAGTCGCTTCGCGATGTGCCGCCCGGCGTGCGGAACCCGGCGCTCCACCTCCTGGGCAACATGGCCCACCAGCTCGGCCGCTACGACGAGGCGATCCAGCACTACCGCGAGCTCGCGCGCCTCCTGGGCGACGCCAGCCCCTCGCAGGAGCTCGCGGCCGCGCTCTACAGCATCGCGAACAGCATGCTGGACAAGCGCCTCGAGCTGCCCACCCCCGGAGCTCGAGAGGAGATCCTGGCGGCGGCCGAGCGGGCCCTGCACGCGGGCATCGAGTCCGGAAACGCGCTGTACGAGGCGGTGTCCCGGGCGCTCGTGGCCCGCCTGCTGGCCTCGGATCCGGGTCAGCGAGACGTGGCCAGGCAACACCTGGATCGCTGCCTCGAGCTGGCGAGGCGCTCGCTTCAACCGCAGCGGCAGAGCGAATGTCTCTGGTACCTGTCCGAGCTCGAGGCCGACCGCGATCCGGTCGCCGCCGCCGGGTACGTCGCGAGGGCGATCGAGATCGCCGACCAGGGCGCCGACCGCTGGTTCGTCCCGTTCGCCTGGCGCTACCGGACGGAGCTCGAGTTCCGCGCCGGCCCCCGCGATCAGGCGGTCGCCGACGGCCTCCGGCTGCTCGACGTGATCGAGACGTTCCGCGAGCTGCAGGTCGGAGAAGGAGGGCGCGCGGGAGTCCTGTCGCGCTGGGCCGGCGACTACTACCGCGTCTCGGGAGAGCTGCTGCGAGGGGGCGGCGGTGGCCCCTCGCGACACGAGCTCGAGCTGGGGTTCCAGGTCGCCGAGCGGCTCCGGGCGCGCGTCCTGCTCGACCGGATCGCGACCGTGCGGGCCGGGACCGCGCCGCCGGCGGATCCGTCCGCCGCGAGGGAGAGGCAGGAGACCCTGGAGGCGATCTCCCAGGTCCACCGCCAGCTCCTGCGTCCGGAGGTGAAGTCGGGGGAGAGAGACGAGGCGCTCCGCCGGCTCGAGGTCCTGGAGTCGCGCGAGGCGGGTCTGCGCGACGAGCTCGCCCGCTCCTCGCATTCCGACGCGGCACCCTCGCCGCGTACGTTCGCCCGGCTCGAGGACGTCCAGCGGCTCCTGGCAGGGGACGAGGCCCTGCTGTCGTTCCAGGTCGGGCTCTGGCGCGACATGTTCGGCGCCTTCGAGGGAGGAGCGTGGCTCCTGGTCGTCACGCGAGACGACGTCCGGGCTCACCGGATCCCGGACCGGGTCGAGCTCGAGGCAATGGTGCCCACCTTCACGGGGCTGTTCGCGGCGCGAGATGGGCGCGAGGGCGCGCCCGCCGCGGCGCTCTACCAGCGCCTGCTCTCGGCCGCGCTCGAGCAGCTTCCGGCCCGGGTGACCCGTCTGGTGATCATCCCGGACGGCCGCCTGCATCAGCTCCCGTTCCCGGCCCTCCGCGTGCCGCCCTCGAGCCAGCCGCTCGGCCTCCGGTACGCGCTGTCGGTCGTCCCGTCGGCCACCATCTGGGCGTCGTGGCGGCGCGGCGCGACGAAGCGCGCGCCGAAGACCGTCTGGGCCTTCGCCGACCCGATCGTCGGCCCCGGTTCGCGCGCCCGGACCTCCGCCGCGGCGGAGCGCTCGTGGCTGTCCGGCTCCGGCGCGCCGCTCGGCCCGCTCCCTCACGCGCGACAGGAGGGGGAGCGACTGGTCAGGACCCTGGGTGGCGAGCACGTCCTTCTGATCGGGGCCGACGCGAGCGAGCACGCGCTCAAGGCGGGGCACCCTGGCTCGTTCGCCATCCTGCACCTCGCCGCTCACGCGGTGATCGACGACGAGCACCCCGAGCGATCCGCCGTCCTCCTCGCGCCGGGGGACGATTCGGAGGACGGCCTGCTCCAGCCGCGCGAGATCAGCGAGCTCGATCTCGAGGGCCGGATCGTCGTCCTGTCGGGCTGCCGGACCGCGTCCGGGAAGGTGATCCAGGGCGAGGGCGTCCTCAGCCTGGCGCGCGCCTTCTTCGAGGCCGGCGCCACGGCGGTGATCGGAAGCCTCTGGCCGCTGCGGGACGACGAGGCCGAGATGTTCTTTGGACAGCTCTACACCCGCCTCGGCCAGGGCGAGCGACTCGACCGGGCCGTCCAGCTCGCCCAGAAGTACGCCGTCGACCACGGCGCCCCGTCAGCCGCGTGGGCCGGGATCGTCCTCCTCGGCGACGGCTCGACGGTTCCGTTTCCGGGCGGAAGCCCGGCGCGAGGAAGCGGCGGCCGCTGGATCGCGCTCGCCCTGACCGCGCTCCTGGCGGCGACGGCCGGCGCGTCGTGGGCTCGGCGGCGACGCCGCCGGATCCTCCGGTAGGCCCCGCGACCGGGTACGCTCCTCCGAAGGAGGAGCCGATGACGACACTCGAAGTGGGCAAGAGGCTGGTCGAGCTGTGCCGCGAGGGCAAGAACGACGTGGCGATGAAGGAGCTCTACTCTCCCGACATCGTCAGTGTCGAGGTGTTCGCGCCTCCCGGCATGTCGGCCGAGACGCGCGGGATCGAGAGCGTGGTCGCCAAGGGCGTCTGGTGGGCCGAGAACCACACCGTCCACTCGGCCAGGGTCGAAGGGCCGTTCCCGCACGGCGATCGCTTCATCGTTCGCTTCACCTATGACATCACGACCAAGCAGGCCAACCAGCGCGGCATGATGGACGAGGCCGCCCTGTTCACCGTCCAGAACGGGAAGATCGTGCGCGAGGAGTTCTTCTACACCGGCGAGTAGCCGGGCCAGCGGAGGCGGGCGGTCAGGTCGGGCGCGCCTGGCGGATCACGCGCACCGGCCGCGCCTCCTGCGACAGGAGCACCTCGGCGATCGGGCGGACGCTCGCGATGTCCGGCGCGTGCACGCTCCACCAGCGCTCGGCGCGCTCGCGGGTCCACGGCGTCGCGATCGGGATCGCCTGCAGCCGCGCCTGGAGCGCCTCGGCGCTCGCCGGCCGCTTCGCGGGTTCCTTCTCCAGGCACTCGAGGATCAGCGCCTCGAGCTCGGGCGGGATCGGGAGGTCGGTGCGAGACGACGGCGGCGGCGGTGGCGTGTGCGCGTGCGCCAGCATCACCTTGACCGCGCTCGGGCCGTCGAAGAGGAGCTTGCCGGTGGCCAGCCAGTACGCGACGCAGCCGAGCGAGTAGATGTCGACGCGATGGTCGGTGGCCTGCTCGCCGAGCGCGACCTCGGGCGCCATGAATGCCGGCGTCCCGCTGGCGCTGCCGTCGGCAGTGAGACGAATGCTGGCGTCGCTCGCTCGCGTGCCCTCGAGCTTGACCAGCCCGAAGTCGAGGACCTTGACGAAGTCCCACGCCGCGCCGAACCGGCTGACGACGATGTTGGCCGGCTTGATGTCGCGGTGGACCAGGCCGTTCTGATGTGCGTCATCGAGCGAGGCGGCGACCTGGTGCAGGAGGTGGATCGCGCGCTCCGCCGGCATCGGGCCGAACCGATCGACCATCGTGTCGAGATCCATGCCGTCGAGCAGCTCCATCACGTAGTACAGCGTGCCGTCGTCGCTCACGCCGAAGTCGTAGAGCTGCACCGTGTGCGGCGACTTGAGCCCGGCCGTCGCGTGCGCCTCGCGCTCGAACCGCCGGAGCAGGAGCTCGCGCTCGGCCGGCCCGATCGTGTTCGGGCGGACCAGCTTCACCGCCGCGGGACGGATCAACATGCGATGGCGCGCGCGCCAGACCTCGCCCATTCCGCCGCTGCCGATCTTGTCGACCAGCGTGTACTGGCCGATCTCGGTCGCCTCCTTGACCTGCCGGCGCAGCCCGTAGATCGTGCGCGACGCGACCGTCGACAGAGTCACCGCGATCAAGAGCCAGAGGAAGGTGCTGACCGACGGGACGATCCGGAGGAAGTCGGCGGTGGGCGCCTGGGGATCGACGCGGCCGGTATGGAACGCCAGCGCGGTGATCTGCAGCGGCACCGCGGAGAGCACCGACAGGACGAGCGTGCGCTTCGCGGTCGAGGGTATGAGGACCGCGCGCGCGAGCAACGTCACCGTCAGCGCCATGATCCCGGCCATCAGCGGATCCGGGTCCGGCATCGCGGCCATCATCGCCAGCGCCAGCCCCGCGAGGATGATGCTCGCCGCGTCGATCGCGCCGAGGGTGCGCATCGGCCACGGCCTGCGCCGCATGACCACCCACACCACGCCCATCACGGAGGATGCGAGCAGGTGCATCACGTTGATCTGCATGGTCAGGAGCGGCCACGGGGGGACGCCGCTGGCGATGTAGAGCCCGTTGAGCGCGACGTAGAAGCCGAACGAAAGGAGAAAGACCGTCTTGCCGAGCAGCCGCAGCCGGTCCTGCACGAACGTCGGCCCCGCGTGCGTGTCGAGGCCCGCACCGACATTCGGCAGCGCCTCGGCCGTCGTCTCCAGGCCCGTGCTCACGGCCGCATCATATAGCGCCCGGGTCCCGGGCCGCATGCGAGCATCGGCCCATGGCGCGACGGAACCGGGTCGATCCGTTCGGAGACCTGCACGCAGTGGACGACAGGGGCCTGTTCACCGGGAATCGAGGCTGCCTCGTCGACGGGCACGAGACGGTGGTACGCCACCACGGCAGCAACCTCTGGATCACGTGCCTGCTGCGGTACAAGGACTGGCGCGTCCGGCTGGCCCGGCCCAACCGATGGACGCCGATCTTCTTCCTCGACGATGCCGTGTCGCTCGCCGCCGGCCATCGCCCGTGCGGCCTCTGCCGGCGCGACGCCTACCTCGCCTATCGAGACGGCGCGACCAAGGCCGCCGCCGCACCCGCCCCGTTGACCGCGCACGAGCTCAACCGGCGGCTGGCCCGCGAGCGGCTGCAAAGAGGCCGCGGCATCGACCGGGCCAAGGACCGCACGACCTGGGAAGCCGACGTCACCGACCTGCCGCTGGGGACCGTGGTGGTCGACGACGCCGGCCGGGCGCGAATGCTGCTCCACGATCGCATGCCGGCGTTCACGTTCGCGGGCTGGGTAGATCCGGTGCCCCGGCCGGCCGCCGGGACCGTCCGGGTCCTCACGCCCCCGACGTCGGTTGGCGCGCTGGCCCACGGCTTCACCCCGCTGCTCCACCCGAGCGCCGGCACCCGCGCGGTGACGGGCTGCCAGGGTCCCGCTGCTGGCGAGACCGGCGAGCTGCCGGCACCCTCCTGAGTCTCGCGGCGGCTCGCGGTTCCGTCACCGACGGCATCCCCGGGGCTGGCCGCCGTCCGCCCTTCGGGCCTTTTGGGTTCGCCGTTCCCGGTCGCCGACGATCGGTGGCGCTGGGTGACGCCGCTCCGCTAGACACCGATCTGGCCTGCGATTCCGCCCCGGACAGCGGCCGTATGGAAATAATAATTTCCATATGGATGCTAGACTTTCCTCGTGGATCTCTCGCGCCCCTACGCTGCCGTCAGCTCCGGTCTCGAGGGGGAGGTGCTGGTGACCCTGTCGCGGACCACTCGTCCGCTGACCGGCAGCGAGGTTGCCCGGCTGGTCCGGCGCGGCACTCGCCCCGGCATCCAGCGCGCGCTCCACCGCCTCGTCGGGCATGGTCTCGTGCTCTCGAGGGAGGCCGGGCGCGCCTTCTTGTACACGCTGAATCGAGAACACCTGGCCTTCCCGGCCGTGGAGCTCCTCGCCGGGATCCGCGGAGCGCTGCTCGAACGCCTGCGCGAGAGGATTGCAGCCTGGCAGACAAGAGCAGTTCACGTGTCGGTGTTCGGCTCCGCCGCTCGCGGCGATGGCGGCATCGACTCGGACGTCGACCTGCTCGTCGTGCGACCGGTCAAGGTCGACGAGGAGGATCCTCTCTGGCGCTCGCAAGTGGACGACCTGCTGCAATCCATCGAGCGCTGGACCGGCAACCGCGCCGCCGTTGCCGAAATATCCGAGCAACGCGTCGCGCGTCTCAAGCGCGATCGGCCCTCGGTGGTTGGCGACCTCAAGAAAGACGCCGTGGTTCTTGCCGGCCTGACCACCAGGCAGCTTCTCGGAGGTCGACGGTGACCCCGCGGAAAGGGTTCCATTCGCACTGACTCCTGTGGTCGCGCGGACGCCGAGGCGAGGCTCGCGCAGGCGAGGAAGTTCCTCGAAGCCGCCGAGATCGCGGCCGATGAACGCGAGAATCCGAGCGCCGCCGACGTTGCCGCCTCGAACGCGATCCTTGCCGGAATCGCCGCCTCGGACGCCGCGTGCTGCCTCGCTCTCGGTCGTCGCTCGCGAGGCCAGAGTCATCACGATGCCACCCTGCTTCTCAGGGACGTCGAGCCAGGCGGCAAGGAGGCAGCGAGGACGCTCGGGCGCCTGCTCGCGGTCAAGGACGTGGCCAACTACGGCATCGACCATGTCAGCGGCAAGCAACTCGACGCTGTGCTGAAGCAGGCGAGGAGCCTGCTGGAGCTAGCGGAGGATCTCCTCCGACGGTGAGCGTCGACCGACGCTGGTCGCGCTGCGCGATACGTCGAGGCGACAGCTCGGCCGGGGCCGCGGGAGCGCCGTGCCGCGCGCGGCCTCGAGGCGGGCGTGGAGGCGGCGCGCCTCGAGGGCGTTGGCCGGATCGGCGAACAGCTCGGGGTGGGCTCGCAGGGTCGCGGCCGCCTCGTCGTGGCGCGCGAGCGCCAGCAGCGCCTCGACCCGGAACAGGCGCAGGGTGGCGGTGTTCTGCTCGCAGTCCGGATCGCGGCATCGAGCCAGGAGCTGGTCCTGGACCGACAGATAGTGCGCCGACGCCGCGAGGAGCTCGTCGAAGCGGGACAGCTGGGTCAGCGCTCCGACGTGAGCGAGGGCCAGCCCCGACAGCGTGACCGCAAGCAGACCGTGGTCCGGTGTCCGCCGCGCGATCTCGCAGCCGCGGGCGTGAAGCCCGGCGGCCAGCGCCGCTCCCACCGAGGGGCTCGCGCCGAAGCAGTAGCGCCTGGCGAGCGCCGCCAGCACCGCAACCAGCGTGGCCGGTGAGCGCGACTTCATCATCGCCCGCGCGGTGGCTCGCAGCGGGTGATGCGGCAGCGCGTCGACCAAGGCCTGCCGGTCGGCGACGGAGCCGGAGCCGAGCGTGCGCCGCACTCGCTCGGCGGTGAGCGCCATCGACGCCTCCCCGCGGGGCGCGGGCGGGCCCGCACGCGAGGCAGGATCCCCTCCCACGTCCTGGAGCCGGATCTGCACCGCGTGTCGCCGCACGATGAGGCCCGGGATGGTCGTGCGAAATGGTGAGGTCGTGACCAGCCGCCGGAACTGCCCCACGACCGGTTCTGCGCGCGTTCGCGTCATTCTGCCTCTCGCTGCCCGAGCGCCACCCGCTCGTGCCCGCGGGTAGGAGCGCGGGGTACAGAGCGAGCGGGAATTGATCCATTCGAGGGGCGGTTTACCCCCCGCTGGCGTTACGCGTGTCGGGCCGTAACGTTTCGCCCGCAGGATCTGTCGTCTATACTGTGACGAGGAGCGGGGCTTGGCTGAGTACAGGGCCGTTGCTGTGCGCGGTGTTGTCTCGGATCTGCCGACGATTGCCGTGGAACGGGATCCCGAGCAGGCGCGTCTGCATGCCGCGCTGGCGGAGCGCGACGGCCACGGCGCGCTATCGATCCTCATGCGGCTCTACAGCGCCACCGTGTGGCGCTACTGCCGCCGCATGCTGGGCAACGAGCCGGACGGAAACGACGTCTCGCAGATCGTCTTCCTGCAGGCCTTCGAGGCCATCCAGCGCGGCTCGCAGATCGAGAACGTGCGCGGCTGGCTGCTCGGCATCGCCCGCCACCGCTGCCTCGATCAGCTGGTGCGGGGCCGCCACGACCCGATCGCCGTGGAGACCGAAGAGCTCGAGCGAGTGGCGGAGCGCGATGGCCCCGACGAGGTCATCGTGATCGACCCCGGCGCCCGCCAGGCGCTCGAGGACTGCATCGACTCGCTCGACATGCGCAGCCGCACGGTCCTCCTGCTCCGCTTTCACGACGACCTCTCGTACGAGGCAATCAGCGAGCTCACCGGCGACACGCCCGGCGCGCTGCGGGTCCGCGTCGCTCGCGCGCTACCCGCCTTGCGCCGATGCCTGGGCAGCAAGGGAGTGACGCTGTGACCTGCAATCGACTCGAGCGCGAGGACATGCTCGCCTATCTGGGCGAGGAGATGGACCCTCACGTGGACGCCTGCGCCGACTGCCGCGCGCGACGCGCCGAGTACGTGAAGATCGCCGCCGCGCTGGCCGCCGAATCGGAGCGGCCGCTGCCGGCCGACTGGATGAAGCAGACCGAGGCCCGGCTGCGGGCCCGGTGGGTGACGCCGCCTTCCTCGCCCGCCGTGCCGGTCGTGTCGGTCGTGCCGGTGCCCCGCCGCCGGCGGGTGGCGATGTGCGCCGGGATCGCGGCGGCCACCGCCGTGGCGGCCGCGGCGATCTTGATCGCGCGGCCCGGGGCCGCCGATCCGCCGACCCTGGCGATGCGGGTCAGGCAGGGCCGGGACCATTACCGCGGCTCCGGCCAGAAGGGCGACGTTCTCGAGATCACCGCCACGTCGGGAGACGCCGACCGGTTCGAGCTGCGGATCTATCGCGATGACGACCTCGTGCTCCGCTGCCCGGGCGGGCCGGCACCCGCATGCCGACCGGGCGACGATGGCGTCCGGGTGGCCCATGTGTTCGCCAGCCCCGGGCGCTACGACGTGATCTGGCTGACCGCGGACTCGGAGATCGCCGCGCCGGTCGGCGGCCGTGACGCCGACGTGCGGGCCGCGCTCGAGGGCGGCGCGCATCTCGAGACCGGTGAATCGACCGATGTCCATTGACTGGCTTCTGGCCCTCGCCGCCTGCGCCTGTGTGAGCAGCTGCTCGTGCAGTGCGTCCGACGTGCTGCCTGACCGTCGGGACGGCGATCCACAGGCCGAGCGGCTGCAGCGCGAGGGGATCGAGCTGGTCGATGCGCGCGAGCTCGACCAGGCCGGCGCCAGGCTCGAGGCCGCCTACCGCAGCCACGTCCGGCTCGAGGAGCACGCCGCCGCGGCGATCGACGCGTGCTGGCTCATGCGCCGGTACGTCCTGGAAAGCGATTACCGCGCCGCGCTGCGCTGGGGCGACCTGGCCCACACCCAGGCGGTCGCGTCGGGGGAGGACGAGCCACTCGGCAAGGTGCTGCTCGGCCTGGTCGGGGTCTTCCAGAGCATCGACGACTCCGCCGCCAGCGGCGAGCTGCTCGCCAGCGCCGAGCGCTACGTGCCGGCCGACGATCTGGCCGACCAGGCCCGGCTGCGCTACTACCGCGGGCTCGACCGGCGGGCCAGCGGGCGCCTGGCGGAGGCCGAGCAGCTCCAGGAGGAGGCGCTCGAGCTGGCCCGCGCCGCCGACGACCAGAGGCGGATCCAGATCGTCTCCATCAACCTCGCGGATCTGGCGCTCGCCGGCCACCGACTCGACGATGCGGAGCGGCATCTGGACGTGGCGATGAAGGCATGGCAGACCCGCGGCGTGCCGCCTTCGCCCGGCATCCTGGTCAACCGGGCCGCGCTGGAGCGGGCGCGCGGCCATCTGTCCCAGGCGATGGCGGCGCTGGACCAGGCGGCGGAGGGCGCACCGCCGGACACGCTGTGGGCGGTCGATCGCGACCGCGGGATCACCGCCGAGATGGCCGGCCGGCCCGACGAGGCCGAGCGCCGGTACCGGGAGGCGATCGAGCTGATCGACGAGCTGCGCGCGCGCTCCGCCCCGACCGCCGGGATTGCCAACTTCTTCGTGAAGCGCTGGACGCCCTTCGAGCACCTGTTCGCGCTCCAGGTCGCGCGCGGCGACGCGCCCGGCGCCTTTGCCACGCTGGCCCGCGCCCAGGGGCGGATGTTCCTCGACGAGCTCGTCCGGACGGCGACACCCGTGACCGGCACGCGGGTGAGCGACACGATCGGCCGGATGGATCTCATCGTCCAGCTGGTCCCGGTCCTGGCCGTCTCCCCGCTGGCCGACGCCGGCAACGAGGACTACGTCCTCGGCGCGCTGCGCGACCGCCACGTGCTGACCTACTTCGTCGGGGCTGGCCGGCTGCGCGCCCTCGCCATCGAGAACGGAGAGCCGCGCATCACCAGCGTCGACGTCGAGGTCGGCGAGCTCGAGCGAATGGAGAGCGAGCTCCGCGCTCACCCGGACGACGACTGGGCCGCTGCCGAGCTCGGCGCGGCCCTGCTGCCGGCCGACGCGCTCCCCGCCCAGCCCGGCCGGGTTCACATCGTGCCGACCGGCGTCCTGGTCAAGGTGCCGTTCGCCGCGCTCAAGGTCGCCGGCGAGCGCGTGCTCGACCACTACGACGTGGCCTACGCGCCCAGCGTGGCCAGCCTCGCGGTGAGTCGGCCGGCCCGGGCTGACGGCGGCGAGCGGTCCGCGGTGCTGGCGGATCGCCGCCTCGGGCTGCGCGCCGACGACCGCGAGCTGCGCGCCGTGATCGACGCCACCGGTGCGGTTGCTTACCTCGACGCGGAGGCGACCACCGCGGCGCTGCGCCGCGCGGCGCGCGCGCCCGTCCTCCATGTGATCTCTCACTCGGGCGTCAACTCGCGCGGCGGGTTCCTCGCCCTCGAGGACGATCAGGAGGTGACCGCCGCCGACATCGTGTCGTGGGGGCTGCGCCCGGGCCTGGTCGTGCTGTTCACCTGCGCCTCGGCCGGCACCACCAGCACCGAGATGTGGGGGTCCCTGGCGGCCGCGTTCCTGGCCGGTGGCAGCGAGCACGTCGTCGCCACCTTGACCGGCGTGCGCGACGACGACGCGTCCGCGTTCGCGGTCACCTTCTACCGGAATGGCGGAGCGGTCGATCCGGTGGCCGGGCTTGCCCGCGCTCAGCGAGAGATGGCAAGGACACGCCCGGTCTCGGAGTGGTCGCCGTACATCGTCGCCGGTCCGTAACGCGGTCGCCCCATGGGTCGCCTTCACGTCGAAGGAGGATTTCGATGAAGAGCGTGATCTGGATCGTGATGCTCGTTGTTCTCGCGGTCGGCTGTACCAAGGACGAGCCCACCAACCATGCTGCTCTCACGGCCACGCCCGTCTGCGCGAAGGACGTGGTGGAGGTCAAGCGTCCGACGGTGGATCCAGTCAAGCGGGTCGAGGGCGGGACGTTGCTCTACGTCTACCAGGACGGTGACCTGCGCACGATCCTCGACGTGCAGAGGACCGGCGACGTCGTGGTTCCGCTGCGGTCGGTGGATGACGGCAAGAACCCGCTCTACTTCGGGACCTGCAAGCGCGAGCTCGGCCAGAAGATCGACGACGTCGTCAGGGTGGCCTGCATCCAGTGCAACCACTTCTTCGAGCCGTGCTGCGGGGAGCAGAACTAGGTCGAGTCGGCCAAGATCGACAGACAGGTGAGCGCGGCGTCGGCCTTGCGCATCTCGGAGGTATCGAGCGGGATGACGCGGAGGCCGGCTGCCTCGAGCAGATCGCGAGTGGCTGGCGCCCCGGCGGCGACCAGGACCGTCTCGCCCACCGCGACCGCGTTGGAGGCGTGGGCCTCGATCGGCGGGGTCAGGATGACTCGCGCGGCGCGGAAGGTCGCCGGTGGGATGGTGTCCGGCGCCAGGAGGACCAGGTCGCCGGACAGGGGCGAGCAGACGGACTTCAGGTGCAGGACGCCCGCCGGCATCGCCACCGCGACGACCTCGACGCCTCGCTGCCTGGCAAAGGCGGCGAGGCTCTCGATCCCCTCGCGGTTGGTCCGGGTGGACTGGCCGACGTAGATCGTGCGGCCGAGGCGGAGGCAGTCGCCACCGTCGAGCGTGGCCGGCGACTCCATGCGGTGGATCTCGACGTGAGCGGCGAGCGCCGAGGCGACCGCGTCGACCTCGGCCCGGCGCGACGGGGCGCCCGGCCGGGTCACCAGCGCGGCGTCGCCGATCACCACCGCGGCGTCCTCGACGAAGCAGCAGTCGGGGCAGGCGTCGTCGGCGGCGAGCGCGGTGACGTCGGCGCCGGCGGCGGCCAGGGCCGCCACGTAGTCGGCGTGCTGGGCGCGGGCCCGCGCGAGGTCGATGGGCGGGTCGGGCGGCGCGGCGGACAGCGCGCGCTCGAAGCTCGCCGGCACCGCGCGGACGAGGGCCCAGGAGGTCATCAGGGAGTGCCGATGTCGCAATCTTCGCCCACGCACGACACCGACTCGACGCTGCGCTGGGTGAGCAGCTCGTTCAGCCAGTCGGTCAGCTTCACCCCGCCGGTCTCGACCGTGTAGAAGTTGTCGTACGGCAGGATGCAGTGCTGGGTGCCGGGGGCGATGAACGACGAGAAGTTCGGGGTGCGCTCCTCGATCTCGGCGATCGACGCCAGCATCTTCGTCGACCACTCGGCGACGTCGCCGCCGCCCATGGCCTGGTAGAAGAAGTGCTGGTTCTCGTCGAAGGTGGTGTTGTACTGGCTCATCCACTGGTCGGGGAAGAAGCCGGCGATCCCGGCGTAGAGGTCGGGCAGGGCGGTGGTCAGGATGTCGACCTGATCCGGATCGAGCTCCGGGATGAAGCTGGGGAACGCGTCGACCGCGTTCCACGACGGGAAGCTGTCCTGGAAGAACTCGTCGGTGATGATGCCAGCGCCGCTGTCGCCGAACTGGAAGACCTGCGAGTCCGGGTAGTGCTGCATCACGAACGCCGACCACAGCGCGGCGCCGTACGAGCCGGCGCTGCACCCGGTCACCATGACCTGCTCGGGCGCGTCGAAGTTTCCGAACACCCAGTCGAGCACCGCGCGCGAGTTCACCGCGCCCTTGTGGTTGATGGTGACCTCGGACTCGGTGCCCTCGCCGTAGACCGCGACCGCGTCGCCCCAGTGCACGTCGCCGGTGCAGTACGGGATGACCACGTGGTACCAGTCCTTGAACGGGTTGTCGGGGTTCTGATCGTCGTAGAAGCCGGCCGGCTCCTCGTCCTCGATCCGCGTGCGGACGCTGTCGACCGTCTCCTCGAAGAGCGAGTCGGCGAAGCCGCAGGTGAGGGCGTCCCAGCAGGCGCCGCCGCCGATGTAGTCGATGACGACCTTGTTCACCGTGCCCTTGCGCACCCAGTAGGCGAACTCCGAGCCGCGCGAGCAGATCGTGTCGCCGCCCGGGACGATCTCGTTCCAGCCGTCCTCGAGGACCGGCAGCCCGGTGTCGACCGCCGCGTCCACCTCGGCGACGCCGGCGTCGGGGCTCCCCGAGCCGTCGTCGGCCGTGTCGTCGTCATCGTCGTCGCCCCCGCAGGCGGCGCCGAAGAAGACCAGCGAGAGACAGGCGGGCAGCGAGGCGAGGACCAGGCGCTTCATGCGGCGGACGTTAACACCGGAGGGGTCGGTCGTGGCCGGCGCTCGATCGGGACGACGGACGCGGCCGAGTGTGGCCGAATGTGGTCGTCTTCCGGCATGTCAGCGGCGGCAACGACTCGCGGCTGGCACGGGCGGGGTGAGCCCAGGCAGGCCGTCGCAGCCAATCCCGGCCGCGGAGCGCCCCCTCGACCTCGTTTGCGGGAATTTTCGCGGCCCGGCGTGGGTCGTCTCCCTACGTTCAGACGTCTGGCTGCGGTCCTCGCTATCCTTCGGCCACCTTGACTGATCCGGAAGAGCCCTTCGGCCCAGCCCGCCCCGATGCGCCCGCCCTGCCGCGACGCATCGCGGCGGCGTTCGGCGCGTTGATCAAGGCGCTCCTGGTTCCGGATCGCGGCGTGCCGCCGCTGGTCGCGGGCGGGCGCTTTCGCCTGGCCATGGCGATCGTGGTCGGCGCCGCGCTCCTGGCCGGCGCGTCCGCGTCCGCGCGCATCGACGTCGCCCCGGCCGTCCTGGCCGAGAGCGCGGGCGGGCCGCCGCCCGGATCTGCCGAGCAGCCTCCCGGGGGCGATGGCGAGGAGCGCACCGACCGCGAGGTCGACGAGGAGATCGCGAAGCAGACCGCGATCTTCCGGGTCAAGACGCTGTTCGCCGCCGGGCTCGGCACGCCGGCCCGCATCCTGCTCCTGGCGATCGGTCTGTTCCTGATCGGCCGCTACGTCGGCGGAGCGCCCAGCTTCCGGCGCGCGCTGGCCGCCGCGTCGGTCGGCGCGCTCCCCTGGGCGGTCCGCTCCGTCATCGCGGCGGCGGCGGCCTGGCGCCAGCACGGCATCACGCCGAAGGATCTCCCCGGGCTGGTCACCAGCGGGCTGCCGGCCGCCGTCGATCACCCGCTCCTCGGCCACCTGGTGGCCAGCGCCGACCTGTTCTCGCTGTGGTCCGTGGTCCTTTGCAGCTACGGCCTGGCCGCCGCGGCCGGCATCGGGCGCGCGCGCGCAGCGGTCGCGGTGGTGGTCGGCTTCCTCCTCGTTCTCCTTCTCAGCACGGTAGGTGCCCGATGACGATCGCGCGGTGGATCTTCGCTGTTGTGGTGGTGGCGCTGGTCGCGCTGGTCGCGATCTCCAGCCTCCGGCCGCGGGAGGACCCGCCGGTGTCGGTCCACACCGCGTCGGCCGCCCGGACCTCGATCACCCGCACGGTGAGCGGGGCCGGAAAGCTCGAGCCGGAGCGCAAGATCAACGTCTCGTCCAACATCACCGGCGTGCTGCTCGAGCTCGGCGTCGAGATCGGCTCGACCGTCACCAAGGGCCAGATCATCGGCCAGATCGACACCTCGCGCTACAAGGCGCAGTTCGAGCAGCAGCAGGCCCAGGTGCGCTCGGCCCAGGCCGACGGGCAGCGCGCCAAGGCCAACGTCGACTACCTGACCAGCGAGGTGCGCCGCGCCGAGCAGCTGGTGGCCAGCAAGGTGTCGAGCAGCTCGGAGCTGGACAAGGCGCGCTCGGCGCTGGCGCTGGCCCACGCGGAGAGGTCCGCGGCCACCAGCCGGTCGACGATGGCGCGCGCGGCGCTGTCCGAGGCCGAGAGCGCGCTCGGCTGGGCCACGCTGACCGCGCCGGCGGCCGGCACCGTGCTGGCGATCAACCACCGGGTCGGCGAGCGCGTGCGCGGCAGCGACTTCGCCGAGGACGTGATCCTGGTGCTCGGCTCGATCGGAGAGGTCGACGTCAAGCTCGAGGTCGGCGAGCAGGACGTGGTCTTCATCCAGCCGGGCCAGGAGGCGTCGATCGAGATCGACGCGTTCGGCGAGCGCGCGTTCCACGGCAAGGTGATCGACGCCGGGCGCGACGCGATCGTGAAGAACGAGGGGACCGAGAACGAGGTGACCACCTTCCCGGTGTGGGTCGCGCTCGACGAGGCGCCGCCGCGCGCGCTGTCCGGCATGAGCGCGCAGGTGACCATCTCGACCGAGAGCAAGCGCGACGTGGTGGCGGTCCCGATCCAGGCGGTGACGGTGCGCCCGTCCGGGCAGGTCGGGGCGGGCGGCGCGGGCGGCGCGAGAGCGGACAAGGGGCAGGGCGCGGCCAGGCCGGCCCCCGCGCCGGCCCCCGCGCCAGCCGCCGGCACGCCCGCCGGTGGCAAGAGCAAGCTCGACAAGGTCGTGTTCGTGGTGAAGGGCGGCCAGGTCGAGAAGCGGGTGGTCGAGGTCGGCCTCTCGTCGGAGAGCCACGTCGAGATCGCGCGCGGCCTGGCCCCGGGTGAGGTGGTGGTCGAGGGGCCGTACCGCACGCTGGCGCGCGAGCTCCAGGACGGCATGGCGGTGGCGGTGGGCGAAGAAGGCCACCCGTGAGCGGGGCGCTGCTCGAGCTGGCCCGGGTCTCGCGCCTCTACCAGATGGGCAGCGAGACGATCCACGCCCTGCGCGACGTCAGCTTCGTGATCGGCGCCGGCGAGTACGTCGGCATCGTCGGCTCGTCCGGCTCGGGCAAGAGCACCCTGCTCAACATCCTCGGCTGCCTCGACACGCCCAGCGCCGGAACCTACCGTCTGCGCGGCCGCGACGTGCGCGGCCTGTCCGACGACGCGCTGTCCGACCTCCGCAACCGCGAGATCGGGTTCGTGTTCCAGACCTTCCAGCTGCTCGCGCGGACCACCGCGCTCGAGAACGTGGAGCTGCCGCTGGTCTACCGGGGCGTGCGGGCGGGAGAGCGGCGGCGGCGGGCACGCGAGGCGCTGGCCCGGGTCGGCCTGGCCCGCCGCATGCGCCACCGGCCCAACGAGCTGTCCGGCGGCCAGCGCCAGCGCGTGGCGATCGCGCGCGCGCTGGTGACCGAGCCCAGCATCCTCCTGGCCGACGAGCCGACCGGCAACCTCGATTCGGCGACCGGGCGCGAGATCCTCGACCTGTTCGGTGATCTCCACGCGGCCGGCAACACGCTCATCCTGGTCACCCACGAGCCATCGATCGCCGCCCAGTGCCCGCGCGCGCTGCGCATGTCCGACGGGGCCATCGTCAACGACGGGCCAGGCGCGCAGGTGGTCGCCGACCTGATGGTCGGCGCGGCCGGAGCCCGCGCGTGATCCTGGGGGCGGCCTGGCGGCGAGGGCGCCGGCTCGCGGTCGAGCTGGCCGCCTCGGCCGGCACCGCGGTGCGCGGCATCGTCGCCAACCGCATGCGCGCGTTCCTGTCCACGGTCGGCATCGCGATCGGCGTGGCCACGCTCATGACCATCTACGGCCTGGTGTCGGGGCTGACCACCTCGTTTACCCGCCAGCTGGCCGCGCTCGGCTCGAGCACCATGTACGTGACCAGCCGGCCGTGGGTGATCCGCGGCGACTGGTGGCGGTACCGCAACCGGCCGCCGATCTCGCGCGACGACGTGGAGGCGCTGCGCCGGCGCGGCGATCTCCTGTCCGCGGTGGCGCCGGTCGCCAACGCCGCCGCCGAGGTGTCGTACCGGGGCGAGCGGATCGGCCTGGTCCAGATCCAGGGCACCAGCAGCGAGTACATCGACACCTCGACCATCAAGCTGGCCAGCGGGCGGTTCCTGTCGTCGCTCGAGGGGGCCGGCGCCCAGCAGGTCGCGGTGATCGGCAGCGAGGTGGCCCAGCGCCTGTTCCAGGGGGCCAGCCCGCTCGGCGCGCGCATCTCGCTCGGCCCCAGCCGCTTCACCGTCATCGGGGTGCTGGTGCCGCAGGGCAAGGCGTTCGGCCGCTCGCTCGACAACCTGGTCATCATTCCGATCGACGCGTTCGGGCGGCTCTACGGCATGCGGCGCGACATGGCGATCGCGGTCACCGCGCGGCCCGACTCGCTGTTCCAGGCCGAGGACCAGATCATCGAGATCCTGCGCGGCGAGCGAGCCCTGGCCGCCGACGACGACGACACCTTCTCGATCAACCGCCAGTCGGAGCTGGTGAAGATCTTCAACGAGGAGACCTCGGCGCTGTTCGGCGTGGCGATCGCGATCGGGCTCATCACCCTCCTGGTCGGCGGCATCGGGGTCATGAACATCATGCTGGTCGCGGTCACCGAGCGGACCCGCGAGATCGGGGTCCGCCGCGCGCTCGGCGCCCGCCGCCGCTCGATCCTGGTCCAGTTCCTGACCGAGGCGGCGCTTGTGACCATGGTCGGCGGCGCGATCGGGACCGCGATCGGCGTCATGGCGTCGGCGATCATCGACCGGACCGCGCCGGTCAGCGCCGAGCTGTCGCCGGCGGCGGTGATCGGCGCGCTGGTCTTCTCGGGGATCATCGGGCTGGCGTTCGGCACCTGGCCGGCCTACCGGGCCGCCCACCTCGATCCGATCGAATCGCTGAGGTACGAGTGATGAGCACCGCGTTCGTCGACACGCTGCGCGCCGCGCTGCGCACCCTGGCAGCTCACAAGCTGCGCTCGGCGCTGACCTTGCTCGGCATCGTCATCGGCGTGGTCGCGGTGGTCGCGATGGCGGCGACCATCGAGGGGCTGCGCCGGCAGATCCACCAGGACCTGGCCCAGCTGGGGACCGGAGTGTTCCAGGTCCAGAAGCAGCCGAACGGCGGCTTCGGCCCCCGCGATCGATCGAAGTTCGAGCGGCGCAAGGACTTCACCCTGCGCGAGGTGGCGCTGCTCGAGGAGCACTGCACCAGCTGCCTGCGGGTGGGCGGCGAGGCCTGGGAGGGCGAGCGCGACGTCCGCGCCGGCGACCGCGCCATCCGCACCATCGTGAGCACGGTCGGCGCCACCGCCGCCTTCTTCGACAACAACGGCTTCGCGCTGGCCGCCGGGCGGCTGTTCAGCGAGGGCGAGGCGCTGACCGGGCTCAACGTGACCGTGATCGGCGCCGACGTGGTCGACCTCCTGTTCGCCGGGCAGGAGGCGGTCGGGCAGTCGATCCGCGTGCGCGGCCGCCGCTTCAAGGTGATCGGCACGCTGGCCCGGCGCGGCCAGCAGATGGGCGGCTCGATCGACAACCTGGTGGTGCTGCCGATCGCCGCGTTCCTGCCGATGTACGGGTCGAAGCGGTCGCTCAACGTCACCATCCAGGGGCGCGACCCGGACCGGATCGCGCGCACCCAGGACGAGGTCGTGTCGATCCTGCGACGGGCGCGCGGGGTCCCGCCCGAGGCGGAGAACGACTTCGAGATGTTCTCCAACGAGTCGATCCAGGAGACCTTCGACAGCCTGTCGGCGATCGTCGCGGCCGCGTCGGTCGGCATCTGCGCGATCGCGCTCCTCATCGGCGGGATCGGGGTCATGAACATCATGCTGGTGTCGGTGACCGAGCGGACCAGCGAGATCGGCCTGCGCCGCGCGATCGGCGCTCGCCGCCGGCGCATCCTGGCCCAGTTCGTGGTCGAGGCGGTCATGCTGACCAGCATCGGCGGCGCGCTCGGCGTGGCCCTGGGGACCGCGCTGGCCGCGCTCATCCACGTGATGGTCGGCATCCCGACCGCGGTGCCGGCCTGGGCGGTGGTGCTGTCGATGCTGTCGGCCGGCGGAGTCGGCCTGGTGTTCGGCATCTATCCGGCCTATCGCGCGTCGAGGCTCGACCCGGTCGAGGCGATGCGGCGCGAGTAGGCGGCGGCCGCCCGCATCAGAACAGGAAGCGCAGCGGTGCGCGGTCGGTCCGGCTGACGCTGAGCCCCTCCGGGGTGGCGAGGATGAGCGCCGGCTCGCGCGGGGCGAGCAGCGGCATCGGGGTCGACCACAGCATGCAGAGGACGGTCACGACCCCGCGCCGGCCGCTCATGTAGAGCGCCATCATCCGCCCGCCCGGGCTCACGCCCCCCAGCCCGGCCTGGGCGCGGGCCACGAACTGCCTGGTCGCGGTGATGCCCCCCAGGGTCGGCGGCGCCGGCTCGGGATGCTCGCCGCGCAGCGCGACCCCGCGCAGCGTGCGCGTGGTCGGATCGTCCTCGGTGGCGAGGAGCGCGCTGCGGATGCGGCCGATCATCACCTCGGGATCGAGCCGCGCGAGCAGATCGGGAAAGGCGATCACCTTGCACCGGAAGCCGAGCGCCGCCGCGGTGGCGGTCAGGTCCTCGAGCTCGAGCACCGGCACGGCGTCCTTCTTGCCGTCGAGCACCTGCTTGAGCGCGGTGGTGTAGCGCTCGCCGGTGCGGGCCTGTCGCTCGCGGACGAGCTTCTTGCGATCACGCCTGGCGGTCATCGGTCTCCCTCTCTCCACGCCGCGATCGGGAGCCCATGCATCCCCGCGGCGCGAGGAAAGGAACCAGCCGGTGCGATGTGCCGAGGAGAGCGCTCCCCTTTGCCCGTGAGCGGTCAGGCATGGGCTGACCGTGAGGGTTGCGCGGAGCACGCCGCGCGTCGATCGAGAATCGCGCTCGGGTCGGCGACGGTCAAGCTGGATGGCCTGGCTCGGGCGGTTTGGCGCGGCAGGTTCAAGGCGAGGCGCCGACGCACAGTGCGGCCCGGCGCCACAGGCGTGGTCGCCGCGGCTCGTGTGCTGGGGCGGACATGCGCTGGCATGCCGATTGCGCTGACCACCTGCATGACCAAGCGACTCCTTACCGCGATGTTCGTCAGTCTCACGCTCGTGCTGGGCGCCGGCATCCCGGCCGCCCTGGCGGCTCCCCCGGCGCCGCGCCCCGCAGCGACCTCGACCGCCCCCGCACAGACCAGCGCGCCGCGCCAGGCCCGCGCCGATCGCGACACTGACGCCGCCCGCTACGCCGAGGCCGAGCGGACCCGGCCCGACGCCGCCAAGTACGAGGGCGGCGCGGCGGTCGTGATCATCGGCTCGACCACCGCGATCATCCTGGCCGTCAT
>Ga0193753_10001303_pt1 | contig 21592 bp, 14 predicted proteins | sample H1c2metaG_FD_144925 | JGI IMG/M metagenome (GOLD analysis project Ga0193753, IMG submission 144925) | Soil microbial communities from a riparian zone of the East river system, Colorado, United States - H1c2 | ecosystem: Environmental > Terrestrial > Soil > Riparian zone | place: USA: East... | reverse complement strand
GGACGCCATGAGGGCGCATCTCAAGCGCGAGACAGCGCGTGTAGTGCAGGATTGCCGCCTTGGCGCAGCCATAGACCACTTCCGGCGACACGCCGACATGGCCGTTGAGCGAGCCGAAATTGATCACGGTGCCACGCTGGCGCTGCATCATGCCCGGCACCACGGCGCGGCACATCAGCATGGTCCCGATAAAGTTGCGGTTCAGCACCGCCATCGTGTCTTCCAGGGAAATGTTGAGCGCATCGTTGGGATTTGGCTTGCCGCCCTTGGCGGCAATGTCGCCGCCGGCGCAATTGACCAGGATGGAAATCGGCCCCAACGAGGCTTCGATCTTCTTCACCATGGCGGCGATGTCATCTTCCCTGGTGATGTCGCCGGTCACCGAAACAACCTTCGCGCCGCCGCGGCTGGAAAGCTCCGTGGCCAGAGCCGTCAGGCTGGGGCTTTCGCCGAACGCCGCCGGCGCTTCCTCGTTGATGTCGTGCAGCGACACGGCGGCGCCGCCCTGCAGCAATATTTCTACGATCATGCGGCCTAGGCCGCGGCCCGAACCGGTCACCAGTGCCACCGCACCCTGGAAATTGAATGATTGCGGCAGCTGGCTCAAAAGGACACTCCGTTGCAGATCGGAAAGGGTGGGGCAGCGTAAGCCCTGTGGCGAAAAACCCTTGTTTTTTCCCAGTTAATCTAGCATCTGCGCACGTGCAAGCGCACCGGATGCATTGACTTCCCGCGGTCCAAATTTAGTATACAAGTCGCGAGCCGATGTGAAGCCTTTAGGGCTGCAATCCGGCTTCCCATGCCCCAATATCGGGACAGGATAACAGGGGCGGGATGTCTCAATGAAACCAACGCATGCGCGCTATTGGGTGGTGGTTTTCGCACTCTCCCTTGCGATGATCATGTACATCCAGCGCGTGGCGATCAGCCAGGCTGCCGGCCCCATTTCGGCGGAGCTGGGCCTGAGCAAGAGCCAGATGGGCGTCGTGTTCGGAGCCTTCGGCCTGTCCTATGCGCTGTTTGAAATTCCCATGGGCCTGCTGGGCGACCGGCTGGGTGTGCGCTGGATCCTGACGCAGGTCGTGCTGTTTTGGTCTTTGTTCACGGCGCTGACGGGTGCGGCCTGGAATCTGGTGTCGCTCTGGATAATCCGCTTCGCCTTCGGCGCAGGCGAAGCTGGCTGCTTTCCCAACCTGACGCGCATGCTGTCGACCTGGCTGCCGCTCAGCGAGCGGGTCAAAGCGCAGGCGCTGATGTGGGCTTTCGGTCGCTGGGGCGGCGCCGCCGCGCCACCGATTGCCTTCCTGGTGATTTCGCTGTTCGGCTGGCGCCTGGGATTTGTGGCGCTGGCCTTTCTGGGCGTTGCCTGGGTCTCGGTCTTCCTGCTCTGGTTCAAGAACGATCCCGCGGACCACAAGTCGGTGAATGAAGCGGAACTGAAATTGCTGGAAAGCTCGCGCAGCCTTGTGCTGCACGATCATGGCGTGCCCTGGTATCGCCTGCTGCTCCAGCGGGACATCGCATTCCTGGGCCTGCAATATTTTTGCTTCTCCTACACCTGGTATTTCTACGTCACCTGGCTTCCCACCTGGTTGCAACAGGTGCACGGGCTGTCGGCGGCAGCGACGGCGGGCTATGCCGTGTTGCCGCTGCTGCTGGGCGGCGTCGGCTCCATCGTTTCAGGTTGGATACCGCTTTCGGTTCCGCGCCGATGGGTGGCGATCAGCGGGTTCGTCGGCACGGGCGTGCTTATCCTGATCATTCCCGGCGTCCAGGATGTGCGCATGGCGATGGCGCTGATGGCGCTTGCCAGCTTTTCCAGCGACCTGACCATGCCGATCAGCTGGAACACCTGTGTCGAGATCGGCAAGCAATATACCGCCACGGTAGCCTCGACCATGAATATGCTGGGCAACTTCGCCGGTTTTGTCGCCCCGGTACTGGGCGGCATCATTCTGGACCACACCAACAACAACTGGAATGCCGTGCTCTACACCATGGGTGTGGCGGCCTTTGTCTCAGCGGCATGCTGGCTGTTCATCGATCCGGACAAGTCGCGTGCCTGAGTTTTCTCTCAATCAAAAAGGGTTTGACGCGTGAAAATTGATCTCAGTGGCAAGACAGCGGTGATCGTGGGCGGCAGCGGCGGCCTGGGTGAAGCCATGGCGCAAACGCTATCGGGCGCCGGCGCGAAAATCGCGCTGGTGGGCCGCAACCAGGACAAGCTGAACAAGGTCGCGGGCGATTTGAAAGCCAAAGGTGGCACGGTGGAGACGTTCACCGCCGACGTCACCAGTGAAAGCGACGTCGCCAAGCTGGCAAAGGACGTCAACGCCAAATTCCCCAAGCCGCAGATCCTGATCAACAGCGCCGGCATCAACATCCGCAAGAGCGTGACGGACTTCACGCTCAAGGAATTCGCCAGCGTGGTGGATTCCAGCCTGATCAGCACCTTTCTGGCCTGCAACGCTTTCGTGCCGGGCATGAAGGGCAGCGGCTATGGCCGCATCATCAACCTGTCGTCGATGCTGGCGCATGTCTCGCTGCCCAACCGCACCGCCTATTCCAGCGGCAAGGCCGGGCTGCTGGGCTTCACCAAATCCTTGGCGCTGGAACTGGCCGGCGAAGGCATTACCGTCAATGCCATCTCGCCGGGACCTTTCCATACCGAAATGAACCTGCCGGTGATCAATGATCCCGAGGCCAACAAGCTGTTCCTGGCCAAGCTGCCGGTGGGCCGCTGGGGCAAGGTAGAGGAGATCGGCGCGCTGGCCTGCTATCTGTGCAGCGACCTGGCCGGCTTTGTTACCGGCACCGACGTGGTAATCGATGGCGGCTGGACCGCCGCTTAAAGAAACGGGGAGAAAAACATGACGACGCGGCGTGACATGATGCTGGGAGGCGCCGCGCTTGCGGCCGCTTCCGCGATGCCGGCCTTCGCAGCCGATCGGCCCAAATCTCCGTTGGGCGTCGCCCAGACGGCATTGGGGCACTATTTCCGCAAACAACGCGGTGACAATCCCAATGCCCGCGGCCCCGCCGATCCGTTCGCCACCGTGGATTATGTCCGCAGCCTGGGCGCCGGCGGCATCCAGATGGCGATCCCGCTGGATACCGACGTGAAGAAGTTGCGCGCCCGGCTGGACCATCACAAGATGTTCTTCGAGGGCGACATCCGGCTGCTCGACAAACCCGGCGACGATACGGCGGCCTTTGAAAAAGGCCTGCGGATGTACAAGGAATTGGGGGCTCCTTGCGTGCGCACCGTCTGCTTTGTCGGCCGCCGCTATGAGAATTTCACCACTCTGCAGCAATATAAGGACTGGAAGGCCAATGCCCTGGCCGTTCTCGATGTTTGCGTGCCCATCGCCGACAAGGTCGGCATTCCGCTGGCGATGGAAAACCACAAGGACCGGGTGGTGGATGAGGAAGTCGAGGTGCTGAAGAAATATTCCAGCGCCAATTTCGGCGCGCTGGTGGACTTCGGCAACAATATCTCGATGTGCGACGATCCGATGGATGTGATCGTCAAGCTCGCGCCTTATGTGAAGTCCTGCCACATGAAGAACATGGCGGTGCAGAATTATGCCGACGGTTTCCTATTGTCGGAGGTTCTGTTCGAGGACGGCTTCATGGACATTCCTGCCATGTGGGCGGTGCTGAAAAAATCCAACCCCAAGCTGTTGCCCACCCATGAGCTGATCACCCGCGATCCGCTCAAGGTGCCGGTGCTGACCGACAAATACTGGATCACCTGGCCCGACCGCAGCGGCAAATATCTTGCCGACAACATCCGGTTGGTGAATGCCAATGCCAGCAAAAAACCGTTGCCGGTGATCAGCACGCTTTCGCCGGAAGCCCAGCTCCAGGCCGAGGAAAGCAACAATGTGCGCTGCTGTGACTGGGCCCGTACCGCGCTCGCCTGAACCTATTGCACCGTGAAATGCATCACGGTGCTGGAGGTGAAGGTTTCGCCCGGCTTCAAGACGGTCGTAGGAAAATTCGCGTGGTTGGGACTGTCGGGGAAATGCTGGGTCTCCAGCGCCAATCCGTCGGTCGCCCGCATGGTCTGGCCCAGCGCATTCACGGCGCCGCCATTCAAATTGTTCGAAGAATAGACCTGTACCCCCGGCTCGGTGGTGGAAAGCTCCAGGGTCCGGCCGCTCGCAGGGTCGGTGATCCGTGCAGCAAGCTCCAGCGCACCGGGCTTTGATTTGCGCAGCACATAATTGTGGTCATAGCCGCGTCCGATCAGCATCTGCGGTTCGGACGAACGCAGATCGCGTCCGATCGGCTTGGGGGTGCGGAAATCCAGCGCTGTGCCCGCAACGTTGGTCAACTCGCCTGTCGGCACCTGATTGACATCGGTGGGCGTCACTTGGTCGGCCATCACGGTCATGACCTGACCCTCGACCGAACCGCCGCCAGCCAGATTGTAATAGGTGTGGTTGGTGAGATTCACCACCGTCGGCTTGTCGGTGGTCGCGTGATAATCCATGCGGAAATCGTTGCCGTCCGTCAGCGTATAGGTCAGGTCCACGGTCAGGGTGCCCGGAAAGCCCTGGTCGCCATCGGGCGAGACTAGGCGCAAAGTCACGCCGGCATCATTGGCGTGCTGGAAGGTTCCTACTGTCTGCAAAATTCGTCTGCTATAGGCGGGCTGTCCACCATGCAGGGTTACACCGGCAGGGTTGGCCTGAAGATCGTAGTGCTTTGCATCCAGGGTGAACCCGTGAAGCATGCGGTTGGCATAACGGCCGGTCAGCGCGCTCATCGGGCCAGAGGCCTCGATGCCCTTCAAGTCTTTCTGGCATAGGATGACATTCGCCATTCTGCCGTTCCGTCCCGGCGCCTCCACGTCACAGACGACGCCGCCATAATCCAGCACCTGGGCGCGCATGCCATGACTGTTGGTCAGGGTGAAAATATGGACGGTGGCGCCGTCCTTGGTGACGCCGTAAGTGGCGGTCTCCACCGTGCCGGCCCAGGCGCGCCCCATAAGCGCGCTGCCCGCAAAGCCTGCCAGGAACAGAGCCGTGACTATGGTTTTTGTGCGCATTTTTCCCCCGATTTCGCCCGTTTTTGCTGTGGCTTTGGACTCCTGACACTATAGTATCCCGCGCACGAAAAAAGGGTGCCGGGGAGCAGGGAAGACCGCCGCCGACGGGCGGTCCAGATCGCGCATGACACAGACTGACGAAAAGCCCTTGATCGTGGTGATGGGCGTGGCCGGTTCCGGCAAGACCACCATCGCAAGCGGGTTGGCGGAAAAGCTCGGCGTGCCTTTTGTGGAAGGCGATTCGCTGCATCCCGCCGCCAATGTGAAAAAGATGGCCAGCGGCATTGCACTGACCGACGAGGACCGCTGGCCCTGGCTCGAGGCCATTGGCGAGCGCATCGAGGCGGAACATGTCACCGGCCATGGCGTGGTGGTGTCCTGCTCCGCCCTCAAGCGCGCCTATCGCGACTGTTTGCGCAAAAAAGTGGATGGCAAGGTGCTGTTCATCCTGCTGGACGGATCGCGCGAGCTGATCACCGACCGCATGAAAAAGCGCAAGGGCCATTTCATGCCGGCGGCGCTGCTGGACAGCCAGTTTGCCACCCTGGAAAGACCCACCGCCGACGAACATGCGGTGATCCTGGATATCTCACGCCCGATACCGGCGCTGCTGGCGCAAGCCGCAAAATCGGTTGTTCCGGCAACCGCGTCATAAACAAGAAAAGGATAACGGGATGGGCAACAGTCAATACGCTCTGTTTTTGACTGCCGCGCTGCTGGTTGCGGTTCCGGCGCTGGCGCAGCCGGCGGCGCAGCCGAAATTCCCCACGCCGCCGCCCGCCGTGACCGCGGAAAACAGCGTCATCGGTCCCAGCTATGCCAATGCGCCCGAATCCGTTGCCGTGCCCGCGGTGCCGCAAGGCGATATCCGCGAGTTCATCCTGTATTCGCAGGACAGCAAGATTTATCCCGGCATTGTGCGCGTCCAGAACATGCAGCGCGATGACCGTGGCAACTATTTCGTTCCCGCCGGCACCAGCCTTTCCGCGCCCGGTCCCTATGAGCGCCATGTCTATGTCTATATCCCCCGGCAATTGGCGCCCGGCGCAGCGGCGCCCTTCATGGTGGTCCAGGACGGCCATTCCTATGTGAAGCGCATGGCCAACATCATGGACAACATGATCGCCGCCAAGCGCCTGCCGCCGATGGTGCTGATCCTGCCCGATTCCGGCGGCAGCGATGCCCAGGGCTCCGAGCGCGGGCTGGAGTACGACACTGTGTCGGACAGCTATTCCAACTGGGTGGAGCAGGAACTGCTGCCGGCTGTGTCGAAGAATTACGGCATCACCTTCACCAGCGACCCGGAGGGGCGCGCCACCATGGGCGGCAGTTCGGGCGCCGCCGCCGCCTTCACCATGGCCTGGTACCACCCTGAGCGTTATCACAAGGTGCTGAGTTATTCGGGCACCTTCGTGAACCAGGCCTGGCCAGTCGATCCCAAAACGCCGCGCGGCGCTTGGGAATATCACGATCACCTGATCGCCAAAACGGCGAAGAAGCCCATCCGCATCTGGATGGAGGTGGGCGAAAAGGACAACCGCTACGACAATCCCGAAGATACTTGGCACAACTGGCCGCTGGCCAACAACCGGATGGCGGCCGTGTTCAAGAAGAAGGGCTATGACTATCGCTATGTCTTCGCCCTGGAAGCGGGTCATGTCGACAACCGCGTGGTGATGCAGACCTTGCCTGCCGCACTGGAATGGTTGTGGCGCGACTATCCCAAATGAAATCCCCAAAATGAAATCCAATGATCAACCAAGGGAAGAACGATGAAAAATCGCAAGCTGGTATTGTTTCTGGCCGGGACGATGCTGGCAGTTCTGCCGGCGCTGGCGCAGCCCGCGCCTGATCCCTCGCTACCGAAGTTTCCCACTCCGGCCCCGGCGGTGAATGCGGAAACCAGCATCATCGGACCCAACTATGCCGATGCGCCGGAATATGCGGTCAATCCCGCGATACCGCAGGGTGAGGTGCGCGAGTTCATCATGTATTCCGAAGACAGCAAGATCTATCCCGGCATCGTACGCATCGAGAATGAGATCAGCGCCAAGCGCGACGCTTACGGCAACCGGTTGCCTGCACCCGACGCGCAAGTGTCCAAACCCGGCCGTTATGAGCGTCACGTCTATGTCTATATCCCCAAACAGGTCGCCCCCAATGCGCCTTTCATGGTGGTGCAGGACGGCCATTCCTACATCAACCGCATGGCGCCGGTGCTGGACACCATGATCGCGGCCAAGCGCGTGCCGGCGATGATCATCATCGCGCCGGATTCCGGCGGCAGCGACGCGCAAGGCTCGCAGCGCGGGCTGGAATACGACACCCTGTCCGACCGCTATTCCAACTGGGTGGAGCAGGAATTGCTGCCCGCTGTGGCGCAGAAATACGGCGTCAGCTTCACCAGCGATCCGGAAGGGCGCGCCACCATGGGCGGCTCGTCGGGCGCGATCTGCGCCTGGACCATGGCCTGGACCCATCCCGAGCGCTATCACAAGGTACTCTCCTACTCCGGCACCTTCGTGAACCAGGCTTCACCCCAGGATGCCAAAACCCCGCGCGGCGGCTGGGAGTATCACGCCACTTTGATTCCCAAGACGGCAAAAAAGCCCATCCGCATCTGGATGGAAGTGGGCGAGAAGGATCTGCATTTCGACGATCCGGAAAACACTTGGCACAACTGGCCGCTGGCCAACAACCGCATGGCGGCGGTGCTGAAGAAAAAGGGCTACGACTATCGCTATGTCTTCGCCACAGACGCGCGCCATGTCGACAACCGGGTGGTGCGGCAAACCTTGCCGGCGGCGCTGGAATGGCTGTGGCGGGATTATCCGAAGAATTGATCCGCCTCGCACGCGTTCTTCATGTCGTTGCTGACTTTTAGTCGGCGCCACGGGCGTGACTTGTCGCCTCCTGCGTTCTCAGAATCCGCATGTTGGCGGCATCAATTGCCGTATCGATTGCCGATTTCTTTACTTGGTTTCCCTAACCTCTGGGTCGCATTCGCGTTCGGGGTAGCCGGTGGGGACATCAACAAAGACCGTCGCTCGCATACCCTCGGTTACGAGAATATCTGGCCTGGCATTGGTATCGATTTTGGCACTGGCGATTGCCGGATGCGGCAAAACCTATAGTTATAAATACCGAATTACAGTGGCCGTTCGCGATCATGACCGTCTCCTGAAATCGTCGAATGTCGTTCTAGTGACGGAAGAATCTGTCGGAACTCACGCCAAAGTTGCTCGCTCATGTGGCGAGGCTTCTGTCGTTAAATTGTCCAACGGCAAATACTTGCTCGCCTTGCTCATGGGTGCGCCGCTGGACGATCCCGACGGGGTACGCGCGCAATGGAGAGACGCTCCGACAAATATACTTTTGCATCGTCTCAAGCTTCCAACAGAGTGGAGCTATTCGGATGATTCGGGGATTCGAAAGCTCCCCGACGTTCAAGATGTCGTTCAGCTTTCGCCTTATGAGATGCCTGAATTTGTTTCATTCAACGATGTCAATGACCCGACGACTGTCGCGCGCGTCGATCCCAAAAATCTACCGCTATCGTTGGGAAGCGACGTGAGAATCGAGGGTGTCTCGGTACAGGTTACAGACGAGGAGATGACGAGGGGCCACCTCACGTCTGTCATACCTTGGTTGCACCCCTCGAAAGATTATTTGGATGGGTCGAGGGTAGGGGGCGCTGTCAAAGGTTACCATTCTTACCAATTCGCTCAGTGCAAATAATACGAAGAAGTGGGGTCAGAGTAGATTGTCGCTCAAACTCAGCTGTCATCCCCGGCGAGCACGAGCGAAAGCGAGTGCGAGGGAAGGGGACCCAGGTGGCTTCAACCCAAGTAATTTCAAAAAGCAACGCCACTATTCTTTAGCACCGACATTTGAGCAACTGCCTGGGTCCCCTTCCCTCGCCGCTGGTCGCGGCTCGCCGGGGATGACAGGTGTGCATTGGCCGTCAGCGATCTCTCTCGCCCACTAAGCCGTAATCAGGTGCACGCTCAGCATGGTGACCATCACGCCGGCCGCCACCATCTCGGTGGCTGCGGGCGCCGCCGGGGCGTAAACCGGATTGGCGGCAGCGGCCAATATGGGGCAGGGTAAGGTGCGATGACCGCGGGCGCTTCTTCGATTGAACTGGCACTGCACCTGCTACAACGCGGGGATTTCGCGGCTGCGGAACGTATCCTTGCCGACTTGCTGACCGCCGCTCGTGGCGCGGATCCGCAGTTGCTTTATCTGATCGGCGTTGCGCGGCTGCGGCAAGGACGTTTCGCGGAATCTGCACAAAGTTTCGCACAGGCGCGCGCCATGGCGCCGGCGCAAGCCCAGCCCGCCTTCGGTTATGGCGAGGCGATGGCGGGTCTCGGACGCGATGTCGAGGCCGTGCAAGCCTATCAGGCCGCGCTTGGCTTGAATCCCGATTTTTCCGACGCCCGGTATGAGCTGGGCAATGCCTGCCACCGCAGGGGGCAGCTGGCCGCCGCCGAGCAGGCCTTCAGGGAGTTGTTGCTCCGCGTACCGGATCATGTCCCCGCCAGGTTGGCGCTGGGCGGCGTCCTGATCGACGCCAAACGCCCGCTCGAAGCCGAACAGCCGCTGCGGGACGGACTGACGATGGCCGCGCCGGATCGCCTCAAAGCCGCACTGCATACCAATCTGGGTCTGGCCCTGCGCCGTCAGCGCAAGGATCACGAGGCGATGGACAATTACGATCGCGCTTTGGCGCTCGATCCGGAACAAGCGGACCTGGCGGTGCATCGCGCCGAGGCCCTGCAGAATTTGGAACGCTATGACGAGGCATTGGCGGTTTACAGAACAGCCCTTGCGCAGGAGCCGGAAAATCCCGAGCTGCACCGCCGCACCAACGATCTGCTCTATCGCCTCGACCGATCGGACGAATATCTGAAATCCTATGATCGTGCGCCGGAAAGCCGCGCGCTCAAATTGGGTAAGGCCTTTCTGCTATCCCAGGAAAAGCGCGGGTTTGAGGCGCTGGAGATTTATCGCCAGCTTTTGCAGCACGACGCGCGGGATCAGGCGGCCATCCTGGGCGCGGCGGGCGCGCTCACCACCCTGAAACGTGCGGGTGAGGCCGTGGCCCTGATCGAGCCTCTATTGGGGCAGGGCGCGGATGCCGCGCTGTTGGTTCGCGCGGCAGAAGCGGCCCTCCAGAGCAACGATCCGCAAAAGGCGGAACATTTCTGCCAGCGCGCGCTTGTCCTGGCGCCTTACGATCAGCTTTGTCTGGCCAATATCGGTCTCGCCTGGCGGATGATGGGCGACGAGCGCGAGGCAGCGTTGAACCGCTATGACGACTTTGTGCGGATCTACGACCTGGAGCCGCCGGAGGGTTTTGCCAGCATGGCGGACTTCAACGCCGAGCTGTGTGTCTATCTGGGTCGCCTGCATCCCCGCACGCGGGAATATATCGATCAGTCCTTGCGGGGCGGCACCCAGACGCCGGATCATATTTTCGGTGCTGGGCATGGTTTGATCGACAGGTTGGAGGTTCGCATCGCCCAGGCCGTGCAGGATTATATCGGCGCGATGCGGGCGGCGGAGAACCATCCCCTGGCGTCGCGGCGCCGCAACGCTTTCGATTACGCCGGTTCCTGGTCCTCGCGCCTCACCAATTGCGGTTTCCACGTCAATCACGTGCATCCGGCCGGCTGGATAAGTTCCTGTTATTATGTGGGCGTGCCGGCGGTCGTCGAAGATGCGCAGGGCAAGCAGGGCTGGATCAAATTCGGCGAGCCCGCCCATGATGTGGCGCTCGCAGATCCGGTGCGGCGCACCGTGCAGCCTGTTCCGGGAAGACTGGTGCTGTTTCCCTCCTATATGTGGCACGGCACCATACCGTTCCAGGACGATGGCGTGCGCACCACGATCGCCTTCGACGTGATTCCCAAAAGCTGACAGCCGGATTCACGCTGGTACGGAAATGCGTTTCGCCCACCAGGCGGTGACGATGGGCACTGTCAGCATGGTGACCACGACGCTGGCCGCGACCAGCACGGTGGCGGCGGGCGCGGCCGCGGCATAAGCGGGATTGGCGGCAGCGACCAGCGCCGGCACGGCGGCGGCATTGCCTGCCGTCGCCGCGGCCGCCAGTCCCGCCACGCCCTTGCCGCCGCTGATGCGGTCGGCCAGGAACATCACGATGCTGGAGATCACCAGTACCATCGCGCCCAGCGCCAGGCCCAGCAGCCCCGCCCGCCACACATTCGCAAGGTTGAGCGACGCGCCGATCGCGAAGGCGAAGAAGGGAATCAGGGCAGGCGCTGCCTTGCCCAGAAAGTCGCGCATCTCGCGATCGAGATTGCCCAGCACCATGCCCGCCAGCAGCGGCAGGATCGCCCCCAGCAGGGTCTGCCAGGGAAAGGCCAGAATGCCGCCCAGGGTCATCATGGTGATGAAGGGCCCGGATTCCAGCGACATCACCGAATAGGCGGCGATGTCCTGCGGGCGGCCATAGCGTCCCATCAGCGCCATATAGAGCCCGCCATTGGTATCGTTGATCGCCGCCACCACCGCCAGGGTCGAGAGCCCCGCCAGCAATCCGGTCTTCACCGGCTCGGTGCCCAGGAAATGGCCCAGCACCAGCGCGGCGCTTACCCCCAGCAACACCTTGGCCGCCAGCAGCACGCCGCCTTTGCCGGCGACCTGGGGCAGGGTTTCGAACGGGATGGTGGCGCCCATGCAGACATAGAACACCGCCAGGATGGGCAGGGCGCCGGTAAACAGCGCACCGGTGAAGGAGCCGAAAAAGCCGGCGGTGCCCGGCGCGAAGGTGGCGATCAAGGCCCCCAGCGTTAAGGGTACGATCACCATGCCGCCGGGTATGCGTTCGATTCCGCGCTTGATCGGCCAGCCCATTTTTCCCCCGATTTTGGGCAGCTTAGCCGTGCCCGCGTCTTGTTGACAGCCGGGACGGTGATGGGGGACGCTTGCACACAAGATGGCGTCTTGACCATCGCTTGGGGAGCGGGATGACCAGGATTTCGACGGCGCTCAAACTCGCGGCCTTGACCGCGCTCACTCCGTTATGGCTCGGGTCCGCAACGGGACAGCAACTGGCAACGCCGCCGCCGATCCGTCCCGAGCCGCCGCCGGTTCTCAAGCTGATCGAACCGGGTCCGGCCGTGCCGGATTGGCTGTCTTATAACTACGACCAACAGCGCACCGGCTGGAATCGCGGCGAGCAGGTCTTGTCGAAAACCACGGTGGGCAAGCTCAAGCCGCTATGGAATACCCAGCTCACCACGGCGTCCCAGGCGCTGCTCCTTTCGACCCTGACCGCGCCCGTGGTGGCGGGAGGCGTCTCCACATCCGCCGGGCCCAAGGACCTGGTCTTCAGCATCAGCATCGAAGACACGCTGACGGCGCTGGATGCCGGCAGCGGACAGATCGTGTGGCAGAAGAAGTTTCCCAATCCGCTGACGCCGCTGCGTCCGGTGTCGATCAACTGCTCCAACACCGAGCAGGCGACGCCGACCATAGATAAGGCCAAGGGCATCATCTATTTCAACACCAGTGACGGCAAGCTGCGCGGCGCCAGGCTGGCTGACGGCGAGCAAGCCATCACGCCCACCGACATGGTGCAGCCCTTCAGCCGCAACTGGAGCCTCAACCTGGTGGATGATGTGGTCTACACCACGGCGGCGCGCGGTTGCGGCGGCAGTCCGGCCCAGCCGGTCGAATTCGGCACGGTGGCGGCGATGGATGTGTCCGATCCCACCCATCCCAGCCTGTCACGCTTCTATACCGGCAAGGGCCGCCCCGCCGGTCCCTGGGGCGCGAGCGGCGTGGCCTGGGGTCCGCAAGGCGCCTATGTCTCGACCGCCGATGGCCCCAACAATCCTGGTAGCGGCATTTATGGCGACATGGTGCTGGCGATCCGCCCCAACGCCTGGGGCCTCAACGACAGCTTCACGCCGACGCACTGGAAATACGTCAATGCCCGCGACCTCGACTTCGGTTCGGGCGGCGTGCTGCTGTTTGCCTTCGGCAAGCGCAACATCGTCGCCACCGCGTCCAAGGAGACGGTGATCTATCTGCTGGATGCGGACAATCTGGGCGGCGTGGATCACATGACCGCGCTCTATCAGTCGCCGCGCTGGGCCAATGACACCCAGGACTTCCAGGCCCAGGGCGTGTGGGGCAGCCTGGCCACGGCACAGAATGAAAAGGGCGAGCGCTGGCTCTATACCCCCATGTGGGGTCCGGTCGGCAAGGCGGCGCCCAAATTTGCCTTCACCAATGGCGATGTCGCCAATGGCAGCATCATGGCCTTCAAGGTGGTGGAGGAAAGCGGCAAGCCGAGCTTGCAGCCCGGATGGGTTTCGCGCGATCTCAACCTGGCCTCGCCGCCGGTGGTGGCCAATGGCGTGGTCTATGCTTTGCAGACGGCGGAAAGCGCCGTGCAGGTGCCCAAGGATATTTTCAATCCCGATGGCTCCCGCAAGCCCGGCTGGACGCCGGAAAAAGGCGCCGATAACCGCATCATGATTCCGCATGCCACTATGACCTTGTTCGCCTTCGATGCCGAGACCGGCAAGCAGCTATGGTCCAGCGGCAAGACGATGGACGGCAATACGGTGCATTTCACCCAGCCGGTGGTGGCGCTGGGCAAGCTGTTCGCGGTGGATCATGCCGGGCATGTCTGGGCGTTCGGCCTCAAGCGCTGATCGGCGCATCGTACAGATAAAAGCTGCAATCCCGGTTTTGGCCGTGGGCCAGAAGAACGGGCCGCGACAGGGTCAGGCGGAAGCCGTTCTTTTCCAGCACGCGCGCCGCGGCATGATTTTCCCTCTGCGCCGCCGCCGTCACATGAGTCAATCCAAGCGCGCCGAAGCCATGGGCGATCACGGCGCCTACTGCTTCCGTCGCCAGGCCCGCACCCCAACAATCGGGCCGCAACAAAAAGCCCAACTCGGCCGAACCATCCTGGATCAGGCTGAGATCCACGCTGCCGATCGCCTCGCCGTCCCGGATCAACGTCCAGTAACGGCAAAGTCCCTCCGCCATCGCTGCCTGCTGTTCGCGCACCAGTTCCTCGACCACCGCCAGGCGGGTGATGGGCGCGCGGTTCCAGAAGCGCATGGCGCGATCATCGCTCAGCATCGCAAACAGGGCCGGGGCGTCGGCCTGCTGCTGGGGCCGCAAGATCAATCGGCCGGTATTAAGGATCATCGGCGGTAAGCCATGGGGTAGATCAGAAAACCGAGAGGCGGCCGGCTGCTTTCGCGCCGTAACCGCCTCTCATTGCCCCCTTCAAAAAGGACCACCGGACCGGGCCCCCACCCGAAACCGATAGCTCGCGGGGTTTCCCCAAACCGTCCATCCACGAACTTCGCTAACTGTGCCGGAGATGCCCGCCGGCGCAATGGTTTTGCTTTGCTTATCTGTACTTTACACGAGCAATGTGGACTTTACGCAACATTTGTTACGAGCGGTTCGCATCGTTCAGCTGCGAAAGTGCTTGGAGAGTTTCAAACCCTGGCGCTGATAATTGGAACCCAAGCTCTCGCCATACCCTTCCGGGGGTGGGTCGGTTAACCGCTCGAATATCAACCGGCCGATCACCTGCCCATGTTCCAGGATGAAGGGAACTTCGCGGGAGCGCACTTCCAACACGCCGCGTGTCGAGCACCATGTCGCCGCGGGCATTGGCCTCGATCGGCTCCCAATAATCTGCCGGGTCCAGCACGCCCACCTTGTCCACGTCGATCAGGCCGGTGTGCTTCTTGGCGCGGAATCCGATGCGGCCATTTCCACCCTTGAAGCCGAAGTCGGCGCTGCCTTTCAAGTCGATCGAAAGCGCCAGACCGCCATCGATGTTGGGTTCCCCCTGTCCATCATCAAAGTCCACCAGGGGCGTCAGTTCGTGCAGGCGGCGCAATTGCGTGTCGGTGAATTGCGGCGAGCCGTGGCGGATGCGCAGCTGGTTGAGCCGCGAACCCTTGCGCACCAGCACCGGGAAGGTTTGCGGACAGATCTCGGCATAGAGCGGGCCGCGATAGCCGGGCTCGATACGGTCGAAGGACGGCGCATAATCCGTGATCAGCCGGGTGAAGACGTCTATGCGCCCGGTCGAACTTTTGGGATTGGCGCCGCCGGAAATGCGCGCCGAAAACTCCGCCCGTTCCAGCAGCGGCACGATATAGACGCAGCCGGCTTCCAGCACCGCGCCTTCGCGCAAGTCCACCTCATGCATGAACACGGTGCGCAGCTTTTCCGCCACCGTGGCGGACGGTCCCGGCAGGAAGCTGGCGCGGACCCGGTAGGCAACGGCCCCCAGCCTGAGGTCGATGCTGGCGGGCTGGATCTGGCCTGAAGCAAAAGGCTCGGAAGCAGTGATCTCGCGGCCTTGGTCCAGCAGCCGCTTCAGCACATGGCTGGGCAGAATGCCGGTCGAGAAGCGGCCATAACTTTCGTTTGGGCTTTCGTTGGTTTCGGGCAAGGTCTCAATTGTGGCAGCCATTACCCGGTTATAAGGCGCGCGTGCGCGTGGGTCACGGCTTCGGGCGCGAGGAACTGCCGGATATCCCCAATCGCCTCGGCCAGACCGCAGCGTTTTACCGGGCTTTTTTCGGGGAAGGCTGTCAGCAGCCGGCTGGGCGTCGCCCCTTCCAGTATGACGAAGCAGCCGCGGTCCTCCGGCCCCCGGATCAGCCGCCCGAAGGCCTGTTTGAGGCGGAAACGGGTGATGAGGTCGTCATAGCCCTTGCCGAATTTCGCGCGCCGCGCCTTGTGCAGGATGGTGGGTTTGGGCCAGGGCACCTTGTCGAATACGACAAGTCTCAGCGAGCGTCCCGGCACATCCACGCCATCGCGCAAGGCGTCGGTCCCCAAAAGGCAGGCATTCTCTTCCGCGCGAAACAAGTCCACCAGCGCGCCGGTATCCAGTTGATCCATATGCTGGGCGTAGAGGGTGAGACCCGCATCCGCCAAAGGTGCGGCGATGCGCGTGCCGACCTCGCGCAGGGCGCGCACGGCGGTGAAAAGGCCCAGCGCCCCGCCGCCGGAAGCAAGAAACAATTCCCGATAGGCGGCCGCCAATGCATCGGCATCGCGGCGCAGAACATCCTTGATGATGAAGATGCGCGACTGGTCTTCATAGCGGAAGGGAGAACCGAAATGGGCGCGGCGCGCGGGCTGCAGCAGATGGCCCGCCCCGGTGCGTATCTCGGCACTGGCCCAATGATCGTCGGCGCCTTCGGTGGTATCGCGCAAGGTGGCCGAGGTGATCAGTGCGCCGTGCGCCGGCTCCAATACTGCGGCCGCGAGCGGCTTGGTGGGGTCCACCCAATGCCGCGCCATCCCGACATCGGCGTCGCGGCCATCCTCGCGCCGGATTTCGAACCAGTCGACAAACTCTTCCGCGATCTCGCCATGCTCCAGCGTCTCCAGCATCTGGATCCAGGCCGGCAGGATTGCCTTGGCGCGGCGATCCAGTCCCCGCGCGGCCGCATCCAGCCGCGCCCTGGTATAAGGCTCGAGCGTGGCGGTCTTGTCGTCCATCTTCTTGCGCAACAGCCGCGCCAGCCCGGCCAGGGGTGCGGCGATGCGCTTGAGACCGCGCGACAGGCCGCGCACCGCCTCCAGCAATGCTTCATTCATCGGGTGGGGCTCGGCCTCCAGGGAATAGAAAGCGTCGGCATCGCGGCTGCGGGCGCGTACATGCTGGTAAGCGGCGGAAAGGAATATTTCGCCGGGGCCGCGCGGATTTGTGCCCAGCCTTTGCGTCCAGCCCTCGCCCGCCAGCGCGCCGGCTGCCTGCACCGCTTCCTCCAATGCGCGCTGCGCCGTTTCGTCGTCGGCGATCAGGTCTTTCAAGCGCTCTTCCAGGCCGCGCATGCGGGTGCGGGCGCGCCCCTCCGGACCGCGAATCCAGCGCCGCAGCTCCGTCATCTCGCGTCCGGACAGGCTGGCGGAGAAACCGCTATCGGCGGCGTCGAACAAATGATGGCCTTCGTCGAAGACGTAACGCAGCCGCCGCTCGTTTGGTGTATCGGTAGTCTCATCCTCGCCCAGCCAATCCTGCGAGGCTTGCGCGATCACCAGGGCATGATTGGCCACCACGATGCTGGCATGGCGGGCGCGGCGGATGGCGCGCTCGATGAAGCAGATGCGGTAATGCGGGCAGGCGGCATAGATGCATTCGCCCCGCCGGTCGGTGACTGTGGAAAGCGGCATGGCGGCGGCGAGAAAGGCGGGAAAGCCTACCCCCGACAAATCGCCGTCGGTGTTGGAGGATATCCAGCGGGCAATCAGCGCCAGCGCAATCGTGCGCTGTCCCGGCGCCAGCGCGGTTCTCTTGGCCGCTTCCTCAAAGTTCAAAAGACAAAGATAATTCTCCCGTCCCTTGCGTACCACCGCCTTTTCCGCGCGCTCGACCGGATCGGGCCACAGATGCGCGATCTCCTGCACGATCTGGCGCTGCAGATTGCGGGTGTAGGTGGAAATCCACAGTCCCGGACCATTCTTCTCCGCCCAGACGCTTGCGGGCGCGAGATAACCCAACGTCTTGCCGGTGCCGGTTCCTGCCTCCACCAGCGCGATCCGCGGAGCACCCGCCTGCTCGCGAGGCCCGAAGGCATAGCTCGCAGCGTCGCTGTAGCTGGCCTGTTCGGGACGCATCACCCCCACCATGCGTGCCAGCCGCGCGCGCGCTTCCTGGGGGTCGACAGAATGCGAGCCGGGATCGCCCACCGGTGCCTGGTCCTCCCATTGCGGCAGACCTCGCCAGGCTTCCAGGCCGGCGATGGGCGAGCCATGCGGCACCTCTCCCACGATGTCCCGCAGCAGCGGCGCCCAGCGCCAGCCCGCGCGGCCCAAGGTGCCCACCAGTGGCGCCAGGGCCGCGCGCACCTCCTCAGGCCAGCCTGCGACCTCTTCCAGGAGCGTGCGGGCAATCGCGTGCAGGCTTTGCGCGGATTCTTCCGGCGACTGCGGCACCGGCAATCCCACCGCCCGCGCCAGCCCCAGCGCGCTGGGTACAAAAGGCAGGCCCGGCCGCACGAAGGCGAACAATTCCAGCACGTCAAACATCAGTACATGCGCGCGCGATCCCAGCCGGCCGGCGACAAAGGCGGCATGGGCCACCAGAACGTCGCCGCCTTCGAACAGCGGGCGCGCATCATGCAGCCCTACGCGTTCGGCTTCGCCATTGGCGCGCGCGATTGCGGCGCCGGGTGGAGCGGGAACAAGGGCAATCAACGAATCAAGGAGGGTGGGCATCGGCGCGATATTGAAACGCGCGGCCGCAAAAGCGTAGCGGTTTCTGGAGCATCAGCCGAGGCGCGGGGCTTTGGCGGATCAGGCCATGTTCGGATAAAGCTGAGTCAGTGCCTGGCGAACGCGGACATGTTCACCCACGATCATCTGGGCGGCATTGCGCATTTCGTGACGGTTCTTGCCTTCGCGCGCCAGCCGCGCAAATTCCCGCGCCGACTGGGTGATGGCCGCAAGGCCCAGCCCGCCCGCTGCCCCGATGATATCCTGTGCCAGCCGTGCCGCCTCGTCCCATTTCTCGTCGGAGCAGGCTTGCGCCAACGCAGCGGTGAGCTGCTCGGCGGTCACGATGTAGCATTGCAGGATTTCCAACAGCGTCTTCGCGCCCACCGATTTTTCCAGGGTGCTGAAAGCCACCGGGTCGATGGCGGCGATCATCTCCGTTTCGCTTTGGTCCGGCGCCTGGCGGACCTGGTCCAGGGTGCCGTAGAGTTGATCGGCTTGCAGCGGCCAGCGCAACATGTTGCCGGTGGAAATGGGCGCGCGGCTGCCGCGCAGCAGGATCGCGATCAGGGGCGTTTTCACGCCTGGAGCAGCGGCCAGCATATCGGCGTCGCTTGCGACCGCGATGATGGCGTCGAAATATGCCCGGCTTGCCTGTTCTTGCGTTTCGGCCAGGCTGTCCGCGCGCACCACGCGGTTTCCGAACGGCTCCAGCAGATGGACGACGGTTTCGGCGACAGCCAGGTTTGGCAGAAAAAGCAGCAGCGAAAGGCCCGTGGGAGGCACAAGCTGGTTCTCCGCTTCGCGGGGCTTGGCCGCCGGCGTCACACCCGATACCGCCCCTGATATTGGAAGTGTGAAGAAGAATTGCGCGCCTTCTCCCGGCTTGCTGGTGAATCCGATGCTGCCGCCAGCCTGTTCGATCACACGTTTTGCGATCGCCAGGCCCAGACCGGCGCCCTGGTGCCTGCGCGCGTAGGAGGAATCGCCCGGCGAAAAGGGATTGAACAAAAGATTCGCCACCTCCGGCGCCACGCCAGGGCCGGTATCCGAAATACAGAAGCGCACGGCTTGCCCGTCCTCGGTCGGGTCCAGGCGAATGTCCACCAGGCCATGTTCGGTGAATTTCAGGGCGTTGTCGGCCAGTTTGAGCAGCACCTGGCGCACCCGGCGCGGATCTGCCGCCACGCGCGGCAGGCCGGGCGCCGCGCTTAAGGTCAGGTGAAGTTGCTTTTCCCAGGCGTGGGGTTGCAACAATCGCACTACGGCGCGCGCGGCCTGCAGGGGATCGCAATCCTCATCATCGAGTTGGTCGTCGCGGGTCAGCGCGATGACATCGTCGATCAGGGTCTGCAGGCCGCGGCCCGCCTGCAGCATCACTTTCACATGGTCTTTTTGCTGTTTCGTCAGGTCGGCGCGTTCCAGAAGCTGCGCCATGCCAAGCAGCGCGTTCAGCGGCGTGCGCAGTTCGTGAGACATGTTGGCGACGAAGACGGATTTGGCCTTGGCGCTGGTCTGGGCCTCGTCGCGGGCGCGCAGCGCTTCATTCTTCTCACCCTGCAGGCGGATGACCAGTTGGCCATTCTCATTGCGCAGATGGATACTCTCATCCAGAAGCCGCGCCATGCCGCAGCAGGAGCTGATCAATACGGCTGCGAACAGCACGATCAGCAGGGCGGTGCAATCGGCATAGAGTCCGCCCTGCCATGCCAACAGGCCGACCAGCGGCCCCAGCGCGAACAGCATGTGCGCCATATAGGCGGGGCGGTGACTCGCGCGGGTGATGAATTCGGTCGCCGCCATGCCCAGGAAGGCCAGCGCCAGATAGGCCTGGGCCGGGAAGGAATCCGGCACAAACCAGAACAGCGCGGCCACACCCCAGCTGGCGCCGGAAATGCCTGAGACAAGAGTGTAACGCCGCGCCCAGAGGTGCGGATCGTCGCCGTCCGGACGCTTCTTGTAAGCGGTGGTGAGCCGCTCGGCTGCGATCACCACCGCCAGCTGCAGCATCAGTGGCAACAGCGGCAGAACGCTGGGTTCGTGGCCCGCGATCAAAGTGACGGGAACACACAGCACCGCGAAGGGAAGGGAGAGATAAGGGCGGCCAAGCGCGTACAGGATATCGATGCGGCCGGCGAACACCGGGCCGCCGGGCCTTTCCTGTGGCGAAATTTCTACGGTCATTGCGTAAATCCTTGCCACAGCTTAACTTTCGCCCCCTTTCAAAACGCTTAAATCAGTCCCAACGAAGGGTGAAGACGTCCGTGAAAGTGACGACCGAACAGGCGCTTGCCGCCAAGGCCTGGCCCTTCGAGGAGGCCCGCAAGCTGCTGGCGCGGGCGCAAGCGCGCAAAAAGGCGGGAAAAGCGGTGGATTTCGTGCTGTTCGAGACCGGCTATGGCCCTTCCGGGCTGCCGCATATCGGCACCTTTGGCGAGGTCGCGCGCACCAGCTGGGTGCGCCACGCGTTTGAAGCCATCTGCGATATTCCCACCCACCTGATCGCCTTTTCCGACGACATGGACGGGTTGCGCAAAGTGCCCGACAATCTGCCGCAGCGCGAAATGCTGGCGGCCAATCTGGGCAAGCCGCTGACCTCCATTCCCGATCCGTTCGGCACGCATGAGAGTTTCGGCCATCACATGAACGCGCGGCTGCGCGCTTTTCTGGATCGCTTCAGCTTCCGCTATGAATTCTATTCCTCGACCGCCACCTACAAATCAGGCCGCTTCGACCAGGCGCTGCTGCGGCTTCTGGCCCATTACGATGAGGTGATGGCGGTGATGCTGCCGACCCTGGGCGAGGAGCGGCAACAGACCTATTCGCCATTTCTGCCGATCAGCCCTCGCAGCGGCAAGGTGCTGCTGGCCAAGGTGGTGGAGCACGATGTCGCCAAGGGCACCATCACCTATGTCGAGGAAGACGGCAGTCTCGAAACCGTGCCGGTGACCGGCGGACACTGCAAGCTGCAATGGAAACCCGACATGGGCATGCGCTGGGCGGCACTGGGCGTGGATTATGAAATGTATGGCAAGGACCATATCTCACAGGCGCCGCTCTATGACGCCATCTGCAAAATCGCGGGCGGCGCCCCGCCGCAGCAATATATGTTCGAGATGTTTCTGGACGAGAAGGGCCAGAAGATCTCCAAATCCAAGGGCAATGGCATCGGCCTGGACGACTGGCTGACCTATGGCTCGCCGGAAAGCCTGGCGCTGTTCATGTTCCAGAAGCCGCGCGCCGCCAAGAAACTCTATTTCGACGTGATCCCCAAGGCGGTGGATG
>Ga0193753_10001302_pt1 | contig 21598 bp, 23 predicted proteins | sample H1c2metaG_FD_144925 | JGI IMG/M metagenome (GOLD analysis project Ga0193753, IMG submission 144925) | Soil microbial communities from a riparian zone of the East river system, Colorado, United States - H1c2 | ecosystem: Environmental > Terrestrial > Soil > Riparian zone | place: USA: East... | reverse complement strand
TCGTGACTTGTATATCCCCTTTGGGGTGGGGCTCCCGTTGGTCGCTGGGAGAATTCTTCACGCCGACCATCGGGAGGCCCTGGGCGAAGCCAATATACCCCCACGAAGTGGGCGCCGCCCGCGCAGGGCGCCTGCATGCCTGAAGATTTGGACGACACTCGGATGGCTGGGGAGATTGAGACTGGTGCGGGGGTATGCTATCGTCCGAGATTGCGGTGATGTATCGCACGCCTCGGCCTGAATGGGCGGGGACGATGGCACAGGAGCAAGCATTGACGGCCGAAACACTTCGCATTCATCCTGATGAACCCGAACCGGCGTTGATCGACTATGTGGTCGCGAGCCTGAACGGCGGCAACGTGGTCGCGCTGCCGACCGATACGTTCTATGGGCTGGCGGTAGACCCGGTGAATCTGAAGGCCGTGGACCGGATCTACGACCTGAAGCTGCGGGCGCGGCACAAGCCTCTGTCGCTGCTGATTGCCGAAGTGGCGCAGGCGTATGAGCTGGCGCGGCAATTGGACTCGGCGTTCGATAGGCTGACGGAGAGGTTCTGGCCGGGGCCGCTGACGATTATCGTGAAGGCGGGGTCGAAGCTGCCGCTGCGGGTGACGGCGAATACCGGGAACCTGGCGCTGCGGGTGCCGGAGGCTGCGATTCCGCGGGCGGTGGTGGCGCGGCTGGGGCTGCCGATTACGGCGACCTCGGCGAACCTGGCAGGGCTGCCGGAGTGTACGTATGCGAACGGGGTTCGGGAGCAGCTTGGCGACAAGATTCCGCTGATCGTAGATGGCGGGTCGACGGCGAGGAATGTTCCGACGACGATCGTCGATCTTTCGGGAGGCGGGAACTCGTGGATGATTCTGCGCGAGGGAGCGATTCCAACGCATGAGATTGCGCTGACGCTGCAGCGGGCCTGAAGGGGATCCGACGTTCGGTCGATATTAGATTTAAGCACCGGGTTTGAGCCCAGACTGTAGACTAGCTCGATGCGCGGGAGAGTCTGTGGCTTGCCTGATCCCCGTAGAGGATTGTTCGCGATACACGATAACTGACGATGCATAGCTGATAACTTATGACTGCCTCCCAATCCAACCAGCGTCGACGGAGCAATAAGGGGGCGTTCCTGCGTCGATTGCTGGGGATGTTGCTGCTGGTTACGCTGGCTTGGTTTGTGTGGGTGTATCGGCAGATCGACTCGGTGGCGAATGTGGACGACGCCCAGCCGGCGGAGGCGATTGCGGTGTTTGGGGCGGCGGAGTATTCGGGGCGACCCTCGCCTGTGTTGCATGCGCGGCTGGATCATGCGGTGGATCTCTACCGGAAGCAGATGGCTCCGCTGGTGATTACGCTGGGAGGCGGGAGCGATAAGGATTCGGGCAATACCGAGGGTGGGGTGGGGCGGGACTATCTGCTGGCGAATGGGATTCCATTTGGCAATATCATCGCGGAGACGCGGTCGACGGATACGGAGCAGCAGGTGCACCGGCTGGCGGCGATTGCGCGGGAGAATGGCTTGCACCGGATTGTAGTGGTGTCGGATGCGACGCATCTATTTCGGATACGGGAGCTGTGCGAGGACGCGGGGCTGGAGGTGTATACGTCTCCGCGCGCCACGATAGGGCACATCAGCAAATACGATCTGGCGATGCGGTACTTCCACGAGATTCTGAGCTATACGTCGCTGCGACTGCACCTGAATATCAGCTGGCTGCATCGGTGGCTTGAGGGTAGGGGCGACGATTACTAGGGTGTGTCGAGATATGAAGTGCTTGGCCTGACGGCCGGTCCCACTGCGCGTGGGGCGGTCACTTCGTGACGTGTATACCGCCTTCGGATCGAAGCTCCCGTTGGTCGCTGGGAAGAATTTTCGTGCCAACCATCGGGAGGCTTGAGGCGAGGCCGGTATACCCCCCACGAAGTGGGCGCCGCCCGCGCAGGGCGCCCTAGAGAACGTGGTGGGCGGCTGCGGCGATGATGGCGGCGAAGGCGGTGGAGGCGAAGTTGACGAGATCGTTGCCGAGCCAGCCTTTGCGCTCTACGGTTGCGCCGAGCAGGCTGTCGAAGAAGAGGCCGGCGATGCCTGCGGCGAGGGCGATGGAGGCTGGGATGTAGCCGAGGTGCAGGGCCCATGCTCCGGCAAGAGTGACGATAGCTCCGGCGAGGATGCCTGCGGCGGTTCCGAGGAGAGTGATGGCGCCGTTGGTACCTGGAGCGACTCGGCGCAGGGTGGAGACGAGGATGGGGCCGCCTCCGAAGGCCTGGCCGATCTCGGAGGAGACGGTGTCGGCTGTGGCTTCGATGAGGGCGGCGAGGCACATGAGCTTGAGGGTGATGGTGGCGGTGTAGATTCCGGGGTGGACGGCGATGAGGGAGATGCGCGGGGCTACAAAGATGCTCAGGGCTGCGATGGAGAGGTTGGCGATGATCTGCGCGGCGGTGCGGCCCTTGCGTCCTTCGGCAAGGCCTGCGAGGGCTTTTCGTTGGCGGCCTGCGCGGGTGGCGAGGAAGGTGAGGACGAATAAGGTGGCCAGCGGGGTGAGGCCGGATCGCAGGAGGGACTCGGAGTAGGTACCTGTCCAGAGTGTGATGAGCAGGCAGAGGATGCCTCCGCAGGCTGCGCCTGCGGGGGTTGCGGCTCGGAGTATAAGGACGGTGGCGAAGAACGCCGCGCTGATGGCGATGGCTCCGATTCCATGGGCGGAAGAGAGGGTTGCGACGGGATAGAAGCGGTAGAAGGTGTCGAGTGTCAGGAGGCAGAGGAGTGCGGATACGGCGGATACGAGCAGGAGGCTCTGCAGGTGGTCCCGCTGGGGCGGAATCGCCTTTCGCGTGACGGGTGGCTGCGTGTTGTGTATTTCCTCGTCCATGGGCCGCCCTCATTCCGCGCCGTGATTTACAATCAAGCCTTGAGCATAGCCAACACCAGCCGTATCGCGGGAGCTGTTTTGCACTTAGGAAAAATCGCAGTAAAAGGAAACACTCTGGGCCGTCCAGACCGCAGCTCTACTCGGTCTGTTGCCCGATCTGTCCGGTCCCTCTCTCTGTTTGGCCTGGCAGCTGTGGCGCTGGTATCCGTCAGTGGATGCGGCAACACATACCGTCCGGTCGTTAGTGCCTTCAATCCGGTTGGACCATCGGCTCAGCCACAAAAGTTTGCCATTGTGATCTCGAGCACAGGGCCGAGTTCGCCTGGTCTGGCTACGTTCGTCGATTATTCGGGAGATACGGTCCTGATTACGGCGAACATTGGCGTGGACCCGTACTATCTGGTTCTCAACAGCGGAGGCACGACAGGCTACACGCTGAATCGGGATACGACGGTCAGCAGCTTCGATATTTCAACTTCGCTGTTGAGCAGCGCCGTGCTGCAGACGACGCTGCTGCCTGGAGCGAGGCCGGTGAGCCTTCTGCCGTTGGGTACGTTTGCATATATCGCAGACCCTGGGCGTGGCTTTGTCGGGCAGTTCCAGGGATCACCTCCGACCCTGCAGCAGGAGTTGCCGGTGGGAGTGAATCCGATCTATGTCGTCGGGGCGACAGGGGCGCCGCGTATCTATTCCATCAGCCAGGGCGATGGCACAGGCAATGGCCAGGTCTACACGATTGAAACAAGCAACAACACAGTGCAGCCGAATCCGATTACTGTGGGCAAGGGGCCGGTGTACGGCGTGATGACGGCGGACACCAAGCGCGCCTTCATCATGAACCAGACGGACGGCACGGTTTCGGTGATCAATTCGCAGACCAACGCGTTGGACACTGTACCGGCAGGCAGTGTGAATCCGATTCCTGTGGGGACTTCGCCGCTTTGGGCAGACTTCGCACCGACGCGTAACGAGCTGGTGGTGGCCAACGCCGGGGATGGAACGTCGCCGGGTTCGGTGAGCGTGATCAGCATACCGCTGTGCTCGGCTACGGCGTTGCCGTCGAACCCGAACTGCGATCTGAACAATCCTGTGGATGCGACCGGCTTCGGCAAGGTGCTGGCTACGATTCCGGTTGGGGTGAATCCGCGGATGGTTGGCGTGCTGCAGGATGGCACGCGGGCGTATGTGGTCAACCAGGGAGATCTCAACCAGCCCTGCGCGGGTCCGAGTGCATCGCTGCCGGCGGGGAACTGCACGGTTTCTGTGATCAATCTCACGTCCAATACCGTTACCACCACGATTCCGATCGTCACCAACCCCGTTACGGGGAGCAACCCCGTCGCCAATGGTCACCCGAATTACATTGCAGTCACCACGGGGACACCGACAGGCAAGGTTTATGTCACGTCGCCGGAGTCGGACTTTATGACGGTGATTCGCACGGATACGGACAGTGTCGACACTACGATTCCTTTGCAGGGTAAAGGAATATCGGTTCGCGTTACTGTACCGTAGTCTGCTGGTTCGCCTGATGCGAGAAAAGAGCCATCCTTTACGGGATGGCTCTTTTTCTGTGCAGCGGTTGATTCGACTACGTGCTGAGGCCTGACAGGACAATGGGCAGGGTAGGAGACTGGGAGCCGCCTTCGTTTTCGACTGTTACGCCAAAGGCCTTTGCGTCAACTCCCTTGGGGAGCTGCGGCAGGATGACGCTGGCATTGCCACGTTCATCTGGACGGAAGGTGCCGGCGGGAATCGGACTGAGTCCGTTGGAGGGGATCAGCCAAAGCTCGTAGACCTTATCGGGCTGCAACGGCTCGAGGTTGCTGGCCACAAAGAGGAGCGCGCCCTTTTCGGGGACGTAGGTTGCCTTCCCCTGGGGAACTGGGGGGACAGGCTCCTTGGACAGGGTTACACGCTTTGCGGTGGTGTCGGTAAGGGTGTCCATGACTTGACGAGCCGCGGCTGCGTCGGCAGTGAGGCGGTCGAGTTGGCCTGCCTGCGCTGTGAGGTTAGAGCGAAGGACCTCTCGTTCTCGATAGAGATCGCCGGCGCCGACGGCAAGACCTGCGGCGACTGCCCATCCGATCCAGGGGAGGACGCGGGCGGCGAGGCTACGCCTGGGGGGCTCGTCTTCGGTGAGGTACGAGCTGCTTCCGAAGCCGCGACCACCGGGCTCCGCTCCGATGTTTTCTTGGACGACCTGGTTTCTCGATTCCTGGGCGGGGGCCTGGTCGATGGGGATGGTCTTCTTCTCGCGCGCTACCTGCTTCATGAGACGTTCGCGGGTAAATGCCGGGGGAGAGTGGAGGTCGACCGTGTGGGCGTAGATTGCGAGGTCTCCCTGAACCTCTGCGAGCGCGCGCTGGCAGTCTGGGCAGCCCTCCAAGTGGGTCGAGACCACAGAGGCTTCCTCACTGGAGAGTAGCTGCATGGCGAAGAGCGCCAGATCTTCCTGGTCGATATGTCTGGTCGCATTCATGCTGTGAAGGCCTTTCTCAATGTCGTGAGGGCACTGCGTACTCTTGTCTTCACGGTACCGAGGGGATCGCCAGTCATCTCGGCGATTTCCGAGTGGGTCAAACCGTCAAAGAAAGCCATCTCAAGGGTTTTACGCTGCTCGATGGGGAGGAGATGAATGACTTGACGGGCCTTCTCCATCATGTTGTTGCGCTCGGCCTCGTCGGCGAGGTTGTAGTTCGAGGCGAGGGCAATGTTATCGACGGATTCGGTGGGGCGTTTGCGACGAAGCGCGTCGATCGACCTGTTTCGCGAGACGACGGCGAGCCAGCCGCCGAGGCTGCCACGGGTTGCGACGAAACTCGACGGGTTGCGCCAGATCTGCATGAAAACTTCCTGTAAAACATCTTCGGCCGAGGCCGGATCGCGAAGTACGCGCAACGCAACCGAGTACACAACCTTCGAGTAACGGTCGAAGAGAGCCGCCATTGCAGGCTCGTCGCCTCTCTGCACCAATGCCAGCAGGGCGGAGTCGTCCTGGGCGGATGGTGGCGGAGCGTTTACGAGTCCCGTTTCTCTATACATAAAACGCACCTAGGTCTGCGGCAGATTGCTTGAACGTTAAAATATTTGCGGTCGATCAGGCAACTCCGCTCATTCGGCACGGCAACATGAATCCGGACGACAACGTTACCCTGCAACTCTATCGGAAATTCAGTTCGAGTCGACGTTATCTCATTCGGGGTCCTCCAAGATGTAACCTCATAAGAGAACCCCTGATACGTAGATAGATGCATATTTCAGGGAGAGAGGGTTCGCGATTCGATGAAGACCCGTCTGGACAAATTGCTGGTCGATGAAGGGCATGCCGGCTCTCGCGAGCGCGCGCAGGCGCTGATTCTGGCGGGGCGAGTGCTGGTGAATGAGCAGCGTATCGACAAGCCGGGAACGCCTATCGCGGGGGAGGCTGTGATCCGGCTGCTGGGGTCGGATTTGAAGTATGTGAGCAGGGGCGGGCTGAAGCTGGAGCGCGCTCTGGAGCATTGGGCGATCGATCTGACCGAGTTGGCGTGCGTCGATGTGGGGGCGTCTACGGGCGGCTTTACGGATTGCATGCTGCAGTGCGGCGCGGCGAGTGTGCTGGCGGTGGACACGGGCTACGGGCAGATCGCGCAGAAGCTGCGGGACGATTTGCGCGTGACGCTTCGGGAGCGCACGAATGCGCGGCTGCTGGGGGCGAGCGAGTTGCTGCAGGATGGGGTGGGGGCTCCGGTATTTATTGCGATGGATGTTTCTTTTATCTCGGCTACGCTGGTGCTGCCGGCGGTGCTACGTAGTTTGAGCAGGCCGGAGCAGCCGTGGCAGGGTGAGGTTGTGGTTTTGGTGAAACCGCAGTTCGAAGCGGGGCGGCTGAATGTCGGCAAGGGCGGCATTGTGCGGGACCCGGATGCGCGGCAGTTTGCGATTGAACGGGTTCGCGATTGCGTCGTCGAGCTGGGCGGGATGGGGATCGAGATTATCGATTCGCCGATTCGGGGCATGGAGGGGAATCATGAGTACCTGCTCCATGCGCGCTTTGGGGGATCGACGGGGAAGTAATCTTCCGGTCGTGTTGTGGCTGGACTGCCGTTACACTAGCACTAATGCTCCAAGCTGCCATTATTTCCAAACCTCAGAAGCCGGAGCTTGCCGGCATTCTGCACGAGCTGATCGCGTGGCTGGAAGCGCGCGACTACCACTACCTGCTTGATCCGGATAGCGCGGCGTATGTGAATGGCGCGAATCCGATTGAGCGCGTGGACCTGCCGCGGCATAAGCCGAACCTGGTGATTGTGCTGGGTGGCGATGGCACGCTGCTGGCCGCGGCGCGAGCGTTTGCGCGGACGACTACGCCTATTTTGAGCGTGAACCTTGGGTCTCTAGGGTTTTTGACGGAGATACCGCTGTCCGATCTTTACTTGACGCTGGAGGCGTGGTGTGACAACTGCGCGAGTATTGAAATTCGCAGCATGATGCATGCGGAGATCATCCGGAATGGGAAGACGATTCAGGAGTGGGATGCGCTGAATGACGTCGTGATCGCGAAGGGGACGATTGCGCGGATGGGCGACTTCAGCGTGGAGATTGAGAAGCAGTTTGTGGCTACGTTCCGGGCGGACGGGATTATTGTTTCGACGCCTACGGGATCGACTGCGTACAACCTGGCGGCGGATGGGCCTATCGTGATGCCGAATGTGAATGCGATGGTGGTGACGCCGATTTGCCCGCATTTATTGACGATTCGGCCGATTGTGGTGCCGGGAGAGGCTACCGTGAGTGTGCATGTGGTGGGGGTTCCGAACGAGATCTACCTGACGGTGGATGGGCAGGAGGCGGTGGAGCTGCTGCTGGGGGACTATGTTCACTGTCAGCGGTCGGAGGCGAGCGTGCGGCTGCTGCGGAATCAGCCGAATGGGCTGTTCAACGTGCTGCGATCGAAGCTGAAGTGGGGCGAGCGGTAGGTTTTTTGCACCAGTTTTTTTGCGTGGTGGATGGGTGTTTTTGCTGGGGTTTTTCGTTTAATGCGTGGTTTTTGGGTGGTGAAATCGTGGTGGAACGCGTGGTAAACGTGGACGGCGGACAGACGCTTTTTGGCGGGGGGAAGTGCGCCAAATTTTTCAAATTTATTTTTGGCCGGTAATCGGCTGTCGTCGGGGCGAATGTGTGGCTTTTTTGACACAGATTGTGCCGATTTAAGCACGGGCAACGGGCGAAATGCAGGGTCTCGACGCTTAGCGGCGGAGGGTGACCATGGGGCCGCCGACGGGGTGGCAGAAGACCTTGCCGTGGCTGAGGGCGATCCTGCGTTGGGCGAGGCCGGCCATCTCGGGGTCGTGGGTGACCATGACGATGGTGTGGCCGTTGCGGTGGAGGTCCTGGAGGAGATTGGCGACGATGGTCTGGTTGGCGGCGTCGAGGTTGCCGGTGGGCTCGTCGGCGAGGAGGATGGGTGGGTTGTTGATGAGGGCGCGGGCGATGCAGACGCGCTGCTGCTCGCCGCCGGAGAGCTCGCTGGGGAGGTGTTCGATGCGGTCGCCGAGGCCGACGCGCTCGAGGGAGGCGCGGGCTTCGCGCTCGTCGGTCATGGAGTGGAAGTACTGGGCGAGCATGACGTTTTCGAGGGCGGAGAGGTAGGGGATGAGGTGGAACTGCTGGAAGATGAAGCCGATCTTGTCGGCGCGGAAGCGGTCGAGCTCGGTGGCGGACATGGAGGCGACGTCGACGTTGTCGATCTTGAGCTCGCCGGTGGTGGGGCGGTCGAGGCAGCCGATGAGGTTGACGAGGGTGCTTTTGCCGGAGCCGGAGGGGCCGGTGATGGCGACCCATTCGCCGGCGACGATGGAGAAGGTGGCGTCGGCGAGGGCGCGGACTATGCCGCCGTGGCCGGTGTACTCGCGGGTGACGTTGTTGAGCGCGATGACGGCACAGTCGGGGCGGGTCTGGACTTCGAGGTTTGGACGTTCGGTCATGGGTCTTGTCTTCTTTTAGTGTCTCAGATGGAGGTGCTTGGCCTGACGGCTGGTCCCACTGCGCGTGGGGCGGTCACTTCGTGACTTGTATACCCCCTTCGGGTCGCCGCTCCCGATGGTCGCCAGAAGCTTCGTGCCGACCATCGAGAGCCGCCCGCGCAGGGCGCCTGGCTGTCTGAAGAATATTGTTGATCCTGATCACTCCCCCTTGAGAAGCGCGGCGGGTTGGAGTCCGCGCAGGACGCGCAGAGGGAAGAGGGCGGCCAGGGCAGCGATGGCTACGTTGAGCAGAAACACCAGGGGGAGGACGGACAGGCGGGGCAGGGTGGCGGTGTGGAAGTTGGTCTCGCTGATGGCCCAGGCGGCTGCGGAGCCTATGACGAAGCCCACGGCTACACCGGCGAAGGCGAGGATGACGGCTTCGAGGAGGAACATGGCCATGAGATGGAGCTGGGAGCCTCCCAGGGCCTTCATGAGGGCGAAGTCGCGGCGGCGTTCGAGGACGCTGGCGGAGAGGGTGGCGAGCACGCTGACGGCGACGGTGAGGGCGATGAGGAGGACGGCGCCGTACATGAGGGCGTGGGTGCGGTCGACGATTCTGGATTCGCCTTCGACGAGCTGGCGGACGGGCTGGACCTGAAGGCCGGGGAGCTGCTGGCGGAGGCGGGCCATGGCGGCCTCTACACTCATTGCGCCGCCGGGGATCTGCAGCTCGATGACGCTGGGGTCGATGGCGGTCCAGGTGGTGAAGGTGCTGAGGGGAAGGTAGATGCGGCTGTCCTCGTCGCCACCGGTTGTGAGGCGGCCTGCACCGCGGAGGGTGAGGGGACGGCCGGCGAAGGTGAGGGTGACGGCGTGCTCGTCTGCGATGAAGTTGGCGGCGCGCTGGCCGAGGAGGGCGGTATCGGTGGAGGCGGGGTTGGGCCAGGCATCGACCTGCCACCAGGAGTCGAGACGCTGGACGGCGGCGAAGTCGGTTCCGGCGACGACGACGGGGGTGCCTCGGTCTGTGGTGGCTACGGCGTAGGCGAATTCGGCGGCGAGGGCTTCCGGCCCGGCGGCCTGCTGGACCTGAACGAGGGTGCCGGGGGGGAGGGGGGCAGAGGCCGGGGCGGTGATGACGATGTTGGCGCCGAAGCTGCGGAACTCCTTGTGGAGTTTGGCGTCGAGGTCGGCGTAGAGGGTGAGGAGGGCGGTGGCGACGCCAGCGGAGACGGTCATGGCGACGAGGGCGGAGAGGCTGCGGGCGCGGCGGTGGACGAGGGACCGGCGCAGCATACCGGTGAGGCTGAGATGGGCCATCAGGCGTCCTCCCGGAGGATGGCGGATGGGTCCATTTTGAGGGCCGCGCGGATGGAGGGCGTGCTGCCTGCGATGGCGACGACGAGTGCAAGGGCCACGACTACAGGCAGGAGGACGGGGTTGAGGGCGGGGATGTGTGAGGCGGCGCCGTCGCCGGCGAAGATGCGGGCGCCGAGCCAGGCGGCGAGGCCAGAGCCGATGAGGTAGCCGAGCACACCGGCGAAGATGGCGAGGATGCCAGTTTCGGCGTAGAAGAGGAAGGCGATGGCGCCTTTGCTGGCTCCGAGGGAGCGCATGAGGCCGATTTCGCCGCGGCGCTCGAGGATTGCCGTGGCCATGGCGGCGCTGACGGCGAAGCCTGCGGCGAGGAGGGCGGCGGCGCTGACGAGCCACATGAGGCCAGAGATGCGGGCGAGGACGTTGCCTTCGGATTGCTCGACGCGGCGGATCTGGTCGGCCTGGGCGCCGGGGATGGCCTCGCGGATCTGGTAGGCGATGGAGTTGGCGTAGGGGCGGCAGTACCAGATTTCGCGCTGTTTGGCGGGGAGGGCGTCTGGGTCTTTGCGGGCGAAGGCGTCTTCGGGCTTGGTGGTGGCCGAGATTTCGACGCGGCGCACGGTGTCGGGCCGGTTGGATATGGTCTGTGCCGCAGCGAGGGGGAGCAGTAGCCTGGTCTCGGTCTCGTCGCCTGTTGAGACGATGCCGACTACGGTCAGCGTGATGGCGGGGGGCTCATGGTGCATCTTCACGTCCGCGTCGGTGAGGGGGAAGAAGGTGGAGATGGTGTCGCCGATATGCAGATGAAGGCGCGTGGCCAGCGTGGTGCCGACGACTACCTGGGACGATTCGCGCTGGGTTGGGGGAGCGGGCCAGGTGCCGGTCAGCTTCCACCAGGGATGCAGCTTTTCGGCTCCGGTGACGATTGAATCTGGCGCGGAGGTGAGGGCGTGATGGAACCAGAGGCCGATGCCGGGAAGCTCGACGATCTTGCCGGAGGGGTCCTTTACGGGAACGGTGATGGGCAGCTCGGGCGAGACGTCGTTGATGTTATTGGCCCAGAAGATGCCCTTGAGCTTGGAGAGGGCGCTCTCTTTGAGATAGGTGCCAGCGGTGGCTGGTTTTACGTCGACGCCGCCGATCTTGACGTCGAGTAGGTCGGCCTGGGGGTAGACGACGATGTTGGCTCCGTAGACGGCCAGCTCTTTGTGGATGCGGTCGCCGATGGTGGTGGCGAGGGCGAGCATGGCGGTGACGGCGGTGGTGCCGAGGAGGATGGCGATGCCTGCGAGCATCTTGCGGCGACGCTGGCGGAGGAAGCTTTCCATGAGGAGGCGGAAGAACATTAGTGGGCCTCCTGCGAATGGTGGGGGCTGCGCGGTTCGCTTTCGCGAATACCCACCTTAGGCGTAAGGTGCGCGCCGAAGATGGGGCACCCAGATTTGTCGCTGGATTGGTGGGGGATCAGGGACATCAGCGCTCGAAGACCGGGATGAGGGTTTTGAGGTCGGCGGCCTGGATGGTGAGCTGGCCTGCGGCGATGGTGGACTTGAGGGGAATCGGGTTGCAGCCGCCCTTCTGGCCCATGGAAGAGGGGTTGAGCGGCGAGGCGCACATCTTGCACGTGATGCCCTGGCTGCCGATGTAGAAGCCGACGGGGCCGCAGATCTGGCAGGCGTCGGCGACGGAGACGATGTTGCCGTCGGGCTTCTTGTAGAGGAGGAAACGGATTTCGGTGCTGCCGCCCTTGTCGTCGTCGATCTTGACGCCGAAGCGGTGGAGCTTGTCGTCGTTGATGTCGGCGGTGGAGAGGGTGACCTGCGAGCCGACGAGGGTGACGGGAGCGGTGGGGCTGAGGGCGGTGGTGCTTTTGGCGTAGATGAACTCTGCCGTGGAGAGGAAGATGAAGAGAAAGCTGGTGGCGACGACGGCGGTCATCCACATCTTTTCGCGGCGCTGGCTCCACTCGGCCTTGCGCTTGTCGGCGGGGGTGGCGTTGGCGGCGAGGGCCAGGGGGGCGCGGCGTTTGTACTCCAGCAGCATCATGAGGCCGGCGAGGGCGAGCATGGTGATGAAGAAGAAGATGTCGTTGCGGACGATGGGGCCGATGTAGCGCATCTCCGTGGTGCTGGAGGGGAGGACACCGTTTTCACTGAGCTCGTGGAGTCCGCTGACGATGAGCTGGAAGGCCACGAAGTAGAGGATGACAGTGGTGACGCGGAAGAAGCGCTGCAGGTTGATCTTGACGCTGCCGCGGATGAAGAGGACGCCGAAGACGACGGAGACGGCCACGCCGAGGAGGGTTCCGGTGAAGCTGAGGAGCTCGGTGGAGTTGAGAGTGACGGCGGAGAGGATGAGGACGGTTTCGACGCCTTCGCGGAGGACAAGGAGAAAGACGAAGAAGAAGAGGCCGAGGCTGGAGACGTTGGAGGAGCTGGTGAGCTGGGAGATCTTTTGCTCGATGGAGCCCTTCATGGTGCGGGCGGTCTTGTGCATGAACCAGATCATGCTGATGACGAAGGCGGCGGCGGCGAGCATGACCCAGCCCTCGAAGACATCGGTGTTGAACTGGGTGCGGGCGAGAACGAGGGCTCCGGCTACGCTGGCTGCAATGGCGGCACCGAGGGCCCAGAAGACGGTGCGCTTGAGTTCGGGCCGGCCGATTTTGGCGAGATAGGCAAAGACGATACCGACGATCAGCGATGCTTCCACCCCCTCGCGGAGTGTGATGATAAATGCCTGCAACATAAGGTATTACTCTTCCCTCAGGGAGTTCGTGAGAGACGCTCTGGAGCGGCTCTCGATCCCGACTTTAGCCCCTTGCCGCGAGGTCGGAAATGACCCTCGGTCCAAGTATCAGTCTAATGCGGACTAATTTGGTCGTCAATTCGGGCATGGGATCTGCCTTCCCAGGTGAGGCCTGGGGATTCAAAGTAATTTGCAGGAGGGGGAGTGATGGTGCGCCCGGAAGGATTCGAACCTCCGACCCTTTGGTTCGTAGCCAAATGCTCTATCCAACTGAGCTACGGGCGCACATTGCTGTGAATGCAACCTTTTAAAGATAGCTGACTTTGGAGCTTAGGGCAACCTGTGGGAGGCGTTGCTGTGGAGGAGTGGTGCGCCCGGAAGGATTCGAACCTCCGACCCTTTGGTTCGAAGCCAAATGCTCTATCCAGCTGAGCTACGGGCGCGGGAAAACAGGGAAAGTGTAGCGAATTATTTGGCCGGCGGCAACTCGGCTGCGGCGGGTGGTTCGGGCAGCGGAGGGGCGAACATCGGCATGGTTTCGACGATATCGAGACCGCCACGGCGGAGGAGTTGGTGGATGACGGGCTCGGTGAGGCGGCTGGCGTCGTACTCGATGCGGACTGTCTTGTCCGTCTCGTTGAATTGGACGCTGCGGACGCCGTAGACCTCGCGAACTTTGGCGAGGGCCAGGGTTGCGGCCTCGGAGGGAGGGACTCCGTAGCGGTACAGGACATCAAGCTGAGTCATGCCTTCGATCATAGCAGGGGGTGGGTGGGGGATTGAGGGGGTTCCGTAGAGGCGTGGGTTCCGTAGAATTGAGGGTATGGCGATCTCTCTGGCTCAAGGTACCTTTGCTGCGCTGATCTTCGATTGCGATGGAACCCTTGTGGATACGGCGCCGGCCCATCTTCGTGCGCTGCAGGAGGCTCTGAAGCCGCTGGATCTGACGATGGCTCCGGAGTGGTACTACCCGCGCGGAGGGCTTACCCCCGATGCGCTGCTGGATGAGTACGAGGAGCAGCTTATGGTGCCGCCACCGCCCAGGAAGGGGATCTTTGCGCGGTATAACGTGGCGTTTCAGGCGGGGTTGCAACACCTGGAGGAGATTACGGTGATCGCGGAGATTGCGCGGGAGTGGTATGGCAAGGTGCCGATGTCGGTTGCGTCGAATGGGCGGCGGGCAAATGTGGAATCCACGTTGACGGTGACGAAGCTGCTGCCGCTGTTCGACTACATTGTGGCTGCCGAGGATGTGGAGCAGGGCAAGCCGGAGCCCCATGTATTTCTGGAGGCGGCACGCCGGATGGGGGTGGAGGCTGCGGACTGCGTCGTCTTCGAAGATTCGAATGAGGGGCTGGAGGCGGCGCACCGGGCAGGGATGCGGGGGATCGATATTCGGGAGTTCTATTCGCCGCAGCGGTAGGCGCGGGTTACATTTTTTTGAGGTAGCCGGTGATTTCGTTGCTGGTCCAGTCCTGGGCTCCGATGAACTTTCTGCGCAGGACGCCCTGCTTGTCGATGATGTAGGTTTCGGGGATCTGCACGGTTCCGTAGAGGGCGTTAACCTTCTGCTCTTCGTCGCGGAGGGTGAGGAGGTCTACATGATGCTCGACGAGGAAGCGCTTGTAGACATCGGGGTCCTCGTCCATGCTGACCGCCACGACGGCGAGATCGGGCATCTTTTTCTGGAGGGCGAGGAGGCTGGGCAGCTCCTCGATGCAGGGCGCGCACCAGGTGGCCCAGAGGTTGAGCACGACGACGCGGCCGCGCAGTTTGCTGAGGTCCACGGTATGGGTGCCGTCGCTCATGACGAACTGGGGGGCGGATTTGCCGATATTTCCAGGGTGGCCGCCGCGATCGCATCCCGCCAGCAGTAACACTCCAAGCATGAAACCTGTCCAAACTTTACGCACGATTCGCTCCACTTCCTATAATACGAAGTCGTGAACATTACGGACACTACCGCCGAGACAGAACCGAATGAAATAGCTGACCTGGAGCTTTCGATTATCCTGCCTGCCCGGAATGAGGAGCGGTCTCTGCCGGAGTGCCTGGCGTCGCTGCTGAACCAGTCTGAGCAGGGTTTTGCGCTGGGATTGCAGTGGGAGGTGATCGTCGTCAATGACGACTCGACCGATCGGACGCGGGAGATTGCGGCTGAGGCTGCGGCCACGCATCCCGGGGTGACGGTGCTGGACGCCCCTGTGCTGGACATGAGCGAGCGCGGAGGCTTTACCGGGAAGACGAATGCATGCTGGGCGGGAGCGCAGATTGCGCGAGGGCGGCACCTGTTGTTTACCGATGCCGATACGGTGCATGAGCAGAACGATCTGTCGCGTGCTCTGCGCGAGGCGGATAGGCATAAGGCGATGCTGCTCTCTTATTCGCCCAGGCAGATTGTTACGGGCTTCTGGCAACATGCGGTGATGCCGCTGATTTTTTCGGAGCTGGCGAGCATATATCCGACGAAGGAGGTGAGCGATCCGACGAGTCGGCTGGCGGCTGCGAATGGGCAGTTTCTGCTGGTGGAGCGGGATGCTTATTTCTCCGTGGGGGGCCATCGGGCTGTGGGGAAGAACGTGCTTGAGGACGTGGCGCTGGCGCGGAATATCAAGCGTGGGCCGCGGGTGATTCGGTTCCGCTATGCGCCTGAGGCTCTTTCGACGCGGATGTACCGGACGACCGCGGAGATGATCGAGGGATGGACGAAGAACCTGGTGCTTCTGTTTCCGAAGCCGGTTGCTTTGGCGCTGTGGCGTATTCTCGACCTGCTGCTGTTCTTTGGGCTGCCGGCGCTGGCGCTGGGAGTCTTCTGGCTGGTTCCGTGGCAGCGCTATGCGATTCTGCTGCTGTGGATTCGCACGCTGTGGCGGTTCTACAGCCGGGTGGCGCGGTCGAATTTTCCTGCTACGGATGTGGCGATCTCTATTCTTGGCGTTCCGCTATTTATTTATCTGCTGATTCGAAGCGTGATTCACCATCGCGTAAAAAAAAACGTGGCGTGGAAAGGACGCAGCTACAAGCCGAACGCCTAGAATGCCGAGACTCTAGCATCCACAGAGCCCCCCAGAACGTCTAACTTCAGGACAACTATGATCTTTCTCACGCGCAAAGCCGAATTTTCCTCTGCCCACTTTTATTGGAATACTGCATGGTCCGAGGAAGAGAACCAGCGTGTATTCGGAAAGTGTGCGAACCGCAATGGACATGGGCACAACTACACGCTGGAGGTGACGGTTGCAGGCGAGGTGGATGCTACGTCCGGGTTCGTCGTAGACCTGAAGGAGCTGAAGGACATTCTGGAGCGAGAGGTGGTAAGCGTCTACGACCATCGGCATTTGAATCTCGAGGTGCCGGAGTTCAAGGATCGCATTCCAACTACGGAAAATATTGCGATCGCGATCTGGCAGAGGCTAGACAAGAAGATTCCGCATGCGAAGCTGCACCGCGTGCGTATCTACGAGATGCCGGACCTGTTTGCCGACTACTATGGTGAGCGATGAAGGCACACCTCTCACGCCGGTATCACTTCAGCGCGTCGCATCGTCTGCACACGGAGACGTACGATGAGGCGCAGAATCGCGCCGTCTTCGGGAAGTGCAATAACCCCTATGGGCATGGGCACAACTACACGGTGCAGGTTACGGTGAGCGGACAGGTTGACCCTGCGACGGGGATGGTCTGCAACCTGGCGGACCTGGATGGATTTGCACGAACAAATCTGCTGGATCGCTTTGACCATACGAATCTGAATACGCTGGAGTGCTTTCGGGACAAGGTATCGACGACGGAGAATCTGAGTATCGAGATCTACCGGATCTTCCAGAGCTTTACGGCGGCTCACCTGGAGGGGGTTCACGTCGAGGAGACAAGCAATAACTCATTCGACTACGCTGGCAGCGCGACTCCTGCGGGCGGGACGATCTAAGAAAGGTTGAATCATGGCACGTACGGACGCCACACTTGAATCCACGGCTCTGGAAAGCGTTTCGACGCAGGAGCTTTATCGGGAGATTTTGACGCGCATTGGCGAAGACCCCAATCGCGATGGGCTGCTGCGTACGCCGGAGCGCATGGAGAAGTCCATGACCTTTCTGACGCGGGGCTACACGATGGACATCACGAAGGTGCTGCACGATGCACTGTTCGATGTGGACTACGACGAGATGGTGATCGTCAAGGATATTGAGTTTTTCTCGCAGTGCGAGCATCATCTGCTGCCATTTTTCGGCAAGGCGCATATCGCGTATGTGCCGAACGGCAAGGTGATCGGGTTGAGCAAGATTCCGCGGCTGGTGGATGTGTTTGCGCGGAGGCTGCAGGTGCAGGAGCGGCTGACGCGGCAGATTGGCGATGCGATTACAGAGGCGATCCATCCGCAGGGCGTGGCGGTGATCATGGAGGCGCAGCACCTTTGCATGATGATGCGCGGCGTGGAGAAGCAGCACTCTTTGACGGTGACTTCGGCGATGCTGGGCGTGTTCAAGACGCAACTGCAGACGCGCAATGAGTTCCTGTCGCTGGTGCGGAGGAACGGCAGCGGCTTCTAGCAACTAGACTAGAGAGTGTGAATGGTCTCTTAGTACTCGACAAGCCCTCCGGCCTTACCTCGCATGACGTTGTTGCCATCGTTCGCCGGGCTACGGGCGAAAAAACAATTGGACACCTGGGCACGCTGGACCCCATGGCTACGGGGGTTCTGCCGCTGCTGCTGGGGAAGTATACGCGGCTGGCGCAGTTCTTTGGCCAGGCGGAGAAGCATTATGAAGGGCACATCCGGTTCGGATTTGCGACGGACACCTTCGATGCCGAAGGCACTGCGGTGGGCGAGCCTCAGCCGTTGACGCAGACTCTGGATGCGCTGCGCGAACTGGGGCGGAGCTTCCATGGGGAGATCGACCAGATGCCTCCGATCTACTCGGCGAAGAAGATCAACGGCGTGGCTGCGCATAAGCTGGCGCGGGCCGGAGCGGAGGTTCCGGTGAAGGCTGCCCGGATTACGATTCATGGGTTTGAGTTGACGTCGCTCGAGGGCGAGACGGCTGGGTTTGCGATGCAGGTTTCGGCGGGCGGGTATGTGCGTTCGGTGGCGCATGAGCTGGGACAGATGGCAGGATGTGGGGCGCATCTGGCTACGCTGCGCAGGACGCGCGCGGGGGCGTTTACGCTGGCCCAGGCGATTACGGTGGAACGGTTGAAGCAGGCGGCTGGACCGGCGGAGATTGAGGCGATGCTGCCGCATCCGCGTACGCTGTTGCCGGAGATGCCGTCGGTTACGGTCGATGAGCAGATGGCGGGACGGCTGCGCAATGGGATGCAGGTGAATTTACCGGAGTTTTCGCAGGCTCCGCTGGTGAAGGTGTTTACCAGCCCGACGGATCTGCTGGCGATTGCGCGGCGGATTGCCGGTACGCTGATGCAGCCGATTGTCGTGATGGGCTAGAGGCTTACTTCTTCAACAGGGGAAGAACGAGCGGCAGGACGTTGTTTGCGACGATCTTGTTGCCGGATGCTGTGGCGTGGGTTCGGTCGGCCTGCATCATGCCAGGGATGCCGAAGACGCCTTTGAGCAGGAAGGGCAGCATGGGGACGCGATATTTTTTGGCGATAAGGGCGTAGGTTTCGTCGAACTGCTTGATGTAGTCGGGGCCGTAGTCGGGCGGGAGGGTGATGCCGGCGAGGATGACTTTGGTTTCGCTGGCGTGCAGGGTGGCGACGATCTTGTCGAGGTTGGCGCGGGAGTCTTCGATGCGCAGGCCGCGGAGGCCATCGTTGCCGCCAAACTCAACTATCACGATGGCGGGTTTGAGAGCGACGATGCTGTTGACGCGGTCGACGCCGTCTTTGGTGGTGTTTCCGCTGATGCCTTCGTTGACGACACGGTAGTTATAGCCCCTGGCGTCGAGATCGGCCTGCAGGTAGTCGGGGTAGGTTTGGCCGGCTTCGGTGCCGTAGCCTGCGGTGAGGCTGTCGCCGAAGCAGACGATGAGGGGGCGGGCGTCCTTGGCGGCGAGGGGCGTTGCGGGGGAAGGATCGGGAGCGTTGGAGGCGGGGGTGGGGTCTGGCCGGGAATCGACGGTGGAGGGCTTTTGCGAGGCTTGATCGGCTTTGCAGCCGCCCAGACCAAGTGCGATACCCGCTACTATAAGAATAATTTCAAGTCGCCGCATGATTACAAGCTATCAAATAGCTGAGCAGCCGTTAAAAGGGGATCCGCAGGTGAATGATACCGCAACAGGAATTACTCCCATGATCTCTGTCGAGGGATTGCGCAAGTCGATTCGCAACGGCAGCCGTACGGTGGATATTTTGAAAGGGCTGGACTTCACGATTCCGCAGGGGCAGTTTGCGGCGATCATGGGAGCGAGCGGGAGTGGAAAGTCTACGCTGCTGGGTCTGTTGGCGGGGCTCGATTCGCCGAGTGCAGGGAATGTACATCTGAATGGAGTTGCGATCTCGTATCTGCCGGAGGACAAGCTGGCACAGGTACGGGGCAAGACGATCGGGTTTGTGTTTCAGTCGTACCAGTTGATTCCTACCTTGACTGCGCTCGAGAATGTGCTGCTGCCCCATGAGTTGAATGCGGACGCGAGGGAGAGTGGCCTGGGGCGGGCGCGTGAACTTCTGAACAGCGTTGGCCTGGGGGATCGCATGGATCACTATCCGGTGCAGCTTTCGGGCGGGGAGCAGCAGCGGGTGGCTTTGGCGAGGGCGTTTATCTTGCGGCCACCGATTGTGCTGGCGGATGAGCCAACGGGCAATCTCGATACGACCAACGGGGCGCATGTGCTGGAGCTTCTGCTGAATCTGAATCGCACCGAGGGAACCACGCTGGTACTGGTGAGATGAATCCTGCGCCAACCGCGGATGCCCGGCAGACCGCTGCCGCGGCGCTGTAGCGGGAGGCGGGATGGCTGCTCTCTCATATCGTTCTGCTGCAAAGATTGCCGCGCGGGAGATGCATTCGTCCCGTGGGAAGTTCTTCTTCGTCATTCTGTCGGTTGCGATTGGGGTTGCCGCTCTGACGGGCGTGCGGGGATTCTCCTCTTCGTTTCGGGCGACGCTGCTGAATCGAGCACGCAGCATCATGGCTGCTGATCTCTCGGCGCGGATGTTTCAACAGCCTACGCCGGAGCAGCAGAAGGGGCTGGATGAGATTGCAGCATCGGGAGTCGAGATTACTCCTGTGACGGAGCTGCTTTCGATGGCGTCCGCGGCCAAGACGTTGGACCCGCTGCTGATTTCGCTGAAGGCGGTTGATCCGTCGATGTATCCCTTCTATGGCGAGGTGGAGTTGGCTCCTGCCAGGCCGTTGAAGGCGGTGCTTACTGCAGATACGGTTGCGGTGGCTGACGATCTGCTGGTGAGGCTTCGCCTGAAGGTTGGCGACGAGTTGAAGATCGGAACGCAGATGTTTCGGATTCAGGCGGTCGTGGTGAATGAGCCGGACCGGCTCTCGGGAAACTTCGCTGCCGGGCCCAGGGTGCTGATCACCCGCGAAGGGCTGGAAGCGAGTGGTTTGCTGGCGCCGGGGAGCCATGCGGGGCAGCGCTATCTCTTCAAGGTGCCGAAGCCGGCGAATGGCGCTGCTATTTCGGACAAGGCTGTCGCGGACTTGAAGGAACGGCTGGAGAAGCTTCTGCCTGAGGCACAGGTGATCGACTACCGCGAGACAAATCCCGCGTTGACGCAAGGACTGGACCGGGCTACGAGTCTGCTTTCGCTGATGAGCCTGGTGGCCCTGGTGCTGGGAGCGGTGGGTGTGGCGATGGCGATGCGGGCGCACCTGCAACAGCGACTGGATACGATTGCGATCATGAAGTCGCTGGGGGCGCGCTCCGGGCAGATCATGAAGATCTACCTGCTGCAGACGCTTCTGTTGGGGCTTCTGGGAGGGCTGATCGGGGTTGGCCTCGGTGTCGGGGTGCAGCTGGTGCTTCCTCATCTGCTGGCAAAGTTGATTAATGTGCAGACGGATCTTCAAGTCCAGTGGAGCACCGTGATTACGGGGCTCAGCGTCGGGATTCTGACGACGTTGCTGTTCACGCTGCCGCCTTTGCTTGATATTCGCGGGGTGAGGCCGATCCTGATTCTGCGGCGGGCGGTGGAGGATAACGACGATCCGTTTGTTACGGCTATCTGGCGCAAGATTACGAAGAATGTCGCGCAGATAGGGGCAGCGGTGCTGATTCTGGCGGGGCTGGCGGCTATTGCGACGACCCTGAGCGACTCGGCTACGGTGGGGAAGGTCTTTTCATTGGGGCTGGTGGGGGTGCTTGCCGTGTTGCTGGCGGCGTCCGCGGGGGTGCTGGCGGGTCTGCGGTGGTTCCTCAACCGGACACGGCTGCATCTGCCTTCGGCGGTGCGGCATGGGCTGGCCAATCTGTATCGGCCGGGGAATCCGTCGGCTGCGTTGCTGGCCGCGCTGGGGATGGGCGTGATGCAGATCATGACGGTCTACCTGGTGCAGCAGGCGGTGGTGTCGGAGTTGCATATCTCGGCTGCGCCGAACCTGCCCAATGTATTCCTGGTGGACATTACGAGCGATGAGATTGGCGGCGTGCGCGCGCTGCTGAAGGCGCAGAAGAGCGTTACCGCCGAGCCGGAGATGCTGCCGGTGGTCTCGTCGCGGATCATCGAGATCGATGGCATGCCGGCGAACCAGGCCAAGTTGAAGAACTTTCCCAAGCGCATGCTGCAGACTATTTCGCT
>Ga0193753_10001301_pt1 | contig 21599 bp, 19 predicted proteins | sample H1c2metaG_FD_144925 | JGI IMG/M metagenome (GOLD analysis project Ga0193753, IMG submission 144925) | Soil microbial communities from a riparian zone of the East river system, Colorado, United States - H1c2 | ecosystem: Environmental > Terrestrial > Soil > Riparian zone | place: USA: East... | reverse complement strand
AGGTGGGCTTGCTAAAGCTTCCGGAATAGGCGCTCAAGCCATAGACCGGATTGATGTCCATGACTTCGGTGTGAATGATGCCCATCTCGAAACCGGCTTTGAATGCTTGCCGGCCGCGAACCCAGGAATAGTTCACTTTCGGATCCCACGAGGTCGGATTCTGAAATTGCGGGTTGGTCGCCTGGCGTCCGATGACGCCTGTATAGCCTCCGATGTTCTGCGTATTCAAGCCGCCGGTAAGAAAAGACGCGGTGGGGAGTCCGGTTAATCCGTATTGATCGAGCGCGGTCTGGCCGCCGAGAAAGGGTGGAAATTTGCCGCCCGTAATGTGGGAGAAACCGAGCCGGACATCCAGCAGCGAACTGGGCGTCAGCGTCCAGGTGTAGGAAAACGCGGCGTTCTGATCGAGAATGCGGACGTTGCCGTTGCCGCTGCCTCCGGAAGGTCCAGTGAGATCCGGCTGGTAAAACTGATTGTCTTTGCGTTGGCTGAAGCGCACGAAGGTAGACATGCGGTCGTTGATTTGATAGTCAACCTTGGCATCGAACTTATCCGCATAGTCGCGCGTCAGCAATAGAGCCTGATAGTCGTTGGAGCGGCCCGGCCCGGTGGGAGCGGGAAGTTGGCTGAGGACCTTAGCCGCGAACGGATTAATGCTGGAAATCGGGATCGGCGTGTTCGCCGCGTAGACCGCGCCCGTAGCTGGGTTCACCACGGGTGCCGATAAGCTACCGTTGCGCTCCGCGATAGTGGGAATCGTGTCGAAGGCCAGCGCATGCTGTAGCGAACGATAGCCCTCGTAGTCGGCAAAGAAGAAAAGCTTGTTCTTGATAAACGGGCCGCCCACTGTAAATCCGAATTGATTTCGCTGCAAGGTCGGTTTGACGAAAGTAGGGGGCGGAACGAAAATGAAGCCGACCGCGTTGAGATTGGTGTTGCGCAGAAATTCGTAAGCAGTGCCGTGAATTTGATTGGTGCCGGAGCGCATGGCGGCATTCACGACGGCGCCACCGACGCGGCCGTACTCAGCGCTGTAATTGCTCGTAATTACCTTGAATTCGGCGATAGCGTCGGGCGAAGGCTGGGCGACTTGATTTGAGTAACCCTGGTTGCTGGTGGAATAGGCGTTATTGTCGACGCCATCGAGCAAGAAGTTGTTATAAGTGCTGCGAAACCCATTCGCGTTAAAAGCTCCCTCGCGAGGCGGCACTGCGTAGGCGTAGATGGAGCGATGGACGTTGGTAGCGAGTAGCGCAAGGTCGGAAAAATTGCGGCCGTTGAGTGGCAGTTCCACGATTTGCTGCGTGTTGATGACTTGGCCCTTTTCGCTCGAATCGGTTTCGAGCACAGCCGCCGCGCCCTTGACTTCGACAAACTGATTCGACGCTCCTACTTGCAGGTCGATGTCTACGCGCTGACGCGCATTCACGTTGACGCGGACATCGCTGGTGGTGAATTTCGTGAAACCCTCATGCTCGACGGCGATCTTGTAGAGACCTACTTTGACGTTGAAAAAGTCGTAGTTCCCGCTGTCGTCGGTGGTGACCTTGGCTTCGATGCCGGTGTCCTGGCCGGTGAGGGTCACGACAGCTTTCGGAACGGGGGCGCCGGTAGGGTCCTTGACAGTGCCGAGCACTTCGGCGGATTCAAATTGGCCGAAGAGTAGGGCCGGAACGAGAAAACAGACGAGATACAACGCGGTAAGACGTAAACGCATGAGCAACCCCTTAGAACAGTAGTTAATTCTATCCGAAAAATGTTGCGGTGGGATGACAGAGCGGCCATACTGGGGTAAGATGTCAACCCGAGATGAGAAGAGCCGCGTGGCGCTGCTGCAGGGCACGCTCGACCTGCTGATACTGCGCACGCTGCGCTTTGGCAGGCAGCATGGGCAAGGGATCGCGCGCGCAATTCAAGAGCAGTCGGAGGATGTCCTGCTGGTAGAGCACGGGGCGCTGTATCCGGCGCTGCAGCGGCTCGAGGCCCAGGGCTGGATTACGGCTGAATGGGGGATTTCGTCGAACAATCGCAAGGCGCGGTTCTACACATTGAGCAAACAAGGCCGCAAGCAGCTTGTCGAAGAAGCGAACCGCTGGCGTACGTTGGCCAACGCCATCGGACGCATTCTGGGGCCGGAGACACAGGAGGGTTGACATTTCGTTATGACTTACAGTCGCCAAGTCTGATAAGATTCGCGCGATGTAGAGGAGATCTTTCGAAATGAGTAAGTCGAACTTGGTTTTGAGTGCTGCCTGCCTCACATTCCTAGCGCTTGGCGCCAATGCGAATCTTCTGACGAACGGGAGTTTCGAACTAGGAACGCTTGTAAACGATGGGAACATGACCGAGACCTTCAACCCCGGGGCCACAGCTATAACCGGTTGGTCCGCTGTGGGGCGTCAGGTTTCGTGGATCGACGCCGGAAATCCCTTCTTCTTGTCGGCTGAGGACGGCAATCGTTTTCTCGACCTCACCGCTTACAATCCGGGGGCTCCGTTTGGAGGCGTAACGCAGAACGTCGCGACAACCGTGGGAGAGCAATATGCCGTCTCTTTCTATCTGGGCAGCTACACCGCGCGATGGGGCGGGCCGCCGACTTCGATCGTGGCCTCAGCGGGCGGCACAAGTCAGACGTTCACGGATTCGACGGCAACCAGCACGTCTACTTGGACGCCCTTTTCGCTGCTCTTTACGGCGACTTCGGCTACGACAGCCATCACGCTGACAGGGGCTGCCGGTGTGAACTATATCGGGTTGGATAACGTAAGCGTGGATCCTGCTGGTACGGCGGGCACGGTGCCGGAGCCGGGTCCGTTCGCGTTACTGGCGTTGGGCTTTGGGATCTTACCGTTGATTGCCCGGCGCCTGCGATAGTTCTTTGTGACGAAAGCAATCCACGACGTGATCGTTGACCATCCCGGTGGCCTGCATGAAGGCATAGCAGATAGTTGAGCCGACGAAGCTGAATCCACGCTTGGCGAGATCCTTGCTCATGGCGTCGGATTCGGCGGTGCGGGCCGGCACGTCCTGCGACCGCCGGCGGTTTTGCATCGGTTTCCCGGCGACGAATTTCCAAATGTAGGTATCAAAGCTGCCGAATTCCTTCTGCAGCACAAGAAACGACTGGGCGTTTCGGACGGCCGCGCGCACTTTCAGACGATTGCGGACGATGCCCGCGTTTTCGAGCAACGCCACGATTTTCGCTTCGTCGTAGCGAGCGACTTTGCGGGGATCGAAGCGATCGAAGGCGGCGCGATAGGCCGGGCGCTTGTTCAGAATCGTGGACCAACTCAGGCCGGCTTGTGCGCCCTCGAGAATCAGGAATTCGAATAGCGCGCGATCGTCGTGGATTGGGACGCCCCACTCCTGATCGTGATATGTCGTTAGAAGATCGCTGCTGGCAGCCCAGGCGCAACGTGTCATCGCATCCATTATCGGATGATAATGAAGTAAGCCTGATGAGTGCGATCGCCGAAAAACTGAGTCCGGAGCTTTTTCGGGAAATGTACGCGCACAGAAAGCCGTATTTCGAGTTGCTAGCGGGAGAAGCGGTTCAGAAAGCCTTGCCCACCAAACTTCATTCCATCCTGCAGTTTGTGCTCGCCGTGATGTTGAAGGAACTCGGTTTCAAGTCGCGGCCCGAACTTACGCTGGCGATTGACGAATCGTGGGAGCCCACACCCGACGTTTGCGGAATCATCGGACCCGAAGAAGATCCGTATCCGACGCGCGCCATTGCTGTTGCTATTGAGGTGCTATCTCCGGACGACCGCTTCACACGCGTCATCCAGAAATGCCGGAAGTACGCGGACTGGGGAGTCCGAGACATTCTGGTGTTCGACCCGGCCGGCCGGGAGGCGTGGTGTTGGGATGCGGCTAGCGGAGACCTCACCAGAATCAAAGATAACTATCGCTTCCATAGCCTGCCCGTTGAGCTCATTCAAAAGGAAGTTTTTAGACGCCTCGACGCCGAGCTTCAATAAAAGTTGTTGCAGCTAATATTGAAGATTCGACGTTGAAGCGCCATGACGCAGCCCGCCGCCCGCAGAAGATCGCCATTCACTCTCATCAGCGCCCGTTTAGTGGCGTTCCTGGCGGTACTGGGCCCGGGATTCATCACCGCCAACGTCGACAATGACCCCGGTGGAATACTCACGTATTCGCAGGCCGGCGCGCAGTTCGGCTATCAGCTTCTGTGGACGCTGATCCCAACGACGATTGCGTTGATCGTGGTGCAGGAGATGGCCGCTCGCATGGGCGCGGTTACGGGCAAAGGCTTGTCCGATTTGATTCGCGAAGAGTTCGGCCTGCGCGCCACGTTTTTCACTATGTTGGTGCTGGGCGTCGCCGATTTCGGAAATATTATTTCCGAATTCGCGGGGTTGGCATCCGGCATGTCCATCTTTGGCGTCAGCAAATACATCGTCGTGCCGGCCGGAGCGGTGCTGGTGTGGACGTTAATTGTGCGCGGGCGATACAAGCCGGTGGAACGAATTCTGATCGTCGCGTCGCTGCTATATTTTGCCTACCCGGTTTCCGCATTTCTTGCCAAACCGGATTGGGACTTGGCGTTAAAACAAACGTTCGTGCCGACATTCAGCAGCGATCCTTCTTATCTCGTGCTGATCGTAGGACTGATCGGCACGACGATCACGCCCTGGATGCAGTTTTATCTGCAGGCTTCGGTGGTCGAGAAAGGCGTGGACACGCGCCACTACGGGCTCTGCCGGCTCGACGTGATTCTGGGTTGTGTAATTACCGACTTGATCGCCTTTTTCATCGTTGTCGCTTGCGGTGCAACTATTTACCACTCGAATCATCGGGAAATTACGGATGTCGCGCAGGCCGCGGAGGCGCTCAAACCATTCGCCGGCAAGTTTGCAGCGCTTCTGTTCGCCATCGGGCTGATCAATGCCTCGCTACTTTCGGCTGCTATTCTCCCGCTCGCGACCTCATACAACATTTGCGAAGGGCTGGGATTCGAATCCGGAATTAATAAACGCTTTTCCGAGGCTCCTGTTTTTTACTGGCTCTATACGCTGCTGATCGGTGGCGGCGCGGCGGTGGTGATGATTCCGCGTCTTCCTCTGCTCAAGTTCATCTTGTTTTCGCAAGTCGCAAATGGAATTCTATTGCCTTTTGTTCTCGTATACATGCTCTTGTTAGTGAACCGGCCGCGGCTAATGGGAACGTTTAAGAACAAACCATGGCAAAATGCGGTTGCCTGGAGCACGGCAATTATTATGATCGTTTTGACCGGGGCGCTCATCTACAATACAGTGCTGGGATGAAAATGCCAGCCCGTAATTTTTCTTATGTGTCCCGCATGTCTATCCCGGCGCGTGCGCGTCTCGCATCATCGATGGCAGGATTTCTTGCCGTTGTTGTTGCATGCTAAACCTTTGCGCTGCCAAGTCTGCTTTCACCGTTTCTACGTGTGGCCCTGGTTGCGGAAATTCAGCAAAATACAGTAATTGCTAGCGGGTAAATCCGCTGCGCGTGGGCGCGGGCGGATCCGTATGTTTGATAGCGCGCCACAGCACGTCATTTAAGTCGTCGTCATCGGCCAGATCGGCATCGGAGAAGTTCATGCGGGCTGAGGCGGCCGCTCCGGAGCCATTTTGCGGATTCGTGTCTGTCAGAGGTACCTTGGGTTCTATGACTGCGTAGGGCCGCAGGTTCGCGGTACGGCTGAAGCTTGCGAACATGGGCGGCGCGGCGGCATCGAAATGGGTCATGGGCCGCAGCCCGGTAATGAGCTCCATGGTGCGCAAAACGCTCGCTTGGTTGTGCATCAAGCTGTCGGTCGTGGCGCGCTGCGTGTACGGTGAAATGACCCAAACGGGCGCCCGATGCGAGTCGACGTGATCGGGGCCATTTTGCGAATCGTCTTCGATGATGAATAGCGCGGTCGATTGCCAGAACTTGCTGTGCGAGACCGCATCCACGACCATCCCGATGGCGTAGTCGTTCTGTGCAACATATGAGAACGGTGTCAGCGTTCCGCCTTTGGTTCCCTGGGTGTGATCGTTGCCCATGCGCAAAATCGTCATCTGGGGCGCCTGGCCTTTGGTGTTGAAGTCCGTCCATTCACGAATGAATTCTTTGGCGCGGTCCACATCGGAATACTCGAGGTCGAAGCCGCGGTAGTTCATGTCTACATACGGAGCGAGCGCCGGGTCGTTCACTTTAGCAATCTGCCTCGTGCCGGTTACGTTCTCTCGAGGAATGTTCACGGTCCACTCGCCGTAGTCGCGAATGCTCACTCCGGCTTGCAGAGCGTTGTCCCAGATGTAACCGGCGGGCGGCGTGTTGGCGGGCTCGCCGCCCTCAAAATCGTAGGGGTGGCCGCGATGGCCGTAGGTGTTTGGCCACAGCTTAACGGTATAGTCGGGTGCGATGGCCGCGGAGGCCCAGTTGTGGCCTTCCGCGCTGACGTCGGCATTCTCGTAGAAATTGTCGTAGAGGACGAAATCCCGAGCTAGCCGATGGAAATTCGGGGTAATTTTCTCGCCGAAGAGAACCAGCGATTTGTCGCCATTTCCTTTTTCGAGATCGCCCAACACCTGGTCGTACGTGCGATTTTCTTTGATGACGTAGATGACGTGTTGGATAGGCGAATCGTGGCCTTCGGAGCGCGAGAAATACTCCTGTTGCTCGTCGAGGACTGGGCCGTACACCATGTCGTCTTTATACGGCGAATTGCGAACTACGGTTTCGGTGAACGTGTGCAGTTGGTCGCTATCGGGCTCAGGCAGGAAGGAAGCGGTGCCGGTTTGGATGTGACCGACGTATTCGACGGGAGCGGGCGCAGTCCCGCCTTCATGCAGCGGGGCTGGGCGCAAGGTGGGATTGGGGCCGTGCGGATTGGGTTGGCTGCCGAGACCTTTGCCGTTGAGCACGACCAGCTCGTCGTTCGGCAAGGAGCGAACCGCGGTGGGGTACCAGCCGGTGGGAATGAAACCAGCCACGCGGGTGCGCGGCGAAGAGATATCGGCTTCGAGGACCGCATTCGCATCCGAGCAAACGATAAATAAACGATTGCCGCGAACATTGGTGGCCAATGCCGAAGGCGTCATGCCGAGAGGGTGAAGCGGCGTGAGCGATGTGTTGATGGTCTCGAGCATGTCGAGCGCGCCGTCTTTCGTCACGCCGAAGGAATACGCGTTGTTGGTATTGGATGCGGTCACGAATACGCGCGCCACATAGCTAGACGCGCCCTCTTCGGTGGGCGCGGGCTTATTGATCCAGAGCATGTCGGTGGGGTGCGGCGCCACGCGTATTTTCGCGGCGAGCGTACCGGTCGAGGCGTCGTGCTGGTAAATCGCCGCGTCTCCCCAAGCGCTGATCAGGAGCTGCCGGCCATCCGGGGGCACCAGGATGCGATACGGGCGGCGTCCGGTCTTCCAACGATCTGTCGTCCGTCCCGACTGCAGATTGATCACCGTGATGCTGTCGCCATAGAGGTCGGCCGCGTATAACAAGTGGCCGTCCGGCGAAAGCTCGACGTCGCCGATTAACGCGTTGCCTTTTTCAGCTAAGCTTGGCACGGCGACGAATTCACGCGCCGGCGCGAGTGCACCAGTTTCAGGATTCAGAGAGAGTTCAAATACTTTGCCGGTGGTTCCGCCGCCGACGTAGACCTTGTCTCCACTCGGAGCGATGGCGAGTCCCAGCCAGCAATCCAGCAAGCGTGTACGTCCGAGTTCGACTTTTTTTGCGATGTCGATCACGCTGATGGTGGGCGGGTCGTAGCCGGCATTCATCACCAGCAAATATTTGCCGTTGCCCGAGACCGCGGCGCTCATGGGAAACGTGCTGAGCGGCACTTGTTTTCCGGCTGGACGGATCGTCCATCCGCTATTCAGCAGGAATCCGCCGTCCGGCAACGGCCCGACTTTTTGCGGCGCCGATTGCCGGGAAGCGGTGTTCTGCATCATGACCAATCCGGCCAGAGCGGCTAAGCCTGTAGCGATGAGTTTCATTCTGTAAACCTGTGTGCGATAGGAAAGCGGCGGCCCATGCCGAATGCTTTGGCGGTAATGCGAAGTCCTGGTGCGGCCTGTTGCCGCTTGTACTCGTTGCGGTCGACCTTGCGGACGATGTCGCGCACCATCTCTTCCGGGAGGTTGGCCTTGTGCGCGATTTCCGGCACGGATTCGTAGCGTTCCACGTAGCCAGACAAGATGGCGTCCAGCATGCCGTATTCGGGCAGGCTATCGGTATCCCTTTGATCGGGGCGAAGCTCGGCCGAAGGGGGTTTGCTGAATGTGTTTTCCGGAATGGCCTGTGGCAGGCCGCGACGCTCGAAGCGCTGATTGGCAACGCGCGCGAGGCGATAGACCATGGTCTTCGGAACGTCGCTAATCACGGACAGTCCGCCGCACATGTCGCCATAGAGAGTACAGTAGCCGACCGCGATCTCACTCTTGTTGCCGGTGGTCAGCACGAGCGAGCCAAACTTGTTCGATAGGGCCATCAAGGTCATTCCGCGCAGGCGCGATTGTAGGTTTTCTTCAGTTGTGTCGGCATTGAAGCCGGCGAACAACGGAGTCAGTGTCTGAATCATAGCGTTGTAGCCGGCATCGATGGGTACGATCTCAAAGCGTATGCCGAGATTATGAGCAAGCGCGCGCGCATCGGTAAGGCTATGTTCAGACGAGTAGGGCCCGGGCATGCCGATGCCGGTGACGTTTTCCTTGCCGACCGCTTCGGTTGCGATGGCGGCTACGAGCGCGGAATCGATACCACCGCTCAATCCGACCAGGACGCTGCGAAAACCGCATTTGCGGATATAGTCGCGCGTGCCGAGCAGTAAAGCTTCAAAGGCCGCTTCGTCGCCGACCAGATGATTGGCATGATCGTCGCCGACGCCCGTAGAACTATCGAAAACGATGAGATCCTCTTCAAACGATTTGGCGCGCGCGGCAACGTCGCCCGCGGCGGTCATGGCGAAGCTCGATCCATCAAAGATCAGTTGATCGTTGCCGCCCACCATGTGGACATAGACAACCGGTAGGCCGAAGCGGCGAGCGGTGGCGCGAAAAATAGTTTCTCGTTGCTGGCGTTTGCCGATGTTCCAGGGCGAGGCGTTGATGGAGATCACCAGTTCGGCGCCTTTTTGAGCCAGCTCTTCAATGGGATCGCGTGTATAGCGGCGGCGTTCCCAGAATTGCTTGTCGTTCCAGGCGTCTTCGCAGATGGTGACGGCCACCTTCTTTCCGCAGAGATCGCACAAGTCTTGCGAGATAGCCGGCTCGAAATAACGCGCTTCATCGAAGACGTCGTAGTTCGGCAGCAGCATTTTGGCTTGTGACCAAGAAACGCGGCCGTTCGAGATGACGGCGGCGGCGTTTTGCGCGCGGATGGCCGCATTGGCTGGCGAGCTTGCCACGTATCCGACGATCAGCGCAGCGCGCAGGTGGGCGGCTCCTTCGGCCACCGCTTGCAATGTGGCGGCGGTGCGGTCGAGGAACGATTGCTTCTCGACGAGATCGCGAGGCGGGTAGCCGGTGAGTGCCAGTTCAGGGAAGGCGATGACGTCGGCGCCGGCGCGCTCGCCCCGGTGCGCGAAGTCCAGGATCTTGGCGGCATTGGCCTCCAGATCGCCCACTGTGTTGTTGATCTGGGCCAGGGCGATACGCATGGGAATTTTCATTGTATCGGCGGCGCTTAGCATGAACGCGCGGGCGGTGCGGCGCGTCCTATTGAATAGACAAACGCGCTAGGCTGAAAGGGGAAGGGAACATGCGGTTTATCGCGCTTCTTGCTATCGCGCCGCTGCTAGTGCGGGCGCAGTATCCTAACCGGCCTGCGGCCACCGCGCCCGGGCAATTCTCGCGTGGCTTACCGGTGCAGTCTCACAGCGCCGCGAGACCTCCGGCCGGTCCGGCGCCGCTGGGTTCCCGCTCGCTCGGTCCCGGTTTCCTCAATGGCACTGGCTACATCGGTAGCAATAGCGGCGGGTCGCGCTCTCACTCCTCGTCTTCTTCCGGACGACGCGATCGGCGAAGCTCGCCTATTGGGTATTATTTCGCGCCGTATTACTCGTACGGAGACTACGGGACTGGTTTTTACGACGCGCCGCCTGCTCCGCCTGAAGATCAGAACCCTTCAAGCGGAGCGGATGTCACCGCGAATTTGCTCGGGGAGCAGATTCAACGGCTCAGTGCGCAGGTCGAACAATTGAGAAGCGAGCAGCAACCGGCTCCTCCGGCGTACGTTTCCCAGGCGCCACAGGATGCGCCACCGGTCGCTCCAATCACAGTTGTGCTACGGAATGGGGGCCAGTTACAAGTGGCGAATTATGCGGTCATGGACCGCGTGTTCTGGGATTTTAGCCAGCAACCGGCCCGGCGCATTCCGGTCGCGGATATTGATGTAGCGGCTTCGACGAAGGCGACGGAAGCGGCGGGCGGGGAATTTCCGGAACTTGCTGTAGGCCGGTGAAATCCGGACTACCGCAACAGACTCCGGATGTGATTTTCGAAGCTGTCTTTGTCCACTACGCCGGTGTGCGCTACGGCGATTTTTCCGTTGCGGTCGATGAGCAGGGTCAGGGGCATCGAAGTCAGATTGTATTGCTTCGCTAGCGCTTCGTTACCGATAACTACCGGGTATTCGATCTTTTTTAGCGGCAGGAACGGCTTCACGATCCGCATGCCTTCTTCATCCATCGACACGCCGATGACTGCGAGACCTTTGCTTCGATACTTCTGATCGAATTCGACATACCACGGTATTTCCAGCTTGCATCCGCCACACCAAGTGGCCCAGAAATCAAGGAGAACCACTTTGCCTTTGTAGGCGGACAGCGTGAGTGGCTGTCCCATGGCATCCGTCAGCGTGAAATCGGGAGCGGCCTTCCGCTGCGCTTCGGGCGCGAGCGCGTCGGGTGCGCTGGCTGAGAGCAAGGCCGCGCACGCGGCCGCAATCGCGATGTTGAGTCGTTTCATCGGTCCAATCTCCATAACATCGAGCTATTACGCGCGCTGCTGGCTACGATCCACGCGGCCGGCAAACTCAAGAACAGGTTGCGGAGCAGCCGTTGAAACCACGGCATCCCTTCGCGGATGGCGCCCTCGCTCCACCTTTCGAGCGCGGCTTCGGGCCAGCCGCTGGTCCACGTCACTACGGCGATCGCGCCGCCCGTTATCACCAGTAAGACGATCGCTTGTCGAAGAGGTAGATCGCCTCGGCGAAAGGCCCGCTTCGCTCCCCAAATGGCGGGAAGAAAGAAGACCATCGATGGAATCAGCCAAAGAAGAATGTAGAACCAAGGCAAGACGAACCGACTCCGTACGGCCACCGGGACGATCGAGCACAACCACGCCAAGCAAAGCAGGGCTCCGGCGACAGGCACGGTTTTGCGCGAGAGAGAGGTGAACGCAAAACCCGCGGTCCAGGACCACAACATAACAGCCGCCGCGACCGATATCCAGACGATAAACTCTTCGCTGCCTGTGAGGCCGCGCTCGTAGCGCGCTCCGTATTTGAGATACGTCGAGAGGTTTCTCCATGGCGTCATAGTTAACGAACTCGCCAGGAAGTTTAGCCGAATGCCGACCAAGCCAACAATGCCGAGGAGCGCGAGCCAGGGCCGCCAGGCTTTCCATAAATTAACTTGTTGTCTCGCGATGAGTCCGCACAGCTCACCGAGGGACCGCAGCGGTCCCAGATTCAATTCCGCCAGGTCTCCCATGACGATGTCTCTGCGATCGGCTTCAAGGAGCCGCGCCAGGCCCGCGAGCAGAAATCCATGAAATCGGCTCATGGCCGAACCCAACCTTTCTCCCAGGAAACGCCGCGGCTGGCCCGTAGCACCGTGTTATAAAAGGCGGCTGCGGCCTTCGCGCCCTGCGCGGTGACGCGAACCATGCGTTTCGGCCGGCCGCCGCGCCGAGGCGTGGGATCGCCCACCAGACTTTTGACGAGGCCTTTGGCTTCCAGTCGATCCAGGGTCGTGTAGAGAGCGCCAATGGAGCAAGGTCGGCCGGTGGAGTTCTCGATGTCGAGCCGGATGGCGACGCCGTAGGCGTCTTCACCCAATCGAGCAGCGGAGGTCAGTAGCAAGTATTCGAACTCGCCGAGCATTATTCCTACATTGTGATATTGGGGCTGCGTTTTGTCAAGGCCACTGGCTTAAGGCAAGATAGATTCTTCATGAGACGCTAAAAGCGATGGCCAAGTTAGTCGCCTTTCTGTCAACGGCCTGCCTGATCTTTGTACTCGTCGCCATCATTGTCTACCTGCGCCTATTCGGTTCTGGCGCTTCCCATAGAACGCTCGATTCACCAGCCGTGGTAAAGGAAGTTCAGCAATTGCGGGAATTGGCGACTGTTAAATACAGTATCGAGAAGGTTGTGGGCATGAGAGAGCAGAAGTCGCCGGTGGGAGAGGAATCGATTCTTCTTCTGGTACGCGGCAAGGTGCTGGCGGGAGTGGACCTCGCCGGGTTGACGCCTGGCGATGTGACTGGATTCGAACGGGACGGCGTGCGAATCAGGCTGACGCCGCCGCATGTCCAAGAAACCTATTTAGATGAGAAGTACACGAAGGTGTGGGACCGCGGCATTACATGGTGGACGCCTTGGGTGACGCCAGATGTCGATTTGGAGCACAAAGCGCGGATGCAGGCGATAGAAGACATAAAGGCGTCGGCGCTCGAAATGGGAATCCTCGAAGAGGCGCGGCGGAACGCCGAGACGGGTATTCGCGGGATGCTGCGGGCATTCGGAATGGACAAGGTCGTTTTCTTCTATGGCACTTGACTCGTGCGTTCCTAAGTGATCGCCCGGCAACGCCCGCGCGGGGGCTTGGCGATTTCTAGACTGTGTTGACCAAGCACCGCTTGGCTGCCGGTCTAGCTATTTGAGATGAAGGCCGAATCGAGCTTGCATTTCGCGCCGCCCAAGGCCGGTGACGTCGAGGGCTCGGCTGTCGAGATCCTGAGTCACCCATCTTTTTTTCAGTGCGACTTTGAGGAGTGCGGCGCCAAGCGCTCCGCCGAGATGCGGCCGCCGCTCACTCCAATCGAGACAGGCGGAGGCGAAGCGGCGCCGCAGCGCCTGGATTGATGCCAGATCGATACCAAGAGCCTCAAACGACTTAGCTCCCTCGCGGGTAACGCTTGTCGAATCCGGCGACAGCCAACGCAGCGCTTTAAAGCGATCGTGCAGCGCTACACCCACCGTGCCGGCCAGGTGGTCATAGCAAGTCCGCGCGGCACGCAGCCGGCTCGGCGTGTTGGGCACAAAATTGTCGCGCCGGCCGCCGGCGAGAACGCTCAGCCCTTCCAGCAAGCTGGCCACGGCCGGACCTTCCAGGCTGTAATAGCGATGTTTTCCCTGGATAAGCACTTTGACCAGGTGTTCGGTTTTCAGCCGATTCAGGTGAACACTCGCGGTCGACGGGCTGACCTCGGCAACGATGGCAAGCTCGGTGCTGGTGCGGGCATGGCCGTCCATTAGGCAATAGAGCATGCGAGCCCGCGCGGGTTCGCCGATTGCCGCCGCAATGCTCGAAGCTTCAACATCCATACTTTGAGCATAAACGAAGTGTTGCTGCCGGGCAACGCGCATACTGCTCACTATGCGACCAAACCGTCGTGAAGCGATGCTGCTCCTTGCCGCGAGCGCGGCGCCGGTCCGCCTGTCCAATGGGAGGAAAGCTATGACGATCGCCTGTTTCATCCGTTACCAGATTGATCCATTCCAGCGCGACGGATTCAAGAAGTACGCCGAGAATTGGGGACGTATCATCCCGCGGTGCGGCGGGCATCTTATCGGATACTTTCTTCCTTATGAAGGCACGAACGACGTGGCCTGGGGGTTGATCGCATTCGACAGTCTTGCCTCTTATGAGGCTTATCGGGCGCGCTTGAGATCGGATCCGGAGGCGCGCGAGAATCTAGCTATGGCACAAACCAAGCGTCTTATTTTGCGTGAAGAGAGAAATTTCGTGGAGGTCGTTGACGGAACGTTTGAGCTGCCCTCGACGATGTTGGTCAACGCGTAGTGGCAATGCGAACGCAAGCGGAAAAGGGACGAGCCTTCCAAGCGCTACATCAGCGTGACCGGGCATTTATCATTCCGAATCCATTCGATGTAGGCACTGCGCGATTGCTGGCGCATCTCGGCTTTGAGGCGCTGGCAACCACTAGCGCGGGCTTTGCCTTCTCGATTGGGCAACGGGACAATACTGTTGGGCGCGAAACAATGCTGGCCCACGTGTCCGAGATTGTCGCGGGAACTGACCTGCCGGTCAGCGCCGACCTCGAAAACGGTTTTGGCGACTCGCCTGAAATCGTCGCGGAAACGATTCGGTTGGCGGCAGCAACGGGATTGGCGGGCGGCTCGATTGAAGATCTATCCGGACGCGCAGGTGGCACGGTGTATGAAATCGGCCACGCGGTTGAGCGCGTGAGGGCGGCCGTGGAAGTGGCGCGCGGGCTCCCCTTTCCGTTCACATTGACGGCGCGTGCGGAAAACTATCTGGCCGGACGACCCGACTTACACGATACTATCGCGCGATTGCAGGCTTACCAAGAAGCGGGCGCGGACGTTCTCTATGCGCCGGGCCTTACCAGCAAGGACGACATGGCGGCCTTGGTCAGTGCGGTGGATCGACCGGTAAACGTCGTGATGGGCCTTACGGGCGTGCAACTGAGTCTCGCCGATTTGTCGTCGATCGGAGTCAGGCGTATTAGTGTGGGCAGCGCGTTGTCCCGCGCGGCTCTCGGCGCGTTTCTTCGCGCCGCGACGGAGATGCGAGAGCATGGGACTTTTACGTTTGCAGAGGACGCCGTGAGCGTTCGCAATCTTAGCGCGATGTTCCAAACTTGACGCTATTGATCTTCGCTGAATTGCGACTACAATCTAAGGACTATGGTTCATTCCAGACGAGGTGTGCTGGCGGGATCGCTCGGCTTCGGCTTCGGCTTGGCGGGAGGGCGCGGCCGGCAGCCAGACTACTGGCGATTAGAAGGGGAAATCCAGAAGCTATTTACGGACCTGCCGGAGCGAAAGGCATTTAAGATCTGGGCGCCCGCCACGGAGGACGCTCCCGAGCTTCTGGTCGAACTACACAGCCAGAAAAGGCTCTTTTCGGCCAGCACGAATAAAGCGTTCATCTTGTGCGAGCGGTTGCGCCAGTTAGACTCGCCCACCATAGACAGTCAGCTTGTAAGCCATGAAATCCCTTTGGACCAGAGCGTTTGGTCGTTTGGGAGCGATATTTTCAACCCGCCTGATTTATCCGGACTTGTGAGTGAGCGGACGGCCATGGAAGCGATGGTCGTCCACAGCGATAACACCGCAACGGACATGATCCTGAAAGAGGCTGGGGCAGGTAACGTGCGGAAATTTATCGCCTCGATCGGGATGAAGAGTACTATGATTCCCGATAGTACGCGAGCGCTCTTTGCCTATGCCATCGGGGCGCCAAACTACAAGACGATCACGTGGGACGAGTTGTTGGCCATAGCTACGTCACCCCTGGTTCACCCGTTGCTGAACGATGTACAAACGCTCTCGTCATCGGCCGACGACCTGGTTTCATTTTTTTCGCGGGCGCTCCAAGGCAAGTTTTTTCGAAATCCGCAAACTTTGCAGCAATTCCGACGGATCCTATCGCTCGGGGACATCACGTACCTGGTTCCGTTTCAGTTGGGAGCGAGTGTGTTTGGGAAGGCGGGCTATTTCGATGCGGCGGGCCAGCACGGCCGTTGTATTGCGGGCGGCATGTACTTTCCCGATCGCTGGGTTTATTTTGCAACGATCTTGAACTGGGATGCCCCGGAGCAGGACGACCCAAGAACCGTGGCAGCTTACTTCCGTGCGACGAGAGAGGCACTCGCCCTGGTTCAGGACGGGCTCGGAGGCTAGTCCGCCCGCAGACAAATCATCGGATCGATCTTCGATGCCCTGCGGGCCGGCAGATAACCTGCGAGAACAGCGATGGTCATCAGAACCAAGGCGGCTCCTAAAAACGTCAGCGGGTCGCCTGACGTAACGCCGAACAGCAGACCGCTTACCGAGCGGGCGAGTCCAAAGGAAATCATCACACCCACTAGCATGCCCGCCGCCGCGAGCCCGAGGGTGCGAAGTACGATGCGGCTCTGCACGTCGAACGTGGATGCGCCGAGCGCCATGCGGATGCCGATCTCCTGCGTCCTGCGGCTCACTGAATAGGAGATCAATCCATAAATGCCGAGCGACGCCAGGATCAGGGCGAAGGCCGCAAATCCGGCTAGCAGGGATACGATGAAACGGCGTGGGGATACGGCGCGGTCGACAAGCTGCGTCAGAGGCCGCATGCCGCCTTTCGGCAGATCGGGCGCGATTGGCCGCAGGCTCGATTCCACTTTGGACGCTAGCACCGGCAGCGGAAGAGTAGAGCGCACCGCCAGATCCCACGATCCGTAATCCGGGCATTGCCTCATTGGTAGATACATCTCCGAGCCGGCGCCCTTTTCGAGAGCCATGTGCCGGACGTCGCCTAGCACGCCGACAACTTGCCGCTCTTTGCCGCATTCGCGGTCGATTGTCTGACCAATCGGATTCTGCCCCGGCCAGAGCGTGCGCGCCATCGTTTCGTTGATCAGGATTACTGGCGTACTGTTCGCCGTGTCGTATTCGGTCAGGTCACGCCCCTTCTTCAGAGACATGCCCATGGCTTTGACGTAGCCATCGGTAATCATGCGCACGAATGCCGATGGATACTTGCCGTCCGAATAGGTCTTCCCTTTTGCACCGGCGCCCCAGGTGCGATTCCGCCCAAGCGGCAATGAGTCCGTCAGACCGGCGGCCTCTACGCCTGGGATGTCTCTCACGCGGCGCATGGCTTCGGTCATATAACCATCCTTCTGCGCTTGCGTAGAGTACTGCGAGTTCGGATCGATGCGCAGGGCCGCTACACTCTCCGGCCGGAAACCTAATTGCACGTCCAGCACGCGGATCAGACTGCGAATCAGTAGCCCGGCGCCCACTAACAGCACGCAGGCGAAAGCGATCTCGGAAACCACCAGCGCGCCGCGCAGCCAGGCATGGTCTTTGCCCTCGCTCGCGCCCCGCTGCCCAAGAGAAGAGCTCAGCCGCAGACCCGAAACCTGCAAAGCGGGCGCGACGCCGAGCATTAGGCCGGTCGCCATGGCGATCAAGACCGTGAACGCGAGGACGCCGCCATCCACGTGTACGCTGCTCAGAAGCGGAAGATTGAATGCCGTCAAGTGCGCGATTCCGCGCGTTGCCGCAAACGTAAGCGCGAGCCCGAGCACGGCGCCGCAACCTGTGAGCAGCAAGCTCTCGGTCAGCAGTTGGCGAATCAGCCGCTTGCGGCCGGCCCCGAGTGCGGCGCGTATGGCCATTTCTCGTTGCCGCGCCGCGGTACGCGCCAACATCAGGTTAGACAGATTTGCGCACACAATCAACATGACGACGCCGACAGCAGACGCCAGAATCCAGAGCGCGGGACGCAGCCGGCCGCTGACGTGCTCGCGTAAGAACGTCAGTTTTGGATGAATGTCATTTTGATTTGTGTGCTCGGCTGAAATCTGGTTGCCGAGAATATCGGCCTCCGCTTGCGCCTGCGGCAGCCTTGCGTCCGGCTTCAACCTGCCGACAAGCGCCAGAGTGTTGCCCCATTGGTTTGTCTCCTTGCTCAAGGCAAACGGATAAAAGTAATCGATGTGCGCGCCGGGAGCGAAAATCGCACCGAAGTCGAAAGATGCCGGCATTACTCCCACTACCGTTACGGGCGCATCGTCGAGCCGGATGGCTTTCCCCACAATCTGAGGGTCGCTAGCGAAACGGCGTTCCCACAATCCATGACTCAGAAGAGCCGCCTTCGGCCCATTCCATTTGCATTCCTCTGCGGTAAACTGGCGGCCCAAGACAGGCTGCACGCCCAACAACTGGAAAAAATTTTGTGAGATGGGTACGGCGCTCAGCCGCTCGGGCTCACCTTGTCCGGTTAGTTTGACATCGCCTACGCCGTAAAATGCAAAATACCCGGCGATATCGGAGAACGATTTGTTTCGCTCGCGTAAGGCAAGGAGCCGGTCGACTTGCACCGTCTGGCCGGACATATTGCCTTCATCGTCGGTTCTATTGGCTACCCATACGAGGCTATTCGGATCCTTGAACGGCAGCGGCCTTACCAGGATGCTGTTCAGGACACTGAATACGGTAGAACTCGCGGCTACGCCCAAGCCGATGATCAGGATAGTGAAAATGGCGAATCCCATGTCGCGCCAGAGCGTTCGCGCCGCATAGCGTACATCCTGCAGAATGCTGTCGAGCGAAGGCAATCCGCGCGCGTCGCGATGCTCTTCCTTTGACTGTTCGACTCCGCCAAGCCGCAGCATCGCCCGCCGCCGCGCTTCTTCGGCCGGAATACCGTTGCGCCGATTTTCGTCCGCGGCCAATTCCAGATGCGACGCCAGTTCGGCTTCCAGATCGCCATCGAGCTGTTGTTTCCGGAACAACGAGCCCAGTTTCTGCAACATCTCGCCAAGGTTAGCCATTACGACAGTACCCGAGCCATCACGCCGGTCAGGCGCTGCCAATAGGCGGTGTCGGCGGCTAGCTGCTTACGCCCCTGCCTGGTTATCGAATAATATTTGGCTTTGCGATTGTTGTCCGATGTTCCCCATTCGGCCGAAATCCAACCCCGCTGCTGCAGCCTTACGAGGGATGCGTAGATCGTTCCCTGGTTGAGGAGAATCTGGTCGCCGCTCACCTGCTCGATGCGGCGAGCGATCCCATAGCCGTGCAATGAGCCGAGCGTGGACAGAGTTTGCAGGACCATGACATCCAAAGTCCCTTGCAACAGATCGAGTTTGGATTCCTTCAAGGCGTCTCCTGTGTGATTACCACACCAGGATAACAGGCAGAGATGCCTAGAATGTCAAGGTACTGCGATCCGCGGCCTTGTGTAGTTGATCCAGATCTCGGCGACCATGAATTGAATAGTGAAGCCGAGCCAGAAAGCCGTGCCAAAGAAGTCGTGCGGCGTCAAGTGCGTAAGGCGACTGGTGGCGAAGAACACGCCCACTATGGGCCGGACGGAAGCGACTGCGAATCCAACGGCAAACGCGCGAATCATCCATTCCCGGTGCAGCGCGACTCTTCCGCGGCGGATGTGTAGGAACGCCTTGATCAAGGAGAACAGGAACGCGATCGCGAAAAGCATCGTGGCGGCGGTCTCGTTGGGGCCGCCAATGGCCATTTGAGGGCTCATCACCAGAGCGCTGCCACCGATGATGAGGCCGCAAACAAGGACCACGCGGCCGATCCAGCGATGTAGCTTCGGCTTGCGGTTGCGGAGTCTCCTGACGAATTGAAGAGGAGCTAGCAGAATGAAGAGGAGCCCCGGAGTGATGTGGAGGATGGTCAAAACGCGATGCCGGGCAAAGCCCGTGTCCATCGCCGCCGCTTCGGGAAAATTAGGTGGCGCGGGAGACGGAACGAGCAGAGCCAACGTTCGCCGCATCACAACCGCTACGCCGATCAGCATCAGCAAAAGCGTGATTGCCCAGAGAATGCGTACGAGAGCGGGGTTTGGTTTCATCCTTCGCGAAGAGCCACCAACGGGTCGACGCGGCTGGCCCAACGTGCCGGCAGGTAACATGCCAGCAGCCCCACAGTCAGCAATACAGCCGCCGCTCCGGCTATGCTGACCGGATCGCTGGCGCTGAGGCCGTAAAGCATTCTGCTGAGCAGGCGCCCGACGAGCAGCGCCGCCGCGAAGCCGATCAGCACGCCTTTGACGACGAGCGACATGCCTTGTTTCAAAATCAGCCGAAGTACGTTGGCCTGAGCCGCGCCGATCGCCATGCGCAAACCGATTTCGCGTTTTCGCTGATTCACGGAATAGGCCAGGATTCCGTACAATCCGATGCTTGCGAGGGCAAGCGCCAGGAACCCGAACACGCTTAGCAGCCCCACGCCTATTCTGGCTTGAAACAAGCCCCGATCGATGATCTCGCGCCCGCTTAGCGTGCCGCCAATCAAAATCTGTGGTCCGGCAGCATGCACTTCGCGGCGGACAGGCATCAGGATCTGTTTGGGGTCCGCCTTGCTGCGGACGTACAAGATCATGGCATCCGAATAGTTCTGTTCCAGAGGCACATAGACGCACGCTTGTGGCGGCTCTGCCCAAGCCGAATAGTTGGCGGTTCTGGCAATCCCCACGATCTGCCGCATCTGTTTCTCGCCAGGTAATTGAACGCGCTTTCCTAACGCGTTTCCGCGCGGCCAATAATCGTGCGCCAGTTTTTCATTGACGATTGCGACCGGTGTGGAAGTCTCCTGGTCGCTATTGGTGAATTCGCGCCCGCTCTCGAGCGCCACGCCCGCGGTTGCGAAATAGCCGCGGTCTACCGTGTTCACAATGGTTGCGAGTGTATCCGCTTGTGAACGTTTTTCGCGCCCTTCCACTTGCAGGCCATTGACGGTGCGAGCCCATAGCGGCATGTTCGAGGCCCAGGATACAGCTTCGACCTCCGGCATCCGCGCGACTCGCTCACGAGCGTCCTTGTAGAACGCTTTGGTTAGCGGCTTTGTGTACCCGGCCTGTCCCGGATTTGTCGTGAAGACCGCAAGATGCGCGGCCTGGAAGCCCGGATCGATATCGTACGCTCGCCCGATGCTTCGCAAGAACAGGGCCGCTGTCACCAACAAGAGAAACGAAAATGCCACCTGGCCCACCAGCAGAGCGTTTGCCAATGTCACCCTCTTGCGGCTCCTTCCCGTCGTGCGAGCCTCTTCCTTCAGTGTTTCGGCCACACTAGCGCGCGAAGTTTTGAAAGCTGGAATGATGCCGAACAGGAAACCGGTTGCAAGAGAGATGAGGAGCGCAAAAACAAATACGGTCGTATCGACCTTGGGTGTCACGAAGTTTGCAGAACCTGGTAGCGCGCCGAACAAGAGATGCAGCGCCGCATAACCGATGAACGATCCCAATACGCCGCTGAGAAATCCGAGGAGCACGCTTTCGGTGAGAAGTTGACGCACCAGTCTTCGGCGGCTCGCTCCCATCGCCAGGCGGATTGCCATCTCCTGTTGGCGGACGGCGGAGCGCGCAAGCAACAGGTTCGCGACATTCGAACACGCAATCAGCAAAACGATGCCAACAACAATCAAGAGCCCGGCGCTGGCGAACAGAACCGGAGTCGATGCGCCGAAAGAGCTGGCGAACAGCGCCTCACCGATCGGCCGCACCATGACCGTGTGCCCCTGATTGACTGCCGGATACTCGCGAGCCAGATTCGCGGCGATGGCCGTCATGTTGGATTCGGCCTGCGCGCGGCTGACTCCCGGCTTGAATCGCCCCATGCCCAGGAACGCCGCTTTGCCACGATCGCTCAGCGCACTCTGCATCTGGTTGGGCAGCAACTGTTCCGCCATGGCGGCCGGTATCCACAAATCGGGACCGAAAATCGCGTTCACTCCAATGAATTGCGGCGGAGCGATGCCTATGACCGTAAAGACAATGTTATTGAGACGCAGTGTTTTGCCTACGATGTCGTTCGCGCCGCCAAAGCGCGACTGCCAAGTCCCGTAGTTCATTACCGCGACGGCATGCGCGCCCGGAGTCGT
>Ga0193753_10001300_pt1 | contig 21605 bp, 12 predicted proteins | sample H1c2metaG_FD_144925 | JGI IMG/M metagenome (GOLD analysis project Ga0193753, IMG submission 144925) | Soil microbial communities from a riparian zone of the East river system, Colorado, United States - H1c2 | ecosystem: Environmental > Terrestrial > Soil > Riparian zone | place: USA: East... | reverse complement strand
TCCGCAGCGCGTCGATGCAGGCGCGGACCAGCGCGGCGTCCGTCACCGGCAGCTCGTCCTCGCGCGGCGCGCCGGCGGAACCCGGCGGCACCGCGGGCGGCCGCTGCATCGCGCTGAGGACGGTGCGTCCCGCGCTGAAGTGCACCTCGCGCACGCCGGTCGCGGCCACCAGCGCGGCGATGTTGTGCGCGCGCACGCCGCCGCCGGCCAGCACCGCGAGGCGCCCCGCCGCGCGCTGCACGAGCCGTGCGAGGCACTCGGCGCCCTCGGCGGCGGAGCGCGCCTGACCCGAGCTGAGCACGCGCGCGACGCCCAGCGCCACCAGCTCCTCCAGCGCGGCGTCCGCGTCGGGCACCTGATCGAAGGCGCGATGGAAGGTCACCGGCCGCCCGCCGCACCCCTCCACGAGCAGCGCGGTGCGGCGCACGTCGATGCGGCCGTCCGGCAGCAGCACGCCCAGCGCGAAGCCGTGCACGCCCGCGCGCAGCCCGGCGTCGATGTCGCGGCGCATGACGTCGAACTCGCGCACGGAGTAGAGGAAGTCGCCCGCGCGCGGGCGCACGAGCATCACCAGCGGCACGAGCGCCTGCTCGAGCGTGGCCGTGATCGCGCCGGCCGACGGCGTCAGCCCGCCGCACGCGAGCTGCGCGCACAGCTCCACGCGGTCCGCGCCGCCCTCCACCGCGGCCGCCGCGCCGTCCGGCGACTCCACGGCGACCTCCACGCGCACGCGGTCGCGCCCGCGCCGCGTGGCCGCCCCGCCGGGGCGCGGCGCACCGCGCTCTCCCCGCCGGCCCGCCATCAGACCTCCAGCCCCAGCGAGCGCATGAGCGCCAGCGCGTTCCCGCGCTGCACGATGCCCGGGCGCATGAGGTAGTCGAAGGACATGCGGCCCTCGGCCAGGCCATCCTGGAAGTGCGCGGACGCGGCGGCCGGCGCCAGCTCGTCGGCGAGGCCCGCCAGCGCGAGGTCGTGCGTGGTGACCAGCCCGAGCGCGCCGCGCTCCGACAGCCGCGCGAGCACGGCGCGCGCGCCGATGAGCCGGTCGTGGCTGTTGGTGCCGGAGAGCAGCTCGTCCAGCAGGAAGAGCACGGGGCGCGGGCCGCGCGACAGCTCGTCCACCGCGCGCAGGCGCGTGATCTCCGCCCAGAAGCGCGAGGCGCCCTCGCGCAGCGAGTCGTGCACGGCGAGACACGCGCCCACCGCGAAGGGCGAGAGCCGCGCCGCGCGCGCGCGCACCGGGCCGCCGGCGCCCGCGAGCACGACCGCGAGGCCCGCCGAGCGCAGCAGCGTGCTCTTGCCCGACATGTTGGAGCCCGAGATGACGAGCAGCGCGCGCTCGCGGTGCAGGTGCAGGTCGTTGCGCACGCAGCGCTCGTCGGGCAGCAGCGGGTGTCCCAGCGCGTCGAGCCGGAGGCACGGGCCCTCCGCGGCGCCCGCATCCAGCAGCTGCGGGAAGGTGTCGCCGGGGCGCTCGTGCGCGTAGCCGGAGAGCGCGAGCAGCGCCTCGAAGTCGCCGACGGCCGCGAGCCAGGCGGGCAGCGCGGCGGCGAGCTCCGCGCGGCAGCGCTCCACGGCGTGCGCGCGGTGCACGCGGAGCTGGAGCAGGAAGGCCAGCGCCGCGTACACGCCGTTGCGCCGGCTGGCGACGAGCGAGCGCGCCAGCGCCTGGAAGCGGCGCAGCCGCGCCGAGGCCGGCACGCCGTCCGTGGCCACCGCGGAGCCGAGCGAGGCCAGCGCGGGCGGGGCGCCGGGCAGCGCCGCGCGCTCCTCGACGAGCGCCAGCAGCGGCGCGAGGAGCTCCAGCTCGTGCTCGCCGGCCTCGGCCAGCGCCTCCGCCTCCGCGAGGCGCCGCCTGGTGAACTGTCCCGCGACCGCCTCGGCCGTGCCGACCAGCACGAGCGGCAGCGCGCTCGTGACGCCCGCCGCCCACGCACCGGCGGCCGCCAGCGCCGCGAGGCCGAAGACCAGCGCCGCCAGCCGCGCGCCCGTGCCGAAGACGATGACCGGCGCGTCCGCCCAGGTGACGAGGGGCGCGCTCGTGGAACGCCCGTGCTCCGGGTCGGCCAGCAGCGCGACGCGCTCGCGCAGCTCCACCTCCGGCGCGAGCGAGCGCACTGCCTCCTGCCGCGCGCGGATCATCGGCGCGTCGGCCGTGTCCAGCAGCCATGCGAGGAGCGTGGACCGCCCCGCGCCGCTCACCGTGGTGTCCAGGAGCTGGAAGAGCGAGCCCTCGCCGACGACATCGAGGTCACGGGCATACAGGTGCGTGTCCGGCAGGCCCTCCTCTCCCGTGGGCCCGAGGCCGGTCCAGCGCCCGTCGAGGCGCGCGAGATTGCGCTCGTGGTGGCCGGCGCCGCGGAGCGCGCGCTGCCGGCGCACCGCGAGGCGCGCGTGCAGCACGACCAGCACGGCGAAGAGGGCGACCGGCACGAGCAGCCACGCCGCGAAGGCCGGGTGCGAGCGCAGCACCCACACGGCCGCGCCGAGCGTCGCGAAGAACAGCAGCAGGCGCAGCGTGCCGAGGCCATCGAGCCGGCGCGCGAGCGTGCCGGCCTCGTCACGCCAGCGCGCGAGCCGGCGCTCGTACTCCGTGCGGATCGTGTCCGGGATCATCACCGCGCGAGGATAGCGCTCCGTCCCGCGATTCCCGCGCGCCCCCATCGTCCGCCGGCCGCGCGCGCGCCGTCTTAGGCGCGCGCGATGCGCGGGCTCGCACGGGCTGCGGGCCACACGCGCACGTCACCGCATCCCGGAGAGCACACGTGTCCCTGTCACCTCGCTTCCTCACCCTGGCTTTCCTCGCGCTCGGACTCGCCGTTCCGGCATCGCGCGCGCTCGCCCAGGTGCTCCCGCCCTCGGGCGACGTCGGCCTCACCTTCGTCTACGCCTCCACGCCCTCGGGCACGTCGCAGCTCTATCTCGTGGACCCGACCCAGTCCGTGGTGCCCCAGCCCTTCGGAGCCGCCGTGGGCTCGGTGCCGTCGCGCTGGGCGCACCGCCGGCGCACGCTCGGCGCGCTCGAGACCGAGATCGGCTACGCCAGGCCGCTCGTGCTCATGACGCCGATGGGCAATGCGGTGGGCAACGGCGCGATCCACTTCGTGGACGGGCGCACCGGCGTCCCGCCGGTGTCCACGCTCGTTCCCACCGGCAACCCGGCCGGGTACGACCTCGCCATCATTCCCGGCCACAAGTACGTGTTCTCCGCGGAGGACACGGGCTCGGGCACGACGCTGCTCCGCGGGTGGTCGTACGCCACCGTCGGGCAGCTGCTGCCGCTGAACCCGCCCACGCTGCTGGTCAGCGGGCCTCCCGCGGCCTACGTGAACCGCATCGGCTTCGACGCCGCCACGGACAGCCTGCAGGTGCCCACGGCCTCGGGCGTGACGGTCGTGTCGCTCTCCGCGACCGCGCCGCAGATGGCGAGCGCGCACTTCTTCGGGTCGCCCCTCGGCGCGCCCGTCACCAATCCGGCGAGCTTCGCGCAAGGAGGCGTGACGACATGGATCGTCGGCACGTGCAGCTTCTCCGGCGTGACGCCGGTGGCCGCGGGCGTGTTCACGTGGACCTCGACGGCGGCAGGCAGCAGCGGCCTCTTCGGCTCCGTGCCGTCGGCGCCCTCCAAGAGCTGGGTGCCCGCGTCGGGGGCCGAGGAGCTCGCCGTCGTGTCCAACGGCACCGACGCGTACGTGTACTCGCTGCTGCGCGAGCCGGGGCCCGGCACCTTCTTCGTGAAGGGCGCGGCCGTGGGCGTGGTGCGCCTCGTCGGCGCCGCGGCGCCGGTGCTGTCCACGATCGCCGTGTCGGACGAGGGCGGCGAGCCGTTCTCCAACCCCGTCGTGTCCGGCACGCGCGTCGCCTTCGAGACCAGCTTCGGCCCGCCGTTCGTGCTCACGCCCGATGACGGCGGCGAGCGGATCTGCGTGATCTACTCGCCGCTCGATCCGCTGGGCGGCGCAAACCCCAACGGCTCGCTCGCGATCCCGGCGCCCCTTGGCGGGCGCATCAGCACCAAGGGCATGGACCGGCCGGTGTGGAGCCGCGACGGAAGCCGCCTCTTCGCGGCCACGAGCTGGTTCCCCGGCGCGCCGCAGGTGGGCGTTCCCGGCCTGGAATCGCTGTCCGTGCCGCCGCTGACCAAGCTGAACGGCTTCGTCGGCCCGCACACCGTGGTGCCGACCCCGGACGCGAACGACCAGTCGATCCTGCTGCCCACGCAGTTCCTTCCGCGCGACCCGGGGCTGGGGGCGTTCTTCGACGGCACCTCGATCTTCGGCGGCGTCGCGAACGACGGCGCCGGCGCCTTTCTCGCGACGAGCTTCGGCGAGTTCGGCCAGAAGCAGCTCGCGACGCCCGCGTTCGAGCAGTCGCCGCTGATCCCGAACTTCCGCGCCATCCTGCCGGCCGCCTTCGAGGACGTGACCGGCTCGCTCACGCCGGTGCCGGGGAACTTCGGCGCGCGCCGCACGAGCTTCAACTTCTACCCGGAGTTCGGGGTGCTGGGCCTCGTCATGTATGCCGCGGTGGAGGGAGGCGTGCTCCTGCAGCCCACCGGCCACGAGATGCTCGCCGGGCTCGGCGTGCTGCCGCACCTCGGCACGGCCCTGCTGCCGCTCCCCGCCGGCACGACCACGACCACGGAATTCCTGTCGCTCTAGGAGCGGGATCGCTCCAGCGGCGGGACGCCGCCACCCTCTTCCTTCCCCTTCGTCGAGGACACCGCCATGCCGTCCGCCGCCTCCATCCGTCGCAGCGTCCGCGTGCTCGCCTGCCTGCTCGCGTCGGCCGCACTCGCCCGTGCTGCCCGCGCATCCGATCTGGTCGTGGATGCGACCGGCGCGGCAGGCGCTTTCGCCAACGTGAACCAGGCGATGGCGGTGGCCGTGCCGGGTGACCGCATCCTCGTGATGCCGGGCACCTATCCCGCCTTCCAGTTCGAGCGCGGCGTCGCCGTGCTGGGCATGGGCGCGACGGCGGACGACGTGCGCATCGCGCGGGTGGACTTCCACGTGAGCATTCCCAACGTCGGTTACGACGCGCTGCTCTCCAACGTCACTGCCGGTGACGGGCTGCCCCTCGACGCGCTGGCCATCACGGGCAACGAGCTGAACCCCGGCTCGTTCGTGGTGGACGGCGTCATCGTCAAGGGCGGCGTCTTCCTCGGCGGCGGCGCGAATGGCTTCTACGCGCTGCTGAGCAACTCGAGCGTGGACACGCCGCCCGGCCACGGCTTCGCGGGCGCCGCCGTCTACCTGGGCGGCAAGCCGGGCTTCTCGGCCGACATCGTGAACTCGCGCATCGACGGCTGGGACGCCGCGCCGGCGCAGGGCGTGGGCGCGGGCACGGCGCTGCTGCTGGCGGGCGGCATGCGCGCACGGATCGCCGGGAGCACCATCCGGGGCGGCGATGGCGCCGGCGCGCTGCCTGCGGGCGCCGACGCGATCCGCTCGGGCGGCGCGTCCGCCGTCGTGTCGCTGCGCATGGACGGCTCCACGATCGTGCACGGCGGCGACGCGGCCGCGGGAGGCGCGGGTGGCGACGGCGTGGATGTCTTCGTCACCACGGAGCTGGGCGAGGCCCACGTCAGCGGCGGCGCGGGCTCGCCCTCGGGCGTCCCGTTCCCGCAGGCGCCGCCGGTGCCGCAACCGGTCGGCGCGCACCTCGGCATCGACCCGCCGCACGCCGACGCGCTCGGCCAGACCTTCCTCGTCAGCGGTGACGCGCTCACGCTGGCGATCGACGCGCCCGCGAACCTCGCGGCCATCGCGATCTCCTTCCAGCTCGACATGCCTTCGCCCGGGCTGTTCCTCTGCCTGCACCAGCCCTTCGGCCTGCTGGTCTTCGGCAATCACATCGATGCGCTGGTGCCGACGATCCCGGGCCTGGACCTGCCGGGCGTGATGGTCTTCGGGCAGGGCTTCGTGCGGCCCGCGCAGGGCGGCCCGCTGCTGCTCACGAACGTCGCGGCCGTGCGCACGGACCTGATCGCCGGCTCGTGAGGACGCTGCGGGCCGCGACCTCCCTTCCGGCGCTCGCGCTCGCCGCCGCAACGGGCTGCCACCTCGCCGCGCCGGCTGCTGCTGCCACGCCGGAACAGGCATGCGCTGCGGCCGGCACGTCCGTCGCCGGCACCTCCGTCGCCGGTGCGCAGGCCGCGGGCGCCGAGGACCCGGCCGTGGTGCACCTGAAGATCCTGCGCAAGCTCGACGCGCAGATCGATGCCGCCGCGGCGCGCGCGCACACCGAGGCGCGCCTCATGGTGGACGAGGTGATGCCCATTGCCTTCCTGGGCATGGTTGCCGAGCCTGAGCAGGGCGTCCTGCGCGTCACGCAGATCTACCGCGGCACCGGCGCCGAGAGCTGCGGCCTGCGCGTCGGCGACGTGATCGTGGAGTTCGCCGGCAGGCGCATCGGCGCCAAGTCGGAGCTCTACCAGGAGATCCGGTTCCATCCTCCGGGCGAGACGGTCGAGCTGCGCGTCCTGCGCGACGGCCGCGAGCTCGTGCTGCACCCCGAGCTCGGCCGGCGCTGGCAGGAGGATGAGGAGGACGAGGAACAGTACGGCGACATCGCGCCGGCGCCCTTCACGTCGCGCGGCCTGCCCGTCACGCTCGACTTCCGCGGCGTGGCGCCGGGTGTGGCGCCCGCCTCGCTCGAGCAGGTGCTCGGCGGGATCGGCGAGGCGCCCAAGTTCGTGGTGGTCCGCGACGGGGCGGAGAGCCTGCTGCGCCAGGAGAACGTGGACAGCACGGGCATCCGTTTTCCGATGGCCCTGGTCCGCGAGGTCGATGCCGACGACGTCGTGGCGCGCGTCCGCTTCCGCCTCGTGGGCGGCGCGCAGGACCGCACGGCCGGGATCGTGCTCCGCTACCAGGATCCCGCCAACTACCTGGTCGCGCGCGCGAACGCCGTGGAGGGCGACCTGCGCATCTTCCGCGCGGTGAACGGGCTGCGCCGCACGCTGCCCGGAGGCGTCGCGCCGATCCGCATCGACGACGACCGGTGGCACGTGCTCGAGTTCCGCGTCCACGGGCCCGAGGTCTCGGCCACGCTCGACGGCGCGATCACGGTGGCGAGCCATGACACGTATTACGCGCACGGTCGCGTGGGCCTCTGGACGAAGTCCGACAGCCTCACGGAGTTCGACGACCTGCGCCTCGAGGCGCCGACCCCGTGAGAAGCGCCTCGCCTGCACGCTGCTCGCTGCGTGCAGCGCTACGCGCGACGCGTCGTCGGCAGCGGCAACGCCCGCCGCAACGCCGCCGGCAGCGCCCGCAGCCGCGCCAGCGCCCGAGCCCGTGACCGCGGGACCGGGCGATGCGCCCTTCGCCTCGGCCACGCCGGCCGAGGCGCCGCGCTCCGAGTGGACCGCGGTCCCTGCGGGGGACCCGACCAGGGCCGAGGTGTCGTTCCCGGCGGGCGCCGGCTGGCAGGGCACGCTCGTGCTGGACAACGGGCCCGTCGGCGTGTGGACCGTCGCGGTGCTGAAGGTGTTCGCCGCCTACGGCTGTCCCGAAATCGTCGGGCTGGACGACAAGGGCCGCTGCCACGTGCTCTGGAGCTACAGCGGCAAGTGGACGCCCGCGACCACCGTGAGCGACGGCACGTGGCTGGGCGGCCTCGCACAGGGCGACATCGATCCGCGCGTGCCGGGGCCCGAGCTCTACGTCGGCTCGCAGGGCGGCAACATCTACGAGGTGGTCGGCTATCCCGACCGCAGATCTCGCAGCCGCCGCGTCGCGCGCCTCGGCGGCTGCGAGATCCACACGCTGCTCGCGGGCGAGATCGACCCGGCCTCGCCGGGTCCGGAGCTGATCGCCTTCACGCTGCCGGGCGCGGTCTTCGAGCTGAAGCCGAAAGGCCCGGAGCACGACGGCTTCGACGCGCGACTGCTGCAGTCCATCGACGGCCGCGTGCGCGAGGCGCGGCTGCTGCCGACGGCGCCGGGCGAGCCGCCCCGCATCGCGATCATCATGCGCACCGGCGCGCTCGACGTCCTGACCTTCACGCCGCAGGGGCTGCGCTTCACGCCCATCGTCGAGCTGGGCATGGGCATGGGACGTCTCGCGGTGAAGGCCGACGCCCCGCCGGAGCACCCCGTCCTCTACAGCACCGCCGACGACGGCCGCGTCTTCCGGCACGAGCTCGGCACCGGCGACGCGTGGTCCACCGAGCTGATCTACGCCGGCCCGCAGGGCATGCGCGGCTGCGCGAGCGGCCGCTTCGACGCGGACCACGACGTGGAGACCGTCGCCGTCTTCGGGTATTGCCACCGCGTGGAGCTCCTCTCGCGGAAGCAGGGCCGCTGGACGCGCGAGACGCTCTTCGTGGACCGCGACAAGGGCCACTGGTTGACGGCGGGCGAGCTCGACGGCCGCAACGACACGGACGAGCTCGTGTGCTCCGGCTACTCGGGCCGGATCGTGCTGCTGAGCCGCCCGCCGGGCTACGGCCTGCCGGGCGTGCTCGCCACCGAGCCGCTGCGCGCGGCCGAACCCGTGCTCACCACCAAGCCCGTTCCCGCCGCGCGATGAGCCGCGCCTGGCTGCTCGCCTGGGCCGCGGCGCTCGGCGCGGCGTGCGCGGCGTGCGCCGCGGCGCCGGCGCTCGACCCCTCGCGCCCCGTGCGCATCGCGGTGCGCGCCAGCGAATCGACGCGCGAGATCTCCACGCTCTCGTACAAGGGCGGCTTCGAGACGAAGACGCTGCTCTACGAGACGCTCGTCAAGCGCGGACCGGATGGCCGCATCGCGCCCGCGCTCGCGCAGAGCTGGCGCTTCGAGCAGGACGGCCGGCAGTGTGTCATGGAGCTGCGCCGCAACGCGCGCTTCCACGACGGCGCGCCCGTCACTGCCGAGGCCGTGCGCGAGCACTTCCAGCGCTGGGTCGGGCTGCCGGAACACGACTGGCTGGCCTGCAACCGGCACATCCTCGCGGTCCGCGCGGAGGGGCCGGGCACGCTGCGCATCGTGACGGACGAGCCGCTCGCGCTGCTGCCGGACCTCTGCGCGATCAACCCGTGCGCGATCCGCGCCCCCTCGACGCTCGACTTCGAGGGCAACTTCGTGAAGCCCGTCGGCAGCGGGCCGTTCGCCTGGGACGGCTCCGACGAGGACGGCAAGGTGCTGCACTACACGCTGCGCCAGCGGCCCGGGAAGGACGGGCTCGCGCTGTCGCGCATCGACCTGGGGCGCTTCGTGAACGAGGGCCCGGACGTGCCCGTGGACGAGCTGCTCGCGGGACGCCTCGATCTCGTCGCGGACAGCTGGCGCGAGCGGATTCCGCGCGAGCGACTCGCCGCGCTGCGGGCCGACTCGCGCGTGACGGTCCTGGAGTCGGCGGGCTCGTCGGTGATCTCGCTCGGCTTCCGGACCGAGGGCGGGCCGTGCGCGAGCCAGGCGCTGCGCGCGCTGGTCCGCGGCGCGCTGCGGCGCAGTGAGCTCATCGGCCGCGCGGAGCTCGGCTGCGCGGACGAGTGCTTCGCCTTCGCGGCGCCGTCGGTGCGCGCCTGGCCGGCGGGGCTGAAGACCTTCGAGGCGACGCGGCCGCAGCCGCCGGCCGCCGGCCCCGCGCTGCGCCTGCTCGCGCGCGGCGACAGCGACTACCAGCCCGCGCTCGCCCGCGCCATCGCGGCGCAGCTGCGGGAGGTCAAGCTCCCGGTGGACGTGATCCTCCTGCGCGGCGAGGCGCTGTCGCAGGCGCTGGAGTCGGGAGCCTTCGACATGCGCATCGAGAGCACCTGGGGCGTGCCCTACGATCCGGACATCAGCCTGAACTTCCGCTTCGGGCCGCCGCTGGGGCACCCGTCGTCCGACAACCCGCCCGTCTGGGGCCAGGACGGCCGCCTCACGGAGCTCGTGACCGCGGCGCAGCACGAGTGGGACGAGGGCCGCCGCGAGCGGCTCTACGGCCGGATCCAGGAGCGCATCGACGAGCTGGTCCTGCTGGTGCCGCTGTACGTGCCGCGGCGCTTCGCCGTGCTGCGCGCGGACCTGCCCGCGCCACAGCTCGACAACGACCTGTACCGCATCGACGCCGCGAGCGTCGCGCCGTCGAGCATCGTGCGCCAGCCCTGACGGGCGCGCGTCCGCCGGCTCGCGCCGAAAACGTGCCGTCCCGGACAGCACGTCCGCGTTCAGCGTTCGTCGCAGGCCGGCAGCGGCGCCAGATCCCGGGCGATGGCTGCGGCATCGACGGGTCCGAAGAGCGGGACGAGATCGGCGGCCGACTTCGCGTGGCCGGCTTCCAGCCACGCGGCGAGACGCCCCTCGCGTCCGTCACCATCCGTCCATCCCAGCCGCGTGGCGAGGACGGCCTCGCGCGACGGCTTGCGCGCGCGGGCGATGACTGCGCGCAGCGGCACCGTGGTCGCGGCGTCGCCGGGTTCCTCGAGCGGAGCAGCGCCGCGCTCGGTGGACTCCTCCGACGCGCTCTCGAGCGCATCCCGATCCGCACTCCCGGCCGCGCGTCCCGGTGCATCCCCCGCCGTCCCGAATTCGTCGAGGACGCGGACGCCGTCCTGCACGCGCACTCCGACGATGCCGGCGCGCACGGTCGCGGCCTCGCCCGTCGTTGCGGCCGCGCGCGCCGCCGCCGACAGCACGCCCGCCGCGGCCGGCGCCTCGCGGGTCTCGTCGCGAGTGTCGTCGCGGGTCAGGCACGCGAAAGCCAGCGCGAAGGCCGCAGCGCACGCCACGGGCAACGCGCTCCTCGGCCGCCGCGCGGGCTGCTTCCTCGCGCGCCGGCTCACCGGGCTGCCGTCCCGGCCTCGCGCATGTCCTCGAGGTCGGAGATCTCGCTGCGCAGCCAGCCGGGATGGCGCTCGAGCGGATCGCGCAGCGCCTCGCCGTCCACGCTCCACTCCAGCGCCGCGATCTCCCGCAGCATGCTCCGCCCGCCCACCGTGGCGCGCGAGCGCAGCGCCCAGCCCTGCTGCTCGTTCCACAGCAGCTCGCGCACGGCCGGGCTGTCGTCCTCCGCGACCCACTGCGCGAACTCCAGGCCGAAGGCCGACTCGGTCCTGCCCGTCGCGACCAGGCCTTCGGTCAGCGCGCCGTGGTTGCCCAGCTCCGCGATGCGGTCCCACAGGTCCTCGCCGCCGATCAGCCGGAGGTCACCCGCGCCGTGCTGCAGGACCAGGCGCTGGGCGGGATCGCAGCGCGCCCCGGAGAGTTCGTCGGGATGCACGGGATTGCGCGCGAGCCACCATTCGCAACCCGCCGCGTCGGTGACGGACACCGCCTCCGGCGAGATGCGGAAGGTCTCCTGCGAGAGGACGGCGCCGTCCGGTTCCTCGCGCACGACGACCGTGGCCGTGACGCTGTGCGCGATCGTCCGCGGCACGAAGGCCACGGGTCCGTCGCCGGCCGGACGCGCGCGCCGCTCGCTGCGCGCCGGCGCCGAGGTCTCGAGCCGGCGCAGCTCGGCCAGCGTGTCCAGCCCATCGGCATCCGCGGCCTCGGGCGCGCCGGCGTCGGGCGCGCCGGCGTGGGCGCGCGCCGACGGAGCGGGCGCGCTCGCGGCGTCCGCGGCTGCGTGCGACGGGACACTCGCCGTCGCGCCGTGTGTGAGCGTCATGGGCGCCGGAGCCTCGCAGGCGCACGCCAGCGCCGCGGTGGCGAGCGTCGCAGCAGTGCGCGCGCACCGGAGGAACGTGTTCGGGAAGGACATGTCGTGAACTCCGGGAACGATGGCGCCGGTCCCGGCCCGCTCCCTGCGGAGCGGACCGGAACCGGCAGCGATGGGATCGACTCAGAGACCGAGAGCGCGGCGCATGAGCTTGAAGGTGAAGGTGTTCTTCACCGTGCCGCGCAGCGCGCTGCTGTTCCTGCCGATCGCGTAGATCGCGACCTCCTCGCCGGCGTGCGTCTCCGCGGCGAGCGGCACGGACGCTTCCTGGAGGTAGGCCGGATCCGCGGGCCCGGCCGGCACGACGCCGTTGAGGCCCGGGAAGGTGTCGAGCAGCGGGTTCACGCGCGGCGCGCCGCGGTAGCCGGGGCCGTTGCCGTAGCCGAGCACCGTGTAGGGCACGCCGTTCTTGTCACCCGTCGCCGAGACGACGCCGGTGGTCGTGTTCACGTCGTAGACCACGTTGAGCAGGCCGCTGAACGGGGCGTCGGCCCAATCGGCGGGCGCGGACGCGACCGTGTACGGCAGCTCGCTCTGCGGGCGCAGCGGGTAGCCGGCGATGTTGAAGACGTGGCTGTGGTCGGCCGTGACGACGATGAGCGTGTCGTCCAGGTTCACCGCGGCCAGCGTCGCCTCGATGGCCCTGTCCAGCTCCTCGGTGTCGGTCAGCGCGCGCCACGCGTTGCCCGCGTGGTGCGCGTGATCGATGCGGCCGGACTCGACCATGAGCACGTAGCCGTCCGGATCACCGGACAGCAGGTCGATGGCCTTGGCGGTCATCTCGGTGAGCGACGGCTCGCCGCCGGCATCGAGCGGACGGTCGTACTCCCACTCCATGTGGTCCGACTCGAGCAGGCCGATCACCGGAAGGTCGGCGGCCGTCAGCGCGCCGAAGCCCGCCTCGTTCCACACGTAGGAGTAGCCGGCCGCCTGGTACTCGGCGCGCAGGTCGCGCCCGTCGGTGCGGCTGCCCTTGCTGCCCTCCTCGTCCACGACCGTGTTCGGCACGTAGAAGCGGCGGCCGCCGCCGACCAGGAAGTCCACGCCGGCGCCCAGCGCCGTGTTGTACGTCGGGTCCGTCGGCAGCGACTGGAGCGCGATCGCGTTCTCGTCGTCGCGGTTGTTGATGTGCGCGTAGCAGGCGGCCGGCGTCGCGTGCGTGATGCGCGCCGTCGAGACGACGCCCACCTTCTTGCCCGCGGCCTGGGCCAGCTCGATGAGCGTGGTCAGGTGCGCGCCGTCGCCGTCGTGGTTGAAGTCCTTGTTCTCCGTGGTCTTGTCGAGGCCGAGCACGCCGGCGTTGGTGTTCTGGCCGGTGATCATGGCGGTCATCGTCGGGGCGCTGTCCGCCGTGATCGCGTCCTCGCTGTAGGTGCGCGAGAGCGCGGTGAACGGGAACTTGTCCACCTGGAGCTGCCCGGCGACGCCCACCGAGAAGACGCGCGTGGCCGTGACCGTGGAGACGCCCATGCCGTCACCGACGAAGAAGATCACGTTCTTCGCCTTCGAGGCGGCCGCGCCCGTGGACACGTTGACGGTCTGCTGGGCGAAGGGCGCGGGCGCGAGGGACACCGCGGCCGCGGTCAGTGCGGCCGCGAGGCCTGCGGGTCGGGCAAGGTGACGGACGGACATCGAACCTCCTGTGTGCATCGTGGGAGCAAGGGTCGCCCCGCGGAACGTTCCGGCGAGGCGCGCGCCGTCATCGCGCACGCGTGGGGAGACCTCGCGAAAGCTCCGAGAATTGTCGATGAACGCCGGAGCCGGGAGCGGGCGCCGCGTGCCTGACACACGCGTCCTCCGCGCGCGCAGGCGCCGCGAGCAGGCGCCGCGCGCAGGCCGCGTGCACGCCGGCCCCGGACGTGAAGATCGCGCGCGCGCTCTTCCGCGGGTCAGCCGCCTTGCGGGACGCGGCGGCGCGGCGGGCGGCCGTCGTTGCCGGGCGTGCCGGGGAGCTCGCGCTCGTACGCGGGCGGCGCCAGCGTCCGCGGGTCGAGCCGGTCGAGCGCGGCACGGAGCTGCGCCTGCGGCTCCGCGCGGCCCTGCTCCGCGAGACGCGCGAGCAGCAGGCGCGCGACGTCCGCCGCCGACGTGTTGAGCCCGTCGAGGTCGCCCGCGGAGGACGGCGAGCGCTCGAAGCAGGCGAGCAGCAGCGCGAGCGCCTGGTCGTCGTCGCCGCGCTCGAAGGCCAGGCGCGCGCGCGCGGCGAGCGCGACCGCGATCTGCGCATCGGCCGAGACGTGGCGCTCGGGCTGCGCCGCGATGAAGGCCTCGAAGTGCGCGATGCCGCGCGCGTAGGCCGCGTCCGCGTCGGCGGCGTGGCCGGCGCGGCGCAGGAACTCGGCGGCCTCGCGCGAGGCGTAGCCCGCGAACCACTGCAGGTCGCGGCCCGCACCCGGAGCGGCTGCCGGCAGGTAGGCGGCTCCGCCCGGCGCCGGCGCCGGCGCGTCGCCCGCGGCGGTCTCCGCGGACGCCGCCTGCGCGGCGAGCAGTGCGTCGTAGGCGGACTCCAGCCCGCCGAGCCGGTTCTCGCGGAGCACGCGGCGACGCATCCGCTCGTGCAGCAGCGCGGAATCCGGGAAGCGCCGCAGGCCGTCGTCGAGCGCGCGGCCCGCCTGGAGCGCCGCGCCGAGCCACTCGAGGAAATCCACGTGCGAGGCGACCTGCACGTCCGTGCCGGCCGGATGGCGCGCGAGCACGGCGTAGGCCGCGTCCACGTCCGCCAGCCACTGCGCGGGCCACTCGGCCCTGGCCTGCACCGCCTTGCCGATGGCCGCCTGGCGCGCCTCGGCGAAGAGCCCGAGCAGCGTGGCGGCGTCGGCGCCCAGCGGCTCGGCCAGCGCACCGCCGAGCGCGGGCTCGGCGCGCGCGTGCGCGTCCTCGAGATCTCCGAGGTGGACGTCCGCGAGCGCGATGACGGCATTCGTGCGCGCCGCCGGCGCGCCGAGCTTCTCGGCCTCCAGCGCGGCGTTGCGCGCGTCCATCCACGCGAGGCGCACGAAGTCCTTCTCGGTGTCGGGGCGCAGCTCCTTCGCGTAGGCGAGGAAGGCCTCCGCGAGCTGCAGGTGCGCGGGGCCGTCGGAGGACCCGAGCACGCGGTCCTGGTCGTCGAGACGCGCGCCGACGACGGCGGCGTCGGGCTCCGGCACCGGTGGCCCCGCGGCGGCGAGTGCCGCGTCCCAGCCCGCGCCGTCCACCACGACGGAGCGGCCCGCGAGGCCGCGCTGCACGAGCGCGAGCGTGCGCGCGCGCGGCAGCATCGCGCCGAGGCGCTCGAGCGCGACGACGAGCGCCTCGCGCTGCGCCTCGGGCATCGGCGCGCGCAGCGCCTCCGCGATGAGGTCCACCGCGGCGGGCAGCGACGACTGCGCCAGCGCGCCGCGCGCGAGCGCCGCGAGCTCCGGATCGACGTCCGCGATCGCGAGGCGCAGCAGGTCCACCGGCGCCTGCTCCCCGCGTGCCGCCGCGGCCCGGAGCATGGCCGTGCGCAGCACGCGGTCACCGCGCAGGTAGGCGGCCTCCGCGGCCGTGCGGTCCTCGGCGTCGCTGCTCTGCACGAGTTCCAGCGGCGAGAGGTCGCCCTTCGGCTCGACGGGCTTGCGCTCGGGGAACTCGCGGATGCCGTCGCGGATGGCCTGGAAGACGGAGTCGGTGTCCCACGCGTAGTACACGTCGTAGAGCTCGGAGCCGGGCGCCCTGGTGCCCTCGGGCGTGATGCCGATGTGCCGCGGCGCGATGCGCTTGCCGTCCATGAACTTGTCGAAGAGGCCCGGCTCGATGGCGATGTGCTCGCCGCAGGTGACGCTGCCGAAGCGGGGGCACAGGATGCGCCGGCCCTGGTCGTCGTAGTCGCGCGGGTTGTGACGGTAGACCGAGGCGATGACGCAGACGTAGGGCTCGTAGAGCGCCGCGGTCTCGGGCCGGCGGTAGCGGATGCCGGCGTAGTGCTCGCTGGCGATCTCGCCGTCCATGTTCACGCAGACGAGGATGGGCCGGCCCGTGGCACGGCTGACCGCGAGGGCGTCCTCGTAGCTGCGCTGCCAGTGGACGAGGCAGGGCAGCTTCCAGTCCTCCGCGGTGGGCGCGGGCCACATGGCCTCGCGGCTGAGGCCCCCCGCGGGCGCATTCACACCCGGAATCTGGACAGGCGCGGCGCTCTGTCCAGAGTTTTGTGAATCACTCTGTCCAGGCTTCTGAGCATCGGGATCCTGAGCCCCCGCCTGCCCGGTTCCGGCGCCGGGCGCGCCGGCCTGCGCCCCCGCGTCCTGGAGGGCGTCGGCGCGCGGAGCCGCGAGGGCGAGCGCCGCGAGCAGCACCGTCAGCCGCCGGTGCGGCGGCCGGTGCAGGGGCCGGTGGGCGACGGGCTGCGGACGGGTGCACATGGAGAGGCGGGTCACGAAGGCGGGCGGTGCGTGCATGGCCGCCGCCAACGAGCGGCAGCGCACCATAGGACGGTCCGGAAACAGCGTCAACGCTCCTGAAAATACGCAGCGTTCGCGGGCACGCGGGCCGCGCGCGCGGCCGCGCCCGTGGAGCTCCACCGTTCCCGCGGGCTCACCCCGCGGACTCGCGCGCTCGCGCGCCCGTCCACGCGCGCCTCGGGCCGCGGGCTCGGTCCGCGGGCGAAACCGCGGCTGTTCCGCGAGCATCAAGGCTTGCTTGCGCGCACGATGTTTTCCAGCGCCCGCGCGATTCGCGCGCGACCGGCCCTGGAGCGATTCGCTCTACGGTTGTCGAGCCCCGATGCCGAGAAGGGGCACACGTGCCAGCGCGGCACGAGATGCGAAGTTCTTCCTGATCACTGCGCAACCCGGGTGTTGGTAGCGGGTTTGCCGCGCGCCGGCTAGCGCCTCTCCCCCGATCGTGGCGCGGTGCCTTTCACCACGGACTCAACCGCCCTCGAAGCGAGCATTTGTTTCATGAAAAATGCGGTCTTTTCGTTTGCAGTGGCTCTCTCCATCCTCTCGGGCGCGGCTCACGCTTCCGACCCCGCGACCGACAAGCTGGTGTTCACCGGCAACAAGTCCGTCGGGGCCTACTCGATCACCTTCGCGAACAACAAGTACTCGCTCGGATTCGCGGGCGACGAGGTGATCACCTACACGATCGATCTCTCGGACCCGCAGAACGCCGGCGGCATGCTGCGCATCCGCGAGCTCACCAGCGACAGCTATCCGATGGACGGCGCCGGCTTCATCTTCAAGGATCCGGGAGGCCTCTTCTGGTTCCCCAAGGACAACTACAAGAAGACGACGCTCATCGGGCACTCGGCGTCTGGCAAGAAGCTGACGCTCGACTACCGGCTGGACTTCAACGGCACGCACCTCGTGCGCTACGAGATCACGCAGGAGGGCAAGGGCCTGCGCGTGCGCATGCTGGACCCCACGGGGAATACCAACGCATCCTCCAACTTCTCCGGCGTCGTCTACGGCGCGAGCACGGGCGTCGAGACGCCGAAGCTGGTGAGGATGCAGGGCACGCTGGCGTGGCCGATCGTGCTGTTCCGCAAGCCCACGGCACAGGGCAACCAGCACTTCTTCACGGCGAACATGCTCGACATGTTCCAGACCAACTCGTGCGACTACGGCCTGTTCAACATGAACAACCCCACGATCGGCGCCGACTCGATCATCTGCAACTACACGACGTCGACGCAGTACAAGCCGATGTCGAACGGGATGCTCGCCGCGCCGCTCGATGACACGTACCTCGTCATCGTGTCGGGCAGGATCAAGGACGTGCTGCTCACGTCGACCGCGCCGCCCTCGCCTTACCACGGGCTGCTCGTGAACCGCATGGTGTTCAACGGCCCCGAGCACTCCTGGCAGTGGTATCTCGACATGATGGACCAGTACATGTCCTGGGGCATGTACAACCTCGCGGGCTACCTCTTCGAGTGGTCCGGCGCGATCAAGGACCCGCCCGCGACGATCAACGTCGGCCCGGACTGGTACCCCGCGCTCGACCCGGCCAAGTTCGCCGCGCTCATGGCCAAGAGCCGTCAGTACGGCATCCTGTTCGGAGCCTACTCGGCCTTCAACTGCGTGCCGCAGAACGCGCCCTCGTCCGTGTATCACCCGGAGGAGTTCGTGCGCGACGCCGCGGGCAACGTGAAGACCTACACCAACCTCGGCTTCCCGCTGCTGGGCGTGGAGGCCTCCGGCCCGCACGCGCAGGCGGAGATCGGCAAGCTCCAGGCGAGCGGCGCGAGCGCGGTCTACCTGGACATCCAGACCTACGGCAACCTGAGCAAGGCGCCGGACGGGGACCACATGGACCAGCAGGCGACGTCGCCGTGGGCCAAGACGCTCAAGCAGGGTTTCGCCGCGCAGAAGGCATGGTTCGCCGAGATGAAGGACACCCTCACCGGCCCGCTGCTGGGCGAGGGCTCCATCGCCACGGTGAACAGCAACCAGGAATTCCTCTGGTACGGGTACGTGGACAGCGTGCAGCGCTGCATCAACACGGCGGGCGGCGCGAACGCCAGCACGCTCCCGGCCGGCTCGCCCTTCGCGCCGACCAACTACCCGATCATCCCGGAGTACGAGTGGCGCGTCGCCGCGGTCGAGCAGGTGAACCACGGCAACGGCTTCTACGACCGGTTCTTCGGCAAGAGCGATGGCGGCACGATCGTGAACATGTCCACGGGCCTGCCCAACTTCCCGCTGTCCGAGGACGCGCAGGACCTCTACCAGGCCTTCGTCATCTCGTACGGCCACTCGGGCTACGTCACGACGAACGGCAACCAGCAGGTCTCGGGCGAAGGCTACCTGTCGCACGCCGCGGCCGCGAAGACGTACTTCATGACCAACGCGCTGCAGACCTACTACTTCACCTCGCCGATCGCCGCGATCCGCTACCTCAACGGCGGAGAGTGGAAGTCCTTCGAGGAGGTGCTCTTCGCCAGCGAGACCACGGACACGTTCCGCCACATCCCGATCGCGCTGCAGTTCGCGAACGGGCTGAAGATCTACGTGAACCACGGCAGCACGTCGCTCAACGTGACCGAGGGCGGCGTCACGTACACGCTGCCGGCCAAGACCGGCTACTTTGCCGGCTTGCCCGGGCTGCTCACGTGCTTCTCGGCGATCGCGCCGGGCACGAACGGCAAGCGCATCGACTACTGCAGGGCCCCGGGCCAGTACGAGTACTTCAACGGGCGCGGCCAGGTGTCGGCCTACGGCTCGATCTCCACGGCCGCGAAGCGCAGCAAGTGGAACGTGGCCTCGACCAACGTGACCATCACGGAGGACGCGGGCGGCATGCTGGCGGTCGCGCAGGGAACCAAGCCGGCGATCACGAACATCGTGCTCGTCCCCGGCACGTCCACGATGAAGAAGGGTGACCGCGTGGGACTGCGGGCCGTGGCGATCTTCTCCAACGGCAGCGCGCTCGACGTGACCACCTACCTCGACTGGTTCTCGGCCAAGAAGAACGTCGCGACCGTCAACTCCGGCGGCGTCATCGAGGCGATGGACAACGGGGCGTGCAAGATCTACGCCATGCTCCCGTCGGGCGGCACCCTCGCGGTGCCGGTCAACGTGAAGGTGCAGTGAACTCCTGATCAGGTACACGGCGCCGGCGTCCGCCACTCGCGGACGCCGGCGCCTTTTTTTTGCGGTCAGCGCGCGGCGGGAAGGCTCGCGGGGAACGTGTCGCGGAACACGAGCAGGCGCCCGTTCGCGGGGTCGCCCACGAAGACGCGGCCCGCTCCGTCGGTCGCGACGCTGTGACAGCCGGGAGCGATCGCGACCGTGCCGAGCCGTGCGAGCGCGCCGCCCGCTCCGACGCCGAACACGGTCAACCCGCCGGCGTCGCCGCCTGGAACGTAGAGATGGCCGGTGCGCGGGTCGTAGTCGATGATGTCGACGTCGCCGCCCGCGCCGGTCTCCAGGCTGGAGAGCATGCGGCCGTCGTGCGCGGCGTCGAGCACCGTCGCGCGGCCCTCGGCGCAGCCGACGAGCAGCAGGCCGCGCGCCTCGTCCAGCGCGATCCCGCGCGAGCCCGTGCAGCCGTTGGGGACGGTTGCCACGATGCGCCGCGTCACCAGGTCGATCGCGACGGTTTCCCCGCTCCACAGGTGCGTCCACGCCCGTCCGCGCGCGGCGTCGACGACGAAGGATTCGGGCCCGCCCGGCACCGCGATGCCCGCGATGCGCTGCGGCGGCTCGGCGGGCGTCGCGCCCGGCCGGAAGATCTCGATGGCCTCCGCGGACGGCTCCGTGACCCACAGCTCGCGCGTGGGCGCGACGAAGCGCACGTAGTCCGGGCCGCCGCCGAGCGCCACCCGCGACGCGACCTGCCACGCCGCGCCGAGCACGAGCAGCGAGCGGCTCGTGCGGTCGATCGCGTACACGGTGCCCTCGCCCTCGTCCACGGAGGTCGTGCCGTCGCCGTGGCCGCCGGAGAAGTCCGTCTTCGCGCTGAAGGCGCCGACGGCCTGCGCCGCGCCGCCCGCCGGATCCACGAGGAAGAGCTTGCCGGTGCGCCCGCCCGGCACCAGCACGCGCTGCAGGCGCGCTGACCAGCGCAGGTCGTCGAAGCCGATGCCGACCTCGCCTCCCGGCAGCGGCACCGAGGTCAGCGGAACGGCACCCGGGTTCACGGGCTCGACCGGCAGGCTCGCCGTCCCGGCCACCCCCTCGTCCGCGGCGGATGTGCAGGCGCCGCAGGCGGCGAGGAGCAGGAGCAGCGGCGCGCAGACTCGCGAGGTCGTCATGCCGCAAAGGCTAGCAGGCGGCCGCGAGAGTCATCCGTGCCGGCGGGATCACGTGACGCCCGGCCGCGGTCCGGCCGGGATACATTGCGCGCGTGAGCGACGCCACCTCGCCGCCGAGCGACACCGGAGGGCGCCGCGCGCTGCTCGCGCTGCTCGCCGTCGTCCTCGTGCTGGACCTCACCGGGCTGCGCTGGGGCCTGCCCCACTGGGTGGCGCCGCACGTGGACGACGCCGCACGGCCGGCGCTCGACGCGATGCGGCACCTGTTCCTCGCGGACACCAAGTACCCCAAGTTCCACCTCGCGCTCCTCGGCGCGGCCTACGCGCCGTACCTGCTGTGGCTGTGGATCACGGGCGGGCTGCACCTCGCGGGCACGTCGCTGGACGCGGCCGGCGCGTCGGTGTTCGCGGATCCGACGGCCGCGTTCACCACGCTGCTGCTCATCGCGCGGGGGCTCACCGTCGCGCTGCACGTGGGCAGCGTCGCGCTGCTCGCGGGCGCGGCGCGGCGGCTGGTCCGCAGGCCGGAGGCGGCGCTGTTCGGCGCGGCGCTGTGGGGCCTGGCGCCGGTGATCGCGCTGTTTGCGCGCAGCTCCAACGTGGATGTCCCGATGTGCTTCTGGCTCGCGGCGGCCGTGCTGCAGCTCCTGCGCGTGGCGGAGCGGCCCTCGCGCGGGCGGCTCATCGCGCTGGCGGCGATCGCGGTCGCCGGCGTCGGCACGAAGGACCAGCTCGCGTTCGCGCTCGCGCCGCTCGCGCTGGCGGTGCCGGTCCTCGTGCTCGCGCGGCGAGCCGCGGACCGGCGGCGCGCCCTGGCGGACCTCGCGCTGGCCGCCGGCCTCGCGCTGCTCGCGTACGGCGCGCTCTCGGACCTGCTCTGGAAGCCGGCGCAGTGGGCGAGCCGGCAGGCCGCGTGGCGCGCGGACCTCGCGTGGTTCGTGGACATCACGGCCGCGCAGGACACCACCACGCACCTCGCGCAGGTCACGCTGCGCGACATCGTTTTCGTCGGGTCGCCGGCCTTCGCGGTGGCGCTGGCGGCCGCGCTGCTGTCCTTCGCCTTCGTGCGCACGCGGCAGGGCCTGTGGTTCCTCGGGCTCATGGCGCTCTATCCGCTGCTGCTCATGAGCTGGCTGGGCTTCGAGCAGCCGCGCTACGTGATGCCCGCCGTGCTCTTCGGCTGCCTGTTCGTGGCCTGCCGCGCGGACGCGGTGCTGCACGCGCTCGCCGCGCGGCGCGACGGGCTGGCGGTGCGCGTG
>Ga0193753_10001299_pt1 | contig 21629 bp, 14 predicted proteins | sample H1c2metaG_FD_144925 | JGI IMG/M metagenome (GOLD analysis project Ga0193753, IMG submission 144925) | Soil microbial communities from a riparian zone of the East river system, Colorado, United States - H1c2 | ecosystem: Environmental > Terrestrial > Soil > Riparian zone | place: USA: East... | reverse complement strand
CCCCCACGACGCTCGCCCCGACGATGCCGAGCAGCTCCCCGCCGAACCGGCAGACGACCATCGCGCTTCGGTCGTCGCCGATCGTGACCACCGGAAGCACTTCTCCTTCGTGCGTGGCGATGCCGAGCATTTGCGCTGGCGCGCCCGGCACCCGCACGATCGGCGGCACCCGGTCGATGCCGACCGTGACATGCGCGGGCAGAAAACAAGGACGTCCATCGACCCGCACGAGCAGCCCCCCGCGTTTGGTGGAAGGCTTTTTCTCACTTGCCGTCGCCGGCATCTCCGATGGGCGGCTCATGGCGCGGGGCGACGCCGCACCAGCCGCGCTTCGATGAGCTGGAACAAGATGCGGCAGCCTTCGAAGCTGGACATGTGCGCCGCCGACACGATCTGTCCGATGGTGCGGCACCCGTCGATGGAGTCCAAAATGGCACGCTCCGACTTCACGAGCCGGCCCTCACCCAGCGCCGCAATGGCGACCTGATCGCGAACCAGCACTTCGTCGAATCGGCCGACGCGCGCCTCGATCACGCGCCACTCGTCGACGCGGCGAAACCCTTCCATGACCACCTGCGCAGCCGGCAATCCGAGTCGCGAAGCCGCGGCGAGCGAGGGGAGCGGGCGACGGTGAAATTCGAATTGCCCACTTTGCCATCGCAGCGCCTCGTACACGAGTTCACTCGATTGCCGGATCAGCGCCGCGCGCAGCTCGCCGTGCGAAACCTTTTTGGACTCCACCAACGTGTCGCCGAGTAGTTTGGTCGAGTTTTCCGCGCGTGCGGCTTGGAGCGTCTCGAGCTCCTCCGGGGTGACCAATCCCGCTTCTACGAAGTAGCGCCCTAAACGAAATTCATCGCCGGCGCCGCGCGATTGGACCAGATCGATGAGCCCTTCGCGCAACGTGATGACGATGGTGCGCCGCCCCAGAGTGCGCCCGCCGTCGCCGCCGCGGACGGTTCCTTCGACGACCAAGACGCCGGTCTGATTCTCCATCTGGAGCATTTGCAACACGGCGCCGATGGGGAGACTGAGATCGCCCGCGAGCACGAGCTTTCCTTCGCCGGCTTGCGCGTGTTCGGGCGGATCGGACGGGGGCCGCAAGGCCGATTGCGGCGCGGTTTCACTTTCGACGATGGGCCCGGGCGTGGGCGCGCGCTCCACCTTGCGAAGCACGTTGTCGACGACGAGGAGCAAGGTCTGCGGATCGAACGGCTTGGTGATCGCGTCGAGCGCGCCGGCCTGCTGTAGAAAGCTTTCGCGGATTCGATCGGCCTTCGCGCTCATCAACACGACACCGATCCCACGCTCCGGCAGGCGCTTTCGAAGTTCGCGGCAGAACGCGAGCCCGTTCATGCGTGGCATCACGAAGTCGACCAGCACGAGCTCGGCATCGCACGATCCGTTGCCGAGTGCGGCGAGCGCCGATTCACCGTCGGGCGCGGTCGTCACCACGTATCCGTGTCGCTCGAGGATGGACGCCACCACCTTTCGGAGCGTGGGGCTGTCGTCGACGACGAGGATGCGCGGGCCGGCCGACTCCGCTAACGGGGAACAAGAGACCACAGAACGTCGAGTATAAGGGAAGACGCCTGCCGCGATCCGGAGAATTGCGAGAGGCTGCCCTCGTCTGCGGCGTCGCCAAAGACGAGGCTCATCTGGTACCGTCCGGTCCGTGCAGACGCTGATTCGTGGAGGGACGATCGTCACGTGCGACGCATCCTCCCCTGTAGGGCGCGTGGCTGTCGGTGACGTACTCGTCGCCGACGGGGCCATTGTTGAGGTCGGGAATGGGCCGCGCATTGCCGATGCACTGCGTGGCGTGACCCGGGTCATCGATGCGCGTGGCTGCGCCGTGGTGCCCGGTTTCGTGCAGGCGCACGTTCACCTCTGCCAGGCTCTCTTTCGGGGAATGGCCGACGACATGCCCCTTCTCGAATGGCTCAAACGGCGCATCTGGCCGCTCGAAGCGGCGCACGACGAGAGCTCCCTTCGCGCCAGCGCCGAACTCGGCCTCGTCGAGATGATGCTCGCGGGCACGACGACCATCCTCGACATGGGCACCGTGCATCACTACGACGCGGTCTTCGACGCGTGCGAGCGCAGCGGTATCCGGGCCGTCGGCGGCAAGACGATGATGGACTTGGGCGATGACATTCCGCCGGGCCTCACGGAGACGACGGCCGAAAGCTTGAACGAGAGCGATCGCCTCTGCGCCGCGTGGCACGGCGCGGCCGATGGGCGTCTTCGTTACGCGTACGCGCCGCGCTTTCTGCTCTCGTGCAGCGAGTCGCTCGTTCGCGGGGTTGCTGAGCGAACGTCCAAGCCAGACGGTCCTCTTCTTCACACGCACGCCGCCGAGCACGCGGGGGAGCGTGAGGCGGTGCGCGCGATACTCGGCGATGACGACATTGCCATCTTGCGCCGCTGGGGCGCGTTCGGTCCGCGCGCCATCCTCGCCCACGGTGTGCAGCTGACGGACGACGAAGCGCGCACCCTCGCCGCGGAAGGGACGCGCATCGTTCACTGCCCCAGCGCGAATTTGAAACTCGGCTCCGGCATTGCCCGCATTGCGGATCTCGATGCTCTGGGCGTACCGCTCGCGCTGGGCGCAGACGGCGCTCCGTGCAACAACAACCTCGACCCGTGGGTGGAGCTCCGCCATGCGGCGCTGCTCGCGAAAATTCGAACCGGCGTGACGACGCTCCCCGCAGCTCGCGCATTCCGCCTCGCGACGATTGACGGTGCCAACGCGCTCGGCTTGGGCGATCGGATCGGTTCGATCGAGCCCGGAAAGCGTGCCGACATCGCCGTCGTGAGGCTCGACGGCGCACACGCCACGCCGGGGGGGGACGTTTTTTCCAAGTTGGTCTACGCGTGCAATTCTCGGGACGTGACGTGGGTGCTCGTCGACGGCGAAATCGTCGTTCGCCACGGCGAGCACGAGACGCTCGATCGCGAGCGGGTGGTCGCCCGTGCGCGCGCGATGGCCAAAGACCTCACGTCGCGCGCCACGCTCACTTGATTTCGGCTTGCCAGAGTTCGCGCGTGCCGCCCGTGCCGGTGTACTTCACGTAGTAGAGAATCGCGCCGGTCGACGACAACCAAGTCGGATAGGCGCTTTCGTTGGGCGCACCGAGTCCGCAGACCGGGGTCACGTTCTGAAATGTCGTCCCGTTGGTGCCTTTGGCGGCGTAAACCTGCGCTTGGCCGCTTTTGGTACTGGCGAAGTACATCGTCTTGAGATCTACGCTGACGACGGGTGCGTAGTCGTCGGCGTTCGTGTTGATTCCGCCGACGGCTGCGGGGCTCGAGTACGTCGTGCCTTGAAGGGTCGATACGTAAATATCCAACTTCCCGCCCTTGGTGGAGGCAACGTACAAGTGGTCGCCATTTGGAGTGGCGTAGACGTCGGAATAAGTCTGCCCCTGCAATTGGCTGATCGCGCCTCCAGATATGAACTCCGAGGTCGATGCATCCCTGGCCGCCCACCAGACTTGCCCGAGAGCAGCGCCTGTCACCTGGATGTAAAACATCCGCAAATCGTCGTCTGTGGCAATCGCGTGCCGCTGGAGACCCGAAGAGTTGACGTTCCCGGGCGGGAGCTCCACAGCACCGAAGCTGCCCAACGGGTCCGTGCGGCTTGCCGTGAAGATGTGGCTTCCGGCGTCTTTTGGCCCATCAACGGGACGTTCGCTCGACAGGTAAACGGTCTTCCCATCGTTGATGGCGCGTGCGCTGTACTGATTGGCCCCGTTTTCCAATCCGGCAATCGGCTTCGCGTTCTTGAAGGCCGCGCCTTGGCAATCCCCCGGCGGCGCATCGGAGCCGCCATCTTGCTCGCCTCCGCCTTCGCCCGGATTTCCTTGGTCCGGAACGTCTCCATCGATGCCCGCTTCGTCACCGGACCCGAGACCCGCCTGGTGATCGTCGAGACCGAAAAGCAGCGAGCAGCCAGAGGCGAGGAGCACGGCCGACGTGAAGACGATTCGCGTGTGGATACGCTCACTTCCCCTCGCCATCCGCCCCATGGCTCGAGGCTATCGCAAGGCTGCCCCGCCATGAAGATACGACGCGCCGTGCGCGCACAAAGCGTCGCGTGATGTCAGATAGACCGCGCTTCCACATCGTCGATCTGCGCCAGCGCAACCGCAAGTGCGTCCTTCGCACGCTCGAGCGATACCCGATCGGCGCTCCACTTTTCCGTCGCGCGATCGGCGCGGCCCGTTTCGCTGCTGAGACGCTCGCGCGTCGCATCGAGCGTCGTTTGCAGGGTCGCGCGCTCACCTTCGAGCTCGACTTTCGTTCCCTGCAGGCTCGCCACGGCGTTGTCGAGTTCCTCGCGAACGCCCTGTAGGGTCGTGAGCTCGCGCTCGAACGTGGCGATGCGCGCCCCATTCGTAGCATCGCTCTTGCGCTTGGCCGCGGTCATCGCGGAGAGCTGCTCGCGCGTATTCTGAAGGTCGGTGTTCAGCGCGCCGATTTCGCGCGACGCTTGCTCCCTGGCTTGCGAACTCTGCGCGCGTTCGTCCTGGAGTTCCTGTGCGTACCGCGCCTCGAGCGCCGAAAGGCGCATGTCGCGATCGCTCTCCAATTCGGCAATCTGCGACGCGTGAGCCTGCTGGGCATCGTGGATGCGCGACTCGTATTGCGCCGTCAATTCCTCGAGCTTCCGATCGCGATCGCGCTCCAACGTGGCGACGCGCTCGTTGCGATCGCGCTCCAGCGTCGCGATGCGATCGTCGCGATCGTGCTCCAGGGCGGAGATGTGTTCGTCGCGATCGCGCTCCAGGGTCGCGATTCGGCGGTCCCGGTCGCCCTCGAGTGCCGCGATTCGTTGGTCGCGATCGCTCTCGATCGACGCGAGCATCGTATCTTTCTCGAGGGTCAGGGCAGCGAGTGCCGCGACCTTGCCCTCCTCCAGCTCTTGTTGGTGCGCCCGCAGCCGCTGCGTGAATACCCGCTGCTCGGCATCGAGTTCGCTTTCGCGGCGCGCTTCGGATTCGGCCAACTCCGTCGTTCGGCGTTCCTCTAGGGCCGCCATTTGTGCCGCGTGTGCGTTGCGCAGGTGCCCGACTTCTTCGGCGTGCGCGGCTTGCACACCGTCGTGGTGGGCCGTGTATTGTTCACGCAGTTCCGCTTCGCGCTCGGAGACGGCGCGGGCTCGCTCGCGGATGCCGTGTTCCGCTTGTTCGTCGAGCTCGTTCTGAAGGTCGCGGCGCAGGTGCTCGAGATCGGCGATGCGCTGTGCCTCGGCGCCATCGAGATCGCGCTGCCGCTTTGCGTCGCCTTCGGCGAGCTCGGTCGCATGATAGTGGCGCAGCGACGTCAAGGCGGCTTGATGGTCGTTGTGCGCGGCTTCGAGCGCGGCGTTCGCGGCGTCCTCGTGTTCTTGCGTCAAGGTCGTGACGAAGGTCGAATGCTCGGCCTTGAGGCCCGCCATATCCGCTTCGTGGCGCCCGATCTGTTCGGTCCACTTGGCGCGAAGCTCCTGCATCTCCTGTCCGCGCGCTTCGCTCTCGGCCATTGCGCGTTGCATCCGCGCTCGATGATCTTCGCTCGCCTTTTTCGCCTGATCCTTGTCGGCCGAAAGCTGCTCGATCCGGTCACGGGCGTCGGCCAGCTCGCGCTCGAACTGCAAGAGCGAGTCGTTGAGTTCCCCTTTGGCCCGTTCGAGCGCGAGCGACTTCTCGCGCACATCCACCGCTTCGCGATCTTTGCGGGCGAGGGACTCTTTGAGGCTGAGGATCTCCTTGTCCTTCTTGTTGAGATTCTCGCGAAGGTCCAAGAACTCGCGACTCGAGACTCCGCCCCCTTTGCTGGCGAGGCGCGCCTTGAGATCGTCCACCTCGCGCTGCAAGCGCTCCGTTTCTCCTTCGGACGACTGCACCCTCAAAAGCTCGTCGCGAAGCTGCGTGGATTCGCCCTTTGCGCTCTCGAGCTCGCGCTCCAGATCGGCAATTCGCGTGGTCCATCGATCGTCGGGCGCCGGCCTGCCGCTTACGGGTCTTACGCTTGCTGGGCTTACACTTGCCGGCCTTACGCTTGCGCCGCGCTCTTCCGCGTAGACGTCGGACGGGCGCACTTCGGGCTCGGGTTGCGCAAACGCCGACGTGCCGTTCGACTCTCCGCCCGTGATGCGATGAAATGCCGCGTCGGTCAGCGCATCGACATCGGCCGAGCTGGTCAGAGCTTGCGTGGCCTGCGTCGCGCCTGGCGCGTCTGGCGCGTCCGCGAGCAGCTCCTCCTCGGCGTCGTCGTCGATGACGATGCCAACGCTGGAGACCGGAGGGCTCGTGGGGACTTGTGCGCGCTCGGGCGAGATGCGCACCAAAGCTTATCGGCTTGTGGACGTAATCTTCCGCGCGCGTCCGAAGCTTGCGATGTTGCTCGAACGTCTCGTCGCTCGACTCGCTCGACATGATGATGAGCGGGATGTCTTTGAGATTCGTGTCCTTCTTGAGCTTGTTGCAGACCGAAAACCCGTTCATCCTAGGGAGCTCGATCGAGAGCAGGATCAGATCGGGTTTGGTGGTCGCGGCTTGCTGCAAACCTGCATTCCCATCGTCCACGACCAGCGTCGAACAGCCGAGTTTTCCCAGCTCGGTTCGAAGCTCGCTCGCGAACGCCGCGTCGCTCTCGAACACGAGGACTTTGGTGCTCATGATTTGGTACGAGAGTATCGGACCACGTTTCGCTTGTCACGGCGCGAGCGGCGCGCTGGATTTTACCCGATGACCACCGCCTTGCGGTACGGTCGCGCAAGATGAATGCGGCCGTGCTGTACCCGACCTTGGCCTTCGCCAGCCCTCGCAAGCTCCCGAAAGCCAAAGAGCTGAACGGCCGCGTGGTGGTGCTCGACATCGCCTTTGCATCGGAGGCGTCCGGACGGGGTTTCGACGACATCACCCGTCCGTTCCTCGATCAGCTCGGTTCCCGTCTGGTCGGCTGGATTGACCACCACGACCATGTGCTTCACGCGAAGTACGAAGCGGATCCGCGCTTCGTGCTGGCGACCAAGGCCCAGCACGGAGCGTGCCCCGAAATGGTGACGCCCGAGATCGTCGCCCGGATTGGCCCGGCCGATACGGTCGTCTGCCACAACGACTTCGACGGATTGTGCAGTGCCGCCAAGTGGATCCGCGAGGGGCGCGAGCCCTACCCGGGAGCCGATGACGACGCGCGCGCCATCGATACGCGCATCGGCACCCCGAGCCCCATTGGCGCCCGCTTCGATCGCGCACTGCGCGCCCGCCCGCGTGACGTGGCGCTCTTCGGCCTCGTCGTTCGCCACCTCGCTTCGGGCCTGGTCGACGCCTCGCTCTGGCAGCGCATCGACGAAGCCGCGAACGAACTCACCGCCATCGAGCAAGCGACCCGCGAAATCGCCGCGCGCTACGCGATCCTCCCTCTCTCCGGGCCCGCGCCCAATCTGGCTTTCTTGGAGGCGACCGATCAGCACGGCCGCTACGACAAGACGCTTCTTTTGCTCATGGGCCAGGCGCGCGCGCGCGTTGCCATGCTGCTCGACCGCGACACCTTGACCCTCGCCGCGCCGTTCGACAGCGGGCTCGATTTTCTGTCGATCCTCGGCCTCTCGGGCGGCATGCCGACCCTCGTCTCCGTGCAGAAAGAGCGCCTCCGGGAGGCGCTCGAAAAGCTAGGCGCCGCCCCGTCGGACATCGCGCGGGTGATGTAGCCGCAACCCGCGCGCGCGTCTCGGGCGAAGTCTCTAGTCTGCGCGTTGATTGACGATCGTCAGATTTCGGACGGTCCCGGTGTCATCGCAGCTCTCGAGTCCGCAGGTACCGCCGTTGACGAGCGTTTCTTGGGCGGGCGCCAAGGTTACATCCTGCGGGACGTCGAATTGGAGATGACGCTCGTCTTCCAAGTCGTCGCCGCCGCAGGTTGGACTGGTGTTCTCGTAGAACCAGTAGTCCGTCGACACGTGGACGGTGTGGTTGTCCGCCAAGAGTTGGCAATGCGCGTGAAAGCGCATGCCGACTTCGTCCGAGCACAGCTCGTTCGGATCCATACCGATGTCGTCGTCGCGGTGAAGGGGGTTGACCACGCACACCCTATGCAAGACGGGATGCGACCATTCGTCTTCGCTTAGGCAGTCGCAATCTTTGAGATCCACGTTGGCATCGAAGACGACGTTTCGGAACTCTGCCCTCGGAGGCTTCAGCCACACGCCCGCTTCGACGTGAACGTCGTTGTCGAGGAATCGAGTGAAATCCTGGCAGTCGACCAGCCGTAGCCCGGCCGCATCCGGATTGCCAGGATCGGCCGGGACGTAGCACGCGTCGCCTTCGCGGAGCTCGTCGCCGATGAATTTTTGCGCATGGATCATGATGTTTCCGCGCGGCACACCTTCGATGAGGACTCGGGCATTCGCATCCGTCGTCACGGGGGTTTGCGTGAAACCCGGCACGTCGACCTGCGCAAATGGCACACCTTGCCCGTTGGAGTCGATGACCACCACCCGCAGCGGCAGCGAGCCTTGATTCGGCCGCCACTCGTAGACCTGCCGATAGTCTTTACCGCGGTAGATCATTCGCTCGCTGTAACCGTACGGGCCGCCCGTGGCCGGCGAATCGAAGTGATCGACGAGGTTGTCTGGGCTCACGGCAAACCCGTTGCCGGGTTCTTGCCACGCGTCGCTGTCTTTTGCTTCCTCCGCGCAGAAGTCGGACGCGAAGCAATTGGTAATTTGATTCCCGATGTCGCTCGGCGCGTCGGTCAACCACCCGGCGATCGGGCCCGTGGAAGCGAAGATGCTCGACAGCATCCCGGCGCCGTTCCAAAGCGGCCCGCCATACGACTGCGAGCCTCCCCACCACGAATCGTCCACCAAGTCGGCCCCCGCCTGCGCGAGTTGATACTGCACGGTATTGTACAGGCCCGTATAGAGGACGTTGCCCGCGTGTTTGCGCTCTTGGGCATCGTAGAAAAAGATGCCATCGGGAGGTCCGTCGGTCACGTCGCTCGGCTTGGGTAGCGACTTGTCGTGGTCGACTTCGAACCCGCCTTTCTTCAATGCGAATCGAACGAACGACGAGCACACCGTCGGCGTCGGGCCGTACGTTTCAATCCCCGACCCGCCCGAGACGGGGGCGGGGCCGTTCGGATCTCCCGTCGCGGCATCCGGCGCATTCGAATACGAAGAAAATCGATAGTGCCCGTGAATCGTTTTTGCGGCGTCCGCGGCGGCCATGAGCTTGGGCCGAACCTGCTGTTCGAACTCCGGCGGCGGCTTCAAAACGCGTGGGTAGACGATCTGCGCATCGCCCGGACATCGCACCTGCAATCGCTCGAACCCGTGTATCTTCCACGGTTTTCCCTCGGGCGTCGTCACCTGCCGCCCTTCCCCTGCGAAGGCTTCGCGCACGCTGGACGTGATGGTGCCAGGCCAAAGGTAGCGCAGCGCGTGCTCTTGGAAGCCATTGGTCGGCTGGCCAAGGATGCCGCTCGGATGTTCCTTCACGAGATAATCGTCATCCCCGGTCGACTGCGTGATCTCGAAGCGATGTTTCGTCATGATCCCGCTGTGCGTGAATTTTTGCGGCGGATCGACGGCGCCCAGGAGCGGCGACACCATGCCCGTGCAGCTGCGAACCACCACGGCGTCTCCCTTGAGCGCGTTTTCGATGTGCTCATCGAGCGGCTGCTCTCCCGGCCCGGTGCCCTCCCACTGCCCGGTGGGTTGGCAACTGAAACCGGGTTGTGGCGGGGCACCTGGGCTCTCCGGATCGCAGGTCGGACGCTCGATGCTCGATGAGAGTTGCGCACTCGGTGACGCGTACTCGAGCGCGGAAGAGGGGATCTTTCGCTCGCGATAGAGCTTCGCGAATTGCTCTTCGCTCACGTGACCCGAACCCGGCTGCAGCGCCGCCGGCACCAGGCCTTTGTCCACGGCGTAATTGAGCAAATTGGACATTTGAGCCGGCAGACGTGGACCTTGTCCCGCTTTTCCGGGGCGTTCGAATTGCACGCTGACGTGCGCTTTGGCCGTGCCGACGGCGCCCCAATAGTGGACGGCAACCGCACAGCTCGATGCGTTCACGTTGGCCTGGGGCAATCGCAACATGTCCGTTGCGCTCCCTTTGGCGGGCACGGCGATCGAAATCGATTCTTTTGGGCCGTACGCGATGGCACCGTCGGCATTGCACGGTATCTGGTCGACTTGACGCTGGTCGTAGCCGAGCGGCGCGGGCTCCAGATTTTTGAACTGGACCTGACCGACGAAGTCCGCCCCGTCCACGCCGAGTTGTGGCTCGCCGGCGACGGTCGGCGGTTCGAGCACGCCGCGCGCACGGCTCGCACCGTACGTGCTCCAAATGACGAACGTGCGCTTGGCGAGAGCATCTGGCGAGCCCGCGCTCCTCACTGTGACGGCGACGTGAAATCCCTTGTAGTCTGCATCTGGCGGGACCGCGTCCGCATAATCATGCGAGACGGCTGCGAGCGTCGTCGAGAGAGTCTGCCCGTCGCCGAAGTCCCAGTCGTAGGTCGGGGCGGCGGCGCCCTCGAACTCCTTGGCGTTGATGACGCTGAAATCGGCGGTGTCGGGGTGAAACATATTCTCCTGCGCAAAGAGCCTCGGAAGCTTCGGCGCTCCGGCTGGGCATGCGGTGACGTCGATCGGTGCCACCTGCGTCTCCTTCGTCCCATCGGCGGCAGAGGCGGCGATCGCATAGAGGTGCTTGCCCGGTGCGCTCTCGACTTGGTCGAACATCTCCCCGAGCGGCATGCCGTCGAGCGAGACGCGAGCGGATTGACCAGGGCTTGCAGGCTCCGGCGCATCGACCTGGAGATGCACGCTTTCGCCGTTGCAGGCCGTGGGCTTGTCGAAGGTCACGCTCCGAATGATCCAGGGAAAGTCATGGAGCACGACCTCGGCGCTCGGCCCGACGTGAACACTTTTGCCGAAAAACGAACCTTCGTGACGACCGTGCGAAACGGTGTCGGCGTCGAGTTGGATCGTGCCGTTCGGCGCGATCACGCTACCGGGAAACGGCGTGCGGAGGAACGCGGTGCCGGTTCCGAGGTAGGAGACGAGCCAGCGCGGATACCCGCCGCCGAGGCGCGCAACGGCGCCCGAGTCGTCGAACTCGTTTTCGGCGTACACGAAGAGCGACCCCTTGGAATCGTCAATGGTCAGCTTCGAACCCGGTTCGAGGACGACGCTCTCGAAATAATAATTGCCGGCGACGAGGGTTGCCTCCGCGTGCGGCCCCAATCGGAGCGACGCGTAGTATCCCGGCTTCACGGGCGCTTGCAGCTTCGCGCCCTCGCCCACGTGAACCTCGTCGCGCGAGGGTGTGAAGTTCGCGCGGCGAACGAAGTGCCGCGTTGCCACGGACTGACGCTCGAAGACGCCATCGTCCACCGTGAAATGCCCCTCGGCTTGCACGTTGCCGCCCGTGCGAAGGCGTCCGTGGACATGACTCCCATCGAGAAGCGATACGGGGCCGACGCTGAAGAGCGACCCCATCTCGGCCCCCGCGGCGAGCCTCGTCGAGGACGGTCCTATGTTTCCTACGCTGGCGAAACGAGCGTGCCGGGTCATGATGCGCGCTCGCTCCCCGATGTCGACATCGGAACCGACGACGGCGAGCTCGGATACCGCGGGCTGCGACGGGATCAGCATGTCGACCGTGACGTCCTTGCCCGGCGATTTCGGGACCGGCGTCGTGGATTCGTTTCCGCCCCCGTTCGCGTTCTTAAGTGAGTCATCGGGCACGCCGGGACTCGAGTTTCCGCTGCAGCCCGCGACGAATGCGGACGAGGCGATGGCGATCGCGACGAGAAGCGCGGCCCACGGCGCGCGGCCTTCCCGCAACGGCGGGATCAAATTTGATCGAGGTCCCATTGTGAAGCTCTCCCTCTCCCGTGACCCAGGGTTGATGGGAGCTTCATCGGTCCCGACAGAACGTCGGTTGCGTGACTTGCGTGGCCCCCCACCTGGTCACCGGCGTAGCCTATGGATGGGGCCGTTGTCTATCTTTCCAGGCTACGTATAATTCAGGATGCGTAAAAATTTGCGCATTTCATTCTTGAGGTGAAATGGATCTATCCTAAATGATTACAGTTTTAGCGCGACGCGTTGACCGCCCGGCGAAGCGCGTGGTATCCGCATTTCAAAGTTGCAACACGCCCAACGTGGGCTGAAGAACGAACGAGGCGCACTCCGGTGCGAGAGGGCGGGAAGGCGGACATGGCGGCAAAGGCTTGGGCAACGGGGACCGAGAAGGTCGACGGCGAGATCTATTTCCAGAACGACGCCGTGTCGCTTTGTTTGCTCGTGCAGAGGCGCGCGAAAACGATGCGGGTCATCGATTTTCGTGCGGGTCCGACCCCCGCGAAGCGCACGTTCGTCCTGTCGCTCGCGCAGCGCGAAGGGGTCGAAAAAGTCTACACGGTCGTCGAACGCGACGAGGTGGCCACGTGGGTCAAGCTCGGGTTCACGAAGGAGGGGAGCATCCCCGGTTTCTACAAAAGGAGTGACGCGTTTCTTTTGGGCTGCTCGGCCGACGCAGCGTCGCAGACGCGCGTCGCCATGCAGAGCGAGAGACGGATCATTGCCCCATCGAATCCTGGGTCGCTTGCCCGAGCCTCTTCGCGTGCGGGCATCGGGGCGCGCTCGTGGATCGATGCCGAGCGCCTCCCTTCGGACGATGTCGACGTCGACTCACCGGTGGATGCGACGGCGTACGACTTCGCCGAGAAGACGTTGGTTCGTGCAAAAAAGTATGCAAGAGAGTTCCTCGAGCGAGCTTCTGGCGCCGCGGCGACCCGATCGGCCTTTCCCCAAGTTAAGCTGGCGAACATCGCCGAGCCCTTGGCCCGAAAGTCGCTCGCGTCCGCGCTTCGTTCGGGGCGTGCGCTCACGGCGTTCGAGCCATTTGGGCGAGGGGTCGAGCGGAAATATTTCACGCTCACGGGGCGAGGCGGCTTCGAGCTTTTGGCCTCGGTCGAGTCGCAGGCGTGCTTCGGCAACGCGTTCGTCGAGCTGCTCACGCCTCCTCGCAGCGAAGGCGAGCGCCTGTGTACCGCCGTCGGGCTCAAGACACTGTGCGAGCGGCTCGTTGCAGACGGGACGGTGGGTTGTTTCGCCCTCGCCCCGAGCGACGATGCGGGCCTCGCGACCGCCTTCGTCTACAACGGCTTCCGCCGGACCGGCGTGCTGCAGAACCATCTCGTGGTCGGTCGAGAACGAAAAGACGCCATCGTTTTCGCTCGAAAGCTCGCCAATCCCGCCGGCGAGTGACGTTTTCACGTCGAATCAAAACGGAACCTGGGGAGGATTGGACTATGCTCCGGCCTCCCGATGCGGTTCGAGATCACACACGAGTTCGAGGCCCCGCTCGATGCCCTCGAGCTCGCGATTCTGTCACCGAACCTGATCGACAAGGTGGCTAAGGGGCTCCCCAATGTCGAGCGGGTCAAGCAAAAGACTCACGTCTTTCACGACCGCGTGCTCGAGCGCATCTGGAATTACAAGCCGAACGTGAAGGTGCCCGCGTTCGCCCAGCCCTACGTCACGTTGGATATGCTCGCGTGGGACGAACGCTCGACCTATTCGATCGACACCCATTCGTCCGAGTGGGTCATCACGCCAGCCGCCAAGCCCGAGTGGCACAAGTACTTCCGCGCATCGGGCACGTATGCCCTCGTTTCGGACGCCAATGGTGTCACGCGTCGCGTGGTCAAGGGCGAGGTCGATTTGAACGTCCCGCGGGTCATGAAGCAGCTCGGGGAACGGGTGATCGTGGCGGAGGTGAAAAAGACGTTCGACGCGGAGGCGGAAATCCTTCGCGGGCTCGCCACTTTGGTTTGAGTGAAGGGGTCTGAGTGAAGGGGTTTGAGTGAAAGCGTTTGAGTGAAAGCGTTTGAGTGAAAGCGTTTGAGTGAAGGTTGGCCTGAGTGAAAGTTGGCCTGAGTGAACGCATGAAACCGAGCTTGCGAGGTCTACGTAGACCGAGGGTCGGAGTGAGCGAAGCGAAAGGGAAGGCGGGGCTTCTCACAGTGAGCCTGGTGGCGCTCGTCGCCGCATGGGCTCCCTCGAACGATGCGACCGCGGGCGAACCGATGCCCACGCGCGCCGATCGTCTGGCATCGCCCGGGCGCAGCGCCGCGAGTGACGACACGGCGGAGTCGCTCGTGCTCAACCCCGCCAACCTCGCGCATCTCCCTTCGTGGGAGCTTCGCTGGACCGGTATCGGTTGCCACAATGCTCCCCAGCGGGTCGGTTGCGGTCACGCCGTTGATGTGGCGACGCCGCTTCTTCTCGGCCTCAGCACGGGACTGCGCGTCGATTTCCTGCAGACACCATGGCAGCTCGGTTTTCCTTACGACGGTGAGGACATGACGTGGGTGACGTGGGGTCTGGGCTACAAGCTTTCCGACGCGCTGTCCTTCGGTTTCAGCATTCAACATTCGTATTCGGGCAACGGGTACCTCAACGGTCTGACCGGCCTCAGCGCAGGGGTAACGTTTCGCCCCATTCGCCAATTGGCCCTCGCCGCCGTCGCGCACAACTTCAACGGGCCGGCCACCGCGCCTCTCGGCCCGAGGCTGCAACCGGTGTTGGACGCCAACTACGTCCTTTCGGCTGCGTTTCGCCCCACTGGGCATCGTGAGATCGAGCTCGGGTTCGATCTCCGTTACTTGGCCGGCAGTCAGCTCGACGACTCGAGTCAACTCATTCCGCGCGCTTCGCTCGGAATCGATATCCCGTACATCGGCCGCGCGCGCGGTGACGTGGAGATTGCGCACTTGCCGAACGACGAGCGTCGCGGCGTCGTTGCCTCGGCGGGGCTCGAGTTTGCCCTTGGCCACGTGACCGCCGGCGGCGGTGTTCTTTTTGGCAACGGCTTGGGAACGACGGGGAGCATCGGCGAATACGGCACCGTGTCGGTGTCCGGATACGAGACGCCCGGCATCAAGCCTTCGGGTCGCACGGTGTCGATACGCCTGGAGAATACGCCTGGCGCGCGAAGTCACATCTCACTGCTGCGCAAGCTCTGGAAAATCGCGGACGACCCGTCCATCTCCGGCGTCGCGCTGGTGCTGCGCGCCGAGCCGGCTACGTCTTACGCACACGCCGAGGAGCTCGCAGACGCAGTGCGCGTGCTGCGCGCACGAAAGAAGAAGGTGCTCTGCAGCTGGGAAGACAACGGCGCGAAATCGCTTTACGTCTGCGCGAACGCCGACCGCATCGTGGTCAACCCCGCGGGAGGGCTTCGCTATTCTGGTTTGAAGACGCAGTATTTGTATATCAAAAATATGCTCGATAAGCTCGGTATTCGAGCCGATATGTTGCGTATTAGCGATCACAAAGCGGCGCCCGAGATGTTTACCAACGAGCACGCGAGCGAGATCGCCGGTGCCGACCACGCGGACCTGCTGAAGCAACACGAAGCGGTGTTTGATCGCGACGTCGCCGTCGGGCGAAAAATGAGCGAGGCACGCGTGCACGCGGAAACGCTCAAGGGCCCCTTCGTGGCGACCGAGGCGCGCGCCGCGAATTTCGTCGATGGGTTCGCATTCGACGACGAGCTCGATCGCGTGATGAGCGAAATGGTGGGCTACAAGACGGCCCTCAAGAGCTACGAGGAGGGCACGAAGCTTCCTGACACGTTCGGCCCGCGGGGCAAAGTCGGCCTCCTGCTCGTCGACGGTGACATGATCGACGGACGTTCCGAGACGATTCCGTTGCTCGACACGAAACTCGTCGGCTCGTACACGATTGCCGAGAACATCCAGACGCTCAAGAACGATCCCACCGTGAAGAGTGTCGTGCTTCGCATCGAGACCGGTGGCGGTTCGTCGATGTCGGCCGATGTGATGTGGCGCGAGCTCTCGCTCCTCGCAGAAAAGAAGCCTCTCATCGTTTCGATGGGCTCGTCCGCGGCCAGCGGCGGTTACTACATCGCAACGCCGGGTCGCACCATTTACGCGCTGCCGCTCACGGTGACCGGATCCATCGGTATCTTTTACGGCAAGGCGGACGTGAGCGAACTGCTGAAGAAAATCGGCATTAATGTCGAGGTGTACAAGACGGCGCCGCGCGCCGACGCCGAATCGTTCTTTCGCCCCTTCACCGCGGAGGAAAAAGAGGCACTCGGCGTGAAGGTTCACCAGTTTTACGACAAATTTCTCGAGCGCGTCGCGCAAGGGCGCCACATGACCAAAGCCGCGGTCGATGCCGTTGGACAAGGCCGCGTATGGACCGGGCAGCAGGCCCTCTCGCGCGGGCTGGTCGACAAGATGGGCGGCCTGCGCGAAGCGCTCGCGGAAGCGCGCGCCCTTGGCGATTTGCCCTACGACGCGCCTCTGCGGACGTTGCCGCCGCCGGATGCGACCTTGGTCGAGCAGGCGCTCAAGCTGGTCGGCCTTTCGTCGACCAAGATGATGACCCTCGAAGGGCTTCCCGTTCAAGTGCGGGACGTGGCGCGCGCGCTCGCGCCGATGGTCGTCTACACGGGCGATATTCCGATGGCGCGCATGGAGTGGGTGCCCGCCTTCGCCGAAGGCAAAGACGACGGCAACGAATAGCGCGACGTTGAAGCCCGATCAGGCGGTGCGCAGGGTATGGACTACGACGGCGGGGGCCACGCCGATTCGGATGGGCGGGCCCGTGGTACCGAGACCCGGGTGAACGTAGAGGGTCGAGGGGCCCTTTCGATAGAGGCCAAGGTGGAAATGGTGGGTCAGATGGGACAGCGAGAGCACGCGTGCGAGGAACGGCACGGCAAGCTGGCCACCGTGCGTGTGTCCGCTCAAGGTCAAGTCGACCTTGGCCTTCGCTGCGTGCAAGAAACGCTCGGGATCGTGCGCCAGCAAGATGGACATCGTGCCCGCCGGGCGTGATGCGAGCGCTTTCTTTAGATCGTCGCGACGGGTCCAGGTGTCGTCGATGGCGGCGAGGTAGAAACGTTTGCCGTTTCGCTCCAGCACGCGCCCCTCGTTTCGAAGTACCTCCGCGCCGCGCTCCTCTAGTAACGAGATGAGCGGCTCTCCCTCGCCGAAGTAATCGTGGTTGCCCATGGAGACGAAGACTCCGAGCGGAGCGCGAAGTTCGCCGACGACCGCGGCGATGTCTTCGTGGAACTCGACGCCGCTGGTCACCATGTCTCCGGTGATGACCGTCAGGTCCGCGGCTTGCGCATTCGCCGCGCGCACCCAGCGCTCGCCCCACGACTTTGGCGTGATGGCGCCGATGTGAAGGTCGGAAAGGTGCGCGATGCGCAAGCCATCGAGCTCGGGGGCGAGCCCCGGAATGGGAATCGTCACCTCCTTCACGACGAACCAACGGCGGCGGACGAGAATCCCGTAGGCCGCGATCACGAGTCCCGTCAGATAGGCCGCCATGTAGACGCCCATGGGGACGCCGAACCAAGGGATGGCGAGGGTCGCGATGAGCGACGGAGTGATCGTAAAGATGGCCGCGCACCAATGGATGAAAAATGGAACGTCGACCAAGCGCAGGACTGCGGCCCCGCGACGCCGATCGGTGAGCCCGGCACCCGCGCGAGCGATGAACATCCCGACGCCGCCCGCGGCCAGCAAGGAGCCAAGCACCCACGGCGATGGCAAACCGAGACGCCGGAACATCTCGGCGAACGCAGCCGCGACGGGAAGATGAGAAACGGCGGTGACGGTGATGAGCACACGCAGGAACGTTCCCATGCGCGGCCGTTTGCCTATCGCGCGCTGAGCCGGCTTTGCGGGAGGGAGAGTCGGAGCCGATGGCCGGCCCGCATCGGGCGCGAGCGACGGCCGGCTCGGTTCGGGCACATGAGGCGTTTCGGTGGCCTCGCTCGGATGCGTGCGCGTCTGCATGGAGTTCGCGGTCATGCCTCGAGAAGCTTGAGGAGCGTCTCTTGGTTCGTCATGCCGACATACGGTCGTTTTCTCTCTACGCGCCTAAAAATGTTGGCCTGAACTCCCTTGCGGTTGGAGGTCGCGTCCGTCAGTTCGATCCCGTTCCGCGCGGCCATGGCTGTGGCCCAATCTACCGCGCGCCCGCGTCTTTGTCAGGAGGAGCGGGCTGCGGGCCAGACATGCCGGACGTGGCGGACGTGACCGGTACCACATTGGACCCCGCGTGCGCCCCCGCGCGGAGCTCGAGGAGCCGGTCGATCAGCCTGCGCGCATCGTCTGCAGCAATGCGCGTGTGCGACGAGACCTGCGGGCCTTTTGCCTCCACCGTGAGCCCTTGAAGAATGCCTCCCAAGCCGATGAGTCGCATCCGAAAATCGCCCGCCCACTCGTCTCGCTTCTTGGCGATCAAATGCTCGACGTCCAGGCAAGCTTGGACCGTCTCGCAACGCAGCTCGGCAGCGAGATCGATCATGCCGGCCGCATCGATGGTCACGGCGATCCCTGCGGACTCGACCCCCAGAACACCGAGCATCGCCGCGTTCGAACCGGCCGTCCCCTCCGTGCTCATTTCACGTTTGAGCCGCTCGCGCAATTTGGCTGGGAGCAACGCGGTGACGAGGACCGCGGGTTTCGCGCGCGCTGGCTCGTTCGTCGAAGCACCCCGCGGCGTCCCGAGCGAGCGCCGTAGATCCATGTGCCGCGCGTTGCTCTCGATGCGCGGCCGCTTTTTCTCCCACGCCTCGATCATGCTGGAGATCCACGGCTCCCTCGCGAGAAGAAAGGGGCCAAAATCGCGCACGGCGAGCTTTCCGTACGCGCCGCCGAAGGTCCCCTTGTCCTCCACGACGGTGAATCCGGATACGTCGTGCGCGGCCAGGTTGGCGCTGCGCGCCTGCATGACTGTGCGCGCGCATTTCAAGAGCTCGTCCTTTTTCAAACTTCCGACGCTCACGACTCCAAAATCGCCGATTCCGTCGCTTTCCGGGAGCGCGACGGCGACCGTGTCCAATCGCTCGAGAGGATCGAAACCGCATTGGCTCCGAACGTCCTTCCCCATGCCCGCGCTAAGGGAGCGAAGAGGTTCCATCAACGGAGAAGCGCGAAGCGGTCCCACGTCGAAGGTCGCGAGTAGAAAGGTGTCTGCGGGTACGGCATCGAGCACGCGCGCGCCACCGGGTGCCGATGGGCTGCGATTCTTCTCGAGGAAATAGAGCGCAAGAACGGTCGCGAAGACGGCGAGCGTCAAGACGATGGCGTTTTTCTGCCGAGTGGTCACAGTAAGGACGTTCGTACTACGCCGGCGCGGAGTTCGGAGGGGATAAGGATGCTCTTTTTGCTCGGGATCGTCGCGCTCGTGGCCGTCGTGGGCGCCGTCGTCGTCGTCGTCGTGCTCGCGGGCCGTCAAGCGCGAGAAGAGCAATCGCCCCAGAGCGAGCCGAGTGATTTCGTCGTTCCGAGCTCCGGCGGTGGTTACGCGTGGCGGCAGGTCGACGAGACGGCCGACGATTTCAAAGCGCGCGTCGCTCGCGAAGGTACGGAGAGCGAGGCGAAAACCGCCGCACCCACCGCCAAATAACGTTTCGCCTACCGCCGACGCATCTTCCGGAACCACGCCTCTTGCGAACTACGCGTCTTCCGGATCGCCCTGGCGACGCCCGCCGCTCGTGCGTCGCCCTTCGGGTCGCGGTGGCAGCTCGCGTCGATCGATGTGGGCGCGGCGATCGTCCGAAGCGCGTCGGTCGCTCGAAGATGCGCCATCGGTCCCTTGTTGCACGGTCGCGGCCGCGGACGAATTTCGTAACGAAGCAGGCGATCGTCGTCCCATGCCGCGATGGATCCCCGACCCGGGAAGGATGGCCAAGTTTTCCGCAGGGTGTATCCTTTCAGTCGATGGCCGCCGCCGCTTCGCTTCCCGAGACCCCGCATCTGCCGGAGATGCTGCCTGAACAGCAGATGCTGCTCTCCGGTGTCTCGTGGAAGGAGTACGTCATTCTCCGCGAGCTGCTCGATCGGCCGAACCTTCGGATGACGTACTGCGAGGGGGCGCTCGAGCTCATGACCACTTCCCGCATCCACGAGCTGTGGAAGAAGACCATCGCCCGCCTCGTCGAGCTCTATGCCTTGGAAGCGGATCTTCCTCTGGTGGGGTACGGCTCGACGACGTTTCAAAGCGAAGCTGCGGCGCGCGGTGTGGAGCCCGATGAGTGTTACCGAATCGGTACTTTGATGAAGGACGGTGAGTTTCCCGACGTCGTCCTCGAGGTGATTTATACGAACCCGCTCCTCAACAAGCTCAATGTCTACAAGGGGTTGGACGTGCCCGAGGTCTGGGTCTTCAAGAAAGCGTCGTTCGAGCTCTATGGCTTGAAAAACGGGGAGTACGAGCGCCTCGAGCGAAGCAACTTCTTGCCGGCGCTCGACTTCGAACTCATTGCGCGCTTCGCAACCCGTGAAGATCAGCATCAGGCGCTTCTCGAATTGCGAGACAGTCTTCGAAGCAAGCCGTGAGAGGGCGAGGCAGCCGTGAGAGGGCGAGGCAGCCGTGAGAGGGCGAGGCAAGCCGTGAAGGAGCTTCGGGCCCTCAACCCACTTTGACTCGCGGTTTTCGGCTCCACCACGACGATTCGAGCCACTCGGCCGCGTGACGCACGAGCTCGCGCGGTGAGAGCTCGTCGCGCGTGAGCAGGGTTTTCGAATAGTCGATCCAGGCCGCGTCGGTCCGCCGGGATCGGACGCGCGTGTGCGTGGCATAGACGCGCGAGAGGAGGGTGGCGCGGTGTTCGCGCCCGAGCACCGGCACGGCGATGGGCCGCAAGCGAACGAGGCGCCGGCGAAGCATCGTCGCGTCCTCGGCGGCCAGGAGCGTGGTCTGCGTCGCCACTTCGTCGAGCAGCTCCTTCGACTCCTCGCGCAATTGATCGAGCACGTCGGGAGTGATCGCCATGACCACGCAGGCTCGCGGAAGCGTACCGCCGCAATAAAACGAGAGCGAGCGGAGCGCCGTGCGCCGCTCGGCGCGCGAGATGCCCATCTTGTACAAGTTTTCGGCCTCATCGATGAGCACCACGGGGCCGGCGCACCCGTCGAGGCGCTCGAGGAGCTCGACCCAAACGAGCAAGCGGCCGTACGCATCTTGCCGATAGTTGGCGGCGCCCGTCTTGTCGACCAAATCGACCGCACCGAGAAACGTCTCCAGCGCCGCGCCGCGGGTCTTCGCGTTTTTCGCGCGCGTCAGCGCCCGACGCGCGGTCGTCGCCGTGTCGCCGTCTCCCGCGGCCAGCTCCTCGAGTGTCCCCGTGAGTCGCCCGAGCGCCTCGGCATCGCGGGTCCACGCCGTGAGACGATCGATGGCGGTCGCGCGCGCGGGTCCCGGCAAGATGGCCGTTTCGAGCAAGCGGCGTAGGTGCCGTTGCGGGTTGCCGAGATCCGTGTCGAGTCGCTCGAGCGAAAGTCGGAGCACGGGTCGCCGTTCGGCGAGGGCGCGCGCCGCCAGGTGCAAAAGAAGATGCGTCTTGCCGGACCCGTAATCCCCCGTCAAAAGCGCGAAAACCGACCCGTCCATGGCCGAATGCTCGAAGAGCTGATCGATGGTCCGGTCGATGCTCTCTTGCCCTACGCTCATCGATAGAATCGACTCGATGGGCGGAAGCCCGTGGCAGGCGCGAACGAGCGCGCGGAGCTCCGCGAGCATCGACGGATCGGGAGGCTGTGGGACCGGCGTCAACGCACCATCGAAC
>Ga0193753_10001298_pt1 | contig 21637 bp, 15 predicted proteins | sample H1c2metaG_FD_144925 | JGI IMG/M metagenome (GOLD analysis project Ga0193753, IMG submission 144925) | Soil microbial communities from a riparian zone of the East river system, Colorado, United States - H1c2 | ecosystem: Environmental > Terrestrial > Soil > Riparian zone | place: USA: East... | reverse complement strand
AAATCAATATTGGTTTTTGAAGGAGACAATAAAGTAAACAACTGGTCTTTGGGTGCTTCAGGACTTGCCGGGGCTGCCGTAGAAGCATCTTTGTTGTTGCATCCCGCTGTAAAAGCCAGTATAAAAATGATAAACAGGTGACGCGCTGGATAAAATGCAGATTGGTACAAATTGCTTTGATTTAAGATTGTAAACTAAGGTATACGTTTTAGCCGTAAGCAATAAGTTATAAGAAAACCGAAGATAAAAAAAAACTATGCCAGTGTATCACAACTGGCATAGTTTCTTTTACTATATAAAAAGGATATTGTTATTAGTAACCCGGGTTCTGTATCAGTTTATTGTTCTTGTTCATTTCATTCAGGTTAATGGGCGGGAAATAAACTTTATCGTTCCATGAACGGTTTTCCACACCGGACTCTATGTTTTGAACGGTATAGGTATAATCATATTTGGTTTTATCATACCTGTAGATAGTTGCACTTTGCCCTGCCTTCAGTTTACCGGTAATGATCATCACCCTAACTTTTTGGCCCAGAACAGCCGGGGCAATCATCCAGCGGCGTGCATCATAAAAACGTTGTTCTTCACAAACCATTTCTATATTGCGCTCGTTCTGGTAACGGGCTGTCAATGCAGCACCTGATTCAGTGATGGCCGGCATACCCGCACGGAAGCGGATTTTATTGAGCCATGTTTTTGCTGTTGTCTCATCGCCCAATGCTATTAATGCTTCAATATAATTAAATACTACTTCGGTATATCTTATTTGAATGGAAGGAATCTGTTGTTTCTGGTTCATATCTACAATACTGGGATCATCATTGCTGAATTTTCTGATTGAGTAGCCGGTTCGGGTACCATTCCAGTTTTCCAGTGAGCTGTTTCTTGTATCAAGCCCAAAATATGTAGCGGGTGAGGCTGAAGAACCCGTTTGATAAGTACCAAACTGTAACTCTCCGTAAGGATCTATTGCTGCACCGTCAGTGGTACGGGGTTTCCATTTGGCGCCATCATAAAATACAGTGGCATAAAAACGCGGATCCCTGTTTTCGTAAGGAGCTGCTGCTTGTGTGGCATTGCTCCAGCTGAAGGGGGTACCATCCATCATTTCATAATTATCTACCAGGTTTTGGGTTGGCTCAGTAGAAGTCCAGCCATGATAACCATTCATGCCATTATTTCTCACATACCAGGCACCCCAGTCGTCTGTAGAAGCATTGATGTAATACTTGGCCAGGATGGTTTCTTTTTCACCCCCGCCTCTTGAAAGGTAAACATTGGTATAAGAAGTTATTGCTGCATCTTTTGATTGCGGGGCAGCAAGGTCTAACTGGTAGCCAAATTTATTTAAATCAATCACCGCTTTTGCAGCATCGCGGGCAGCTGTCCAGCGTGCAACGCGGTCGCCGCTGGTATATCCAAGTAATTCAAACTTCGCAAAACCGTTTAATAAGGTTGATTTTGCTTTTGCAGCAGCCATATCATGCAAATCGCTGGCGGCATATAGCAATACTCTTGATTTAAGTGCCATGGCAGCCTCGGCTGTAGCACGACCCGCAGCAAGTGTTTTTCCTGTTAAAAGCAGTTTGGCTGAATCCAAATCACTTACAATAGACTTAACGCACTCATCATACGTATTTCTGGCGATACTGAAATCGGGTGTGGCAAGTGCATAGGTGGATTTAATAAGAGGCACTCCGCCATAATAGCGCAGCATCTGGTTATAACAATGTGCACGTAGAAAATAGGCTTCGCCTTTTAAACGGTCTGCCATTCCTTTATCAAAGGGGGCTGTTGCCAGGTTTTCAAGTGCCAGGTTGGTAGCCCTGATCCTGAGATACATTTCTCCCCATTCGTAGGTATTATTCACCCAGCCAGTGCTGCCGGGGCTGATGTTCGATTCCATGATATCGGCCCTTCCAAAATTGTAGAGGCAGTTATCGCTGATGCAATCCATGCTTTCCTGGTTAAGGATACCATCATGGTATACATTGTAAATATTGGTTACAAATGCTTCAGATAATGCGGCGTCAGACCAGGTTGGTCCTGCCGGGGCCTTGTCAAGTGGCTGGGTATTCAGAAAATCCTTATTACATGATGTAATCAGCACTGCTGAACCCAATAGAATAAAACCTGTTTTTATAATATTTTTCATTGTTTTAAATTTAGAAGGTTACAGTAACACCGGTGTTAATAATCTTTGACTGCGGGTAGTACTGGCCGCTACTGCTGGTAGATTCAGGGTCAAAAATGCCTTTTGTTTTAGACCATGTAACCATGTTAAGTCCGTTTACATAAAACCTCAAACGGCTGATACCTGCTCTTTTGCCAAGGCTCACCGGCAATGAGTAACCAACCTCAAAGTTCTTAAGACGGATATAATTTGTATTTAGCATGTAGTAGGTGTTGCGGTTAGAAAAGTACTGGTTGTTCCTGTCTACAGTACGTGGATCAACACTGCTTGGGTTGTCCAGGGTCCAGCGTTTATCATACTGGCGCTGTACATAGTTACCAATGGTACCGGTTTCTGGCTGAAAGAATATTTCAGCACCGGTAGCAGCCTGGAACAAAACGCTCAAATCAAAGTCTTTGTAGGTTGCGCCCAGTGTGATGCCACCCTGGAAAGTAGGTATCCTGCTTTTGTCGCTTCGAACCCTGTCATTGGCGTCAATTTTCTTATCTCCGTTTACATCCTTAAATTTCATGCTGCCAGGGAAAAGTTTACCTGCACCACCAACGCCAGTGTAGTCCAGGGTATTGGCATCAACATCTTTTTGGGTGGCAAATATGCCGTCGTATTGGTACAACAGCATTGCATCAGGATCGCCTACATCAGTTGGCAATACTTTACCGGTAGACAATTGATAGGCAGGTCTTCCGGGTGTTTCATCCCAGAATACAATTTTGTTTTTGGCATAGCCACCATTGATTCCAAAATTGAACCTAACGGGGCCAATATTGGTATTGTATCCCAGTTTAAATTCATACCCTTTATTGTCCACCTTGCCAATGTTTTCTGCTGGAGCCGTTATGCCCGCACTTGCCGGACGTGAGGCATTTTTTGTCCATAAGATTTTAGAACGGTGGTTCCAGAATAAATCAAATTCAAAACTCAGTTTGTTGTTCAGAACCGCACCTTCTAAACCCAGGTCATAGTTATTGGCAACTTCCCACGTAATGTTCGGATTGGCTGCCACTGTTTCATACAGTGTTGGCACCACCTGGTTACCTGCTACATATGTACCAAATGTATATGTTGGCACATAATCAAACTGGTGATCATTATTGGGTGTTAGAAGCTGGTCATTACCTAACTGGCCCCAGGAACCGCGTAGTTTAAGTGTATTGACAAAGTTTACATTTTGTTTGAAAAAGGTTTCTTCTGACACTCTCCATCCGGCGGTTACACCCGGAAAGAAGCCAAAACGTTTGTCGCCAGGGAAATTATAAGAACCATCATAACGCCACAAAAATTCAGCGATGTACTTTTCTTTATAGTTATAACCCACACGTCCGAAGTAATTCAGGCGGTCACCCTCAAACGCACTGCCGTTTGCACGCTGGTCGGTAAGACCACCGGCAAACAATTGGTCAATAGCAGGAGAAGCAAAATATTGACGGAATGCGCTGTTACCATCTTTTTTGCGTACTTCTTTGGTTATACCAACCAGTAACGTGATGGCATGGTCGCCAAAACTATGATCATAACTGGCAAGCCCTTCCAATAAAGTATTAGTTTCATTGTTGGTGTACTGGTTAAGCGTTGGTTGTGTAGTTGGTCCTTTCTGCACCTTGGTCATAATAGGTGTAACCCCATCTGCCTGGAAACCGCTCCAGTTGTACACATACCATGGAGTTATCCATGTTTTACCCTGTTGTATGTATTTATCAAAAGCAGCATTAATCGTAAATTTTAATCCTTTTACCCATGGATTGGTTATTTCTACCTTACCGTTTGTCTGGTAGTAATAGCGGGTGTCTCTGTCGTAACCTGTCTGGTTGGTGGTGATAACAACGGGTTGTTCACCATTTTCGATATCAGGGGCAGGCTGTCCATTTGGCCAGATAGCGTTCTTATAAGGATAGCCACGCATCAGCATACGAAAAATAGAACCGGCACTTTTTGTAGGAAAAAAGCGATTTTCCTGGCGGGCGGTGATACCTAATGATGCGCTGATATACTTGTTCACTTTTGCATCCATGTTAAGGCGCATATCATATTGCTTGTAGCCCGTAGCTGAATTTCTGTAAAAACCATCCTGGTTTTCATATCCAAGGGAAGCCAGGTATTTTACCTGATCAGTACCACCGGATATCTGCAAATTCTGGCGACTCTGTCCTGACCATGGTTTCAACACCGTACCAAACCAATCGGTATTGGGGTGTCCCCAGGGATCGGAGCCATCTTTGTATTTTGCAATATCAGCAGGCAGGAAAGGAGCTGTTGAAACAGCGCCGGTTACAGGATCGGTATATTTTCCGGATGGCGTCTTGTATGCGGCTGCAGCAGCCACCCATTGTGAAGGATCCAGTTTATACAATTCTATTTCATTGGCCATGGTTATATACTCATTTGCATCCAGCATCTTTGGTAAGATAGTTGGCGCAGCCCATCCCTTATTATAACTGTACGATAATTCAGGTTTTCCTGTTTTACCATGTTTTGTTGTAATTAATATTACACCGTTAGCAGCCCTTGCGCCATAGATAGCAGCAGATGCATCTTTCAATACAGACATGCTTTCTATATCAGCAGGGTTTAACCGATCCAGACCACCTGTACGGGCAGGAATACCATCAATAACAATAAGGGCAGCATTGTTACCCAATGTGTTTGTACCACGAATGAGGATAGTTGAACCATCATATCCAGGCTCACCGCTACCATTCATAGCTACAACACCCGGCAGACGGCCAGCTATTGAGTTGGAAAGATTGACAGCAGGCGATTTTACCAGGTCGGCACCTTTGACTACCGCCACAGCTCCTGTAAGTGTCACTCTTTTCTGCGTACCGTAACCCACCACCACCACATCACTTAACGTTCCTGTGGCTGTTGAAAGGTTAATATTAAAACTGGTTTGCTTTCCAACCGCCAGTTCCTGTGTACCAAAACCCAGGTAACTAATTACCAGGACGGATTTTTCACTGGGAACATCAATGGCAAAAGCGCCATTTGCATCGGTAGATACACCAGTCTTTGTATTCTTAACAGTAACACTGGCATTAGGGGCCGCAGCGCCCTTATCGTCTTTAACTATACCGGTGACATGAATTTTGTTTTGCGCCTGCGATACAAGACCACAGAGAACAAAAACAAGCGGCAGCATTTTTTTGAGAAAGCGGGAAGAAGAGAACATCAGGTAGTAGTAGCTACCTGGTTGAGGCGTAAGTATACGCTTTTCCATAATGGCAGTTTTTGGTTTAAAATAAAGCAATTGTTATAAAAAAAAATTTATGTAATCGTTTACATGAAATCGTGTTCAATTGACACTTATTCCTCTTTCTACACTTTACAGTCATTTTTTTGCAAGGAAAATATCAAATCTGCAAGTAAAAACGACAACTTAAAATTCAACAATAAAGGTCAGGGATTCAGCTATTTATCTCTTCAAAACCAGGGGAAATTTGAAAAATGATGCAACCAGAATTTCTCAAATGCAATAGCAATTTAACATTTAATTATTAAAAACATTAAAAATTGGTTACTTTTTTTTCTTTTTTGATTTATGTTGCTCCAAATACCAGTTCAAAAATTGATGTATACTTGTTTCCGGGACAACCAGGATCTGTCTTCTATTAATACAATATAAAATAATTGGCCCGACGCCTTTTCTTGTAGACTACCGCGTTTAATCTGTGTCATCCCTGCCTGTCCGGACAGGCAGGCGTGTGCTATATCGAAACAAAAAAGATATGGGTACACAGCAGTCCGGTAAAACAGGTTATTGATTGTTCTTTAAAACATATCAGTAATGGCTCCCTGTTATATAATTTAGGTTTTAAAATTTATCCGGAATTTCCTCTTGCAAGACAGGCATCGTTACCGGGAACGTTTGCGTAAAAAAACTGAATTGCAATACTTCTTTATAAAAAATATCTTGGTAGCATTGGGTAGAAATTGAGACAGTAACTGGCAGGACGGATTCATTTATTGTAATCACCGCCCTTTTAGTATTGCGCTTCTAACTTTTGCCATCTTAAATAAGCCCCATATGAAGAAAAACATGCTGTTTTTTACAGTTCTTGTTATTATCCAGTTTTCTTTGTCTGCACAAACCCGCCAGATACCAGGAAAAGTAACCGATGATACAGGCTCAGCTTTACCAGGTGTAACTGTGCTGGTGAAAGGATCCAAAACAGGTGTTCAGACCAGGCCCGATGGAAGTTTTACTATTCCTGCTGCCGGCTCCGGAAAAATCAGCCTGGTGTTTTCATATACCGGGTACAAGCCTGTAACGATTAATACAGACGGCGCAGCGCTTGTCTCAGTTAAAATGGAAAAAGATGTCTCTTCGCTGGAAGATGTTGTAGTAATAGGTTACCAGTCAGTAAGGCGAAAAAATTTACTGGCTTCTGTATCATCAGTAGGCGCCAAAGATTTAAAAGACATTCCGCTCAATTCTGCTGCAGAAGCATTAAATGGGAGGCTTGCAGGGGTTACAGCTACTACAGCAGAAGGGTCCCCGGATGCACAAATAAGGATCAGGGTACGCGGGGGTATGTCTATTACCGGAGACAATTCACCTTTATTTATCGTTGATGGTGTGCAGGTAGAAAATGCACTTTCAACCATTTCCCCGCAGGATATTCAAACCATCGATGTATTAAAAGATGCTGCTGCTACTGCTATTTATGGTGCAAGGGGGGCAAACGGTGTTTTTGTTATTACTACAAAAAGCGGCAAGCCGGGTAAACTGGTTGTTTCTTACAACGGGTTTCTTGGAATAAAAAAATTACCTGAAACCTTAGCTGTCCTGGATCCATATGATTATGTGATCTATCAGTCTGAAAGATCAAGGGGCAGCAGTACAGACAGTACAACTTTTACAAAAAATTTTGGATCTACCTGGGATACACTGCAAAATTATAAAAATGTGGACCCTGTAGACTGGCAGGATGAAGTGTTTGGACGAACAGGAATAACACAGACCCATAATGTATCCGCCTCAGGCGGCAGTAAAAAACTTACTTACAATTTTGGGTACACTTATAATAATGACAAGGCCATTGTTATCAATTCAAATTATAAGAGACACCTGCTGAATGCAAAAGCAGATTACAATATCAGCAGTAAAATAAAACTGGGCCTTACCGGACGCTATACCCACCAGGATGTATATGGTGCAGGCGTTTCAGACGACAAAGGTTCTTCCTATAACAGGTTGCGCAATGCAGTTAAATACCGCCCTTTCTTATCTGCCAACCAGGATATTGAGGACGCTGATCCACTGGCAGATGCCAATGTGGGTAATGGATTGAATTTGGTGAACCCTTTATTGCTGGCCAATGCTGAATACCGGAAAAAAACAACTGATGTGTTTAACCTGACTGCCAATGCCAGCATCAGCATAACCAAAAATCTTTCCTTCAGATCTGTTTTTGGCTATACGGAAAATAAGTTTGTAGACAGGCAATTCAGTGATTCGCTTACGCCCTATTCTGTTATACAGGGTGGCAAAAAACCTATTGCAGGGCTTGATACCAGCACTACAAAAACCATTACCAACTCCAATGTGCTTACTTATTCAGTTAAAGGGTTTAAAGGGAAACATGATATTGATGTACTGCTGGGAGAAGAAACCTATGATGTAAGAACAGAAAGCCAGTCCAGCCTCTTTAAAAGTTACCCGGCTTTTACTTCTGCACAGGATGCGTTTTCTAAAACCAGCCTGGCTACCCCTTTCACCGGCTATCCAAAGTATGGCAAAACAAGATATACCAGTCTTTCTTTTTTTGGCCGTGTTAATTATTCATTCCTCTCAAAATATTTATTCTCCTTTAATATCCGTGCCGACGGTGCATCCAAGTTTGCACCCGGTAAACAATGGGGATATTTTCCCGCAGGATCATTTGCCTGGCGCGTAAAAAATGAAAAATTCATGGCGAATGCAACATTTATAACAGACCTTAAATTAAGGGCAGGCTTTGGTACGGTTGGCAATAACCGCATTGACGACTATTTATTCTTAACAACTTTTAAAAATGATGGCAGCTATTTTTATGGCCTGAATAACCAGGCTGTACTGGCGTATTATTCTTCGGGTCTTGTAAATGAAAACCTGAAATGGGAATCTACCATTAACCGCAACTATGGTATTGATATCAGCTTGTTCAACCGCCTGGATCTGAGTGTGGATTACTACGACAATACTTCAAAAGATCTGCTGCTCAATGTGCCCATCGCTTCTACTTATGGATACGCTTCGCAACTGCAGAACATTGGTAAAACTTCCAATAAAGGAATTGAGGTACAGTTAGGCACCACCATACTGAGAAAGAAAAACAACCTGAGCTGGACAGCTAATTTCAATATCTCATTCAATAAAAATAAGATCCTGGCCCTGGGTATCAACCAGCAATCCTTTTTTCCTGCGGCCAGCTGGGGTGTTTCCGGGCAACCAACTGATTATATTGAAAGGATAGGCGACCCGGTTGGTTCGATGTGGGGACTGGTAGCAGACGGGTTTTACAAGGTTGAGGATTTTAATTATAACAATGGCGTATATACGCTTAAACCCGGTATGGTATCAGATACATCTATCATAGGTACTGTACAGCCGGGTTCAGCCAGGTTTAAAGATCTTAACAATGATGGAAAAATAGACGTAAACAATGACAGGAAAATTATTGGCAATCCCACGCCTAAATTTACCGGCGGACTTAACCAGCAGTTTACCTATAAACAATGGGACATGAGTGTATTTGTAAATTTTTCTTATGGCAACGATGTGTACAATGCCAATAAAATTGAATTTACCAATGGATATACCGCCAATTCAAACATGCTGTCCCTCATGCAAAACCGCTGGAGAGTAGTAACTGCTACAGGACAAACAGCCCAATGGGTTAATTCTTCCAACCAGGTAATGGGTATTCCGCCGGATCAGTTATCAGCGTTGAATGCCGGTGCCACTATCTGGCAACCGTTAAAAGGCGCAGGTGCATTTTACCCCAGTTCATGGTCTATAGAAGATGGATCATTCCTGCGCATCAATAATATTACACTCGGTTATAGCCTGCCGCAAAAAACCATCAGCCGCCTGAAAATGAGTAAGCTCAGGTTCTATGTTACGGCCAGTAATCTTGCCGTTCTTACCAGTTACACCGGTTATGATCCGGAAGTAAGTGTAAGAAGCAGTCCTTTAACCCCGGGGCTTGATTATTCTGCTTATCCAAAAAGCCGCTCATTTATTTTTGGCATCAATGCATCATTCTGATAATTACAAAAAACCTGCAATATGAACGCTGCCTGTTTCAATAAATCAATTCTAATTACTGCCACCCTTATATTGCTGACGCTTGGCGGTTGTAAAAAATATTTAGATCAGCAACCCATTACTGCTGTTGGGGCCGATGTTGTTTTTAGTGATGTGGCCAGTACCTACAAAGCACTATCGGGTGTGTACAGCAGGCTGGTAGGCGATGCAGGCTTTGGCATCCGGTTGAGTTTATATTATACGGTAGACACTGATGAAATGCAGGGACCTACTGGCGCTGCTGATAACGACAGAAGAGATATAGCCCGTTACTCGGCCACTTCCGGCAATGCACAAATTACCAATCCTTTTAACCAGTTATTCCAGGGAATTGAATATGCCAGTATCTGCATTGAAAATATTCCCAAAATGGCCATGTATGCCAATGGTTCAGATCAGCAGAAAAAACAATTGCAGCGGATGTATGGAGAAGCACTGGCTTTGCGTGCACAGTTTTATTATGAAGCCATTATCAACTGGGGCGATCTTCCTTCGCACTTTCTTCCCGCTGCTGCACTTGCAGCCGCCAATCCATTTCCTTCAAAAACAGACAGGGATACATTGTACAATCATATACTGACTGATTTAAAAACCGCGGAAGATCTTGTGCCCTGGCGTAATGAAGTAACAGGCATTGGTGATGCTGCAGATGAAAGAATTACAAAAGGTGCTGTGAAAGGATTAAGGGCCAGGATTGCCCTGTTCAGGGGAGGATATTCTTTGCGCGGTAATGCTGCTATGCAACGGAGCGCGGATTATATAACTTATTACCAGCTGGCAAAGGATGAATGCAATGATATTATTAATTCAGGACAACATGCTTTAAACCCAAGCTTCAGATCGCTCTGGAAAGACCAGGTATGCGGGCACGCAGTGACCGATCCGCAGGGCGAATTAATGTTCCAGGCAAGCGCTATTGGCGGTACCGGCGCAGAAGATACCAAACTCGGTTATTATAATGGACCTACCGTAAATGCGTTGGGCAATAAAAGCATAAATGTATTGCCTTCTTATTTTTATCTTTTTGATTCTGCAGATTTGAGAAGAGATGTTACCTGTGCACCTTATAATGTAAATGCAGATGGTGCTGTCAAAGCCGGCCAGGCTATTACGGCTATATGTGATGGTAAGTACCGGCGCGACTGGATTACCAACCCGGCTATTGCACCGGCCAATGCAATACAATATTTTGGTTTAAAATGGCAGATACTGCGCTATTCCGATGTGCTGCTGATGTTTGCGGAAGCAGAAAATGAAATCAACGGTCCTACTGTAGCCGCTTACAATGCCATCAACCAGGTAAGAAGAAGGGGATATGGCAAACCCCCGGCTACGCCCGATGCCACTGTTGATTACAGTGGATTAACTAAAACCTCCTTTTTTGATGCCATTGTAAAAGAAAGATCGCTTGAGTTGGGCGGAGAGGGAGAACGGAAATTTGATTTGATAAGGTGGAACCTGCTTGCATCAAAATTAAGCGCCGCAAAAGCCGCTATGCTGTCCATGTCAAACAGTTCAGGTCCTTTCACCATTCTGCCCACAGCCATGTATTTTTTTACTAATTCTACCGCCGATGATTATACGCTTTGGGCCAATTCATTTTTTAAACCGGCTCCTTTCACAGATCCGGCAGTTGTCTATAATACGCAAACCGGCAATTATACCCTGTTACCCGGCGACGATGCTGTAATTGTTACGGGAACCAGTAATGTGGTTACCCTGCCAAACGCCAGCACCAATGCAGGCAAAACATACTGGGTAAAGTATTCGCCGGTTAACCTGGCTGCTACCAATGCCTCTTGGACATACAGTATGAAAACAAATACAATCAGCGGACAAACCATGGACGGAACAACCGCTACTTCCAATACCTATTCTGGTACAGTAGCAGCTACTACGGCACCTGCAGCACCCACTACTACCGGGCCCGTTAAAATCGTGGGCTTTTACAGTAATGGCGCCCGGTGGACAACGGCAAATAGTGTTGCCTGGTTGGGAACTGCTATTAACACAACCGCCATTTCAAGGTTTGCTACGGGTTTTGTTTCGGGTAAATCTGAGTTGCTGCCTATTCCGCAACCAGCGAAGGATGCAAATTTTAATTTAGCACAAAACCCGGGTTACTGACGGCAGTAATTTTACCAGGAAAGAATAATGATCAAATCTCAATGTTCAATGAAAATTTTATCCCTGTGATACGATACATAATACTGACCTGTTTGCTGAATAGTTTACTAGCTGCCGGCATGGCACAAAAACAAATACAGGCAGATCCTGATAATAATAATAAACCCATCGCCTTTCCCGGTGCCGAAGGTTTTGGAAAATTTACCACCGGTGGAAGAGCAGGCAGGGTATACATCGTTTCTAATTTAAACGACAAAGGAGCGGGTAGTTTCCGGGAAGCCGCTGAAGCAAAAAACGCGAGGATGGTTGTATTTGCTGTGTCGGGTACCATTCACCTTGAAACAAAGCTTTCTATAAAAGGAGATATCAGCATTGCAGGGCAGACGGCACCCGGTGACGGCATTTGCCTGGCTGATCAACCCGTTGGCCTTGGCGGAGACAATATCATCATAAGATATATCCGCTTCCGCATGGGAGATAAATACCAGCGGGGGGGAATGGTAGATGGCAATGGCGGTGATGATGCTTTTGGAGGAACAAGAAAAAAGAATATTATCATAGACCATTGCAGCCTTAGCTGGAGTACCGATGAAGTGTTTTCAGTGTATGCAGGTGATAGTACTACGCTTCAATGGAACCTTATTTCCGAGCCACTCAATTATTCTTATCATTTTGAAACCGGTGATAAAGATTATGAGCAGCACGGTTACGGCGCTATATGGGGCGGCAGGCATTTATCTGCTCATCATAATTTATTTGCTCATTGTAATAGCCGCACGCCCAGGTTTGATGGCACCAGGAATATACCGGAAGAAAATGGTGATTTCAGGAATAATGTCATCTATAACTGGGGTCATAATAATGTATATGCAGGTGAAGGGGGTGTCTATAATATTATCAATAATTATTACAAATGGGGACCTGATACAAAGAATACAGTAAAAAACAGGATTGCAAACCCCTGGAACAAACCGCCCTCTATTTCTTTTGGTAAATATTATGTAAACGGAAACTATGTGGAAGATGCAGATGATGTTACCAGTAATAACTGGCTGGGTATAACACCTGAAAAAGGAAATGCCGGCGATAAAACAGCAATGAAAATGGATAACCCATTATCAACCGTTGAAGTAACCACTCAATCAGCAAAAGATGCTTATTTAATGGTGCTGAAATATGCCGGGGCAAGCTATAAAAGAGATACATTAGATGAAAGGATTATCAGTAATATTACAAACCGGGCCGGCAGGATCATTGATGTACAGGGTGGTTACCCGCATGGTACAGCGTACGAATTAACTATACATGCATGGCCCGGGTTAAAATCTGTGCCTGCCCCCGCAGATACAGACAAAGATGGCATACCAGATGAGTGGGAAACCAGTCATAAGCTCAATGCCACAAACGCATCAGACAGTGCTTTATACACCCTTGATAAAAACTTTACCAACCTGGAAGTATATATAAACAGTCTTTAGCGGTTATTAGAAACCTGCCTTAAACCTTATGTCTTTTACCTTTAACCTTCCTGCATGAAACAGTTATTAATAATACTCTCCTTCTTTTCATTAGCATCCTTTTCATTGCCATCCAAAAAAATAAAACTATGGCTGATAGGAGACTCCACGATGTCAGTAAAACAGGTTAAAGCCTATCCTGAAACTGGCTGGGGAATGCCCTTTGTTGATTTCTGGGATTCATCGGTAACCATTGACAACCGGGCACAAAATGGAAGAAGCACCAAAACATTCATCAATGAAAACCGCTGGCAGCCGGTGGCAGATAATTTACAGGAGGGCGATTATGTATTTATACAATTTGGTCATAATGATGAAGTGCCCACCAAGGCCAGCTATACAACAGAAGCGGAATTTAAAACCAATCTTATAAAATACATCACGGATACAAAGAATAAAAAAGCCGTTCCCATATTACTCACACCGGTAGCACGCAGAAAATTTGATGCTGCAGGAAAAGTGGAAGGAACGCATGAAGTATATTCAGCCATTGTAAGACAGGTGGCAAAAGAAAACAATATTGTTTTGATTGACCTGGATAAAAAAAGCCAGGAATTATTACAGCAATGGGGTGAAGAGAAATCAACCTGTCTATTTAACCACCTGAGGCCGGGCGAGCACCCTAATTATCCCGAAGGAAAAGAAGACAATACCCATTTTAATGAACTGGGAGCAAGAATAATAGCTGAATTGGTACTGGCCGAAATAAAAAACCTTCATCTTGAACTGGCGGAGAGAATCGTACAACCGGCTGGCAAGAAATAAAATAATAATGACAATGAAGAAATTCCTGATCGCTATAATTATACCGTGTTTTTTTATTGCCGGGCTTAATGCGCAAACTGCCAACCCGCAGCAGTATAAATATGTATTTACGGTAGCCAAAGATGGTACAGGAGATTATACATATATCCAGGATGCCATTGATGCCATGCGGGCATATCCTTTAGCACGTATAACATTGTACATAAAAAATGGTGTGTACAATGAAAAGATTGATTTGCCAGCAACCAATACAGATGTCAGTTTTATTGGTGAAAGCGTAGACAAAACAATTATCACATTTAATGATTATTCCGGCAGGGGCAAACTAATTACGTTTACATCTTATACCGCTAAGATTTCAGGCAACCGTTTTGTAGCGGAAAATATCAGCTTCATGAACACAGCGGGGCCGGTGGGCCAGGCGCTTGCCCTGTATGTGGATGCAGATAAAGCAGTATTTAAAAACTGCCGTTTCATTGGTAACCAGGATACCATTTTTGCAAGCGGAGAATCATCGCAACAATATTTTACTGAATGCTATATTGAAGGCACCACTGATTTTATTTTTGGCCCTGCTACAGCTTTGTTTGATCATTGCACCATAAAATGCAAATCGAATTCTTTTATTACTGCGGCCAATACCAGCAAAGACACGAATTTTGGATTTGTGTTTTTGGATTGCACCATAATTGCTGATACAGGAGTTGGTAAACTATTTCTTGGCAGGCCATGGCGTGGTTATTCAAAAACGGTATTTATCCGTTGTGCATTACCAAAACAAATTGCTGCTGAAGGCTGGAACAACTGGAGCAACCCGGAGAATGAAAAAACTGCATTTTATGCGGAGTACAAAAACACCGGAGCGGGTAGCAATACTGCCGGGCGCGTTGCCTGGAGCCATCAATTAAGCGATAAGGAAGCAAAGGAATATACCGTGGAAAATATTTTTAATAATGGCAATACACCTGATGCAAACTGGTATACAAATATCAGCACAAAGCCATTTGAATGGCCTGAAAAGAAGAAATGATTTTGACGAAACGATTATAATCCTCTTTTATAAGGATTACTGATATTTGATATGGATAATTTATTGGGATCGAAAGAAAATTAATTGAATATGAAATGCTGCTTGTAATCCGCCCGCTCTCCATTAATTTTACACATGTCCAATACAATACAACCCATCAGAACAGCCCTTTGCTCATTTGGAATGAGCGGCTGGGTATTTCATGCACCATTTATTGCTATTAACCCAGGCTTTGAATTATATGCCGTATGGGAAAGAACAAAAAACCTGGCAGCAGAAAAATATCCGTGGGTAAAAACAGTCCGTACGCTGGAAGAAATACTGGAAGATGATTCCATAGAACTTGTAGTCATCAATACCCCCAATGCCACGCATTATGAATACACCAAAAAAGCATTGCTGGCCGGTAAGCATGTTATTGCAGAAAAACCGTTTACCATAACGGTTGCAGAAGGAGAGGAACTGATTGCACTGGCCAAACAATGCAATAAAATCATTACTGTTTACCAGAACCGCCGCTTCGACAGCGATTATCGCACCGTCAAAAAAATAGTGGACGAAAAATGGCTGGGACAGATGGTAGAAGCCGAAATTCATTACGACCGTTATAAAGAAGAACCCGGTCCCAAACTGCATAAAGAAACGCCCGGCCCCGGTACCGGATTACTCTACGATTTAGGTTCTCATTTATTAGACCAGGCCATCCAGTTTTTTGGAATGCCCCAATCAATATTTGCCGATATAGCCATTATGCGTAAGTCCTCTAAAGTTGATGACTATATGGAATTGCTTTTGTATTACCCCGGGCTGCGTGTACGCGTTAAATCAAGCTATATGGTGCGGGAAGCACTGCCTTCCTATGTTTTTCATGGTACAAAAGGGTCTTTTATAAAAGCAAGAACCGATGTACAGGAAGTAATGCTGCAGGCAAGCATCGTACCCGGTGGCCCGGATTGGGGCGTTGAACCCGATAGTGAAAAGGGATTATTGCATACAGAAAAAGATGGTAAGATCATCCGCGAATATGTTCCTTCATTAAAGGGCAATTATGGCGACTATTACGATATTTTATACAAAGCCATCCGCGAAGGCGGTCCGGTACCGGTAACCGCGGAGGAAGGATTAAATATTATCCGTATTATTGAAGCGGCTTATGAAAGCAACCGGGAGAAAAAGCTGGTGGCGGTAAAATAATTTATCGCGCTGACAATTCCGCGGAATTAAAAAATGGGACTACACAACGGACATCCCGGAATGGAAACAAAGTTACCGCTGGCCTCAAAACGCTGGTTCCAACCAGGTGGTTATTCCCATACCCAGCCAGTTCCATAATCGGTTTTTTTGATTAATTTTACCATTCAATGTTAAGTGATGAAATCCGTCAACAACTACAACATATCATTCGAGGAGCGATCATTGAAGGGCAGGTTGATACTTGCACAGCAATCCGCAACCAGCTTTGCGCAGGCTTTGGCACAGGTAGAACGGTTAAAAAAGACTTCGAAAGTCAATCCCGCATCAAAGAAAAGCAGGTAATTGTGAAGAGGAAGTTTTTTTTCACTAACCCTGGTGGCTTCTGCTCTTTTTGCCGGAAGTATATATTTAAACAAATAAAAGCACGCAGCAGAATAAATAAAGATTTCATTAGCGCCGGTTGAATTGTTTTGCTTGTTATGAAAGCGGTTCTGGTTTTGGAGAACTTCCTGCCGGTTTTGATTTATCATCAGGCAGGGGGATAAATTCTTTGTTGTCGTTGGGTGGCAGGATAATTCTACCCTGCTTCCAGTCTTCTTTCGCCTGTTCAATGCGTTCTTTACGGGAGGAAACAAAATTCCACCAAATAAAACGTTCACCCAGCGGTTCGCCTCCCAGGAGCATGAGTGTTGTTTTCTCTTTGGCGATGATTAACGGATCATCTCCTTTGCTGAACACAAGCATTTTGGCTTCCCCATATGTATTTCCCGATATCTCTACACTTCCCTTTACAATATAAAAGCCTCTCTCGGAATGCTCTTTTGGAAGTTCAAATATTGCACCCTGCTGCAAAACGACATGCAGGTAAAACAAAGAAGAATTTGTTTTCACATTGCCCTGTAGTCCGTACGCGTTCCCCGCTATCAGCCGCATCCATACACCCTTGTCAGTAAAAACAGGGAGCTGTTCGGGGTTGTAGTTATTGAATGATGGTGCAGCCTCTTCATCCTTTACGGGAAGTGCTACCCAGGTTTGTATCATTTCCAGTCCTCCTGACAGTGCCGACGGTTCTTCAAATCTTTCAGAATGCGCAATTCCGCTGCCGGCGGTCATCCAGTTTACTTCTCCCGGACGAATAACCTGCTCTACGCCCAAACTATCCCGGTGCGTTACTTGTCCGCCAAACAGATAGCTGACAGTAGAAAGGCCAATATGCGGATGCGGAAGCACATCTAATGCTGAAGCTGGCGATGGTATATCAACGATTGGGCCTGCGTGGTCCATAAAAATAAAGGGACCAACCATTCTGCGGAGACGGAATGGAAGAATGCGTTTGACCTTCACTGCAGGGCTAATGGCAGCACTCCGGGCTTCAATTATTATCTCGGGCATATGTTACTTTTTACCGGCATTTATCAATGATTTTTTAGCATCTGAGGATAAATCGTTCGTTTCAATAATTACCCGTAAAGGTAATATAAGATTGCGCTTTTAGATTATTGCAGTCCTGTTTGCAGAGTCAGTTTGCTGGGCTGGCATTTTATAATGCCGGGTCAACAACTGAAGCTGATTAAAATTAATAATGTTGAAGATAACAACAAATGCTCAAAAGAATTTCCCCGGCCGGATAATAGCCGATAGTATCTAAGTGCCATTGTTATTCCATCGCGCCGGCATAGTAAGAACCGCTGTTGGCGGTAATTGTTTTTCAATCCTTAATATCCTTGATTATTTTCAAATGGTGCTTTGTATGGATTTCTAAGAACTTAATTGCCTGCTTAAGTTTTAGGTGTCCAAAATATGGATGTTCAAAGAACTGTCCGGGGCTCATCAGTGTCAACTCAGTTATTTTTTCTTTTGTTGAGCTGATGTGCTGTGTCAGGTTTTCACGGGTTATATCTCCTGTGGGTCGCACCGACCCTGGTGATTCTGCCCGGCCTCTGGGGATTATATTTGTCGTAAATACAAATAACCTGGGAAGGCTTACTTTCCATTTATAGTCACGACTGTCTGTCTGTGAAAGTCTGTCAATAATCCGATCCAGCGTCAATAAAGAATGTTCTATGTGCCAACCAACATTTGATTTTGAAATATTTGCCTTCTGTTTATCAGAAAATGGAATGTTTCGCTTCAGGTCTGCCAGAAGTAATTCTATTTTATCAGTCATTTGAATCTCTATTGGTGATCTAAATAAAATTAAATTGGCTAGTCGAATTTGTCAGAACAAATTACCGCCAACGGGCATGGCTAAGCGTTGTTGTAGCATGAATGTTCGTCAAGCCACAATTGTTGTTTGTCATTATTTTAAAATCTTGTATGGGTTTGTTATTCCAATAATAAAGCAGATCATGTAAACTCCGTTCATTTTTTATGGTATGAATCGTTTGCCTGCCACCAGCTTATCGCCCGACAGATCTACTTCAAACAAACAGGGTATGCGGCGCGTGCGGCCGTTTATTTTTGTATGGCTGTGCAATGACATCAGTAGTTTGCCATTTAATGTGCGGAACAACATACCGTGGCCATAATTGGGCTGCGTAATGGGATCTTTCTCCTGCACCCAGGGGCCATCCAGTGTGCCGTTCTCAGAATAAGCAACGCCTTGTGTATATACATCGTAGATCCAGCTTGTCCACATCATGCCCAGCCGGCCGGTACCGGTTGTGAACAACCAGGGGCCGTCGGTTACTTTGTTTGGCTTGTCGTTACCGTTTTCATCTTTTTCGCGGCTCCAGGGTGAATCGCTGGCGCGGAAGAGTACTTTACCTGTGCCAATGCTTCCACTCAGATCAGGTTTCAATTCAATTTTTTCGATGGTACCGTTGCCATTCTGCAACCATTCATAGCAGTAAACCATCCAGGGTTTTCCATTTTTATCTATCCAGAAAGTGCCATCCAGTGTAGGCTTGTCCGCTGGCAAATACACGCTGTCCTGCATGGGTGTATAAGGGCCGTCCGGTTTATCGCTTACCAATACATGGCTGGCGCGGCGTTCAATCCTGTTTCCTTTTACGGAATCAATCTTTACCGCCCGGTTGGTGAAAGTGGCAAAATAATAATACTTGTTTTTGAAGGGGTGGATTTCAGCTGCCCATATCATTGGCTTTGGCCCCATCCATGATGCCGGGTTGGTAGCTGCCACCTTGTAGGGGCCGTCCCAAAGTGCCAGGTTGCTGCTCTTCCACAACAGGCCACCCGTGCCTGTCATATAATACATATTGGTTGCTTTATCTGCCAGTATAAATGGATCGCTTAACGTAATAGAATCCAGGGGAACGTTTTTCCTGGGCTCGGGCAAGCGGTTTTCCTGTGACATTACAGCAAATGACAACAAGCAACAAGCTAAAAAAATGAAGCCGGCATTTCTCATCGTGTGCGTTTTTATGGGAAGGGTGTAAAGGTAAGGGTTGGTGGCAGCCCGGGCCAAATTACCGCGATGCAAATCACCGATACGCCACATTTGTCCTCTTCTTTTCCCGGTTGAACAAGATTTGATAAACATCCAACAATTCTATCAGGGGATGCGGGCGGGAAAACGTACAGGGACAAGGATGCTACTGGGACCCAGCCGGATATTAGACAACCAACCGCCGGCGACAAAGAACTGGTTTATAACCGGGCCATGATTAATAAAAAAAATGGGACCGCTCCAGGTCCCATTTATTATTTAATGAAGAAACTTAGTGAGAAAATATGGCGCCTGCAATCAACCCAACGATTGCACCGGCAATAGCACCCTTGCCAAAAGAACTTATTTGCTGTTGTCTTTCTCTTTGCGCTTCGGCAATTCTCCTGTCCCTTTCACGAACGTTCAAAGACCGGTCATTTCTGTAGCGGCTGATCCGCTGATCATAATCGCGGTTAACCCTGTCTACCGCAACACGCCTGTCTTTTTCCTGCATTTGTTGCTGCCTTCCATTGTAATAATGATCATCATTTGAATAACTCCTGTCTTTATAATTATCGTTCTGTTGCTTGTAACCCCACTGTTTATTGTCTTTCTGGTAATTATCTTTCTGATAATTGTTCTTGCCGCGGTCCTGTGCGAAAATGGTGCTCACTGAAATCATGGCGATAAAGAAGATATATAACTTTTTCATGGTGTTTTATTTTTTGAATTTTTAAAATAGTGTTTCAATGTATATAAGATGGGTAATGGGCTGGTATGTTTAATGCAGGTGCCGGCTCATGGCAGACGAAAAAGGGGTATTCGTCGCAGAATTTTGGAATAAGGGGAAAAAGGGTGTTTTGCAGGCTAAGTTTTAACAACTTGAGTCATAAGGAAGGCTATCGGAAACAAGGTGCCGCCGGAACCCAACCATCAATCGTTTACAAATGCTTCGCTCCAAACTTATGACCTCATTTCAAAAGACATTACTAATCGCGGGCCTGCTTATTTGCTGTTTTACCAGCTTAGGCTTTATCAGGAAGTCATGGACATTGCCAGGTTTTTCAAGTCAGCACAGCAACAAATCCCCACTTCATTTTCGGTTACAACAAAAGTGGATTTGGTTACATCTGCCTGATAATTGTTGTGGATTTTTGCATCAACAAAAAAAAGTAAATATGAAAGTGGTTGTAGTTGGTGCAAGCGGTACTATCGGAAAAGCAATCGTAAAACGAATGAAAGAACTGAGACACGAAGTAATAAGTGTATCACGAAAGTCAGGAGATTTTCACGCAGCTATTTCTGACAAGAAAAGTCTGGAAACATTATTTAAAAACATTGGTTCATTTGATGCAGTTGCCATTGCAGCCGGCGAAGTGGCAGCAGCGCCATTTGAAAGCCTGACAGACGAAAACTACTCGTTTTCTATTGGCAGCAAGTTAATGGGACAAATTAACGCTGTTCGTACCGCATTACCCTATATCAATGCAAGGGGTTCTTTCACGTTGGTTTCTGGTGTATTAACTGATGAACCAATTTTAGGCGGAACGATTGGCACACTGGTCAATGGTGGAGTGGAAGGATTTGTAAAAGCCGCTTCTCATGAATTGCCAAGAGGCATTCGTATCAATTGTGTCAGTCCAACCGTCTTAACAGAATCGGAAGCATTTCACCCATTCTTCCCCGGGTTTATTCCTGTAGAGAGCTGGAAAGTAGCCAGGGCTTATGAAAGAGCCATTTCAGGAGTTATTACAGGACGGATTATTAAAGTATAATTATTAAAAACCAAACCAGATGAATGTAAAAAATAATACGGTACTGATAACAGGCGGAACAAGCGGATTTGGCCTGGAGCTTACCAAACGATTTCTTGGACTTGGAAACGAAGTATTGATAACAGGCAGAAACCAGGCGAAATTAGATGAAATAAAAAAGCAATTTCCGAAAGTGCATACATTTCAAAGTGATGTGAGCGACCCTGTTGCCATAAAAGAACTATACCAAAAAGTTAGCAGCCAATTTCCCAAACTAAATGTTCTGATGAACAATGCCGGAGAAATGAGAAAATTGAGTTTACATGATACTTCCATAGGATTAGATGATATCAACAGAGAAATTGCCATTAACCTGTCCG
>Ga0193753_10001297_pt1 | contig 21647 bp, 19 predicted proteins | sample H1c2metaG_FD_144925 | JGI IMG/M metagenome (GOLD analysis project Ga0193753, IMG submission 144925) | Soil microbial communities from a riparian zone of the East river system, Colorado, United States - H1c2 | ecosystem: Environmental > Terrestrial > Soil > Riparian zone | place: USA: East... | reverse complement strand
TCGGTGCAGATCGCCCGCGCGCTCAGCCGCCGCTACGGATTGAAGAGCTGCGTCGTCATTCCCGAAGGCAGTGACGATCTCCCGGTCTACGAGCGGATCGGCCGCGCCGGCGCGCGCCTTCTGCTGGACATTCTCGAACCCGACGACGTGCTCGGCGTTTCCTGGGGCCGCACCGTGCTCTCGCTCTCCGCAGAGCTGGCGGTGGCGAAGATGCCCGGCGTCACCGTCGTGCAGATCGCCGGCAGCGCCATCGGCACCGCCGAGTTTTCGCCCGAGCTCTGCACCACCAACATCGCCTACCGCATCGGCGGCCGATGCGTGAACCTGCATGCGCCGGGCATCGTCTCGCGGCCCGACGTGAAGAAGCTGTTCATGCAGGAATCCTCGCTGGTCGAGCAGTTCAAGCTGATCCGCTCTTGTACCAAAGTGCTATTCGGCGTGGCCAACCTCAGCGATGCCAGCACCGCGCTCCGCAGCGGCTACATGACTCCGGAGAAGATCCGCCCCTATGTGAAGGGCGGCGCGATCGCGGTGATGTCCGGCCGCTTCCTCGATGCGGAGGGTCACACGGTGCTGGGCGCGCTGGACGAGCAGATGATCGGATTGACTCTGGACGAGATCGCCGGGATACCCGAACGTATCTGCGTTGCCGGCGGCGTCGAGAAAGTCCAGGCGATCCGCGCGGTGCTGCGCGGAGAGTATGCGACGATGCTGGTGACCGACGAGCCGACAGCGCGGGCGCTGGTAGAAGCGGACTGATCTGCCTTTGTCGATTTGAACCGGGCCGAGAAGAGCCCGGGGACAAAAAAGTGGGAGGAATGATGAATCGATTGAATGGGTTTGCGGCATGAGCCAGGCGGCGGTCGCCATCAGACCGGCGCGCGGCTTCGTCTTGCCGCGCTTCCTGAGGTCGGAACACCCGTTCCCCTGGCTGGCGCCGATCACGGCGATGCTGCTGGTCTTCGGCGTCTATCCGCTGCTCTATGCCCTCTGGCTGTCGCTGCACAAGCGCAACCCCGCGACCCGCATCAGCCTCTTCGATCCCGCGTATAACTGGCTGAAGATCTTCACCGACGACCGGATGTGGGGCGCCATCGGCCATACTTACATCTACACGATCGTCGCCATCGTCATCGAACTGCTGCTCGGCCTGCTGATCGCGCTGCTGCTGGACACCGACCGCAAGGGCTACGGCGTGTTGCGCGCGCTGATGACCCTGCCGCTGGTGGTGCCGCCTGCCGTCACCGGCATGATGTTCCTGCTGATGATGGACGGCTCCTTCGGCGTGCTGAGCCGGGGCCTCTACGCGACCGGCATCCTTTCGCCGTCGCAGCCTATCCTGGCCAATTCCGGCACGGCCCTGGCCGGCATCCTGATCACCGACATCTGGCAATGGACCCCCTTCATGGTCCTGATCATGATGGCCGGTCTGCGCGCATTGCCGAAGGACCCCTATGAGGCGGCGGCGATCGACGGCGCCACACCCGTCCAAGCTTTCTTTAGGCTCACCTTGCCGATGCTGTCGAAGATCATCGCCATCGCCGTGCTGATCCGCGGCGTCGATCTCTTCCGCATCTACGATTATGTGAAGGTGATGACCGAAGGCGGCCCCGGCACCGCGACCGAGACCCTCACCGCCTATGCCGGCACGATCTACTTCAAGAACGCCGACTTCCCTTATGCCTCGACCATCGCGCTCTTCACCCTGATCCTGGTGGTCGTCACCTCCAGTGTCTTCATCAAGCTCTTCAAGGTGAAGTTCTGATGCAGGGCTCTCGCTTCACCCGAACCTTACGCGACGTCATGGCTGTCCTGGTCGTCGCGATCTTCATGTTCCCGATCTTCTGGTGGGGCCTAACCTCGTTCAAGCCGACCTCGGCGATCTTCAACAAAGACAAGGTCGTGTTCTTCGACTTCGAGCCGACCCTGGTCAACTACCAGGTGGTCCTGCTCGGCAAATCCCGCGCCGAGCTCGCCATCGAATCCGGCAACACCTTCGGCGTCGGCGGCGGCAGCACCTATGATTCCCGGAAGACGATCCTCGACTCGCTCCTCATTGCGGTCGGTTCGACGGCGCTCACCATTTTCCTCGGCGTGATCGCGGCCTATGCCCTGTCGCGCATCAACTTCCGCGGCCGGCAGGCCTATCTCAACTGGATCCTCTCGCAGCGCTTCATGCCGCCGATCGCGATCGTCGTGCCGATCGTCTTCATGTTCCACTATGCGGGTCTGCGCGACACCATCATGGGCCTGGTCTTCATCCACACGCTGATGAACCTGCCGGTCGCGGTCCTGCTGATGAAGTCGTTCTTCGACGACGTGCCGGTCGATGTCGACGAGGCGGCCATGCTGGACGGCGCGACGCGGTTCCAGATCTTCCGCAAGGTGATCCTGCCGCTGGTGACCGGTGGCGTCGCCGCGACGGCGGTGCTCTGCTTCATCTTCTCGTGGACCGAGTTCCTGCTTTCGCTGTTCCTCACCAACCAGATCCGCACGCTTCCGGTGAAGATCTCGACCTTCGTCACTTCGACCGGATCGGAGTGGGGCTTCATCTCGGCGCTCGGCACGTCGGCCATCGTGCCCAGCTTCATCTTCATTCTGCTGGTCCAAAAACAATTGGTACGCGGCCTGACCCTTGGCTCTCTGAAAGACTAGGACACCCAAGGATCGGGAAAGTTTCTTTAGGGGTAACAACAAAGCGCCGCGGCGCAAAACAAGGAGGAAGACCATGAGTTTCAAGGGCTTTGACAGACAGAGCTTCATCGTCGACAGCGCCAAGGCATTCGGCAGCCGCAAGATCTCCAAGCGCGAGTTCATGCGCCGGATGGGCATCGCCGGCATCGGCTTCTCCGGCTTTGCCGCCGGTCTGCTCGGCAATCCGTACCGCCGCAGCCTGGGCAAGCCCGCCTTTGCCGCCGATATCACGCTGCCGGAGGACCAGACGAAGTTCCTGAAGGAAGTGGGCGGCAAGTTCAAGGGCGCCACCGTCCGCTACACCTCGGAAGCGACACCGCCGACCGTGGTCCTCAACCAGATCAAGGACCAGTTCACCAACCTCACCGGCATCAACGTCGAAGTCGAAATCGTGCCGTTGGAGCAGGTGCTCGCCAAGGCGACGCAGGACGTCCAGGGCCAGCTCGGCAGCTACGACCTCTACTACCTCGACCAGTCCTGGGTCGCGACCTTCGCCCAGGATTGCATCGATCCGGTCCAGTACACCAAGGACAAGCCGGATCTCGCGATGCCCGGCTTCGACTGGGACGACTTCTCGAAGCCGCTGGTCAGTGGCCTTGCCATGTATGAAGGCAAGATGGTCGGCATTCCCTTCGACATTCCGATCTTCATCCTGATGTACCGCCAGGACATCCTGGAGAAGCACGGAATCAAGGTCCCGACCAACTACGGCGAGTTCACCGCGGCGGTCCACGCGATCACCGAGGCGGAGAAAGCCAACAACGTCTTCGGCACCGGCCTCCAGGCAAAGTCCGGCCACTACTCGCTGGAATGCGACTGGAGCCAGGCGGTCTGGGGCCATGGCGGCAGCATTTTCGGCAAGGACAAGCACTTCACCGGCAATGACGAAGCGGCGATCAAGGGCCTGCAATGGTACCAGGACCTCTTGAAGAACGCGCCTCCGGCCTCGACCACCTCCAACTGGGACGGCCAGTTCCAGATGATGGCCGCCGGCCAATGCGCGCTGGTGCAGAGCTGGGATGAATTCTTCCCGGGTCTCGATGCCGACGATTCCAAGGTGAAGGGCCTCTGGCAGCCGGCGAAGCCGCTGCAATCGGAAGCGGGCCTGCGTCCGGCCTCCGAGGCCGGCTTCGGCGAACTCCCGAACCTCGGCCACCAGGGCGGCTCGGTCATGGGCCTCTCGCAGTACTCGAAGAACCAGGAAGCCGCCTGGATCTTCATGCAATGGGCCTGCTCGAAAGAGATCATGACCCAGTGCACTCTGGCCGGCGGCTTCGCCCCGATGCGTCTCTCGTCCTTCGCGGACGAGCGCGTGAAGGCAAAGGCGAAGGTCATGCCGGGCACCACCCGTCACCTCGAGACGGTGAAGTGGACGATCGACAACGTGATGGCCTCGGAGCCCGATATGCCGCTCTGGGCCGGCTACTCCACGAACGAACTCCCGACCGAACTCGGCAAGCTCGTCACCGGTCAGGACTATGGCGGAGACGCCAAGAAGTGCATGGACGCGGTGGCGGCCATGATCGATGCCAAAACGAAAGACGCTGGATTGCTGTAACTACCCCGCAAGACCTGGACGGAGGCGTTCCCTCGCCTCCGTCCATTTTTTCTTTGAGCATGATGAAGTCAGTATTCAGTTTCGATTTAGCCATTTCATTTAGGCCGTCATGGTCCGCGAAGGCGGACAATCCACGAGTTTGCCTGCGACTGAAGAAAGAAAGTCGTGGATGGTCCGCCTGCGCGGACCACGACGAGAAAGCTTTGATGCCGTTCGAAGATTTCTCCCGCTGATGCGCGACCTCGTCATCGGTATCGATTCCTCGACCTCCGCCACCAAGGCCATCGCCTGGGACCAGCAAGGCCGGGTGATTGCCGAAGGCCGCGCCGCGATCGCCATGAGCAACCCCCATCCCGGCTGGTTCGAGCAGGACGCGGGCGAATGGTGGAGCTCGACGGTCACCGCGCTGCAGCAGGTGACGAGCAAGATCGACGCCGCGCGGATCGCCGCGATCGGTATCTCCAACCAGCGCGAAACCTTCGGTGTCTTCACCGCGGACGGAACGCCGCTTCGGCCCGGCACGGTCTGGCTGGATGAGCGCGCGCGCGCCCAGCAGAAGAGCTTCGGCGCGGAATTCGGCGCCGAGCGGTTGCACGAAATCTCCGGCAAGCCGCTGGACATCACCCCCTGTCTTTTCCGCATGATCTGGCTCCGCGAGATCGAGCCCACCGTCATGGAGCGCGGCGAGCGGATGGCTGAGGTGCACGGCTATCTCACCTTCAAGCTGACCGGCCAATGGGCGACTTCGCTGGCTTCGGCCGATCCCATGGGTGTGATCGACATGAAGCAGCGCACTTGGTCAAAGGAGATTCTTGCTGCGGCCGGAATCGACCCTGGGATGATGCCGCGCCTGGTGGCGCCGGGCGACCAGAGCGGTGAAGTCACTCCGGCCGCCGCTGCCGCGACCGGCCTCAAGGCCGGCACGCCGGTCATCGCCGGCGGCGGCGACGGACAATGCGCCGGAACGGGCGCTGGTGTCTCTGCCGATCATCCCGGCCGCGCCTATGTCAATCTTGGCACGGCTCTCGTCTCCGGAAGCTATGGGCGGAACTACGCCCACCATCGCGCCTTCCGCACCGAGATTGCGGTTGCGGATGAGGGCTATATCTACGAGACTTGCATGCGCTCCGGCACCTTCATGGTGGACTGGCTCACCCGCGAGGTGCTGCGCACCGAACCCGGCAAGCAGAAGGAAATGATCGCCGCCCTCGAGGCTGAAGCGGCGGCGAGCCCGATCGGCGCCAATGGCGTCGTCATGGTGCCCTATTGGCAAGGCTGTATGACACCCTTCTGGGACAGCGCCGCACGCGGAGTGATCGCTGGGCTTTCCGGCTCGACCCGGCGCGGCGACATCTATCGCGCTCTTCTGGAAGGGCTCGTTCTCGAGCAGGCCACCTGCACGATGGACGTCGAGCGGGCGACGGGCACCACCATCGATCATTTCGTTGCCATCGGCGGCGGTGCTGCCTCCGATCTTTGGGTGCAGATCCTGGCCGACGCCACCGGCCGCGCCGTGCAGCGGTCGGAGACCGTCGAGGCCTCCTCTCTCGGCGCCGCAATCGCCGCTGCCAAGGGTGGCGGCTGGACCAAGACGATCGCCGAGGCGACTGAAGCCATGGCCGGCCGGCCCACCCGCACTTTCGAACCCGATCCCAAGCGCAAGGCGCGCTATGCCGAGTTGCGCGCAATCCATGCCGATCTCTGGCCCAAGATTGCAGAATGGAACACCCGCCTGGTCAATTTCGCAAACGCGGATCAGGTCTGATGCAGCCGGTTTCGTCCTTGCCCACGGAGATCGCCGGCAAGCTGCTCGGTCTCTTCACCGACATCGACGACACGATCACCACCGAAGGCCAATTGCCCGCTGCAGCCTATGAGGCGCTGGAGCGATTGCACCAGGCCGGCCTCGCCGTGGTCCCGATCACCGGCCGCCCGGCCGGCTGGTGCGACATGGTCGCGCGCTTCTGGCCGGTCTCCGGCGTGGTCGGCGAGAACGGCGCCTTCTACTTCCGTTACGACCATGCCGCCAAGAAGATGATCCGGCATTTCGTTGCCGGCGATGCCGAGCGTGCGGAAAATCGCAAGAAACTCATCATCCTGAGCGATAAGATCCTGGCCGAAGTTCCGGGCTCGGCCATTGCCTCGGACCAGCTCTATCGCGAGGCCGACCTCGCGATCGATTTCTGCGAGGACGTACCGCCGCTTACCAAGGAGGCGGTCGATAAGATCGTCGCCCTCTTCGAGCAGGCCGGCGCGGTCGCCAAGGTTTCCTCGATCCACGTCAACGGCTGGTTCGGCCGCTATGACAAGCTCTCGATGACCCGGCGCTTCGTCCAGGAGACCATGGGACTCGATCTCGATGCCGCCAAGGAGCGTTTTGTCTTCTGCGGCGACAGCCCCAATGACGCGCCGATGTTTTCTTTCTTTCCCTTTGCCTGCGGCGTCGCCAATGTGAAGGACTTCATCGGCCGCATCGACGCTTTGCCGGCCTATGTCAGCCAGGCAAGGGGCGGGCAGGGCTTCGTCGAGATCGCCGAGCGCATCCTGTCGGCACGTTCGAAGATCGCTCCTGGGATCACCAAGAAGGGTTAGCACGCATGGCTTCCGTCACCGTCAAGGACATCCGCAAGAACTACGGCGACATGGAGGTCATCCACGGTCTCAATCTCGAGATTCCCGACGGCGCCTTCGTGGTGCTGCTCGGCCCCTCCGGCTGCGGCAAGTCGACCCTGCTGCGGATGATCGCCGGGTTGGAGCCGATCACCCAGGGCGAGATCTCGATCGGCGGCAAGGTGGTCAACGACCTCCACCCCAAGGACCGGAACATCGCCATGGTGTTCCAGAACTATGCGCTCTACGCCCATATGAAGGTGTTCGAGAACATGGCCTTCTCCATGCGGCTGAAGAAGGTGCCGCAGGCGGAGATCGAGAAGAAGGTCAACTGGGCGGCCGAGATCCTGAATCTCGTTCCCTATCTCAACCGCCAGCCGAAGCAGCTCTCCGGCGGCCAGCGCCAGCGCGTCGCCATGGGCCGCGCCATCGTGCGCGACCCTTCGGTCTTCCTGTTCGACGAGCCGCTCTCCAACCTCGACGCCAAGCTCCGCGTGCAGATGCGGACCGAGATCAAGGAACTCCACCAGCGGCTCTCGACCACCACGGTCTATGTCACCCACGACCAGATCGAGGCCATGACCATGGCCGACGTCATCGTCATTCTGCGCGACGGTTATATCGAGCAGATCGGCGCGCCGATGGAGGTCTACAATAGGCCGGCCAATCTGTTCGTCGCAGAGTTCATCGGCTCGCCCGGCATCAACCTGGTGCGCGGTGAAGTGGCCGCCGATAATGGCGCCCAGGTGATGCGCGTCGGAGGCGCCGTGCTCCCCTTGCCGCCTGCGGCGAAACTCACTGCCGGGCAGAAGATCGTCTATGGCATCCGGCCGGAGCATCTGACGCCGGCGCACGACGGGTCGGGCATCCCGGCCAAGGTCAATGTTGTCGAACCGACCGGACCCGAAATGCATATCTATACCGATCTCGCCGGCGTCGAAGTCTGCGCCGTTTCGCGCGACCATCTCGATTACGGCCCGGGCCAGGAGATTCGCCTCTCGCCGATGCTTGACCAGGTCCATCTCTTCGACCAGGAATCCGGCAAGGCGATCGGCCGCTAACCCTTCCTTTCTTCTCCTCCCCCGTCTTCGGGGGAGGGTAGGGTGGGGGAGCCCCAAACTCGATATCAATTGATTGCTCACTAGGAACCAAAATGGAAAAAGCCGAACTCGCCGCCCGCAAGAGCATCATCCACTCCGCGCTCTCGATGAACGCGATGGGCATCAACCAGGGCACCTCGGGCAATGTCAGCGTCCGCTATGGCGACCGCATGCTGATCACGCCGTCGGGCGTGCCATACGAGGAGCTCGACCCAGCCGACCTCTGCGCGACTCCGATCAAGAAGGACGGCAAGAACTGGGAGGGTGACCTACCGCCTTCGAGCGAATGGCGCTTCCATCTCAACATCTATCAGGCCCGGCCGGACGTCGGCGCCGTGGTGCACACCCACAGTATGTACGCGACGGTTCTGGCCATCTGCGGCAAGCCGATACCGGCCGTGCACTACATGGTCGCCGCGTCGGGTGGCACCGAGATCCGCGTCGCGAAATACGCGACCTACGGCACCGAACAGCTTTCCAAGAACGCGCTCGAGGCGCTCGAGGGCCGTACCTGTTGCCTGCTCAAGAACCACGGCGTCATCGCCACCGGCCCGAACATCAAGCGCGCCCTCTGGCTCGCCAGCGAGGTCGAGACGGTCGCCCGCCAATATTATCTCAGCCTGGCGATCGGCGGCGGCGACATCATTCCCGACGATGAGATCAACCGCATCATCGAGGGCTTCAAACGCTACGGGCCGCTTTCGAAGCCCACGGCGACGCCGCTGAAAAAGCCGGCGAAGAAAGCCAGCGGAAAACGCAGCCCGTTCTAAGAACTCAACCGGCTTCTCACACTCGGTCGTCACCCCAAGGCTTGGCCTTGGGGTCCACGAGTTTGCGTCTGCTGCACGGGTGCTGATGGCTCGAAACTCGTGGATGCCAAGGCCAAGCCTTGGCATGACGATTGGTGTTTGCGGTTTATAGCCCGAGCAACTAACGAAGACCGCGCACGGCCTCGGTCATTGCCTTCAGAATGGTGACCGCCGAGGCCGCGCCGGGATCCATATGCCCGAGCACGCGCTCGCCAAGCCGCGAAGCGCGGCCCTTCGTGGCCAGCATGGCCTTGGTCGCCTCGGCACCGGCCTCTGCGGCGGCAACCGCGCTTTCCAGACAAGCGACCGCATCGTCGCCGCGCGCCTTCGCCGCCTGCGCCGCGTCGGCGGCCGGCAGCCAGGCATCCATCATGGTCTTCTCGCCGCGTTCGGCTTTGCCGCGGTCCTGCATGCCCTTGGCCATCGCCTGGATGCAATCGGCTAGGCCATCGCGGTCGATGACCGCCTTGCCTTTGACCGCAGCCCCGGCGCGCATGAAGGCCGTCCCGTAAAGCGGCCCGGACGAGGCGCCGACCGCGTTCAGGAACGACTTCGCGGCCGTATTGAAGACGGTGGTGGGATCGGCACCCGGGTCCAGCTTGCCCAGCGCCTCGTTCACCGCCGTAAAACCAATCGACATGGTGACGCCGTGATCGGCATCGCCGATGACGCCGTCGAGCTCGGAGAGGCGGCCCTTGTCGGCCTCGATCGCATCGCCGATCGCATGGAAGATGGTGCGCAGATGGGCGGCGGTGAGTTCGGTCATGATCAACCCGCCCGGAACATGGCGCAGTCGCAGGGATGGTCGAGCAACCCGGTCAATTCATCGTCGAGATGGAGCAGGGTGATGGAAGCCCCCGCCATCTCCAGCGAGGTGCAATAGTTGCCGACCCAGGTCTGATGGATATCCACGCCGGCCTGATCGAGCCGCTGCTTGACGCGGCGATTGAGCAGATAGAGCTCCATCAGCGGCGTCGAGCCCAGCGAGTTGACCAGCACCGCGACCTTGTCGCCCTTTTTGGGCTTCATCTCGCCCAGGATGCGATCCACGATCGTATCGGTCACGGCATCGGCCGTTTGGATCGGCCCTTTGGAGACGCCGGGCTCGCCATGGATGCCCATGCCGATCTCCATCTCGTCCGGCCCAAGCTCGAAACTGTACTTCTGGGTTTGCGGCAGGGAGCAGGGCGAGAGGCAGACGCCCATCGTATAGGTGTGGTCGTTGGCCTTGCGCGCCAGCCGTTCGCATTCGTCCAGCGGCTTCATCGTGTCGCAAGCGGCGCCGGCGATCTTGAAGATGAAGAAGTTGCCGGCGACGCCACGGCGCTTCTCCTTCTGGTCGATCGGCGCGGAGGCGATGTCATCGGTGGTGAGGACGGTGCGGACCTCGATGTCGTCCATGCCGGCCATTTCCGCCGCCATGTCGAAGTTCATCACATCGCCGGCATAATTGCCGTACATGAAGAGCACGCCGGCCCCGCCGCTGGCGGCCTTGGTGCATGCGTAGATGGGATCGGGCGGGGGCGAGGCGAAGACATTGCCGATCGGGCAGGCATCGGCCAGGCCCTTGCCGACGAAGCCGACGAAAGTGGGTTCGTGGCCCGAGCCGCCGCCGACCACCAACCCGACCTTGCCCTTGCGCGGACCATTGACCGCGACCACGGCGCGCGGCGCATCCGGCAGTTGCCGAACGTGCTTCGGATGCGCGGCGACGATCCCTTCGAGCATTTCCTCGATGATCACCTTGGGATCGTTGATCAGCTTCTTGGTCTTCATGGACTTCCTTCCTGCCGCCTTGTTCTTCTTATCGCCCGTTGACACAATGCTGTTGAAAACATGACCCGGCGCATCTCGTCAAGCCAGGGTCCTTTTGGGGGAGAGCTGAATTTCCATGCGTTACGACGTTTCGATCATCGGATTGTACATCCTGGATGTGCTGGGGCGCCCGGTCACCAAGATCCCGGACCGCGGCAATGTCGAGTTCATCGACGAGATTCGCCTCACCGTCGCCGGCACCGCCGGCGGCACCGTGGTCGATGCGGCCAAGCTCGGCCTGAAATGCCTGGCCGTGGGTGCCGTGGGCGATGACGAGAAGGCGGATTTCGTCATCGCCACGATGCAGAAGTTCGGCATCGACGCCTCGGCCATGCAGCGCCTGAAGGGTATCCCGACCTCGGCCACCATCCTGAACGTGCGGCCGAACGGCGATCGCCCGGCTTTGCACGTGCGCGGCGCCTCGGACCATTTCGACGTGGCGCCGGAGACCTACGACAAGGTGTTCGATGCGCCGATCGTGCATCTCGGCGGCACCGGCCTCTTGAAGAAGCTCGACGGTGAGCCCAGCCGGATCCTACTGGAAGAGGCGAAGAAGCGCGGTCGGACCGTAACCTTCGACCTGATCGCGGCCAGTGCCGAAACTATCGGGAACGTGGCGCCGCTGCTGCCCTTCATCGACTATTTCATGCCCTCGATCGAAGAGGCGAAGGACATGTCCGGCCAGGGAACCGCCGAGGACTGCGCCAAGTTCTACCTCGACAAGGGCGCCACCTGCTGCGTCTTCACTTTGGGTGCCGAGGGCGCATTCTACGCCCACAAGGACGGCACGCGGTTGAAGGTCCCGGCTTACGACATAAATGTGGTGGACACGACCGGTTGCGGCGACGCCTTCGATGCGGGCTTTATCACGGCCTTGCACCGCAAGATGGACCCGGAACAGTCGGTGCGTTTTGCGCAAGCCGCCGCCGCGCTGGTCGCCACGGGATTGGGTTCGGATGCCGGGATCGTTTCTTTCGAAGACACCATGGCCCAGATGAAGAAATGGAGGAGCAAGCAATGAAGATCGTTCTCGGCGCCGACAGCGCCGGCAAGCCGCTGCTGGACGTGATCGCCGCGCATCTGAAGACCCGCTCCGATCTCACCGTGGTCGACTTGAGCAAGCAGGGCTTCTACGCCGATATTTCCGACGGCGTCGCCAACGCGATCCTCGACGGCCAATACGAGCGCGGCATCCTGTGCTGCGGCACCGGGATCGGCGTCTGCATCTCGGCCAACAAAGTGCCGGGCATCCGCGCGGCACTCACCCACGACACCTATTCCGCCGACCGCGCGGCGAAGTCGAACAACGCTCAGATCATCACCATGGGTGCCCGCGTGATCGGCCCCGAGCTCGCGAAGGCGATTGTCGATACCTGGCTCGCTGCGCAGTTCGATCCGAAGGGCTCCTCCGCCGAGAACGTGAAGGCGATCGACCGGCTCGACGAGAAATACGCCAAGACGCCCGCCTGACACGCATCCGATATCGCGACTGCAGCATCGGGTCCGGCCGCAAGGCCGGGCCTGATTGCATTTGGGCCGCTTGACAAAACCCGCCGTCCGACCTTCAATGGAACAGATGTACGTGACCTGAACATAAGTTCAGGCGAGAGAAAAGACGGGAAACGCTGACGTGGCAGGCAACGATCGGAGCCTCGCGGCCAGGGCTGCGTGGCTTTCCTTTATCGGTGGCTATACCCAGGAAGAGATCGCGCAGCGGCTCGGGCTTTCGCGCGTCAAGATCAACCGTCTGATCGCCGAAGCGACCGAGGCGGGCCTGGTGCGCGTCTTCGTCGAAGGCACCGCGGCCGAATGCGTAGCCCTCGAAGACCAGATCGCCGCGCATTGGAAGCTCGATTTCTGCTCGGTCTCGCCCACGGTCGATGGCGGCCTCCTGCCGCTGCGCACGTTGGCCGCGGCCGGCGCGCATTACCTGCACGGCGTGCTGGAGCGGGGCGAGGCCAAGGTGATCGGCGTCGGCCACGGCCGCACGCTGGACGAGATCGTGAAATACCTGCCGCGGGTCGAGCGACCCGATGTGAAGTTCGTCTCGCTGCTGGGGAGCCTGACGCGGCACGCCGCGGCCAATCCATTCGACGTCATCCATCGGCTGGCCGAGGTCACCGGCGCAGAGTGCTACTTCATGCCGGCGCCGTTCTTTGCCGATTCGATGGCCGATAAGAAAGTGCTGCTGGCGCAGAAGGGCATCAAGGACACCTTCACCCTGGCCAAGGCGGCCGAGCTCTACATCGTCGGCATCGGCGAGATCGGCGTGCATGCGCATATGCTTTCGACCCGCACGACCACGGAGAAAGAGCTCCGCGAAGTGAAGCAGGCGGGGGCGGTGGGCGAGGTGCTCGGCCGCTTTCTCGACAAGGAAGGTCGCGTGGTGTCCGCGGAACTCAACGACCGCGCGGTCGCGATCAAGCTGGAAGACATCAAGGGAAAGCCGGTCATCGCCATTGCCGGCGGCGCGGATAAGCCGCTGGCGATCATGGCGGTGCTGGAGAGTCGCGTGATCAAGGGCCTTATCACCGACGAAGACACTGCCAAGGCCATTGTCGATCGGATCAACGCCGGCGCCAAAGCCGGCGATACCAAGAAGTCAAAGCAAAACAGATGGAGAGGAGAATCCCATGTTTGAGAGAGGACGCGACCTAACCGCCCGTTTCGTAAAGGGCGAAATCAGCCGCCGTGAGATGCTGAAAGGCGCCAGCCGCTTAGGGTTGGGCATCGCCACGACCGGTTTCCTGCTGAACGAGTCGATGACTCGCGCCATGGCCGCCGATTTCGACTGGATGAAGTTCAAGGGCACCAAGCTGAAGCTGCTCCTGAACAAGCATCCCTATGCCGATGCCATGATCGCCGACCTTGAGAACTTCAAGAGCATGACCGGCATGGATGTCAGCTATGACATCTTCCCGGAGGACGTCTATTTCGACAAGGTGACCGCAGCACTTTCGTCGAGCTCCAGCGAATACGACGCCTTCATGACCGGCGCCTACATGACCTGGACCTACGGTCCGGCCGGCTGGGTCGATGATCTGAACGAGTACATCAAGGATCCGGCCAAGACCAATCCCAACTACAATTGGGAAGACGTGCTGCCGGGCTTGCGCGCCTCGACCGCGTGGAACGGCGTTCCCGGCGGCGAGCTCGGCTCCGCCGATGCGAAGCAGTGGTGCACGCCTTGGGGCTTCGAGCTGAACAGCGTGGCCTACAATCGCAAGATCTTCGACAAGGTCGGCGTCGAGCCTCCCAAGAACATGGAAGACTTGATGAATGTCGCAGCCAAGGTCACCAAGGATGCCGGTGGTCCCTATGGCATCGGCGTTCGCGGCTCCCGCTCCTGGGCGACCATCCACCCGGGCTTCCTGTCGGCTTATTCCAACTTCGAACAGCGCGATTTCACGGTGACCGACGGCAAGCTCAAGGCCGCGATGAACACCGATGTGTCCAAGTCCTTCCACAAGCAATGGGTCCAGATGATCCAGGACTCAGGGCCGAAGAACTGGTCGACCTACACCTGGTATCAGGTCGGCACCGATCTCGGCGCCGGCGCCTCGGGCATGATCTTCGACGCCGACATCCTCGGCTACTTCATGAACGGCGGGGACAACAAGGAAGCGGGCAACATCGCTTACACGCCCTTCGCCGCCAATCCGGCGGCCAAGGCCCCGACGCCGAACGTCTGGATCTGGTCGCTGGCGCTCTCCAGCTTCTCGAAGCAGAAGGATGCGGCCTGGTACTTCATGCAATGGGCGACTTCGACCGAGCATGACCTGTTCGGTGCCCGCAAGATGGACTTCGTCAACCCGGTCCGCGCCTCGGTCTGGAAGGACGAGGAGTTCCGCGCCCGCATCGACAAGTCCTACCCGGGCTATCTGAAACAGTATGAGGCGTCGTCCGAGGGCTCGAAGATCTACTTCACGCCCCAGCCGCTGTTCTTCGACCTGACCACCCAATGGGCGGAAACGCTGCAGAAGATGGTCGCGAAGGAGATCCCGGTGGACGAAGGCTTGGACAAGCTTGCCGAGAACATCGACAAGCAGCTCAAGGATGCCGGAATCGGCGGCTAGTCCCTCCCGGCCGCAGCGCAGCCTGGCCGTTTCGCGCCGGGCTGCGCTCTTTTTTCTGCTATATCCTTACGAACCGATCACCGAAGCCAAGAGATGAGCCTCGCCTCCGTGTCAGAAACCGGCTCCATTCCGATCCGCAAGCGGCGCTTCGCCCGGCGTGCTCTGCCCTATCTGCTGAGCCTGCCGGCTTTGCTGGTCTGTATCGGCATCCTCGTCCCCTTCGTGACGGCGGCCTATTACTCGCTGATGCGCTTTCGGCTGAATCTGCCGGCGCTGAAGGGTTTCATCTGGTTCGACAACTACATCAATTTTCTCAGCGACAGCGCGTTCTGGAACACGGTCTCCATCTCGCTGGTCTATGCCTTCGTCACCGTCGCGGTCGAGCTCGTTCTCGGCCTCGGCATCGCGCTGCTGCTGGTGAAGCCCAGCCGATTGAATAACCTCGCCTCGATCCTGCTGCTGCTGCCCTTGATGACGGCGCCTGCCTTGGCGGCGCTCATGTGGAAGCTGATGACCAACCCGAATTTCGGGATCCTCAGCTATCTCGTGGGACTGATCGGTTTTACCGACTTCAGATGGGCCTCGGATCCCAGAACGGCGCTGCTGACCGTGACCTTGGTCGATGTCTGGGTCTACACGCCCTTCATCATGATCCTGCTGCTGGCCGGTTTGCGCTCGCTCCCGAAGCAGCCGTTCGAAGCGGCGGCGTTGGACGGCGTGCCGCGGAGCTTCGTCTTCTTCCGGATCACGCTGCCGATGCTGATGCCCTATATCATCACCGCGTCGCTGTTCCGCCTGCTGGACTCGATCCAGCAATTCGACATCGTCTACTCCCTGACCCAGGGCGGGCCGGGCGACAAGCTGATGGTGTTCCAGGTCCAGGCCTATCTCGAGTTCTTCCAGTACACCAATGTCGGCCGCTCGGCGGCGCTGATGATGGTGCTCTGGGCGATCACTTATTTCCTCTCGAACATCTTCATCAAGCAGTGGCTGAAGCTGCGTGAGCGCGCGCGAGGCGTGTCATGATGGGAGTCTCCTGATGGAACGGGTCTCCGCCCTGGAACGCGTGATCCGGACCGTGCTCATCCTGCTGGTCCTGGTCTTCTTCCTGTTTCCGATCTTCTGGATCCTGCTGATGTCGTTCCAGAGCAACGACCAGATCCTCCGCATCCCACCCAGCATCGTGTTCGAGCCGACGATCGCCAACTACGCGACCCTGCTGACCGGCAAGCTGCAGACCACCGCCGGCAATCTCGATGTCGCCTTCCTGAAGAATCTCGGCAACAGCATGCTGCTGTCCACGGGCTCGGTGATCCTCTCGCTGATCCTCGGCGTGCCGGCGGCCTACGCCTTCGCGCGGTTCAAGTTCCGGCTCGGCGAGAACATCGCTTTCACCTTGCTCAGCTTCCGTTTCGCGCCGCCGCTTCTGGTGCTGTTGCCGCTCAGCCTCTATTTCAAGCAGCTCGGGCTGACCGACAGCTATTTCGGCCTGATCTGGATCTACCAGCTGATCTGCCTGCCGCTGATTCTCTGGATCGTGCGCGGCTATTTCGAGGATGTGAGCCCGGACATCGAGCATGCCTATCGGGTCGCCGGCCATTCCTGGTGGACCACCTTTCGCAAGATCGCCATTCCGCTGGCCATGCCCGGCATTGCCGCCGCCGGGCTGCTCGCGTTCATCTTTGCCTGGAACAATTTCGTCTTCGCGCTGATCCTGGCCTCGGCCGACAAGCAGCCGGTCACCGTCGGCGCACTGGCCTTCGTCACGGCGTCCGGCATCCAGTACGGGCAGATCGCCGCCGCGATCGTGCTCTCGGTCATGCCGACCCTCCTGCTGGCGCTCTACGCCCAGCGCTACCTGGTCCAGGGCCTGTCTCTCGGCGCGGTGAAGGGATAGGCCCATGTGCGGATTGGAACAATGAGCGGGTTGGTTCTCAGCCACATCGCCAAGGGCTTCAAATCCGGCAAGGTGCTGGAAGACGTGAGCCTCAACGTCAATGCCGGCGAGATCGTCGCCATCGTCGGACCTTCCGGCACCGGAAAGACCGTGCTGCTGCGGATCATTGCCGGCTTGCAGGAACCGGACGGCGGCACCGTCTCGATCGACGGCGTCGATATGACCGAGGCGTCGCCGGAATCGCGCGGCATCGGCATGGCGTTCCAGAACTTCGCGCTGTTCCCGCATTTCAGCGCCTTCGACAACATCGCCAGTCCCCTGACGGCGCGCCGTATGCCGGCCGGCGCGCTCAAGGAAAAGGTCGATGCGGTGGCGCGGCTGCTGAAGATCGACCACGTGCTCGGCCATGCGCCGCGCGAGCTCTCCAACGGACAGAAGCAGCGCACGGCCTTGGCGCGGGCGCTGGTGGCGCAGCCCAAAGTGCTGCTGCTGGACGATCCGCTGCGCAACGTCGATGCCAAGCTGCGCTATGAGATGCGCCTGGAATTGCCGCGCCTGCTGCGCAGCTACAATGCCGCCGTCATCTACGTGACCCAGGACTACAAGGAGGCGATGGCCTTGGGCGACCGCATTGCCGTCCTTCGCGGCGGGCGGATCGAGCAATGGGCGACGCCCCACGACGTCTATGCCGCTCCGGCCTCGGTCGAGGTCGCGAAGCTGTTCGGCGATCCGACCATCAATCTGCTGCCGTCGAAGGTCGAGCAGGGTGAATTCCGGTTGCTCGGCCGGAACGTCCCGGCATCCGGCGCGAGCGGCGCGATCGTCGCGGGCCTGCGTCCGGAACACCTGACCGTCAGCCGCACCGAGACCGCGGGCGGCATCCCCTGCGAGCTCGATGCCGTCATGCCGGTCAATGTGCGAAGTGTGCTCTATCTGCGCGGACCGGCGGGCGAGGAGATCCTGGCCACGGTCGGTGAGAACGAAGCCGCGAAGTTCGGCCGCGACCATCGCCAGGTCTGGATCGATTTTGCGCCGGAAAACGTCCTGCTGTTCGATGCGGCCACGGGTGCACGCATCGGCCATCAGGCGCATTGAGTATCGGATCATGGCAACCCTGCTGCTCGACAACATCACCAAAATCTATCGCCCGCGCGGCAAGGCGCCGGTCGAGGCGGTGAAGCGCGTGCGCCTCGACGTCAAGGACGGCGAGATCGTGGCGCTGCTCGGCTCGTCGGGCTGCGGCAAGACCAGCATGCTGCGGATGATCGCCGGCTTCGAGGACGTGACCGAAGGCGCCATCAAGATCGACGGCAAGGAGATCCATCACCTGGCGCCGGCGCAGCGCGACGTGGCCATGGCTTTCGAAGGCTATTCGCTCTATCCGCCGCTGAAGGTGCGGGAGAATATCGGCTTCGCTCTGTTGCGCCAGCGCGGTGCGGGCGCCGATATCGAGGCGCGCGTCAATGAAGTCGCGGGCCTGCTGGAAATCACCGATATCCTGGACCGGTATCCGTCGCTGATCTCCGCCGGCCAGCAGCAGCGCACGTCGCTGGCCCGCGCCCTCATTCGCCGCGCGCCGGTCTCCTTGCTGGATGAGCCGATGTCCCAGCTCGAGCCGCAATTGCGCGCGATCCTGCGGGCGCGGCTCAAGGACTATCTGATCGCCCATAAGATGACGACGGTCTTCGTCACCCACGACCAGACCGAGGCGATGGCACTCGCCGACCGGATCGCGGTCATGGAGAAGGGCGAGATGCAGCAATTCGGCACGCCGGAGGAGATCAAGACCAGCCCCAACAACCTCTTCGTCGCGAGCTTCGTCGGCGAGCCGCCGATGAACATCTTCGCCGGCGAAGTCATCCCGGCCAGCGACGGTGTCGCGGTCACGGGCTTCGGTCCCGGTGGCAAGCCGGCCTTCGCGCTCAAGGCGCCGGGGCTGGAGCTCGATGCCAGCCGCAAGGTGCATATCGGCATCCGGCCGCATCTTATTCAGACCGGCGCCGGCGTATCGGATGCGACCGGCCCCGATGCAACCGGAAGGGTGATCACCAACCACTGGCTCGGCGATCAGAGCCATATCTGCTTCGATGTTGGCGGCTGCACCGTGGTGGGTGTGACGGACAAGCCGCTCGCCGCCAAGGCCGGCGATGCTCTGCCGGTGGGCTTTCCGCTGCGCGCCATCCATCTCTTCGATCCCGAGACCGGCGATGCGCTGGCGCACGGTCTCGACCGGGCATAGCGGCAATGGCGCGTGATCTGATCATTGCGATGGATGCCGGCACCTCGGTCATCAAGGCGCTGGTCTTCGATCTCAAGGGCAGGCAGATCGCCGATGCCGCGCGGCCGAACACCTACACCACGGGTTCCGGCGGTGCCGTCGAGCAGGACATGGCCCGCACCTGGACCGACAGCGTTGCCGTCCTCGCCGAGCTCACCGACAAAGTCGCCGGGCTGAAAGATCGTGCCGCCGTGCTGGCGATCACCGGCCAGGGCGACGGCACCTGGTTGATGGACAAGCACGGCGAACCGACAGCACCCGCCTGGCTCTGGCTGGATTCCCGCGCCGCCGGCATCGTCCATGAGATGGACGGCAAGGGCGTGCGCCAGAAAATGTACGAGCGCACCGGCTGTGGCCTCAATGCGTGCAACAGCAGTTCCCAGCTGGCCTGGATGCAGCGCCACATGCCGGAGATATTGGCGCGTTCGACGACCGCCAATCACTGCAAGGACTGGCTCTATTTCGGCCTCACCGGTGAACGCGTCACCGATGTGACCGAAGGCGTCTTCACCTTCGGCGATTTCCGCAGTCGCGACTACGTGCCGGAGATCCTCGACTGGATGGGCATTGAGAAGCAACAGCGCCTGCTTCCGCAAATGGTCGATGGCACGCGCACCACGCATCCGTTGCAGGCCGGCGCGGCAAAAGCGACTGGTCTGCCCGAAGGCCTGCCGGTCTCGCTCGGCAGCGTCGACGTCGCCTGCACCGCCCTGGGTGCCGGCCTCTACGAGCCGGGGCGGGAGGTCGGCGCCACGATCATCGGCTCGACCTCGATGCACATGCGGCTCGAGCCGAAGGCCGAGAACCTGCAACTGGCGCCGGAACCGAGCGGCTACACCATGGCCTTTCCGGTGCCGGGTGCCGTCTCGCGCATGCAATCCAACATGGCGGCCACGCTCAACATCGACTGGATCGTCGATCTCGCCCGCGATGCCGCCCGCGCGCTGGGGCACGAAGTCTCGCGCAAGGATGCGCTCCTGGCGCTGGATTCCCGCGTGCTGGATGCCAAGCCGGGGGTTGAGATCTATCATCCCTATATCCATGAGGCGGGCGAGCGCGGACCGTTCTTCAACGCCGATGCGCGGGCGCAGTTCATCGGCCTCTCGCAGCGGACCAGCTTCATCGACCTAGTGCGCACGGTCTATGACGGTTTGGTGCTGGCCGCGCGCGATTGCTATTCGGCGATCGGCGGCGCGCCCTCCGAGATCCGCATCGCCGGCGGCGCCGCGCGGTCGAAGGCGCTGAAGACCCTGCTGGCGAGCGGCCTCGGCGTGCCGGTGCGCGAGAGCACGCGGGAAGAGGCGGGCGCCGCCGGCACCGCCATGATGGCGGCGGTCGCGATCGGTGCCGAGCCGGATATGGCGAGCGCGGTCAAGACCTGGGTGACGCCCTGCCTCGGCGGCACGGTGCAGCCGGATCCCGCGTTGCAGGCGCGCTATGACGAATTGTTCCCCATCTATGTGAAGACGCGGAAGATGATGCCCGAGATCTGGGCCGATCTCACCCGCGCGCGCAACAAGGCAAGTCAATGAGCAAGAAGCAGATTGCCGTCATCGGCGACCATTTCATGAAGTCGGAAGCCTTCACCGAAGCACTGAAGCGCGTGCCCAATCTCGATGCCGATGTGCGCACTTTGACGCTGCCCTGGCCTGACCAGCCGATGAAGCATGGCTACGTGGATGGCGGGTTGCCGGGGCTTAAGGAATATCTGGGCGATCCGGATGAGATCGTGCGGTTTGTCGATGGCGCCGAGATTCTGATCACCCACCTCGCGCCTATCAACGACGCAATTCTGGATCGGCTGCCCAGCCTGAAGCTGATTGCGGTTTCGCGCGGCGGGCCGGTGAACATCGATGTCGCCGCCTGCAAGGCGCACAAGGTGAAGCTGGTGAATACGCCCGGCCGCAATTCCTCCGCGGTCGCCGAGTTCACCATCGCCGCGATCCTGAATGAGACGCGCCTCATTCGCGCCGGGCACGAGGCTCTGCGCAAAGGTATCTGGCGCGGCGATCTCTACCGCTTCGACATCATCGATTCCGAGCTCTCGGAAATGACCATCGGGCTGATCGGCTATGGCCATATCGGGACCAAGGTCACCAAGCTGCTGAAGCCGTTCGGCTGTCGCATCCTGGTCTCCGACCCCTATGTCCCGCTCTCGCCCGAGGACGTGGCCGATGGCGTTCGTGCGGTCGATTTCGACACCTTGCTGATGGAGAGCGACGTCGTCAGCCTGCATGCCCGCGTCACCGATGAGACCAAGGGGTTCCTCGCGGCGAAGCAGTTCGCGCGGATGAAAAAGGGTGCCTATTTCATCAACACGGCCCGCGGGCCGATGGTGAATTACGACGACCTCTATCAGGCGCTGAAGTCCAGGCATCTGCGCGGTGCCATGCTGGAGACCTTCTGGCTGGAGCCGGTGCCGGCGGATGCCGCGCTGCTGCAGCTTGACAATGTGACGCTGACCCCGCATATCGCCGGCGCCTCCAAGACCACCGTGCGGATCGCCGCAAGGATGATTGCCGAGGAAATCCGGCGTTACGCGGCCGGCGAGCCGCCGCTCAATCCCTGCTAAATCGAGGTCATGGAGAGTTACGACATCCTGGTGGTGGGCGGCGGGATCAACGGGGCCGGCATCGCCCGCGATGCGGCCGGCCGCGGGCTTTCCGTCCTGCTCTGCGAACGCGACGATCTCGCCCAAGGGACATCCTCGCGCAGCGGCAAACTCGTCCATGGCGGCCTGCGCTACCTCGAATATTACGAGTTCCGGCTGGTCCGCGAGGCGCTGATCGAGCGCGAGGTGCTGCTGAAGG